>Ga0210394_10000554_pt1 | contig 76167 bp, 50 predicted proteins | sample IncBWC12MmetaG_FD_160121 | JGI IMG/M metagenome (GOLD analysis project Ga0210394, IMG submission 160121) | Forest soil microbial communities from Barre Woods Harvard Forest LTER site, Petersham, Massachusetts, United States - Inc-BW-C-12-M | ecosystem: Environmental > Terrestrial > Soil >... | reverse complement strand
ATCGCTGCGAGTTTGTGGACCTCACCGACTTCCAGTTGCACCATGAGCTATTCAAGAAGTTTTCTCCGGAGCTGATGTTCCGCTACAAATTTGTGCCGCTCGAGGAAACGGCAGACGGCAAGCTGGCGATCGCCATCGCCGACCCCAGCCAGCTGATGATGATCGATGAGATCAGCCTGCTGCTGCAGAAGCGCATCGTCACCAAAGTCGCAACGCTGAAGCAGATCGACAACATTCTCACCAAAACGGAACAATCTCAGCGCGTTCTGGAAGAGGCCAGCGAAGGCTTCCAGATTATTCGCGAGGACGAGAATACCGGCGCCGAAGAGACGCTGACGATCGACAAGCTGACGGCGGCCGGCGACACCAGCCCGATTATCCGGCTTGTCGATACCACGATTTTTACCGCTCTGCAGCGGCGCGCTTCCGACATTCATATAGAGACGCGCGACGACTCGGTCGTGATCAAGTTCCGTATCGACGGCGTGCTGACGCAGGCCATGCCGCCCATCGGCAAAGAGCATCATTCGACCGTAATCTCGCGCATCAAGGTGATGAGCGAACTCGATATTTCCGAGCGCCGTGTACCGCAGGACGGGCGCTTCCGCGTGAAATACAACGGGCGCGCCATCGACTTCCGCGTATCGATTATGCCGTCGATTCATGGCGAAGACGCTGTGCTGCGCGTGCTCGACAAAGAGTCAATGAGCGAAAAATTCAAGTCGCTCACGTTGGAAGTGGTTGGTTTCGACGAAGACGACCTGCGAAAGTTCCGCCGTTACATCAAAGAGCCTTATGGCATGGTGCTGGTGACGGGGCCAACCGGCAGCGGTAAGACTACGACACTGTACGCTGCAGTGAACGAAATAAAGACCGACGAAGACAAGATCATCACGATTGAAGACCCGGTGGAATACCAGCTTCGTGGCATTACGCAGATTCCGGTGAACGAGAAAAAGGGGCTGACGTTTGCCCGCGGATTGCGTTCGATTTTGCGCCATGACCCGGACAAAATCATGGTTGGCGAAATTCGCGACCAGGAGACGGCTCAGATCGCCATTCAATCGGCGCTGACCGGCCACCTGGTTTTCACGACGGTTCACGCCAACAATGTGGTCGATGTGATCGGGCGCTTCCTGAACATGGGCGTTGAGCCCTACAACTTCGTTTCGGCGCTGAACTGCATTCTGGCGCAGCGGCTGGTGAGATTGATTTGCGAGTCCTGCAGGACACAGGTGAATTATGCACCTGAGGTGCTGGAGGCGAGCGGCTTGGATCCGGCTCAGTGGTCGAAGGTGGCGTTGTACGAAGGGCCGGGGTGCATCGAATGCGCGGGCACGGGATTCCGCGGCCGAACTGCGATTCACGAATTGCTGGACTTGAGCGATCGCATCCGCGAGATGATTCTGGCGCGAAAGCCGACGTCGGAGATTCGCCGCGCGGCACGCGAAGAAGGCATGCGATTCCTGCGCGAATCGGCACTCGATAAGGTACGGCTCGGATTGACCACCTTGAAAGAAATCAACAAGGTTACGTTCATCGAGGCCATGCGGTAACTGAGACTTGTAGCGAAGCCTTAGCCGCTATGCCGACTGGCCGACGCACCAAGTTCCCTTCCGGCTATTGCATTTCGCGGGATAGAGAGTTTGAATTATAGAAGGAGCTGACTCCTAAAATGAGTTCGAATTCCAACGCGGCAAAACCCCGGCTGGCGTGCGAAATTGCGGCTGATCGCGTTCTCGTTGGGCGGCTTGCCGAAAATGGTCTCGGCCTGGAATCGTGCGCGGCGCGCGAACTGGCGCCGGGCAGCGTGGTTCCAGACCTGGTTGAGGCGAACTTGCGCCAGGCCGACGCGGTAAAAGAGGCGGTGCATGAAGCTCTAGGCAGCGTCGCCGGACGATCACACGACGTAATTGCAGTGGTGCCGGATGCCGCGGTCCGGGTTGTGCTCCTAGAATTTGATTCCCTGCCGTCAGACGCTGAAGAAGCTGCGGGCGTGGTGCGGTTTCGACTGAAGAAATCTCTGCCCTTCGACGTAGACAAGGCGCGAGTCTCCTACCATGCGCAGAAATCAAAAGAGGGCGTTCGCGTGGTGGCTGCCGTCGCTTTGGCCAGCGTCGTGGAAGATTATGAAGCGGTGATCCAGGAGGCGGGATTCAGCCCGGGAGTAGTATTGCCCTCTATGCTGGCCGCTCTCGGGGTAGCTGAGGGGCAACGTCCTACGCTGGTGGTAAAAGTGGACGCGCGCACTACGAGTATCGCGATCCTTAATTCTGACCAGTTACAGCTTTTCCGCACGCTGGAAAATACGCGCGGGGTCACCATCACAGGTGAGCAGTTGGCCGAGGAAGTGTATCCATCCGTGGTGTTCTTTCAGGATACGTATCATCTAAACATCGAAAAAATATTTGTAGCGGGACTAGCCGACACGAGCACCGCGGCCCCGGCGTTGCGTGCACAAACCGGAGCAGAGGTTCAGGAACTGATTACTTCTTCGCAGTTGGGAGTAAGCACTGGAGGTTCGGTTCCCCGCTGGAGGATGGCTGGGGTGGTGGGAGCTTTGATTTCCTAAAACCAGTTGCCAGTACTCAGTCGCAAGCGAAATGGTAAATGTAGCGCCTGACAACTGGGTACTGGCAACCAGAAACTGATTTTTATGCGTCTTGATATCAATCTCGCGAGCCGGCCCTATGAAGATGCGCGGCAGTTTTGGACACGCTGGGGTACGGCTTTGGCAGCGGCAATTATCCTGACGCTGGCCTTGATCGCAATCACGATCTCGGGCTGGCGAGCGGCCCGGGCGGACCACGCTCAGATCTCGGAACTGAAAGCGGAGATTGCGCAACGCGACCAAATCCGTCAGCAGGCGGAAGACTTCTTGAATCGACCGGAAAATCGCACCACGCGGGATGAGTCACAATTTCTCAACGAATTGATCGAACGCAAAGAATTCTCGTGGACCCATGTGCTCGAGGATTTAGAGAAAGTGATGCCGCCGCGCATTCATCTGGTGTCGATCCATCCCGAGTTGGATGAAGACAACCAATTGTCGTTGAAGATGGAAGTGGCGGGCGATTCCCGTGACCGTGCACTGGAGCTGGCCCGGCGCATGGAAGACTCGGGGCGGTTCACGCAAACCCATATCGTGAAGGAACACTCGGACGTTTCTACCTCCCATGGCGGAGACAGCATCGAATTCGAAATCCGCGGGCTTTACGTGCCAGAGGCGATCCTGGTGCCTGCACAGAAAACAACGACAAGTCCAAAGCGGAGTTCGCCCTGATGCCAGACTTGAGGCAAACGCGAAAAAACATCACAACCGCGCTGGCGATTCTGCTGGGAGTGGACGTATTGGCTGTGGTGCTATTGTTTTCGCCGATCGTAGGCTCGGCATCCTCACGGCGCGACGAGCTGAACCAATTGATCAACGATCTGCGGACGAAGACCCGACTGGTAGCACCGCTGAAAAATTTGGATCAGAAGGTGGTCCTGGCCAACAAGCAGATCACGGATTTCTACAAGAACAGATTCCCGGGGCAAGACTCGGAGATTGCCACGCAATTTGGCAAGCTGGCTGCAGCGAACGGAGTAACGATCGAGCAGGCAAAATATGAAGTAAAAGGCGATGCAGCCGGCGGACTGTATCCTGTGCTGATTGAGGCCGACCTCTCGGGTAATTACGTGTCACTGGCGCGGTTTATCAATGCGCTGGAGCGCGCAGACATGCTTTTCGTCATCAACAGTATCGAACTCGCAGGGGAGCAGAACGGCATCAAACTGCAAATGAAGCTGGAGACCTACTTGAAGGCGAGGACGTCGTGAAGCTGGGAAGCGATAACCGGACGAAGACGATTGCGGTGGCCGCACTAGCCGTGGTTGCATTGCTCGTTGTGATCTTCGAGCTAATGCACTCCTTGTCGACCGTAGCTTCGACCAGCGCACCGACCGTTACGAACATGCCGGTGCCTTCGCCGAGTCCCACTCGTCCCGGGCGCAAGGGCGCTGGGACTGCGAAGAAAGTGCGGCCGCCCCAGAGTCTCGATCCCACGCTGAACCTGCAGCAACTCGCCATTACCGAACAAATTAAGTACGAAGGCTCAGGCCGGAATATTTTTGTTTCGCAGGCGGAGGAGATCCCCAAGCCGCTGACTACTGGCACGGCTGACGGCAAGAAGGATGAAGCGAGAATATTCCAGCCCCCGCCAGTGGCGCCGCCGCCACCGATTCCGCTGAAATTCTTCGGATTCGCAAACCATCCCGGAGAGCCAAAGAAAATTTTCCTTTCCAAAGGCGATGACGTTTTCATTGCCGGCGAGGGTGAGATCGTTGACCGCCGATATAAAGTTTTGCGGATTTCGCCAAACTCGGTTGAAATTCAAGATGTGGTCGGCAGCGGCCCGCCGCAGAGCATTCCGCTGACACAGAGCTAGAGAGATTTTGGAATTGAGTAATTTGGTCATTAGGTAATTTCTTACGATGGATTTGAATTCAAGCCTTCGTCAGTCGTCGTCTCGGAGTCGCCGGGAAGAGCGCGGCTACGTGCTGCTGTCGCTTCTTCTGATGGTGACCTTGCTGGTGGTGGGCTTTGCCGTTCTTCTTCCTGCGTTTACGTTTGAGATGAAGCGGGACCAGGAACAGGAATTGATCCATCGCGGAGTGCAATATTCCCGAGGCATCCGCGCCTACTACAAAAAATTCGGACGCTACCCTACTCGGCTGGAAGACCTCGACAACACGAACAATCTCCGCTTTCTGCGCAAACGTTACAAAGACCCGATCAATCAAAAAGACTTCAAGCTGTTGCATCTCGGCGAACAGGGAGTGACACTGGCCGGCGGCATTGCCGGGGGGATGATTCCGGGAGCGACTCCGGCCGGCGCGATGAACGGGCAGAACGGTTCGGGACTCAACGGTTCAGGGTTAGGAGGAGGATCGTCGTTCGGCTCATCGCCGGGTGGGTCGTCATTTAGCGGATCAGGGTTCAACTCGGGGTCCAGCGGATCAGGAACGAATGGAGTGAACCCCAACGGCGTGTTTGCGCAATCTTCGACTGGCGGGTTCGCGTCGAACTCAAACTCGACGGCCCAGAGCGGAACCAATGCGTCTTCATCATCGTCGTCTTCAGATCCCTCGCAAAGTTCCACGCAAGGAGTTTCCCAGGCTCCAGGGACAACCACAGCACCCGGAGATACGAGTTCAGGCAGTCAGCAGATCATTGCCGCGGGGCCGATTGTAGGCGTGGAGAGCATCAGCAAGAAAGACAGTATTCGCGAGTTCAACCACAAAAAGAAATACAACGAGTGGCAGTTTGTGTACGATCCCACGCTCGACCGCGGAGGGCTGATCAGCACGCCGAATCAGCCTCCGCTGCAAACTTCGAATATTCAACCGGGACAGGCTGGCCAACCGGCGAGCAACAATGGGAGCGCGTTTGGACCTTCTTCCGGCAGCGGCTTCGGCACATCGAGTGGCTTCGGAGGCGGAATGAATGGACCTGGAACGCCACCACCGCAGCCTCCCTCGAATCCGCCTTCACCACAGTAGCAACGGCACATTCAGCTCAACAAAGCGAAAGGCCTCATCTCGGGATGAGGCCTTTTAAATTCCAAAATCTCCACCGATACAGGCTGAACCTAGACGCTGAACGATGATCCGCAGCCGCAGGTGCTCTTCACGTTGGGATTCTCAAACTTGAAGCCGGCACCTTCGAGGGTCTCAACGTAATCGACGATGCAGCCGTTCAAATACATCACGGAAGTAGCATCGACGTAGACTTTCAATCCGTCCATATCGAAGGTCTTGTCCATCATTCCGGCAGCATTTTCAAACTGCATGGAATAGGAGAACCCGGAGCAACCGCCGCCGACAACACCGATGCGCAGACCGGTTGGCACGGGATTCTGTTGTCCCATGATTTCTTTCACCTTGGAAACCGCGCTGGGCGTGAGGCTAACCGGTGCGGGCGCCTTCTTAATTTCTGGGACGCTTGTGATCTCAGGGACAGTTGTGGTGGCCATACTTAATCTCCTTACTCTGAAGTTCCATTTATTATAGCAAACGATCAGGGAAGCGGTAGTGATAAAATCCTGCTTCGAGGTACCCCGAGGTCTAGGTTCGTCAAGTCTAGGTTCGTCAAATCTAGGTTCGTTTTTTCGCAGCGCACACCATTGGTTCGATGTTAGGGAGTTCCACCGCAGCGGGAAGCTTTCAGTATGCACCATACACGGCTTACGAATTCAGCCCCGCACGTCTTGCCAAGCGGGGCTATAATGGTTGCGTTCAGGACTCCTCCGGGGTTTGAGTGCTGGCACCGCTCGCCTGCATTGGGGAATTCAGAGGAGATGCCGAACGGCGTGCAATCTGTCGAGGTGGCCTATGACGTGGACTCCTTTGATGCTTGGGCTTGCGATTGTGTGGGGCGTTTTCACCGTCGGACTGATCATCCTCCTTATCTATCGAAGTACGCTCACCATGCACGAGGATGAGCAGTTGTATCTCGATGACGCGAACTCTCACATGCAACAGGAGCAAACAGAATTGCTGGTGAAGGTCAACCGCCTGACGCTTCCGGTTTGGGTTTTTGGCGCCGGCTCGGGAGTCCTGTTATTGGTTCTGGCCGGCTTGTTCATCTATCAGGGATTGAACGCGGTCCAGTAAGCCTCCTTGATTTTCTAAAAGCCGGCGCGGTACGCCGGCTAAAAGTTGTTGTGTCGATGGCGTCGCTCTCCCATCCCGCGGCGCTGGGCTAACTTCATCATCTGCATTGTTGCGATCTTCTGCGATTCTGGCGACAACGCTCTTCCCCGCCTTGGCGACTTGGGAAAAAATCAACTTTCACGAATCGTATGCTCTGTGCAGACCCGACGGTGAAAATGAGAACCTAGAAAAACTTCCCCGAACGACAAAACTTTCGTTCCATTATCTGATCGACCACTTGCCGAACACCCGCGGTAAATAAATCGTGGGCGCGGGGCTGTCCTTCCGACACCTAGCCAGAATTCCTTTTTCCCGGCAAAGTCAGATCAATGTAAAGCGAAACCAAATCCGTTCGTTGTGGGTAAAAAACACCATGAGCCAACTCCCCCGAAGCGCCGGTCTCTGGCCGAAGTATGTTAACTGTTTTGTCGTAATTGCTGTTGTTCTGATAGCCCTTCCGATATTTTCTGGCGTAGCAGCCGCTACCGAACTTACAGTAAGTCCCACGAGCGAAAATTTTGGCACCGTGACTGTGGGCACCAGTCTCAGCGAAACCATAACGCTGACAAATGAGAGCACGTCGACCATAAAAGTCTCTAACGTGCCGATTTGGGGAACGGGCTTCAGCCTGAAAGGAATTACCACGCCATTGATCCTATCGGCGCATCAGGTCTTCATGTTCCAGGTGGTTTACGATCCACCCTCCGGAACTGCGAGCACTGGTGGCATGATCGTAATTAGTAACGCGGCAGATTCTCCGCAACGGCTTACGTTGTCGGGCACAGGATGGGTGCCAGTCAGTGCCGTGGTTCCCGGTACATTGTTCGGCCTTGCCTTGCATCCGGAAGTTCTTAACGACAGAGTTCCATGGCCATCGATCCCATTCGGTGCCATCCGCCTATGGGATACGGAAACGCAGTGGTCTCTGCTGAATCCCTCGGAAGGCACCTACAACTTTGCGGAATTGGATAGCTGGTTCAACATCGCAGCCCAGAACGGAAAGACTGACCTCATTTATACATTCGGCATCGTGCCGCAATGGGCTTCTTCGAATAAGAACGATCAGACCTGTGTCTCTGGAAATTCTGGGCCCGGCTCCTGCGATCCGCCGTACGATTTGAACGCTGACGGAAGTGGGGCCGACCAGATTTGGCAGGATTTTGTGACGGCGATCGTTGCCCATGCAGCCGGAAGAATCAAGTATTGGGAGCTGTGGAACGAACCGGATTGCCCCTATGAATGGAAAGGAACCGATGCGCAACTGGTGCGCATGGCCAAGGATGCATACGCCATCATCAAGGCCGCGGATCCCACGGCGATGGTCACCACTCCGAGTTTCGTGGATGCCGGGTCCGGCAAGAGCATCGACATCTCGCTTCCTGCGTACTTAGCTGCTGGTGGAGGGGCCTACGCGGACATCGTGGCATTCCATGCGTATGTGAATCCCGCGCTTGGACAGGTACCGGAAAGCATCACGAAGACGGTGGATCAGGTAACGTCGTCGTTAACTGGTACGATGACATCGAAACCGATCTGGAATACCGAGGGCGGCTGGACCCAGAACACAAACCTGCCGAACGCCGACATGGAAGCGGCTTTCGTCGCCCGAGTCTACATCCTGCAATGGTTTAAGGGTGTAGGGCGATTCTATTGGTTTCAATACGGTAACACTGACACCGGAACTTTTTGGACGTCCGCCGGTCTTAACCCCGCAGGGGTCGCTTATGGGCAAGTCTACGACTGGCTAGTAGGCGCGACTTTGACCGGCCCGTGCGTGGCTACGGGAGCGACGTCGAGTGTCTGGACCTGTCCCTTTACGAAGCCGGGAGGCATCCAGGAGATGGCTGTTTGGGACGCTTCGAAGACCTGCACCGGCAATAGCTGCGGCTCGTCAAACTATACCCCGAGTTCGATCTACACCAAGTACACAAACCTGGCTGGGAACGTCACTTCCTTCGCTCCAGGGGCAACCATACAAATCGGGCCTGAACCGATCTTGTTGCAAAATAAATAATCCGGAGCGATTCGTTGTGGCAGCCGGGGGTTCCTTGCCGGAAGTCCACGACGAATCGCTTTTTCTTGCCAACCTGCCCTTCTGAGACCTAGCCAAGATGTAATCCTTCCCGCCAGAATGAATTTAAAGAAGCAAGAAATCCATCCGTTGTAGGTAAAAGAAAAAAACCATGAGCCAACTCCCCCGAAGCGCCGGTCTCTGGCCGAAGTCTGTATACAAGTTTCTTGTTTTAACAGTTCTGGTTGTCCTTCCAATGGCTTCCGGCAGCGCTGGCGCTACCGAGCTCAGCGTAAGCCCTACCTCGGAAAATTTTGGCACCGTGAACGTAGGGACGAGTCTCAGTAAAACGATAACGCTGACCAATGAGAGCAGCTCGAATATCAAGATTTCTAACGTCCCGGTGTGGGGAACGGGTTTCAGCATTAAGGGGATTACCACTCCTTTGGTTTTGTCGCCTCATGCGGTCTCGACTTTCCAGGTCATTTTCGATCCCAAGTCTGGTACGGCCAGCACCGGCGGCCTGATCGTGACCAGTGATGCCGCGGATTCTCCGCAGCGAGTGACGCTGTCGGGAACGGGCTGGGTGCCGGTCAGTTCCGTTATTCCATCGACATACTTTGGGCTTGCAATCCATCCTGATGTTCTCAACGATAAGGTTCCCTGGCCGACGCTTCAATTCGGAAGCATACGGTTGTGGGATACCGACACGCAGTGGGCCGTTCTGAATCCTTCTGAGGGCACATACGATTGGACCGAGTTAAACGACTGGTTGAATATTGCAGCTCAAAATAGTAAGAGCGAACTGATTTATACATTCGGTGTGGTTCCGCAATGGGCCTCTTCGAAGCCCACCGATCAGACCTGTGTTTCGGGTGGAAGTTTGCCTGGCTCTTGTGACGCACCCAAGGACGTGAACCCTGACGGGACCGGAACCGACCAACTCTTTCAGAATTTTGTGAGAGCGCTGGTGGCACAGGCGGCCGGCAAAATCAAATATTGGGAACTCTGGAACGAGCCTGATTGCCCGTACGAATGGAACGGAACCATGGCGCAGATGGTCCGGATGGCCAAGGATGCCTACACGATCATCAAGGCGGCTGACCCCACAGCGTTAGTGTTGACTCCCAGTTCGGTGGACGCCGGATCTGGCAAAGCCATCGATATTTGGCTGCCCGCTTACATTGCAGCCGGCGGAGGCAATTACGCCGACATCGTCGCGTTCCATGGCTATATAAACCCCGCTATGGGACAGGCGCCAGAGGACATTGCGGGTACGGTAGATCAGCTCACTTCGTCGCTAAGCGGCGCCCTCGCCACAAAACCCTTCTGGAACACGGAGGGCGGTTGGACCCAGAACACCAGCCTACCGAATGCTGATATGGAGGCGGGTTTTGTTGCCCGAATGTACCTCATGCAATGGTTTAAGGGAGTGGGGCGCTTTTACTGGTTCCAGTACGGCAATACGGACACCGGAAGTCTTGCGACGTCCGCTGGCCTCAATACCGCGGGAATCGCGTACGGACAGGTTTCTGACTGGCTTGTGGGCGCGACTTTGAGCGGCCCATGCACAGCCACAGGAACCGTGTGGACTTGTCCCTTTGCGAAGCTGGGAGGAATCCAGAATCTGGCCGTGTGGGATGCATCGAAGACTTGTAGCGGCAACACCTGCTATACATCGAGCTATACCCCAAGCTCGATTTACACTAAATACGAAAATCTGGCGGGAGACGTCGTTTCTTTTACTCCCGGAGCAACCATCCAAATCGGAGATGAGCCGATCTTGCTGGAGAACAAATAACGCTGCCGTTCGAGAACATCCAGTCATTAGGAAAAAACTAGTCCGGTGGAGTGAAATCCACCGGACTTTTCAAGTCCCCGTTAAATCTGCAAGAATATCTTCAGCCTAGAATCCAGCACCCAAAACTGTCGAGTTTACCTAGGTCAAGCGGATGGCACTTTAGTGCTATATGCGCTTGTCCATTCTCCCGAAATGAACAGTGAATGATTTCGCCGGGTGCAACTGCCCTTACGGCACCTACTCCGCGTACCCCCCTCCCGCCAGAATGTCAATCAATGTGAAGGCAATACAAAATCCGTCCGCTTGGGTAAAAAAACATGAGCCGATTCCCCCGAAACGCCTGTCGCTGGCAAGAGAATGTTAACCGTTTACTTGTTTTAGTTGTCCTACTCACCCTTCCGATATTTTCCGGTATCGCCGCTGCCACCGAACTCACGATAAGTGCCACCACGGAAAATTTTGGCACCGTGATCGTCGGTACCAGTCAGAGTAGAACCATCACGCTGACAAATACCAGCACCACCAACATAAAGGTTTCTCACATCCCTGTGTGGGGCGCAGGCTTCAGTGTGACAGGAGTCACTTTGCCCCTCGTCCTGTCAAGCCATGAGGCATCGAGTTTCCAAGTGGTTTATGATCCGACAACCGGAGCTGCCAGTAGCGGTGGTCTGATTGTCATCAGCGATGCGGCTGATTCTCCGCAGCGAGTCACATTATCAGGGACCGGCTGGGTGCCAGTAAGTTCCGTCGTTCCGAACACGTACCTCGGACTGGTCCTGCATCCCGAAGTCGTAACCGGGCAAGTTCCCTGGCCGACAATCTCGTTCGGAGCTATGCGCTTGTGGGCTACGCAAACACAGTGGTCCGCCCTCAATCCTTCTGAGGGGACATACAATTGGACACAGCTGAACAATTGGTTCAACATCGCGGCGCAAAACGGCAAGACCGACCTTATCTACACGTTCGGATCAGTTCCGCAGTGGGCTTCGTCTAAACCGAACGACCAGACTTGCGTTTCACAGGTTACGGCAGCGGGCTCCTGCGACGCCCCCTACGATGTAAACCCTGATGGGAGTGGCGCAGACAAACTTTGGCAGGACTATGTGACGGCCTTAGTGGCGCAATCGGCCGGTCGAATTAAGTACTGGGAACTCTGGAACGAACCCGACTGCGCTTGGGAATGGAATGGAACGATCCCGCAGTTGGTACGCATGGCCAAGGACGCCTACACCATCATCAAAGCGGCCGATCCAAGCGCGATGGTGACAACTCCGAGCTCGGTGAATGCCGGCTCTGGCCACAGCATCGATATTTGGCTGCCCGCATACCTGGCCGCTGGTGGTGGCAACTACGCCGACATCGTGGCCTTCCATGGCTATATAAATCCAGCGCTCGGACAGCAACCGGAAGCTATCACAAATACGGTGGATCAAGTTACCTCGTCGTTAACCGGCGCGCTCACCACAAAGCCGATCTGGAATACCGAAGGTGGTTGGACGCAGAACTCGAACCTGCCGAACGCGAATATGGAAGCGGCTTTCGTCGCACGAGTTTACATTCTGCAGTGGTTCAAGGGCGTGCAACGCTTCTACTGGTTCCAGTACGGCAACACCTCGACCGGAACCTTCTGGACCTCTGCCGGCACCAATACGGCCGGGATCGCGTACGGACAGGTTTACGACTGGCTTGTGGGCGCGAATTTGAGCGGGCCATGCGCGGCAACAGGGACCGTCTGGACTTGCCCGTTCACGAAGCCGGGGGGAATCCAGGCGCAAGCCGTTTGGGACGCATCAAAAACCTGCTCGGGTAGCACCTGCGCCACATCGAGCTATGTTCCAAGCTCGGTTTACACGAAGTATACAAACCTGGCGGGGAACATCACTTCGTTCTCGCCGGGAACCACGATACAAATCGGGGCTGAGCCGATCCTGCTGCAGAACAAGTAGAGGCACCGAACGAAGACTGAGCTGTACAACTCCGGGCCACCGTCAGTGGATTCTTACTGATGGTGGCCCGGAGTTCTTTTCAGTCCCACTTCCATGTGGTCGCGCCTCGGTCTTTTGTCGTCTAACGCAGATGGCGTAATCTTGAAAGATTGGATTTGGGCTGATCGGGCGGAGAGTTACGGCGCGGCCAACGTTATGGAGGAAGGGATTGCCACTAAAGCAAGATGCGCTCTGGTACAAGGACACAATCATCTATCAAGTTCACGTTCGCACCTTCTACGATAGCAATGGAGACGGAATCGGCGACTTCCAAGGGCTGGAACAGAAACTGGAATACCTTGCGGAACTCGGCATTAATGCGATCTGGCTGATGCCATTCTTCCCTTCCCCTCTGCGGGACGCCGGATACGATATCGCGGATTACCGATCGGTGAATCCCGGGTATGGGAACCTGGAAGATTTTCAGAAGTTTCTAAACTCCGCCCACGAGCGCGGTATCCGGGTCATTATCGAGATGGTGCTGAACCACACCTCCGATCAGCACCCGTGGTTCCAACAGTCACGCAGTTCGCGCGACAATCCATATCGCGACTGGTATGTGTGGAGCGAAACCGACACGCGGTATGCCGGAACGCGCATTATTTTTCTCGACACTGAGATGTCCAACTGGGCCTGGGATCCAGTCTCGAAGGCCTATTACTGGCATCGCTTTTTCAGTCACCAGCCTGACCTCAACTACGACAACGCAGCCGTTCGAGAGGAGATGTGGAGTGTAATGAAGTTCTGGCTGGAGGCGGGAGTCGACGGGTTTCGGCTGGACGCGGTTCCCTATCTTACGGAGCGGGAAGGAACGAATTGCGAGAATTTGCCTGAGACCCACGCCATTCTTAAGGATTTTCGCCGAAGACTCGACGCCCAGTTTCCCGGACGAATGCTGCTTGCCGAAGCTAATCAGTGGCCCGCGGATCTTCGACCTTATTTCGCGGACGGCGACGAATTTCACATGGCCTTTCATTTCCCGCTGATGCCGAGAATGTTCATGGGGGTGAAGCTCGAGGACCGCAAGCCGATCACGGAAATTCTGCAACAAACACCGGAAATCCCAGCTTCCTGCCAGTGGTGCCTCTTCCTGCGCAATCACGACGAATTGACGCTGGAAATGGTCACGGACATGGAGCGGGATTACATGTACGACGTCTACGCTGGAAACAAGGCGATGCGCCTGAACCTTGGCATTCGGCGACGGCTTGCTCCGTTGCTGGACAATGACCGCAGATGTATCGAGTTGATGAACGGAATGTTGATGTCCCTTCCGGGCACTCCCATCATCTATTACGGGGACGAAATAGGGATGGGCGACAATGTAAACCTCGGCGACCGTGATGGAGTGCGAACTCCCATGCAATGGAGTGGAGGGTGGAACGCGGGCTTTTCCAGCGCCGATCCCGAGAGCCTATGTGCGCCGTTAATCTTGAACCCAATTTATGGGTATCCCGCGATCAATACGCTGTCGCAGCGCCAGACGCCGCATTCGCTTTTCTCCTGGATGCGCCGGATGATCGCGGTTCGTCGATCGGCCAAAGTATTTGGTTATGGATCGATCGACTTTCTCTATCCCGCCAATCACCGGATTCTGGCTTACGTGCGACGCTTCGAAAACGAGACGGTGCTGGTGGTGAATAATCTTTCGAGCGCCGCACAGGCTGTGGAACTCGATCTTCGGGCTTTTAAAGGAAGTATCCTGATCGAGATGTTTGGCAGGAATATTTTCCCGCGGGTGGGGGATCTGCCCTATCTGCTAACCTTGGGACCTTATCAGTTCTACTGGTTTCGGCTGAGACGAATTTGAACCGCAAGCGTGGTAGGCTCCGGAAACAATGCTAGAGGAAGTGTCCACGAAAAAGAGCGTTGCGGCGCTTCGCACCGATGTGAAGATATCCGAGGAAGGCCTCCTCACAGACGATTTTGTCCGTCAGCTCATCAACGTCGGTGAGGTCGACATTCTGGTCGGGCTGCCCACGTACAACAACGCCAAGACAGTGGGCCCGGTGGTCGCCGCAATTCAGAGCGGCATCCTGCAATGGTTTCCGCGGGATCGTGCAGCGATTATCAATACTGACGCAGGATCGCGAGATGGCACTCCGGAAATGGTGGTCGGCGCGTCCATCGATGACGTGCGCCGGCGTGAGTTCAATCGGCTGGCCCTGCGCACGCTGCACTCGATCAGCATGCAATATGGAAGCACCGTCGCTCGTGGAACCGCATTGCGAACCGTCTTGTCGGCCGGTGAATTGTTGCAAGCCAAAGCCACTGCGATAATTTCACCGGATTCAACGAACATCCAGTCCGATTGGCTGCGCGATCTTTTGAAGCCGATCTGTAGGGACAATTTCGATCTCGTCCTTCCAACCTACGCTCGCCACAAGTTTGAAGGGATCCTCGTCACCAATCTTCTTTATCCCATGACGCGAGCTCTTTATGGGTTGCGAATTCGCGAACCATACGCGTCTGAGTTCGCATTCTCAAGCCGTTTGGGAAGCCAGTTCCTTGCGCAAAACCAGTGGAACGATGATGGTGCAGGAGAAGGATCCGAGGTGCGTCTTACGCTCGCTGCCATAACCGGCGGACTTCGTATCGGGCAATCCTTCCTTGGCGCCAAGAATCATACAGATCGCCATGCTGCCGACCTGGTGCCCGCTCTGCGGCAAACAGTCGGCGTTTTGTTCTGGTCGATGGATCCCAATTTTTTATTGTGGAGCAGCAAAACCGGCTCGCAACCAATCCCGACCACCGGTGCGGAACAGGAGTTCACCCATGATCCCCGGCGAGTGAATCGAAAACGACTGCATGAAATGTTTCGTTCAGGCGTTGCGGAATTGGCATCTGTCTTTCAATCGATTCTTTCTGCCGCCACGCTCGAAGAATTGCAGAAGATTGCAGGCCTGGCCGAAGAGGATTTTCATTACTCCGCGGAGCTCTGGGTTCGAACCGTTTATGAGTTTGCCGCGGCGCATCACAAGGCGGTCATCAGCCGCGACCACATCGTTCAGGCGCTTGCCCCGTTGTTCCGTGGGCGCGCGCTTACATTTCTTATGGAAAACCGGAACTCCTCCGCCGACAGGGTGGAAGCGAACATCGAGAGCCTATGCCTTGAGTTCGAGCGCCTGAAGCCGTATTTGCTGGAAATGTGGTCAGGCAAAAAGTGAGGTCATCATGCGGGAAATGATTGTCAGTGAGCTAACACAGGCGGTGCAGGAATTGGCTAGGGGATTTGCGCGTTTTCTTCCCCGGCTGATCGTGTTGGTAATCATCGCATTCGCAGGGTGGGTGATTGCATATCTGTTAAAAATATTGGCGCGGAGCATTCTTCGGCTGATTCGATTTGACCGGCTTTCAGACAACGCGGGCGCATCTCAACTGTTAGCCAAGGCTGCTTTGCCCCCTTCGTCGGAACTGGTGAGTCGATTCGTATTCTGGGTGGGGTGGTTGGGATTCATTCTGCTCGGCATTAGCGTGCTGGGAATTTTTGGACTCCAGGAACATATTGCCCGTTTCTTTTTATTTTTGCCGCGACTGTTCGCGGCAATGTTAATCATGTTCCTCGGATTGCTCGCCGCCAGCTTTTTCTCTCGTGCAGCGTTGCTGGCCGCCGTAAATAGCAACCTGCCTTCGCCCCGATTTTTGGCCAATTCGATTCGCGGAATCATCATTGTTTTCGCCCTATCCATGGTTTTTGAAGAGCTGGACATCGCTCAACAGACTGTTCTGGTCGCCTTCGGAATCGCTTTTGGGGCCATCATGCTCGGTCTTGCCATTGCGTTCGGAACCGGAGGGAAAGAGCTAGCACAACGTTTCCTGGAAAGCCGCCTTCGCCACCGTCACGAAGAGGAAAAGAATGAAGACGAGCTTTCACCGCTCTGAAATGGCAGGTAGAGGATTCCCAACGGTCATCGATCGTAGATTCGTGTGAGTTCCCTGAGTTTGGTTTTGATCTCTCCTGTCAACGCGTTCTCCCGGTAACGCCATTTCCAATTTCCGCTCACTGTGCCCGGTAAGTTCATTCGCGCTTCACTCCCGAGGCCAAGCACGTCCTGCAGCGGAACGATGGCGATCGCCGCCACCGAAGCCATCACGGCGCGAATGAAAACCCAATGGATCGGCTCGTTCTCGAATCCCAGGTAAGCCTTCGTGAACTCGCGCTCCTTGCGAATATCTTCGGCGGTGCGAGTACTTTCGCCCACGCCAGTGCTCGTCCACCAACCAACGGTCGTATCGTTGTCGTGCCCACCGGTGTAGGCCGCCAACTCACGCGTGTAGTTATGGGGCCGAAACGAGGGGCCCTGAGGGTCGTTGCCGAAGGCGAACTGCAATAGACTCATTCCCGGGAAACCAAACTCTTGCCGCAGCGATTCCACCTCCGGCGTGATCACACCGAGGTTTTCCGCGACCACCGGCAATTCTTTTAGCTCCTTCTGCAAAACCTCGAACAGCTCTCTTCCCGGCCCTCTTACCCATTTTCCTCTGATCGCCGTAGTCGCATCCGCGGGAACTTCCCAATAGGCTTCGAAGCCGCGAAAATGGTCGAGTCGGACCATATCGAAGAGTTTGAGCGATGCGCGAAACCGATCGACCCACCATCGATAACCCGAGCGCGCCAGAACATCCCAGCGATAAATCGGATTCCCCCAGAGTTGACCGGTCGCGCTGAAGTAATCGGGTGGAACTCCCGCCACCACGGTCGGTCTTCCATCCGCATTGAGCTGAAACATTTCGCGATGCGCCCAAACGTCGGCGCTGTCATGGGCAACGTAAATTGGAATATCCCCCATGATGCGAATGCTGTGACGTCGGCAACGACGTTTTAGATCCGCCCACTGTCTGAAGAAATCAAACTGGGCAAACTTGTGAACCTCTACCTCCCGCGATAGTTTCTCGCGCCATTGTGACAGCGCGATGGGATCTCGATGCGCGAGGCCAGTCTCCCATTCCGTCCAAACCACACCGTGATGAAAATCCTTTCCCGCCATGAATAGCGCATAGTCGTCGAGCCACCAAGCGTTATCTTTGCAGAAAGCCTTGAAAGAACGAGAGTCAGCATCACTTGCGTTGATAAAGAAATGTCGAGCCGCCTTGCGGAGAAGAGCCTGCTTAAAGTCGATTACCTTCGCGTAATCGACGTAGTCTTTTGGAAGTTGCGAAACGGCCGAGAAGTCTCCCGGTTCGAGCCAACCTTGCTCCTGCAACTTTATTAAGTCGATCAAAAGGGGATTGCCGGCGAACGCCGAAAAGCACTGATAAGGCGAATCGCCATAGCCCGTGGGACTTACCGGCAACACTTGCCAGATCGTCTGTCCGGACTCAGCTAGAAAGTCGACAAACCGGTGAGCGGTCGCCCCCAGATCGCCGATTCCGTGAGGCCCCGGCAAGGAAGTGACATGCAGCAGGATTCCGCTACAGCGCGGGAAGATCATCCTTACAAGTTAGTGCCTGCATCAGACTCGGCGCAAGTCGAGCTGGGAGGCTGGGAACGCTAAAAGCCGGGGAAGAAGCGGCTTTCCGGCTACGCAAGGAAGCAGTTTCGCCTCGCCGCCAGAGTTTGACCGCAACAAACGGAGAGTCGCCGCAGTGTGGCAGGTCGTAGAATAGCCACAGGTGATAACGAATGGATTCTAAAGAGTTTCGCGACCTGGGCCACCGAGTAGTGGACTTGCTGGCCGAATATCTTGATCAGATCGAAGAAAAGCGCGTATTTCCAGACGTGACGCCGGGTATGGTGAATCAGCTCTTTCATGAGTCCCTACCTCTTGAGCCAGGTTCGCCAAATGACCTTCTGAACGAACTTGAGCAGAAATTGCTTCCTTATTGCACAAACGTCGGCCATCCCGGATACATGGGATTGATCACTCCGTCTCCGAATCCCGTGGGTGCGATTGCGGACTTTATCTGTTCGACCATCAACCAGAATGTAGGCGCATACTCAATCGGGCCGTCAGCGGTGGCCATGGAGCGCAGGGTAGTGCGCTGGCTGACGGATCTTTGCGGGTACGATGAAAACGCTGGAGGTAACCTCACCAGCGGTGGAATGATGGCCAACTTTATCGGCCTGAAGCTGGGACGGGATTCCGTGACCCGTGACCGCGCACAACACGACGGCATTGAGGATCGGTGGGCGGTCTACGTCTCAGAGGAGCGTCACGTTTCGCTCGACAAATCCGTCGACGCCATCGGACTGGGCCGGAATGCGCTGCGTGCAATCCCAACCGATGTGAATTTTCAAGTTAGGCTCGACGCGCTTGAGGACGCGATCGCGAAAGATAAGAAAAATGGCATTCGTCCGATGTGTATTGCGGCGTTGTTCGGAACTACGAACACCGGCGCGGTCGATGATGTCCGGGCGCTGCGTCGCATCGCCGATCGCGAGGGCCTGTGGCTACACGTGGATGCAGCGTACGGCGGAGGGATGCTGCTTTCGCACCAGTGGCCGATGCGCGACCGTGGCCTCGAGTTAGCGGATTCCATTACCATCGATCCGCACAAGTGGTTCTACGCTCCACTTGATGCCGGAGCAGTGCTGGTTAAAGATCAGCACCGGCTCACGGCCTCCTTCGGCATAAAACCTTCGTATCTTACCGACGAGCTCGACCAAGCCAATGAGCGCTACCAGTATTACGTGCATGGCTTCGAGCAATCGCGCCGTTTTCGCAGCCTGAAAGTTTGGATGAGCTTCAAACGATATGGCGCACGGCAAATCGGGGAATGGATCGACAACAATGTTCACCAAGCAAAGTATCTTTATGCTCTGGCTGAGAAGCATCCTGAGTTCGAGCCGACCTGCGTCCCACCGATGTCGGCGATCTGCATTCGCTACAAAGGCGCAGAGATTTCCGAAGAGGATTCGAAGAAGCTGCATGCCGAGGTAGCACAGCGAATCGAGCGAGGTGGCAGGTTCTGGATTTCAACCACTGAGCTAAAAGGAAAATCGTGGTTTCGCATCAATCCGGTGAACTTTCGCACCACGCAAGAGCACATGGATCAACTGTTCGCTCTGCTTCAGGCCGAGTGTCAGTCTTTTGCCATGCAGGCGCTTGCCTAGCGTCCGGTCTGCGGAGTGATCCAGCCGCTCACTGCAACGAAGTCGTGGCTGCCTGGATCGAGCGCCAAAATGACTGCTCCAGCGCTGCCGACCCGCTGATTTGGGCTGAACGTTAGAGGCGCCGTTACGCCAGTTTCGAAGTGCTGAAGGTGCTCCAGCGTGCGCACCAGTTCGTCACGGTTGGGACGGCTTCCGCTGGAACGGAGTGCCTGCAAGAGAACAATGCCAGCAGCGAACGTCGCGGATCGAAAGCCGAGATAGGTTTTTGGAAAATGCCCGGCTTGCATAAGCGAGAAGAAAGCAGCAGCGTGGGAGGAGTCCGGGGGCAGAGTCGGTGCGGCAAACAGCGCGTGAGCGGCTACACGCGATGGCAGCGATGCTATGCCGCTTTCCTCTGTGGAGATGAAGCCGACCAAGACTATAGCGGGGTTGCTCTGGTCCAGGATCTTGGCAACATCCGCGATACTAACGCCATCTCCTGCAAAAATCAGATAATCGGGTTGCCTGGAAAGAACCGCGCCAGTCGCATTCGGAGCGTCGCGCGCCTCTGCAACAATTTCCAATCCGTGAAGCGCCGCTTGAGCGCGGAACCCTTCCACAACGTCACGGTCGATGTTGGTCTCTCCGTAGATCACCGCGAGACGCGGACGGCGTGGTGCATCGCGCGCCGCGATGAAATCGACAATCGCGCGAGCCTGGTCATAAAAACTCGGCAGCAAGTAAAACACATAAGCATTGGGTATGCCGTTCTCATGTGGCGACAGGCCCACCGGTCCGATGAGAGGGACCTCCGCACCCTCCAACAGACGAACTGCGTCCGCGCTGCTGCCCACGTGAAGACTTGCGGCCATGGCAAAGACGCGATCATCGTTAACTAAGTGGCGGGTTGCGTCGAGCAGGCCGACAGCGGTCCCTAGCGAGTCTTCCGCTACGAGATCGATGCTCCGTCCATAGATCCCACCATTGCGCGAGGCCTCAGCGAAAACACGTTCGAGGGTCTCGCGAATGCTTCGTCCCGCCGGCGCGAGCGGTCCGCTCAGAGGAAGCGCCGCGCCTATCCGAATGCTCGTGGCTGTCACTCCGGGGTCGGTGTCTTGATCGTCGCCGAGGCGTTCGAGGTATGCCAGCAGTTCGGTGAGATCTTTGTCCGGCATGGCGTAACGCGGCATGCCCGGGTACAGGTGTGCTCCGGAGGGGTCCACGCCCGCAGTGATTGCCCGCCGGAGGGTCTCGGGAGTATATGCGTCTCTTCGTCTTCCGGTGACTGACGAGACCGATGGCGAAGTCAGCCGCTTCCAGTTCAACGGCGGCGTGTCGACCCCACTCTCACGTCCACCCTCGCCGTGAGTTCCATGACAGATTGCGCAAGAGAACGATGACGACGGCAGGGGCACATCATCTGTGCCAATCGCGGCTGTACCGACGCTCGAACCCGCCAACGTGCCACGCCGATATATTTCGCGCCCGTGCTCTTGAGTAGTAGCTCGGGTAGTAATAAGACCGGTCCAAAGCAACGCGGCGATAAGTAGGGATCCTCTGATCATTCCGGAATTATTCCAGCTATCGGGATTCCGGTCACCGGGCAAGATCGAGGGCCACGTTGGCAATCGTGTCCGGGTTACCGATAGCTAGCATTTTCTGCCAGCCCCCGTGCGCGACATTGCCGACGATCAGTACGCTGGAGTGCTGGTTCTTGTCCTTGACGTAGCCACCGAGTTTGGACAAGACTGCATCAACGTTCGTCTTGCTGCCGGTAAGAAAATACCAGCCTGGTTTGGCTCCGAACTTCGCAGCGTAGCTTTTGAGCACTGACGGCGTGTCGGCTTCCGGATCGACGGTGATAGAAATCATGACAATATCGCGTCCGACACGCTCGCCTAGGCGTTTCTGCACACGCGCAAGATTTGCCGTCATCGGAGAGCAGATTGCGGTACACGAGGTGAATAGAAAATTGATTAAGACGGTCTTTTCCCGGAGCACGTCGTCAAAGAAGTGCACCTTGACGCCATCCTGGGTAAGCAGTTCTACGTTCGGGAAATAAGCGGCGGATTGGGTCGCCGTGGAGCTCTCCGGCTGACTTGCCGCGGCGGCTTCCACGGCATGCAGAATTACCGAGGAAGACGCCAATCCACTTATGCGCTGCCAGTGTCCAGAGACATCATTGCCGATCAACACGGCGGGCGTGTGCTCCAGCTTGTTTTGTAGCGGCACACCGAGAGCGCTTAATAATCTGTCGATTTCGTTCTTATCGCCGGTGATGAACGACCATCCGGGCGCGGCGTGATACTGGTCGGCAAAACGCTTCAGCCGCGCCGGAGTATCGATTGCCGGGTCGACGCTAATCGAGATCAGCCGCACATCGCGCGCGTTATCTCCCAATTCTTTCTGCACTTGCCAAAAATTCGCGGTGAGCATAGGGCAGACAGTTGCGCACGTTGTGAAAATGAAATCGATCGCCACGGTGTGCCCTTTAACGAGATCGCTATAGAACGAGAGGCGGCGGCCGTCTTGATCTTGAACAGCAGTGTCGGGAACACGCGGTTGTTCGGCAACGGAGAGCGCGGAGAATACTTGCGCCAGGGACAGCGCAAACGAGAACGTCCAGACTCTCACGCGCACGTGGATGTCCCTCTCGCCGAAAAGATTGAGGGAAGCGCGTGTCGCGTCTTCCAAAAGTCGCCATTTAGCCATCGCCGTTCGATTTGGTAATAGACACTGCGGTGGGTCAGATATTCGGCATAACTTCGGCGCACGCGATCCGCATAGGCTATAAGCGCCTTTTGATCTCCACTCAACCACGCGGCAGCGGCATGAGCGGCATCCAGGCCGGAGTTAATGGCCGACGTTATTCCCTGCGCCGATAAAGGATCGAAGGATGCTGCAGCATCCCCTGCCGCGAGCCAACCGTCTCCTGCGACGCGGTCGAGGAAAGAGCTTTCTGCTGGTACGATGCGAATCTCGCCCTCGAGAGACAGTCCATGCTTCTGAATACGCTGGCTCTGTTCGACCGTCGAGGAGAGTTGCGCCATCCACCGGTCCGGCTGGGTGAGTTTCTCGTGCTGGATAAAGTCCGCGTCTGTCAAAAAGACCGCAATCAGCTTTCCCTCGGGCACCGGGGCCGTGTACCACCATCCATTTTTCGCCGCTTCCAGAAGCAATACCGGCTCCATCGACGAGGGCGTGGCACCGAAAGAAAAGTATCCCGCTGCGCCTACAAGGCGATCCATCACAATCCGTTTGGCGCCGACGCGGCGAGCAAAGACGGAGGCTCGCCCCGTTGCGTCGATGATGAAGGGAGTACCGACCGAACAATCGCCCGAATCGGTAGAGAGCTTAATCCGCCAACCGCCGGCGGTCGGTTCGACATCACGAAGAGCCAAGCACTCGAGCCACTCAGCTCCGCTGAACAGGGCAGAGTCACGCATCATGGCATCGAAGTGGGTGCGGTCGATATGCCAACCTGCCCCATAAGGGCTTAGCAGAAAATCGCGATCAGCTAGCTCACGCGATCCCCAACTCGAACGAATGCCGACCGATGGAGTATGACCGGCCCGCAGAAATGTTTCCCACACACCAGCCTTCTCCAGCGTCGGACGGATGCTTGGCGGCAGACACTCGCCGATGTTCGGACGGCGATCGCAACTTCGTCCGACAAGCAACGTCGGCCACCCTCGGCGGGCCAATTCGGCTGCAGCCGCCGATCCACTCGGACCTGCGCCTAATACGACCACACACGCGCGTTCTCTCATTCCAGAATCTGCCATTAGTGGACTTTCCCCATGCCCCACGGATAACGGAATGGCCTCGGTGGGCGCAAAGGTGCGGCAGCAACGGCCGCTTTCGCGCGCAGATCGCCTTCAATCGGGCATCCCGCTTGAATCCAATTCACCAGGCAAGCAAGATAAGTAAGGCTCTTGCCGTCGTCCGATTCCGCATTCGGAGCGATCTCCCGGAAGGCATCTGCCATATCGCCAATCCCAGTGGCCATCGCCGTGACCATCGGGCTTTTCAGCACGTCACGCTTCACGATCCAGCCGTTGGCCTCGTCTGACAGCGCCTTCAGCAGCAGATCATCCGCTTCTCGCAATTGTTCTTTTTGATTATCACCGACAAGGTTCGCGCCGAAATTGAACCACTCATGAATGGTCATGGTAGTAGTCTGCTCGGGATTTTTCGGATCGGGCCCTTGCAAACGTACGTTGTGGCCCGTCGCTCCCTGCTGTCTCGCGCGCAGCATGTCGACCACGATTCGCATGTTGTTGTACACCGATGACTGCGTTCCGCCTTTTTTATATGCTTTGAGGCGCGGTGGCCGCTTGCCCTGGGTCGTCGGCAAGGAGAGCACCCAGCGTTGCCACAATCGCTGCTGCTCGTCGTTGAAGACTTTGTACATGGGCCCGTTAAAACCCATAAGCCTGAATATAGGACTATCCAGATTTCCGGGAACGACGATGCCCGCCTCCTGCAGCGCTGCCAGCAGGCCGAATGGGTCTTCGAACCAATCATTCAGCCGGTTCTCGCCGAGCATGATGTCACCGTGCATCAGGCTGGCATACTGTGCCTTGGATGCGATCATCGCAGCCATCTGGTTCCATAGGTCGCTGGGGCCTTGGTCCTGCGGAGCGGGAAGCTCAGCAAGATCTGCGCCCAGACTGCCCAGAGTACCGAAGGCGACATATCCGTTCCAGATACGCTTCCAGGCTGCCTGCATCGCGTCCTCGCCGTCTTGCTGGCGCACCATTTGCAGATACATTTCCACGGCTTCCTTGGCGATCGCACCGTGGCCTGCCGAGGCGTTGTCAATACCGACGTGCAACTTGTAATACTGCGGCGTAATGCCGTAAGCATTGAGTTGATTGACCTGCCTGGGCAACGAGACCGATCCCCACTCCAACTCCAGCGTCATGCCCAGCAACTCAGGAAAGAATTCATCATTGAACTCGGAGATGGCAAGTAGGAAAACCGTGGTGGTGAAGGACGAATCGAGCAGCGCGGGATTATCGGCGTAAGCGCGCGTGTGCAAGTCAGGCAGATAAATGTTCACGCTTCTCAGCAGATCGGTGTACACATTGGCATGGTTCTGTTCGACGTTACCGTCACCAAGTTCGTCCATGCGGATACGGAAGAGTAGCTCATTAATGTTGGCCAGAGGGCCGTCCGGCGTAATGTGGCGAAGCCACGCGCCATCGAGTTGATTGAAAGGGGCGAACTGCAGCACATTGTCAATAATTTTGGCCAGAGGGAGCTGTAAATCGGCGGCAAAGACATCTGGATCCTGATTGTCGCGCACGTAATTGTCGTAGATCAATTGCATGCGCGCATCGAACGCGTCCTGGGTGAAGGGGAAGAACTTCCACACCTGTTCGGGGTCGGCCATCATAAGTTCCTGATTCCGCCACGCCTCTTTCAGCATGCCTTTCACCATCTCGTGCGCCTTGGGCAGGAAGCCTTCATGGCTCTCGATGTTCATCAGATAGTAGAAAGCATCACGAATCGTGGCGGTCGCATAGGGCGAGCGCTCGGTTTCGACGTAAGCCGTCTGCGCGCTTGGCCCTTCGCGCGGATACTTTTTCGGCACAATGAATCCAAAATCTTTCCAGGCGTGGACCATCGCGTTGTCGAGGGCCGGCGATTCCGTAGCGATACCTCGAATCCATAGCGGCCTGTTCGCGAGAACGGCCTCAAGGTTTCCTTCGAGCGCTTCGCTGTAATTGGCGAGAATCTGTTCGTATTCAGCTTCCGGGACAACATTGTCCGGCCGAGCCGCCGGCCACCAATTCGTATTGCACTCGGAAAAATCGGCTTGCCAGGGAAGCGCCATCCAGCGGGTGATGTCGCCCGGCGCGAACTTCTTCTGGTCGAGGCGGCATAGGTCGGACCAAGTTTCAGGATAAGTGGCGATATAGGTAATCTCGATACCCGGATAGAATGCGCCACCAATGCAAGGGTCGAGTGCACCTTTGTCGATCATAGCAGGCTGCTCGGCGATTGGATACTCCCAGATAGGGATCACCTTGGGCTCCGATCCCGGCCAGTCGTCCTTGAAGTTATCATCTGCCCACAGTTGGAAATTTCTATATTGCTTCTTCGTGAGCGTCAGCCAAGTGACGTAATAACTGCCATAGAACTGGCCCGAAGGAGAGGTCGGCGAACTATCCTGGATTACTGATGCCTCTCCGCCGTCACCGGACATCTGTGGCATGTATTTCGAGCTTGCCCATTGTCTCGATTCGCGGGTATCAGTAGTCTTGGAATCTGGAACGCCCAATAGCTCCGGTGGGCGCAGGCGGCCGATAATCTTCTTTTTCAAAGCACTGTACGCTTTGCCTTTGGTATACAGCGGTGCAAGGGGCTTGCCTTCCGGGTCGAAAAAGTCACCACCCTGTCCCGGCCCCGGACCGTGCCCCCGGAAGGCTGCTGCGTTGAGCCAGTGATACTGCTGAAGGCGCGCCAGCACGGGATAGATGTCATTCGTGAACGATGGTTGCGGGTCGCCTTTCCGCCCACCATTCTTCTTAATCCATGTCTCTTCCGCGATCTCGTACAACGTCGTGAGACAGCGCGCTGCAACAGGATACTTTGGGGGAACGACTAACACCCATGCAGGCTCGGCGTCGAAAGAACTCCCATCTTTTAGAATCACCGAAGCCGTCACCGGGCCGTCAGAGGTATCGTCATACCAATAGTCGTTGTTAGCGTAGTAATTTCCGACATTCAGAAATCCGATGTCATTGAGAGGCATTACGGAATCGGAGTTGCCAAGTCCGCCCAGCACCCATAAGCGGCCTTCCTCATCGGTCTGCAATTCGCCGAGCGGCACCTGAACTTTAGGAGACAATGCCACCGGGGGAATCACCTGGCCGGGATATTTTTTCCAAAGTTCAGCAATCTTCGGTCCGGGATCGTTGCCGGGATTGTTATATATCTGATTAATGTTGCCGGTCCGGCTCCCTTTAATACGATCAGTCGTGCTCGTGCTGGTACCCAGCTCCGCCAGTGCCGCGAGCGAGACCACGGTGTAAGGCAGTGGACCAAATGTGCCATCGTCAAACTGGTAAGCCTCACCTTTAACACGGCGGCCCTTGATTTCGCGTGGGCCGGGATCGATCACCAACTTTTTTGCTCGCTCCGCTGGATCGAGAATCTCCTGGTTGCGCAGCGGAGGATTGTTGGGATCGTCTTTATACCATTCCGGATATTGACTCTGCCACCAGCGTCCGGCGAACTGAAAATGTTCGGCCTTGCGATTCACGAGATGTACATTCCAGACGATCTCGGCGTCATCGGCAGTGATCTCCTTTACCGCGACGCCATCTTTGTTGTAACCATAGACGCGGAACTCCGCCGCCTGCCGCTTGATGAGGCCCATCTTATCTTTGAATCCACCTTCCGGGCTGGGAACTTCCTCGGGCGCGAGCGGACCTACGTAAAATTCCGTGGGGCTGTTTCCGACGCGCGCGATGCCGAGGCCGGGGTGAATCTTGTAACTGACGATCTGCTGGTTGTTGCCTTTGGACGGCTCAGGTGCGGCCGCTGGCGTTACGGTCCCAGTCGTGCTCATTAAGGTGCTCCTATGGTTTGCGATTTGGTCTGGACCTGGTCGCTCGCGATGAAAGTCACAACGTGTGGGCTGTTAAAGCGCAGTCCGAGAGAAGGCGACTCGAAGTAGGCTTGATAAACTCCGGGAGACGGTGGAGTGAACTCAGTTTCGTAGATACCGGGCGCGGACTCGATGAGAGCGTGCCGGATCTGCCAGACTCCCGGTTGCTCGAACACCAGAGCGCGTAGATCGGAGAGATTCTTGATTGGATCGTGCGTATCGCCGTCGATGACCTGAAAACGGAGCCGCGCGGTCCGTCCGGTCTGCAAGTTTTTATCGCTCGCCGAAAGCACCACGATGGCTCTAGGTTTTACGGGTTCCCCGCTAGCCGAAGCGGCTTCGAACTCGAAACAATGCACGACGCGTGGGGAGTCCATAAAAAATACTACGTCATACACGCCCGCCTCCGGCACTCGCCCAACCGTCTGATAGAGACCGGGCGATTCTTCTTCGAGACTGCGATCGACCGTCATGACCGCGCGTGGCTCATGGCCGTAATTCTGAAACTGTCCCATCGGCGCGGCCATGCCTTCCTGGTAGTAATACACAGCACGATCGGCGGGATTCGCCATCAGCACGGCATTTGACCCGGGGACGCGGACGATGGAATCCGCAGGAGTCGACCGCGAGCCTTGCGAAAAAGGAAGCTGGCCGCCGGTGACATCCACGAGCGGCAAAGGCGCACCCTGAGAACCAATGCGATCGAGAGGCACCATCATCACGGTTGCATCGGAACGACGACGCACATAGGCGAGTGTGCTGGAGAATGTAACTTGGTCCGGCCCGCCATGAATCACGCCGGTCTGCACCAGACGATTCGATGACGCATCGATAATGTGTAACTGCTCTTTGCCGGGGCTTACTGCGAAAATCCACCTTCCGCCTGGCGCTGCGCGAATCTGACGAATGCCTAGACTCGCTTTTATGTTCGCGACAATCCTACCGCGCGTATTCACCGCGATGATTCCGGCGTCATCGTCGTTGGCGACATAAGCGGCGCGGGACAATTCGGAAAATGTCACTGACGAGGGATGGCTGCTGGTAGCAACGTCGGCGATCTTGCGGCCTTCTGCGGCATCGATTACAGACACCGTGCCGGCGTCGTGATTGGTGACGAAAACGAAACGGCTGTCGGAACTGAATGCGAATTCGTGGGGTCCAGTGCCTGTTGAAATTCGAGGTGACACCTTCAGTGTCTGGCGATCGAATGCCGTGATCCCTCCAGCGTCGGAAACCCAAAGATATTTTTCATCTGGCTGAAGCGCGACACGCCCCGGACGAGATGGCACGTCGATTCGAGCCACAATTTTCCACGAGGCAGCATCCACGACTGCAACGCGTCCTGAGTCTGGCATGGAGACGAAAAGGCGTTGCTGATCCGCGGTGAGCGCCCAGTCTTCGGGTGAGCCATCGAGAAACACCATGGTAAGAAGCTGGGAACCACCAAATCCAAAGCGCGGATTCACCACCGAAATGCTGGCATCCTCATTCATCGCCAGCACGTACCACGCATTGAGATCGACCTGCGGCACCGATACTAAACTGTCGCCGAGAAATGCGGCGACCTTCCTCGTGCAACTCTTTGGGTCCGGCGGCTGCCCTGATCGCCGCAAATCCAGCCATGCGGCCGGCTTCAACCCTTGCAACGGGCTCCCGCTGGCAGTATCCGAGATGCGAAAGCGAAAGCGTACATCGTCTCCCGAACGAGCCTGGCCATGTCCCACCGTTTCTTCAGTCGCGAATTCAACCGCAATTCCCTCTTCGACGACTTGCGCCGGTGACGGCGCCGTCTGCGCGTACAACGAAGACGCCGCGACACACATCGCCGCCAGAGCGAGTGATCGCAAGCAGCCTCCGGCATTGAGTCGTACACTCACGTTTCTGTTACCTGCGCGTGAATTTGCGCTTCTCCTTTGGCTTGGCCTGCACGCTCTTCGGAACCACCGGCGACTCAGTTCGATAGCTGGAGTAGACGGCTTCGCCGGCATTTTTGCTGACAGCCGTGAGTGTGGCGGGAATAGAACCCAGAGCGCTGAATGTCCATGTCCCGTCGGCGGAATCCACTGCGGCTTCTCCGGACCGGTCGCCGTAATGGATCGTCACAGAGCTGGCGAAGGCTCGTGTCTGTGGAGAAACTGTGAGCACTCCTTGCACAACGAACTTTGATCCAGATTCTTGCACCGAGCTTATCGTGACGGTATCCGGACACTGCGGTGAGCAGGTTGCCGGCCCCACGCGGAATAAACCCCACATGCCGACCTGATACTGATTGGCCGTCCAACTTCTGTAGCGATAATCGCCGGGAATCTTATCGGCTCCGCCGGCGCTATCGATAAGAATGTTGTAGTGCGAGGTTGGGCCGTAAGCGGCCGTAGTTCCGCTGTGTTGCGAGAGCGGATTGTGTCCGAGCACGGTCGAATTCTGCTGAAACGGTTCCTCTTCCCAGACGTGTCCCGTCAGTTCGAAGACTTGCTGGTTGTCTCCGATGCCGCCCGGATCGACCAGGCGAAAACGAACCAGCATTCCGCCGGGGGCACGGAAAATTGGAGTTTGCGGGTCGGCAGCAACTAAAGTGTCAGACGCTCCTAACGTTGTATCGATACTGCTGAATTGGAAATTACCGATATTAGTGAGATCAGTTTCGGACAGATTGCCCCAGTTCGCAGGCGCGAGGCTTCCCATCGCGCCATTCATGAAAGTTCCGAAGCGATAGGCGAACGGCTCGCTACGATAATTGAATGCAGAGAGACCATTACCCGCGGCCGATTTGTAAAATGAATTGCCATTGACGAGCATGTTGATATCGTCCTGCGCCATCAACACGAACTCTCGAAACGGTGTGCCATGGGCTGGGAATACCGTGCCAGATGCGCGATAGTCCGTATCAGCTCGCCAGGTTGATCCCTTCGGCTCGATCACCAGCGAACCGAACAGGCCGTGATAAACCTGAGACAGTGGATCGGAGGGCATCAGGTTGATGGCCCCAAGTTCCATAGGTTCTGCGATCCACTTTCCATCGACATACTGTAAGTCGCCGGCATACCAGAGATATTCCACGGGCTCTCCGGGCGCAGCCGTCTGCACTGGATTCAATCCAGCGTTCAAGCCGTTCGCTCTGGTCACATCAAATCCAACTAACTGCGGGTGCAGACCAACCGACGTGGAGGTCATCACCGGGAACTGGTTATACCCGCTGGTGTATTGGTCGACTCTCGCCACCTTTTGATCGGTGTTGAAGACCGGATCCGTCGAATGGAAATGGTTTGTTAGTTTGATCTTGATCCAATCGCCAGCGTTAGCGCGCAGCACCAGAGGTTCAGGATTCTTTGGGGGAAGGGGCTTGCCGTTGCTGTCTGCGAGCACATAAACCAGCGCGTCGGGGTCATATAAAGGATTGTTGCCGAAGATAGGATTCGGAGCGGACGATCCGCTCGTCGGGATTGCGGTAGTCTGCGCGCCTCGCGAGTTGTACACCAAGCCGTTGCTGTCTCCGAAAGCCTCACGAGCACTTACCGCAACCACATTGAACTCCCGCAGACACGGAGGTTCGGACACTGGCTGAGCTACGGCAGTGCCTGAACATTTCGCTGTACCCACTGGAACGCTAATGGCCGTCGCCGCGGGAGATGTGGTCGGATTGTTTGGCAACCGCGCAAGGTTCGGAGCGTCTGACCTGTACGAGCGCAGAATTCCCCACGTGCCATTCACCAAGCCTTCGAACGAAGCGCTCGGGTTGTAAATATAATCGGCCGTGATTTGCTTGGGCTGGCCAGGCGCGACCGGCGGCATCTTGAAAAGAAACTCATAGTGCTCAGAGAGAATTACAAATTGGCTGTTTCGGTAACCGGAGTTCTTATTAAACGGTTCGAACAGCCATTTCATTCCATGTAGTGTGAAATCGTGCATGGAGGTGTGCGCTCCAGCCAGCACGCGGACTTGAACGTCATCGCCTTCATACGCGCGGAACAGTGGCGTGTAGGGATCCGTGGGCAGCACTCCGCAACCGTTTTCAGGTCCGGGCCCCACCTTACGACTATGACAGTCGACTGGGAACTTGAAGCAGGACGCCCCACGACAAGAGGGATCCAGCAAGCTGAGCGCCTTGGGCTGCGTGCTCATCGCCGGGTCGTACCGGGGAATCGAACGAAAGGCATGCGACAGATCGGTCGCAAGCGGCGTGGCGGCCGGGTTCGCACTGGCCGGCGGCACAAAAACTCGCAACGGCAGCGGCTCAGCGCGATAGTTCATCGAGAAGACGCCGTTGCCGAAGTCACTTACAAGACGAGGCGTCGGAGGCGAGTTGGCATAGCCGAAGCCGTTATTCATCTTGATGTAAGGTGGAGTCGGCGGCGTCGGAACCGTGAGTGAGCAGCCGGGACAGTTAATCGAATTCGCGGGATCGGCCCAGCCGGTATAAGTGGCTCCGGGCGGCAGAGGCTTGCACTCGGTAGTGTCAGGAGTTTGACCGGGATAACAATCCGCCTGGCTTTTGCTGGTGGGTTGATAAACCAATTGCAAGTCTCCCCAAGCCAGCGCGAATTCACGGTAACTCTCAATTGGCTTGCAGTCCGAGGCTGAGTACTCGCCTGACGGTTTTACCGAGGGAATAATGTTGGCTGCGTAGCTGGTCGGACCGCCATCGTCTCTTGTTCCGTATTGTTGTGTACCGTCTGGCGAAGTCCAAACCGAGCAGCGAGGCTCGATCAGTAGTCCGCCGTAGAGTCCGGACTCCTGGTGCGTCGAAGGACCGAAATGGTCGTGAGTGAAAATCGTCAGATAAGTGCAGTCGTCGTTGTTCTGGCTGCTAAACCTTGAATCGACATACCAGCGCTGGACTGTGGCCTGCGCCCCCAGCCACATATCTTGCGGACCATTCTTAGGCCCATTGCCAAACGCTTTGATCGCCTTCGGCGTCAGCTTCATCTTCGACTTACAAGTCTGCGATGACCAATCGTAAGAGGTGCAGAGGCCACCGGTTTCATTAATGCCAGTAATCCGGCTGCGGACTTCGTCGGGGCTGAAGGTGCCGTCCTCGTAGTTGAACCCGTTGGAAGCTCCGTCCGAGGCCAGCACGTCGAACTTCACCAGATGAATGTGCTGACCAAGAATGTCGGTAGGCGTGCGCACCTGGAAGTCATCCAATTCGTAGTATGCCGGCACTAAGTTGGAATGCCAGTACTCCACTAAGTCACCGGCATTGGCGCGAAAGAAGAATGGTTCCGGAGCAAGGGTACCGTTCCGAATGGCCTCGACGTCGTCCCAAAGAGCGATCATCCGCTGCTGCGGATAGTGCCAGCCTTTCTTGTTCAGCACCGCATTGATCTGAAGGTTGACGCCTTTGTACCGGCGAGGCTTGCCATTCAGTAGATCGCCAACGGCATTTCCGTTTTCATCCACGCCCGGGTCAGCGAAAGGAGCTCCAAACTGTGCGCCCGTGGGATTCGTCGCAGACTTGCGTGGAAGACCGTTCACCACAAAATCCGCCGGCGCGCCGAGCGGTGTATAGCTCTTGTGCGCGCGCTGACCGAAAAACTGCATCGCCGTCTGCTCCTGCGGCGTCCCTGCTTCCGGTACTTGGATGGCGCTGATTGAGTCGATGTCCTTGGTGAAATCGGTGGTGGTGGGCTTCTCAATCGTTATATTGGCGTTGAGAATAAGGTGACGCGGCAAACCGCCGTTCAATTCCTCACCATCGTCCTCCTTGGCAAAGTCGAGCGGCGGATGCGGTGGGCGGTGACCTGCGACTCCGGGCACAAAGAATGGAAAACCGGGATGCCCCGGCCCATCCACGCGAACCTGGCCATCGACAATCTCAACCTTCTCCGGCATCGGGGCCATGCCTTGCGTGGGCAGCGGGATCACGGCGGGGATGGGGGTTCCCGTCTTGATTTCAGCGTCGGGCAAGGCACGAGACCCCGACAACGGGCGGCCATTGGCGTCGAGCGCGGTGCCCTCTTCAAAAACATCGTGCACACGGAACAACGCCCACATGCCAGCCGCAAAGTGCGGATAAAAATGACAATGGAAAATCGAATCGCCGGCGGTCAGATTTAAATTGCCGCTGCCTTGGTAGACAAGGTCGAGAGTAAACGACGAACCCGGCCCGATTGCCTGGCTATCGAGATAGCTGGTGTCGGGACTGTCGGGCGTGTGCACCCACTGGTGCGCGTGATGGTGATGAACGTGATGCACGGACGCGCCTGCGTGGACAATCTGGAATTGGACGTGATCGCCCAAGTAGCTGTGATAAACGTTCGACGGATCATCCGGATACCACGCCTTCGTCGCCGTTGGAGCATTGCCTGCCTTACAGGACGGTTTGTTGCCCTCAGAAATCGCCAGCATCTCGTACTTCGGCGGATCGTCATCGCATGGCAGATTGGCCGGATTATCAACGATCATTGCCGGATCGCCGCCGGTCCACGAGTTCAGGAAAAACTCTTCGAACTTGCAGTCCTGGCAATCGCGCGCAGGACCCAGGTGAAGCCGGTTCGCCACGACCTCGGCGGTGATGCCCGCAGCGCCGTAATTGATGGCGAATCCGTCCAGGCCTGCATTGACATCGGCGATCTGCGAGTTGTTTGTGTCGTAGGCCCAGGGAAATGCCTGCACAACATCCTGCGACTCGTGGTAGTGAATCGTAATTTCCCGGTAGGGATACTCGCGGTGAGGCAGCGCCGGATTCTCGGGCCGCCGGGGTAACATGCCATGATTGGGTCCGGTGATGACCGCGGTCAAATCGCCGTAGACGATCTGATTATTCTTGTCGAGCATCTTTAAGATCGGCTTGCCGGTCGAGTCCGTGGCGTCATAATTAATCTCGTAGCGATAGCCGGTCAGGCTTTCACCGTCAGGAATCTTTTTCGCAGCTCGAAGAAAGTCCTCGTGGCTGGTTTGGCTGCGATACCATTCGCTTCCTGGCGGCTCGACATTCACGGCACCGAACAGACCGAGGGTTAATTGCTCGTTCGGGGCGGGAGGTGGGCTATTGAAGCCGTTGAAATCACCGGGCGTGCTGTACATCAGATACGAACCCTGCGCGGCGGCATATAGCGTGTATGTAGCCGAGCCGCCGGGAGGAACTACGCCGCTAAAATTCTCCTTCACCTTGGGATTGGCGCCAACGTAGGTTCCATCGTCAGTAATACCTTTCACCAGTTGCATTCCCGCTACGTGAATCGAAGCATTGCGGGTAACGGCCTGCAGGCTTGTAACTCCGGGGGCCACGGGCCGTGAATCCTTACTTAGAAAATTCTGGAAGGCAATTTCAAGGCAATCCCCCTCATGAACGCGCAGCACCAACGGACGCGGACGCTTGTCAGACCTCAATTGCACATTGCCGGGTTCAAGGTCATCACCTTTGATAGGGCGGACGTCCCCAAGCAGAGCGTAGATCATGCCCTCAGGTCGCACCGTTCCCAGCCGGTTGACCATGATCACTTGATCGAGCGCCACCACATCAGCATGAATTGTGTTCTTGGACGAGCAAGATATGCCTGCGCTCGGACTTTCTGCGAGAACTTGTCGTGAGGCTCCAAGACTGATGCACCCAAGGCAGAGTAGAAGAACAAATCGTTGACTGACCACTAACTTACTCTGACGTCGATCCACGATGACCTCCGGAATAACTGGCTAGCTCGTCGTTGTCGGGAGATCCAATGACCGGGAGCCGTTGAATCTCAGGAGAAAGTAACTTCGTGTTTCGGATATCAACTGGCGATTGCGAGCAGCGAATTTACCTTGACAAGAGTTGAGTTCGCTCCGTTTTCTCCTTGCGGGATCGCTTGCAACGCAAAGTCGGCAATCACTCCAGGCCTGAATACCAGGCAGTGAGTCGATCCACCGAATTGGAAGTAACCGATCTGGTCACCCTTCTTAACCTTTTGCCCTTCTTTTACCGTGACAACGCACGAAGACACTTCCGCCATTCCGATGGGGATCAAACTCATCAACCCGATGGCCGGCTCTTCTGCCTCAATGAAAATGATCGCGCGGGTGGCCACATGCGCGATGTAACCCTGTGAGTTGTTGGGGCCCGCAGGGTCAAAACCTTCTGCAGCCGCCTCCGCGTAATAAGTGCCCTCCACCTGGTGAATCAGTTTGATGGTGCCAGAAACCGGACTATGCCAGCGGTGGTAGTTCTCGGCACTGAGGAACGCCTGGTAGACCGTGCCTCCCTTAAACTGCTCTACGAATTTTCCGTCGAGCAAATGTCTCAAGGAATAGGGTTGCGATTTGATCCAGAATGTATCGTGTTCTTTCACCTGAGTGCTGATGGCGAAAGGTGCGGCTTCACAAGCACTCGCGATCACATTGGGGGCGCCCGCGACAGGCCGCACACCCAGCTTAAATTCCCGAATAAAAAAATCATTCCAGGACTTGAAACCAAAGAACGGAGCTTTGGGATCATGAATAAAATCATCGATATTGATCTTGCTCAAAGCTTCCTTGGATAACCAACCTGTCGGCGAATCATTCAGGACATAGCGAGAATCAGGCGAGTTGAGGAATTCCGTCCATACTTTGAGAACCTTCTTGAACATCGTATTCACTTTAGGAGCCACGAAAGCAGCGAGCCCCGCCGGAGTGATCATGGGAAAATCGAGAATTGCATTGATGGGGAATCCCACCATGCCGGTCAAATTGAATTCAGGCGCAGTAGTTAGAACATGGTTCATGATCCTGAGCATCTGGTGGTAGTTTTTGATCTTGACGTCGCCGCCACCCTTCGGCGGAGCAAAGCCCGGTTGCTCTTCGAACATCTGCGTAAAGTACATAAGCATCACCGGGTCAGTCTCGATCAGTTTCTGAAATTCCTGAATCACTGGGTGAAACGGAGCCTTCTTTTTCTCGGTCTCGTCGATTGTTTTCTTCAGCCAGAGGTTCAGAACCTCTGGATCGGAAGGCAGCCAGTGTCCAAGGCGGCTGGTTTGCATAACGCGTGCAGGGTGATTCATGGTTTTCATTCCATCTCCATCTTGGTTCGGACTGGCGCGGGGCCCCAGGACTCATCTGTTACCGCAAAGCGATTTCGCCGCAGATAGAAGCTTGCACCTTGCCGAAGCCTACCGAATAACTTTCGATCGGCGAGTTGATATCTTCTGTTTTCCTTGCTGCTGCGCTTGCGTTTTAACCTTGCGCTTAACTGAAACAGAAGCTGCAGAACGGCCAGCCCTCCGTCGGCCAGGCCCGACCGACTTCTGGCTTTTAGGCCGGGATAATGCTGCAGCAGTGGCCGGAACGCCAGCTTTTAGAAGACTGGAAAGTACGGCACCGTCTGGCGAGCCGAGTCCGCTCGCAGCATCCCATCCTGGCCTGGCATCGTAACCAACATTCTGGAATCGCTTATAACTGACACGATTACTTCCCACAGTAATGTCGTGAAACGCGCCGGAACCGGAGGGCAACGCGTAAAGTTGCGGATTTACAAATCCAACTCGTCCATTCAGTTTTTGATTGATGATTGCAATCAGCGCAGCCCACAGAGGAGCGACCGCGCTCGTTCCACCCTCCTGAACTGCCTGCCCATCGACGAGGATGTTGTATCCCGAGTCTGGGTCGCCATCGCCAGTAACATCGGGCACACCTCGGCCTTGGTATCCCGCCGGATTCAAAGACACAGGCACGTTTGCTTGTTGCTGATAATCCGGCAGCGGAAAAGCGCCACTGACCCCACCGCCTCCTGAGCCAAACGAGCCATCGGGTCCGGCCTGCGGGGATAAGTCGGCTTGATTCTGGTTCCAGACCGATTCGGCTGAGATGGCGCCGTTCGATGCTATGAGTCGAGTTCCGCCGCACGAAAGCGTAAAAGGGCTTGCCGAAGGAAAATCGACATGGGCCAAGCCGTCCCACGCTTTCGGTCCAACGTCGGCCGCACCATTGTCTCCGGCTGCCACGCACACCGTGATGCCCAACATTGCTGCCGCTTGCAAAGCCTGATCAAACTGCTGTTGGAAGTTAGTGGTTGAAGTGCTTTCCGGGCCACCCCAACTTATAGAAATCACCGAAGGGTTATTCTCGGTATCGTGGATCGCCTTCGTAAGCGCGTCGAGAAAACCGTTGGAGGCGGCATCATTGGGAGCGAAGTAAACTACAAACTTTGCTCCCGGAGCCGCGGCGCCCGCCACCTGTATATCGAGGACGACTTCTCCATCGGCGCTATCGGGAGTGGTTGGCGTGTTCGCGCCTCCGTCGACCGAGACAGGGATGACAGTCGGCGTGGCAAGATCAAGATTGGAGAAGTAAGTGTCGAGATCGGAGGGTCGATATCCCCCTCCTAACTCGATGATTCCGATGGTCTGGCCGGAGCCGTCGAAGCCTGACGGAAAGTTGTAAATCTTCGCGACCTGTGCGGCGGTAAATGGCTGAGCGCCATCGCCTGCCGCGCGCGGGCGGGATCCATGCCGCTTTGCCACGGGACGGTTATCGAGGCCGAAGACGCCCTCTACAACACCTGCGAGCTCAGCAGGAATTTGCACTGGCCCGGTGCGGCCGCGATAGGTGCCGTTCGGATAGGCATAAGTCTTGAGAGATACTCCAAATGCATGGTCGAAGTCGGTGACGGTTCCTGCGAGTATCACCGTTCGCCGCGGCGCACTTTCCCGAACTACGTTAAGGTTGTTTTCCTTCGCAAACTTTCTTATCAAAGCGATATCTTTGGCGTCAGCTCCGTAACGACTTTCATACTGATCATGCGAAAGTTGCTGCAAAGGAGCAGCCGACAACTTCAACATGTCTTTCTGTGCCGGTAAAGCATTCTTAGGACGAAGGCGGACCGTCACCTCAAGTCGTTCATCGGATGGAGCGGGAGCTACCGCGTGTGCGCCCGGCAGGATTTCCTTCTTGCTTCCGGGAATGGAAGTCATTTTTTTCGCAGGCATAGTTCATCCTTACTTGGCAAGTTCAACTCAGATCGCAAAACTTCCCATCTTCACCTAATAGCGCTAGGACTTGGACCTAGTTATCGGCACGCAAAACCATGCACGGCGTAAATAGTCACACCCGTGCCCACGATTAGACGCTGGCAAACAAGATTTCCCTAGGAAGTCGGCGAGCACCCCCCCCCGAAGATATATAACTCGGTATAAGTCGGATTCTTCGATTCGCCGAACTGCCCGCAAAACTACACTTACCATTTTAAAATGTCAACAATGAAACCCAATGTAAAGTCGGGGATGTTCAAGTCAAATAACACATGTGTGGAAAAGCGGGAAAGAATCAGGCAGCCCTAGTTGGAAGTTTACGAAGATCCGCCAGATGGAACCGAACTTGCCGGAAGACCATTGCCACTTAGCAAAGTCTGACAGTTCGAGGAGCGCAGGCGGTTTAAGATCTTAATCTCGTTGCACGCCGTCGAGGGAAAATGGTGCCGGGAACAGGACTCGAACCTGCATGCCTTGCGGCGCTAGCTCCTAAGGCTAGTGTGTCTGCCAGTTCCACCATCCCGGCCTGCCATTGTGACGCAGCTGCGAAGGTAGAGACGATCTTCGCCAAAACCGCTTGCTCAGTATATCAAGCTCAGGACACAAAAAATGGATCCGCTTTTGACAGCGGATCCATCGCAACTAAAGCGAGTTGCTAAGCCGAACTATTGCACGGTGAGCGTCATCGACGGAGTTGATTGGTTCACGTCGTTCGCCGTGCCGGTTACGACTACGGAATAGGCACCTGCCGGAGTACCGGAGTTGCCCGTCGACGTATGGGTGCTGCTACTGCTGCTGCCGCACGCCGACTGAAGCATACAGCCGCCGAGCACCAGGAAGATCAGGCAGAAGCCCAGAAGCTTTCTGCGATTGGGCTTGCTGATCCCTGCGCCGCCGAGCAACATGGCCGGAACGATTAGGCCGAACGCGAACAGTGCGCCCGAACCCCGTTGGCCAGCAGGTGTTAACAGGGCAGCTTGCGGTCCGGACGTAGATACGGTCAGAACCGCGGTGCCGGTGGTGCCGGTGACCGAGGTCGCACCCAGAGTGCAAGTGGCTGCCGGGTTTGTAGCCGGAGTCACGCTGCAGGCTAGCTTCACGGTGGACGGATCGAGTCCGCCCAGGCCCACGATGGTGATCTTCGCAGTAGAGGACGAACCCGGCATCACTGAGGCGGGCGACAGCGCCGCCGCAGAGATGCTGAAGCCAGTCACATCCACAGATCGCGACTGCGAAGTGAACGAAGCGTAGTTGGTGTCACCACTGTAGACCGCGGTGATGTTGTTCGTGCCAGCAGCCAGAGTTGAGGTTGAGAAGGTCGCACCTCCGCTGGCATTCAAGCTCGAAGTGCCAACCAGAGATCCTCCGTCCATAAAGTTAACCGTGCCGGTAGGAGTTCCAAGAGCTCCAACCGCGACCGTTGCGGTAAAGGTGACGCTCTGGTTCAGGTTCGCCACGTTAGGAGCCGACAGAGTAACGGTGGTCGCGGCTTTCTGCACGAGGTCGCCTACAGCGCCCGAAGTGCTGCCGTTGAAGTTGGTATCTCCGTTGTAGACCGCAGTGACGTTGTTCGCGCCGAGCGGCAGAGCAATCGACAGGCTAGCCGCTCCGCTGTTCAGAGCTACAGTGGGCAAAGCCGTCGCACCATCCATGAAAGTCACGGTGCCCGTCGGGACCCCGGTCGTGTTCGAGGAAACCGTGGCAGTCAAGGTCACGGTCTGATTCGGATAGGATTGACCGGCGGTAGTAGTAAGCCCAGTGGTTGTGCCCGCCTTGTTCACCTGCTGCACGAATGTGACAGCGTGCTTCAGGTAGTTGGCATCGCCCGTGTACGACGCCGAAATTTGGTTAGTACCGACCGGTAGAGTGCTCGTGGTTACGGTGAGTGCGCTTCCCACACTTCCCGTCCCCAGGACCGTACTCCCGTTCGATAGAGTTACAGTACCAGTTGGCGCTGCGCCGTTGGGAACGCTTTCCTGTACGCTGGCGACCAGCTGAACGGTCTGGCCATACACCGCTGGTGTGGCGGAAGACTGCACTTGGATGTTTGTGCCTTGGGTATTGAGAAGCACGCTGACGCTGCCTGCGCCGCCGTTTGCGACCGCGATATCCGGAGCTCCGTCACCGTTGAAATCTCCCACTACTGCGGAGTAAGCCAGCGATCCGACGCCAAATAGGATTGGCGCACCAAACGTGCCGTTGCCATTACCCAGAAGCAGCGTTACCAGGTTTCCAGGATTGCTTGGCGACGGCGTGCTTGTGGTTGCCAGGTCAAGGTTGCCGTCGCCATTGAAATCAGCCATGACGATGGAGGAAGGATTCGCACCCGCCGGATAGGTCGTGGCAGTCTGGAAGGTTCCATCGCCGTTGCCCAGGAAAACGCTGACTTCTTGCGCGATGAAGTCGGCCACCGCGAGGTCAAGGTTGCCGTCTTTGTTGAAGTCTCCAATCACCACTCCGGTAGGATTGCCCCCGGCTGGCGTTTGCGTGGCATAGGGCCCAACGACTTGCGGGAAGGTACCATCGCCTTTGCCCACGAGAACGCTGATAGTGTTATCGCTCTCATTCACCACCACGAGATCGATGGGCGTCCCGCTTCCTTTGAGGGTACCGGCAGCCAGCGCTATGGGACCGTTTCCGACGGCATAGTTCATTGCCGCCTGGAAAGTGCCATTGCCGTTGCCCAGAAGGATGCTGACGTTGTTGCTATTGAAATTTGCGACCGCGAGGTCGAGCTTGCCGTCACCGTTGAAATCCGCAACCACGATTGCCGCCGGCCCGCTGCCGACTGCCGTGGTGACGGGAGGCAGGAACGTTCCGTCGCCGACTCCCTGCATGTAGCCGATTGTATTCGTGGCGTAATTTGCCACGACCATGTCTTGTATACCGTCTCCATTGAAGTCGCCGGTTGCAACCGCGTAGGGGTTGCTGCCATGACCAGTATTAAAGTGGCCCGGTCCCTGGAACGTACCGTTGCCCTGACCACTGCCGTTGCCAAGAAGAATCGAGACCGTGCTGGTTGAACCGGTATTTACTACAGCCAAATCAAGAATGCCACTGGATGTGAAGTCAGCGGCTGCGACTGAGAAAGGCCCAGCCCCAGCTGGATAATCGGAGCGCGCCTGGAAGGTTTCGTTTCCGTTGTTCAGGATCACGCTGACGGAATTCCTGCCCGAATTTGCTGTGACTAGGTCGAGCTTGCCGTCGCCGTTGAAGTCGCCCGAGGCGAGTGCGAGAGGAATGTCTCCCGAACCGGCATTCACCTGTCCTACAAATGTGCCATCGCCCATTCCCCAAAGTACGCTGACCGTGTTGCCATTTCCTGCAGATACGGCTAAGTCCAGCTTGCCATCACCGTTGAAGTCACCCACGACTACCCCGTTGGGGGATGCCGCAGTGAAATACTCAACGTGGGATTGGAAGGTGCCGTCTCCATTGCCGAGCACTACGCTGACCGTATTGCCCTGCTGGTCTGCAACCACGATGTCGAGCTTGAGATCATTGTTAAAGTCCGCCACCGCCACCGAAACCGGATCGCTGCCTACTGGAAGCGATGCCTTTGCCCCGAATGTGCCGTTCGCATTCCCTAACAGAACGGTGACCACATTAGCGTTGGTATTATTGTTGGCTACCACCAGATCCATCACGCCGTCGCCGTTGAAGTCACCCACGGCGACTGAGACCGGCGTGGAATTTACGGCGTAGGCAACCTGAGTGCTAAAGCTGCCATTGCCTTGGCCCAAGAGCACGCTTACCGTGCCTGCGGGGTCGGTCGAGTTGGTGACTACAAGGTCGGAGTTTCCATCGTTGTTAAAGTCACTCACGGCAATGCCGATCGGCCCGCTGCCGACGGCAGTGTCTTTCTTCGCCTGGAAGGTACCGTCCCCGTTGCCGAGTAAAACACTGACTGTGTTGCTTGCGAAATTGGTTACCGCGAGATCCAGATTGCCGCTCGAGGTGAAATGCCCGCCCGCGATGCCTCTGGGCGTGCTTCCGGTCGCGAAATCCGTCTTAGCCTGGAACGTGCCATCGCCGTTCCCGAGCATTACGCTGACCGTGTTGGCGTTGCCGTTCACGACCGCAACATCGAGTTTTCCGTCGCCATTGAAATCTCCCACAGCAACTGCTTGAGGACTGGTCCCGGTCGGGTATTCAGGCGCCTCCAAGAATTGGCCAGCATGGGCTACCAGAGCCCCGGAGAGGATGTAAAGCACAAGTCCTGAAAGCGTACGCTGCAACATTAAGCACCTCGATAGAGTTGTCTTCAAGATAGGAACCGCGGCCTCGCCGCACACGAATGAACAATTGCCGAAAAACACGAAAGCTCAGGGGAGAGATTTCACGAGGGAGTAATCTTTTTCGCTGCCGCCGGGGGAACTACTGCGACACCGTTACGAAAGGCTAACAATGCGAGGGTACCGTGGGGGGTACCTGTTCGCAATAGCCCTTTCTGGGTATTACCTAGGGCACCAGTGCTATTTCGTTGCCATCGTTGACTCAGAAGAAGGTAGAACGTCATAAAGCGGCTGTGCAGGCTGCACCGCCGGAGCCTCGTCTGCCACAGAAATGGCCAGAATCCTGACCTTTTCGTTCTTTGGCAAAGTAATGCTGTGGGCACCAACCGGAATATCAATTTGATACGCAAATAGATAAGAATAACGGTAGGGCACGTTTTCGCCAGCGGCGTCGTGATGGTGCGAACAGTACCATGCCAGATCCGCACGCTTGATGAAACCTGGCTTAACACCGAGCATGTCGCCGTAATCGTCTTGCGAGGTATCCTTCGAACTCCACTGCCGGTCATCCCACTGACCGATGAATCCACCCCAGTCTTCGATGTTCAATTCAACATTCTCTTCGCCCACTTTGAAAGTTGCTTTCTGATCGCCGCCGTACGACGCCGCAAGCAGGTAGAGGCGATTACTTGATCCTGCCGGCAGATTGATAGTCTGGCCCTTCGCGGCAATCGCATTCCGCATTCCGGTCTTCGCAGGAGCAAGATGGAATTCGACGGCATTGAAAGTTATTTCAGCTGGCAACATTTCGGCGGGCAGCGCATTGCCCTCACCGTCGAATCCACCGTCCGATTTCGTGCCGTCATTGCTGGCGGTAGCAAGATCGTAATGCAATGCCACCGGAACGAAACGCACCGCGGTGGCCTTGGCCTGCGGCGCGGCCAGACGAACCGCAAAGGTGCGCGGTTGATAGGCCGAGAATGAGGTGACTAGAGAACCGCCATCTAGACTGGCGGGCCCAATCGGCTGCTCTTGACCATTCACTTCACGCGCGGCGGTGAGGCGCGCGTTAAACGATACCCGAACGTCCGTTTTCGGCCCGCCGTCGAGTTCGACCAAACGCACGATGATCTCGTCCGTCTGCTCCGCCTTCTTCAGCGCCAGTACTCGAATCCGCGGGTTACTTACTTTCAGCAGTGAGAACTCACGGCCTAACGCGCCCGCGTGCTTGGAAGCTTCGAAGGCGATGAGCGGATCGTTGAGTCTCTGCGCTTGCCAGTCCGTCTGGCCCTTGCGCCAGTCGGCGGCGTGTCCGGCGATTCCGTAGACGAACTCGTGATATCCGATATCCTGCGTGGCTTGGTCGGCGTAACCGCCACGCGTTCCCGGTGTGCGGATCAGCGTGAGCCGGATCGTATGATCGTCGGGCTTATCCGATCCGTTCTTGCAATCGGTGAGGATTGTTGCGCCGAACTCACCGGAGGCATCAGTCAGATCGATCCACTGGTGCGACGGCACTTCGAATTTCTTGGGCTCGGCGGTAGGGCGCTGGATCGTGCCGATGTCCCAGTTGTAGGTGGCCATCTGATTCGACGCTGCCAAAGGAAAAGTCGCCTTGAGATTCGATTCTTTGGTGTTCCAATCGATGGCATTCGCGAACTCAACACGCTTGCCCGCATCGCCTGTGGAGAGGCGGATCGTCTGAATGAACTTGGAGCCAGCCGTTTCCCGCGAAATTTCCACAGCCACGCGCGCCGGACCATTTTCAACAACCCGAATCTTTGCCGGACCGCTGACATACAACTTCGGCGCGGCCTGTTCCTGCTCCCAATCCATATTCCAGGCAGGCCAGTGCTCGGGATTATCGTAAGAGATGGCGAGACGCGCAGGTGCGGATAGCAGTTCCCTCTTGATTGACTTGTCGAAGATGCTGGCAACGTCGCCCTCTCTATTGATTGTCACTCGGTAGAACTGGTTCTCCAGCCCGTTCTCGGAGACTTGCAGCGTTGGAGCAGTATTGCCCAAACTCGCGTCCAGCTCGACATCGTAGACGGCATAGCCCACGGATGGCGCTTTCGCGACGAAAATCACCTTGCCACTGGAAATTTGCGCGGCAACTTCATTGTTATCCGGACCGGTAACATGCACCGCTTTAGGCATCCCCTCCGGAAGGTTCACACTAGCTTCCACCACGTCTTCCCGCGCGATGTTCAGCGGATTGAAGATCACCAACGGAATACCTTTCGTGTCGGTGTTCAGCGCGGCGCTAACTGACTCAGTGGCATTGGTGAGGACGCCAGCGAACTGGTTCATCGCGATCACGTCGTCGTTCCAGGCAAACTCGTAAGCCTTTGGAGAAGCAGTGCCCGCCGCAATGTCGTGAAAGTGGCCGCCCATCACCAGAGTCCATGCGTCATTCAAACGCTGCTGTGGATATGGACGCTCTCCCAGCCATTCCGCGGCTAGCGAAGCTTTCTCTGCAGCATCAGCTAGCAACTCTTCTTTTCGGAGCCAGCGCTTTTGGTAAGCCTGCGATGTCAGCGATCCGGCAGAATGATTCGTCAGCTCCATCTCGCCCATATGGCGTGGTAGTCCCGCAGCTTCGGCGGGAGTAATGTCGAGAAACATTTGGTCCGCCTTGGCTGAGAGCACATGCACGGGACCGTCACCGACTTTCACCGAAGCACCGGGTATCCTCTGTTGGTCCCGCGAGAGAACTTGATCGAATGGAGGAAGCGCAGCCATGCCCTTGGTTACGATGGCTTCGAGGCGCTTTACAAATTCTTCATCCGGCGTACCTCCAATATCGCCGGTGCCATAGTAGTGGTAGTCGGTAAATACGCCGCTGATTTTCCCGTTCTGCAGGACGCGGGCTGCCCAATCCGCCTGGAAGCGATGGAGATCTCGATCCTGCTCGAGTTTAGTGAACGCTGCCTTCTGATCCCTGAGACTTGCCAATTCTTCGGCGTCTTTCGGATCGAGGAAATGACCGTTCTTAACGGCCTCGTCTTGCTTCGACTCCAGCGGCTCGATTTTTCTCCGAATGTCTGCGAGAGCCGCACTCGGCGGCATGGCAGGCAATGGCCGTGTGAGATCGGTATAGATGCCGGCACTGTAATCGCCGGGATTCAAACCCGCCAGCACGCTTTCGCCATCCGGCCCAACCCACACGCCTACGTTGAAGGGCGTGCCTTCCGGCGTCTGTTCGAGCGATTCCAGACCTCCCCCGGGAGCGGACGATCCCCACACCAGCTTCTGCGTGGAGAATCCCTTCACTCCGGAATGCGCCAGGATCGTTGGCAGCGAAGACGGAAACCCAAAGCAATCGGGCAGCATGTATTCCGCGCTGGCCTTGCCCAGCTCCTTGCGAAACCAATTATTCCCGTAGAGAACCTGCCGAATGATGGTCTCGGCGCTGGGCGTGTTCACGTCACCCTCTTCCATCGACGAACCCGCCGGAAACCATCGACCCTGATCGACGTATTTTTTCAGCCGCGCAAAATCGGCGGGAAAATATTCCTTCATCAGACGGTAGCGATTAGCGCCGCTGAAGTTGAAAACATAATGAGGATATTTATCGAAGAGGGTGAAGTTATCCTCCATGGTCTTGCGCAGATATTCGCTGATGACCTGGGGATACTCCCATCGCCACTCGGTGTCGAGGTGAGCATAGCCAACAACGTAGAGGGTCGGCTGTTTGCTGAGATTAAGCTTTTCGGTGGTTTGAGTGTGGGCCGCGGCAAGAAGGACGAAGGATGTCAGCAGCATCGCTACCAAGACAGAGCGCAATTGTCGCATTCGTAACTCTCTCCAAACACTTCGCATGACGGAAGGCCGCCTACGCGGAATTCATATTACATGTTTGGAGAGGGTCACGCCGAGGGCTGTGACGAGGTTACGCTGCGCCCTTGAGAATTTTTTCGACTTTCCAGGTTGAGACTATCGACTCCGCCGATAGCCTATCAATATGACGATGTCACCACCGCGTCTTCGGGATAACCGGGCATGCCAAACTCCGGGACGTCGAGACCTTCTTCTTCCGATTCCGGCGCCACGCGCATGCTCTTCACTTTGTTGACTACCCAGAAGACAACAAAGGTCGCGCCGAACGCCCACGCGGCATAGAGGGTCGCTCCCATGAGTTGGCACAAGAACTGGCGAGTATCGCCGTGGATTAACCCGGTCACGCCCTGACCCGCGCGGCCGAGATAAGACGTTGCGCCTACGCCGTTCCATCCTGCTCCGTAGGCGCCATCGGCGAAGATGCCAACGCTGACAGCGCCCAGCCATCCACAGTAACCGTGCACCGAGATCGCTCCGCAGGGATCGTCAATCTTGAGAATGCGGTCGTTGAAGAGAACGCCAGCGCAGACCAGGCATCCCGCGATTGCGCCAATCACCACCGATGACGTGGGAGACACAAAGGCGCATGGCGCCGTGATGGCGACTAGGCCCGCGAGCATTCCGTTGCAAGCCATGGTGATGTCGGGCTTCCCGAACAGGAAGTACCACACCAGCATTGCAGCCGCAGAACCCGCTACGGCCGCCAGGTTCGTGTTTACTGCGACTACCGAGATGCGAAGATCGGTCGCACCGAGAGTCGAACCAGGGTTAAAACCCATCCACCCGAAAAGGAGGATAAAGGTGCCAGTGACTACATAAGCAATGTTATGCGCTGGAAAAACGCGGATTTTTCCTCCGGGACCATATTTGCCCAAACGCGGCCCAAGAATAATCGCCAGAGCCATCGCGCAAAAACCACCGACCGCATGCACCACGGTTGATCCTGCAAAGTCGACGTAGCCGTGGCCCAGATTTAAAGTTGAACCCACTTGCGAGAGCCATCCCCCGCCCCATGTCCAGCAGCCGGAGATCGGGTAAAGAATTGCACCGATGAAAAGCTCACATAGCACAAAGGCCCAGAAGGTGATTCGCTCGCAAACAGCGCCTACGATGATATAGCCGGCGGTCTCCATGAACACGACTTCAAATAACGTCAGGCAGTTGCTGGCGCTGTCGTAAGCCGGACCGGTTAGAAAGAAACCTTTCCCGCCAACGAATCCCCACTGCCCGCTGCCGATCAGAAAATGATTGAGCGTTGGGATGCCTCCCAGGTTTGTGGGCGCGGCGTTGATGGCAACGGCTCCAAACTGGAATGCATAGCCAACGGCGTAATAAGCCAGGAAGGCGAAAACATAGGCCGCGAAATTCAGCATCATCAGGTGGGCGGCATTTTTCTTTCGAACCAGGCCGCAGGTGAGCAGAGCGAAGCCGGCCTGCATGAACAGGACGAGATAGCCGGTGTTCAGAGTCCAGGCGAAATTCGTCGCCACGCGCACATGCCCAACGCTGTCGGCCAACTTAACGGCGAGCGGCTCTTTCGCCACCTGGGCTTGATAGTCGTCATAGGCCTTCTTGTTCGCGGCATAATCTGGCGCCGATTTGTCAGTGGGCTCGGTGACTACGAACGAATTGCCGGCAGCGTCCACCGCACTCGTTTTGTCGCCGGTGGCGATGCCCGAGGGATCGGGCTTGGGCTCATCGGCGAGGCATGGCGCCGATAGCGCGGCGAATAATCCGGCGAGTAGAAGGATCGCGGCACAACACTTCATCAAACGTGATGTTCCCAAACATGGCTTTCTCAACGACAGGCGCGAAGAGGACCTGCCGGCTCGTTTTGTCATTTCCAGTTTGCTCCTGTTCCAACGGGCAATAATAAGCGCGGGCAAGGACAGAGGCGGGAAAGTGACCCGACCCCGACGAGCGCTTGAGCGTTCAAATCGCAGTCCTCTCCCTGATCCGCAGAACGATAAAGGCAGGGCTCCGGGGAGTCCAATTCATAATTCTTATGGGTGGTATCAGAGGGTGCGATACGGATGAGAGCCACCTTTTTCTCAAGATCCAAAGGCAGGTTAGAGGTAGAGAGGCAAGGAAGTCTCCGATCAAGATTCCTAGGTCCGGTTCGACAAGATCTAGCGTTAAGCGCAAAGCCAAGGAGGAGGAAATAAAAGGCTACGAAAACGCCGATGGATACAGTGACATGGACTCCAAGACGACGGCAAGAACTATCAAGACGAAGACGAAGAGAATCAATAGAAAAACTGCGTCTCTCTCGTGAGGCGCTTTAGCGGATATGCAGGTCCTGTAAGCAGAGCCGGATCACCCAAGCCGTGGTTACTAGGGAGGCGGCGATCAGGCACGCCCAAAACGCGACTCGGTTGACCGGGTAGACATAGCCTGCGCTCGCGCGCGTCGTGAATATAAACCAGTTAGAAGGTAAGAGGGCGCGCAGCAGGCACCCTCCTAAGAGCCCAACAATCCAAACGGATGCAACTTTGATTCCCAAGATCATGCTCACAAAAATACACTCGTGTGCCATCAATCGCAATTCCCCGGTACGCTCGATCCAACTGCCAGGCCTGTGGGCGCACAGACGTTTCCAGCGCCAAAGTTGAAGTAGATATAGTAAAACTCCAGGAACTGGGGGGAACACGGGGCTGCCTTGTAAACCGTACCCACCCCACAGGTCGCCGTCTGGCCTACGGGGCAGTTTTTTGCGTAGGAGCGGACGCTGGCGGAGGTCGGCTGATTCGGGAGGGTGAGGGCCAGCCCCCGGCGGCGGGATTCAGCAATGCCGGATGAACAGCCACGAGATGCCGCTGGCCAGCACGACAAGCAGGATCCAGTACAGCGGAGAGCCAATGGTTATTGCTGCCGCCGCAAACAGCCCATATGCCACATTTGTGGACCGTCTGACGATGGCAACGTACACGATTGGATACACCGCCGTAAGGACTACCTCACCGAACACGATGCTTACGCCGGCAAATAAGGCTTTATATATCGTCATTCGCGTCGTCAACTTGTCGGGCCTCAGGGATTGAAGGTGCAGGTCCCAGGTATAACGTTGGGGGAGAAGGAAGCCTCAACTGCAGTCGGCAGCAATAAGCACGCCCACGGTCCGCTAAACCGCACACAGGCCCCTTCCATGTACCATGCTGTAGCGGGAGGCACGAACAGCAGGTCGTGGATGAAAAAGCCATTTACATTAAAATCTGGCGGCGGCGTCGCGACCGTGCAGTAATTGATAACCTGGAAGTCGCAGTATGTCAAGCCTTGGCTGCCCTTCGTACAGTTCCCGTATTCCCCCGTCCATTTCCCCAGTGTAGTCGCGAGTTCGAATTGCGGGATGGGGAGTATTGGGGCGAACGATCCCAGTCGGCCGCCGACGCCGTCCAGCGCGGTTCCGTTCCCGATGGCCTCGCATTCCTGCGAATACCCGTCCTCGATGTAAAAGACATCGCAAAAGGTGGCCTCTTCGGTGGCTTGAATATTGATATAGGTGGCGGGAGGGGCGGTCTGTTGCGCGGTGACCCCGGCGGTGCCATGCGCACCGCCAACTCCGCCAAACTTAGCGGTAGCGGAGACGGTGTTTTCCCCCACGCAGCCCGGCGCACAGTTTCCCCCTTGCTCGCAGGCGCTTGGAGGACATGGCCACGTGCCGTATCCGGGTACGGATAGCGATGGGACTGTCAAGTTGAGATGGTAGCTGACGCCGCTGGAGCTGCGGACAAAGGTCATCGGCCCTCCCCCCGCGATTGAGCTTGCTGTGCCGAGAATGGTTGACCAGGAGGCCCCCGCGTTCGCGGAAACATGGATCCCGCCGCTGGTATCGATTGCGGCAATGGCAGTTTCGCCCGCAGCAGCGATGGCATTAATGGCGGCGGATACGGCGAATCCGGGCGAGACTACGCTCCATTCCCCGCTGGCGTTAAAGGTGAAAAGGCTGCCCGCCGAGTTCGCCACCCAAACGTTGTGCGCGTCTCCCACAGAGAGGCTGGTGGCTGAGCCCGCTATGTTGACCCAGGCGCCGCTTACCCAGTGAAAGATATCGCCCGAGGCCAGACACCAGATGTCTCCGTCCGCGCCAATTTCCGCGTCTGCGCAAGTTCCACCGCCGGCCAAAAGTGTCCATGCCGTCTTCGCGGAGTTGAGGATATAAACATTGTTGGAGCCTGTAGTTTGCGCCAGGACGTTCGCGGCGCTGCCCACTGAGATGTGCTCGATGGCAAGACCCCCGGCTTTTTGCAATGCTGATGCAGCTTCGACCCAGCCCGCCGCGTGCGTGTAAGTGAAAACGGCCCCGGCGCTGTTCAAACCGTAGATAGTGCCGTCAACGCCAGCCTTGGTTTCCACGGTGACCCCGCCGATTGAAGTGAGGCAATTCCCAGTGGCGCACCATGTGGTGTTGTCGGCTAGGGTAACGGTTGCGTTCCAGCCGTATTGCCCAAAGAGTGGAAGGGATAGCAAGAGCGTCCCAGCAGACGTGCGGCGTTGCGCATCGGGGTTTCCTCCTTACTGATTTCCCAACACTGAAGCGCTGGGCCTATTTTCGTGTGCCCCTCCGGGGCGCATTTTTTATCGAGCCGATTTTTTAGCTGGCCTGCATGATCGACGAGGAGGCCAGTAATCCCGCCGCCAGTTCCAGGTCGTGGAGGTCTTCGCGGCTGAAGTCTCTGGTGAAGCGTGGGTCCAAACCTTTGCGGGAGACCTGAACGACTCCCAGCACCGAGGATTCGTGATCGAGAATTGGCACCGACATTAGTTTCTGAATAGGCGGTGGCGGCTGCGGAGGATCGTCTTCGACAACGATCGGTTTGATTGTCTCGAAGATGCTGGCATGTTTGACCCGGGCAAAGTTGTTGAAGATTTCCGCTTTCTTGCTCAGTGCGGTGTGAGCCGCTACTGCCTTGCTCGAGATTGGTATCGCACCAGTGGTCCGCAGATGCTCGGGAAAAATGAACTTGAGCAATCCGCCTTCGAGCCGTAACAATGCGACTTCCGCGTTTTGCACGCCGAACACTTTCGCCAACACCATGCTAACGTCGAGCGGCGTTACGCCATGGCCCAGCACGGCGCCCAGAGGCATAAGATTCTCGGGAAGAATGAGTTCGTCAGTGGCTGCGTCTTCAGGTTTAGGCGTCATAGAGCGCTCACAATTTCAATTCAGGAACCGGCTTCAAGTCTCGCACTTTGAACGCCAGTTGACCGCTGCATTTACATCCTACAACCCCTTTTATTTCAGCAAAGTAGCTTAGGATCATGTACTTCTGGAAGCCGCCTTTCAGACAGAAATCCGCAAGCCGTCTGACACTTTTTGTCAGTAGAAATCCGCCGAGTAAGCCACAGTTTCCCTAATATCTCCTGGCGCGGAAGCGATCCCACCCGAACCGCTTCCCTTCCGACCCCAAGAATCATTACACTGCCCTCTATGACTGTTCCCGCACAACCCAACGTTAAGCTGATCAACTCTCCCGACTACCGCGAAGCCTACGCCAACAGCGTGCAGATGCGGGTGAACGTCTGGGACTTCTTTTTGGCCTTTGGCACATTGCAACAGCAGAACGAAACCCAGGTGGAGATCCGCAACTTTCAGGGAATCTACCTCAGCCCGCAACAAGCCAAAGCCCTGCTCGGGCTTCTGCAGCAGAACGTCTCCGGGTATGAGAGCGCCTTCGGGGAGATCAAACTCGACCCGCGCATGACGCCGTCGGGCCCGGTGCATTAAATAGAAACCGTTTTGCCGCACTGTCGCAGCCGGCATCAACTTAGGCTAGGAGGAAGATTCTGAAGGATCGCCGGTCTCAGGCAAGCAGGCCGGTTCGTTGGTCAAGCGCGTATCCGGCCCTGGTGTTCGCGGTTCTCTTTGTTTTTATCTTTCTCCTCCATATTCCTCTATTGCGCTTGCCTTATTTCTGGGACGAGGCCGGCTACTACGTTCCCGCGGCGCGCGACCTCCTGCTCACGGGAAGTTTGATTCCTCACTCAACGGTTTCGAATGCGCACCCGCCGCTGGTGCTCGCCTGGATTGCCCTGTGGTGGAAAGTAGTCGGCTATGCGCCGCTGGTCACGCGGACTGCAATGCTAGTCATCGCAGCCTTCGCGCTTTTGGGTGTGTTTCGTCTGGCCGAGCGCATCGCCAATACCGAGGTCGCGATCGCATCGACAGTATGCACTGCGCTGTATCCTGTTTTCTTCACGCAGAGTTCGCTGGCCCAGGTTGATTTGGCCGCCGCCGGTCTTATTTTTTGGGGACTCTCGTCCTATGTCGACGGTAGGGAGGTGGCGACCCTATTCTGGTTCGCCCTCGCGGCTTTGGCGAAAGAGACCGCGATTCTTGCTCCTCTCTCGCTTGCGGGTTGGGAAACCGCTGGCCTGCTTGCCCGCAAGAGTTTGCGGCGAGAGCTCTGGCCCTTTGATAATGAGCCCGATGAGCCACAACCTCGATTTCGTTCGGCGCGATGCATCGCTTCCCTTATGCTTCCGGCGCTGCCGCTTGCTCTTTGGTATGCTTATCATTACGCGCGCACGGGATACGTCTTCGGCAACCCGGAGTTTTTCCGCTACAACGTGGCTGCGACTCTGAGTCCCACGCGCTTTCTCCTCGCGCTGGCCATGCGGATTTGGCAAGTGGTCGGCTATCTCCATTTGTGGGTGTTGACGCTGGCAATGGCCGTGGCAATGTGGATGCTCCCGCCGCAGCGGGATTCGGGCGTTGCCCGCTCTCGCATCAGCTTTCCGATGCAGGTAGTTTTCTACATCGTTCTGCTGACTTATCTTCTCGCGATGGCGCTGATCGGGGGGGCGGTGTTGGCTCGCTATATGCTGCCAGTCGTTCCTCTGGTGATTATTCTCTCGGTTTCGACATTGTGGCGGAGAGTAAATTTCTGGCGGGAGGCTGTAGCGTTCGTCGCGCTGAGTTTCGTAGCAGCGTGGTTCTGGAATCCTCCTTACGGGTTCTCACCTGAGGACAATCTCGCCTACCGCGATTACGTCACGATGCATGAAGATGGCGAGCGTTTTCTGGAAGCGCGCTATCCCATGGCGCGGGTGCTTACGGCATGGCCGGCGTCGGATGAATTGAGCCGCCCCTGGCTCGGCTACATCACGCGGCCAATGCGCGTCGTGCGCATCGAAGACTTTTCCATAGATGAAATCCTGTCCGCGGCGGATTTTCGTTCGAGCGAGCATGATTCGAATTATGAAGTCGCGCTGATTTTCTCGACAAAATACGAACCCGGTCCCGCTCGCTGGGATCACTGGAAAACCTGGACAAAACTGAAGACTCGCTTCTTCGGTTTTCACCGCGATCTGCCTGCCGCTGCTGTGGCGCAGATTCTCGGTGGCCATATCGTGTTCTCAGAACGGCGCAGGGGACAGTGGGTGGCTGTGATTGAAATAGAAAAAGGTGAAGTACAAGCGGCGGAAGTGAGAATGCAGAAGTAAGCACTCAGCGCAAACATCAAGTCCTTAAGTTCTGCAGCCTGCAGTCTGACTTCTGCGTCTTACTTCTGCATCAGATGACACGAGTGGGTTTTGATCACCAGCCAAACCTCACGGCCGGGCGTAAGTTGTAATGCGTCGCGAGCCGCCAAAGTCAAGTGAACATTCATTTCGACGCCGCAGTCGACGCGGGCCGAAACGATCATGTCGCGCCGCTCAATCGAGATCACGCAGCCGGCAATCACATTCCGCGCACTCAACCCTTCAGGCTTCACGATCGCCAGCAGAATGTCGCCAGCGCGAATTCCAACGCGCAGGCGCGGGCCAGGTTGGGTGCGAATCAGGGGCGTTTCCAGGAGAGCGCTGCGTGAAGTGTCGACGCTCGAAAGGCGGCACATCATAGTGCCCCGATCTTCATGCACTGATTCCACCATCGCATCGAAGATGTTTTCAAAACCGGCCAACTGCGCCACGGTTTCCAGGAGCGGAGCGCTGAGCACCTCGTGAGGTGCACCCTGCGCGATGATTCGGCCCGCGTCCATCACAAGCACGCGTTCGCCTAGCGCCAGTACTTCTTCGCGACTGTGCGTGACATAAAGAATCGGGACGCGATGCTCTTGATTCCAGCGTCGAAGATCGTCGAGGATTCTCGACTTGGTCGCCGCATCGAGCGCTGCAAGAGGTTCGTCGAGCAGCAGCACGCAGGGGTCCGTCACCAGAGCTCGCGCTAATGCCACGCGCTGACGTTCACCGCCTGAGATTCTCTCTGGACGTTGTTGCGCCAGATGCTCGATTCTAAACTCCCGCATCATGAATGCAGCTTTCTTTCCACGATCCGGGCGCGGCAGATGTGCGAGACCGTATTCGATATTCTGTTTGGCCGTCAAGTGCGGGAACAAGGCGAGATCCTGCAAAACGTATCCCACGCTTCGTTTCGCGATGGGAAGATCCACAGAACCGTTCTTGTCAAAAAAGACGCGTTCCCCTACCGTGATCTTCCCGGAATCTGGAGTAGCCAACCCGGCCACGCAATCTAGCAGTGTTGTCTTCCCGGACCCCGAAGGACCGAAAAGAATGGTGAATCCGGACACAGCACTGAAATCCACGTCGAGAGAGAACTCGCGCTCCGTGAAAGAAAATGCCTTGCGAATGTGCGCACTCAGAGTTGGATGGGTTGTCGCTTCGGCAGGTGTGGGCATCTGAGTCTCGTTATTCCACCGAACCGACCTTCCATGATTTGTGGCACTGTCTCTTCCGGTTTAACCCGTAGACCACAGCCAGCACGATGAAGGAGAAGATCAGCAGCAGCAATGCCATGGCATTGGCCCCCGCATAATTCGAGGCCTGCACCTGGTCGTATATGTCGATGGAGACGGTGCGCGTGACACCGGGAATATTGCCTCCAATCATCAATACCACGCCAAACTCCCCCATCGTATGAGCGAACACCAAGGCCACACCGGTGACCAAGCCCGACATGGAGAGTGGAACCACAACGCGGACAAATGTGCGCAAGGGTGACGCACCCAGAGTAGACGAGGCTGCAATCAACTTGCGGTCGACCGACGAAAACGACGCGGCGAAAGGCTGCACAGCAAATGGCAAACTGTAAAGAATGGAACCGATCACCAATCCCGCGAAGGTGAACGCCAGAGTGTGTCCAGTCAAAGACTGCCACCAACGCCCCAGCGGGCTGCGGGAACCGAGAGCAACAAGTAAATAAAATCCCAGCACCGTCGGCGGCAACACGATCGGCAGAGCAACCACAGCTTCTACGAGGAACTTCCATTGCCACCGCGAGAATGCAACCCAATAGGCAAGAGGCAGGCCCACCGCCAGCAAAATGGCCGACACCACCACCGCCAGTTCTATCGTGAGCCGGAATGCTTCCCAATTGATGAACATCGGAGACGAGTGTTAGTGGTCAAGAAAAACAAAAACAAAATGGTTGCGATCTCAATGAACACCGGTCACCGATCTATTTTTCCGGCACCGTGAATCCGTAGTGTCGTAGGACCGTCGCAACTTCGGCGGTCTTGATATACGCGATGAATGCGGCCGCATCCTCTTTATGCGGCGAGCGAGAGATCACGACCACTCCTTGGTCCAGCGGCGGATACGCCTCGGCCGGAACGATCCAGTACTTCCCTTTGCCCTGCATCGACGACGCCGCAGCGTGAGCCAGAGCTACAAACCCGGCCTGCGCGTTGCCGGACTCCGCAAATTGCGCCGCCTGGGAAATATTTTCCCCCAGCACCAACCGTTCGCTGACCTTTTCATACATGCCATAGTGTTTCAGCGCCGCCGCCGCGGCGCGTCCGTAAGGTGCATGTTGAGGATTCGCGATTGCGATCTTCTTCACCGATGGATCGAGCAAAACATCCATTCCCTTGTGCTCCACATCAAGCGGCGAATCCGCGGGTACCCACAGCACCAATCGTCCTATGGCATAACGATACAACGTTGCGCTCTCGGCGAGGCTGCTCGCGATCAATTGCCGGGGATAGTCCATGTCGGCCGAGAAGAAGACATCAAACGGCGCTCCGTTCTGAATCTGCTGGGTCAAGGCGCCGGATGCGCCATAGGAGATCTTCTCTGAAATGCCGGTGCGCTTTTCATAATCAGTGGCAATCTCTTGCAGCGCGGAACTCAAGTCCGCCGCCGCGGCCACGTTAATCTCACGGCTGGCAGCTTTCGCAGACGGAGTCGATATTGCCAGAACCAGTGCAAGAAGAACGATCTGACTTGCTAACAGAAAACGCCGCATCAACATGGCAGACACCTCGAAGCAACGACGATTCGACACCGGACACCGTCGAAATTGTACAGGGACCATAGGCTGTTCGCGGCGGCGTGTTCATGACAAGCAGCACCGCCCTCGACATTCGCGTTCTCGATTGGCCGATGGCCTTCCTACTTCCCGAAGTGGTCCGCCAAGATGTTTTCCGCGCTTTTTGTTTTGACGCTCGTAGTTCGCAGTCCGATACTGGCACGTAGTCCAGCGCGCCCGCGACTACTGTCCAGGTTCTATCGAAGTTTAGCGAATGAATCGTCTCTCGTTCTCCCGCATTGTTCGAGTCGTCTGCCTTGCGTTCTCCTTATCATTGTCATCCCTACTTTTTTTCGCGTATGCGCAAGACGCGAAGAAGACGCCCTCAAGCCCAGTCCCGATCGCCGATGACAATCATGTGCGGGAACGCTCCGAATGGTTCTTGCACGGGCGTGCAGTTCCAGGGAAGTCGGCGGCCGAACAACGCCTGCACGCATACAAGACCAAAATGCAAGCGCGGGCGCTTCAGCAGCCCCACGCGGCCGCGGCACAATCAAGCTCCCAATCGACAGCATCATCCGCCACGTGGACGCCGCTGGGACCTGTGCCTTTGGCTTCCGATGCAACAGGGGATGGGTTTCAGGATTACCACCAGGTTTCGGGCCGTGCCACCGCCGTCGCCATCGATCCCGCCGACCCTACCGGAAATACGGTGTATATCGGTGGCGCGCAGGGCGGAGTGTGGAAATCGACCAACGCAGCCTCGGCCACAGCAAATGACGTGACTTGGACTCCGATTACCGACGATCAGGCCACGCTCTCTGTCGGATCGATTGCGATTCAGCCCGGTAACTCAGTTCCCGCAAATAGCGTGATCCTGGTGGGCACGGGCGAGGCCGACAATTCCGCGGATTCTTATTTCGGCGTTGGGATTTTGCTTTCCACCAACGCTGGTAGCTCGTGGGCACTAATCTCTACGGCGAACAGTGGCGCTCTTTCATTCAGTGGTCTGGGTGCAACGCAAATAGCATTCAGCACTGCAAATACCAACCTCGTCGTCGCCGCCATGGCAGCAACGTCAGAAGGCGTAACGGACGGGGCACTGACCAGCGGTACTTACCGCGGCCTCTATACTTCGACCAACGCTGGACAGACCTGGACATATGACACTCTCTTCTCAGGCGGAGCGGTCGAGGCAACTTCAGCCACATCGGTTGTGTATAACGCTGCCGCAGGCTTGTTCTTCGCTGCGATCCGCTACCACGGGTTTTACTCATCCCCGGACGGCCTGAACTGGACCCCTCTCACAAATCAGCCGGGTTCGGCGGGACTCCTAAGCGCGGCAGCCTGTCCCCAGAACTACAGCACAAGCTGCCCGATTTATCGCGGCGAAATCACCGTAGTGCCGGGACGCAATGAGATGTACGTCTGGTTTATCTCGCTCGATACCAACAACAACCCGGTGGATCAGGGAATCTGGCAAAGCCAGAACGGCGGGGTAGTGTCCTAATTTGCTTTTCGTTCGTGAGTCGCGTTGCAAGCGGGATATAAGGGTAACGGGCCGCATCCGGTGTTCAGACCGAACGCAGCCCTGACCAAAATCACCTGTATGAGAGGCGACATGGCTGACGATAAAGTTACCCGCTCCCGTCGAAGAAAGAAAGTTCCCTATCGGCGAGTTCTTAGATTCCCGCAAACCAAAGGCAAGGTCATTGCAGACGTGGAACTGTCCCTTTCCTCGGATTATCGCGCCGTAGACATCCGGTTTCAGGACAAAACATCGCTCACCCTCGATCTTCAGCCGTGTTTCCAAGTCACGCCTACATTGGCTAACTGGAAAACTGGAGATTACAAATTGCTGAAACAATGGCGGTCTGTTCTCAGCGATTGATGGCATGACTGACCGTGCTCCGTATCCACTCCGAAACGTTTTGCTTGCTTGCTCTGGCTCGTGCCGCGATAGCCTTTAGATCGTCCAGCGCGAAGCGTATAGGCACGATCTTGCCCTTCGCTTCGCCCTTGGGTAGTTTGGGACGCCCAATTTTAGCTTTCTTCTGTGCCAAGGTTTCTCGCCTCTTGCATGATTGCGGCTCTAACCGCATCCTGAGCCGATTTGATGGGATGGAGATGCAGTACCGTGACGTGACGGACTGGTTTCTGTGGATCGTCAGTTTCGTGCGCCCAAGCGTAAACCCTGTGCGCCGTAGCGTGTCCCGCTAGATCGAACACTTCGACAATCCCCTCCCAAACTGTCCGCCCCTGAAACGTCTCTTTCACTGGCACGCTTTCAACGTGTGTAGCTTCTGCGCCGTGTAAGCGGCGAATCACATCTCGCAATTCCTGGATATAGCTCACGCGGTAGCCTCTACCAGATCACCCACACTCCAGAAGTCCCTTTCGATTCCCGCAGCCATCGCCGGAGTCATCCGCAACGAGCCATGCCGCTTTACCAGATTGTAGTAAGCGAAGTGCAGCCCGACCGCTGCCTCAAAGTTCTCCAACTTCTTACTGAATGCCAGCGTTAGGCGGGCCAAACGGCGCATATGCAAGCGCGTGGTCGCATTCAGTCGTTCGATGTAGCTGGTAGAAACCAAGTCCATTTTCGGCGAACCTGTGACGCTGCGCTTTTCGACGGACACGAACCTTGGGGCGCTGTACTTTAATTCGGGGTGCTGTGCGTGGTCATGCTCGTAGGTTTTGATGATCTGCCCGAAGTCCACATCCGCGCCGAAGGTTTGCTCTATCGCATCTTGATAGGCCCGGAGCGCATCGGCGGAGATTTGCACGCGGTTTGCCATTCGGCTCTGTACATCCGCAACAAACACCTTAGCGGTCGCCAGATTGCGCTTTCCGCACTTGAACGATGGCACAAGCTTGGTTTCCGCGTCGATAGCGCAGAATGTCCAGACATCGCCGTACTGCGGATCATCGTCGGGACGGCAGTGCCGCTCCTTCTTGCCAATGAATCCCCATACCTCATCGAATTGGAGCAAGCGGCAGGGCAGATTCCGCATCTTCTCATCTAACAGGGCTGTGCAGCCCTGCCCCACTTTGACGCCTAGCCGCATGATCGTATCGCGGTGAACGCCCGTAATTCGCTCAATGGAACGAATGCTAGAACCCTCGGCCAAGGCTGCGATTATCGCGGTTTGCTTTTCGGCGCTGAGTACGTTTGCCATGCCACTTACTGTATTACATAAACGATAATCTGTCAACATCTTTTTTGTGTTACGATTATTAACGCAAGTGCCTCGCTCAAAGGCGAAATGACCAAAGGTAAGCGACGCCGTAAACGAGAGCAGCGACGAAAGGCCGCACAGGATCACTGCATACCCCGGATGCCTGCCGGGGTAGAACTTGCTGAAACAAAACATAACTCCATAGAAAAACATCATCCCCAGAGCGCCGAACAAGGCACACAGGAGAACATAAACGTGCTCCTTAAAGCATCTATCGCCAAATGGTTCCGCGATAACTCCAATCCGTTCATTGCTGCATTCACGCTCGTAATCGCTGTCGCTACGATCATGCAAGCGTGTATCTACCATTCCCAGCTTCAAGAAATGCGGATAGACCAAAGGGCTTGGCTGGCCGTTAAGTTCACGGCGTTTGCATCGCCGGTGCTGAATGCCAAGGTTCCCGCTCCGGTTGTAGTAATGAATATTGGAAAGACGGTCGCCAAGAATCTCGACGGCTGGATATTTTTCCGCCCCGTCCCAATAGGGACCACAATTGATCTCACCGAACCAGCCGCGCTCAAGCCATCCTCTTTGCCCGCTGGACAGCCTATCCCGGCATGGACCAAATTTGGGACAGGGGTTATTTACCCTACCGACCCTGTCATGCTGCCACAAGCCCTCATGGTCAATACTCCGGTTGGCGAGACCATTCCGCGCCCGTTGGTCTGGGATCAATCCTTGCAAGACCAGTGGACCCGTGGGGATATTTACATCGCCTTGCATGGCAGGTTTACCTATGACGATGCAGCCGGGAATTCGCACTGGACAACGTTTTGCAGTCTCTGGGTAGCCGCCAACTCTGGGAAGAATGTAAGTATGGACACTGCAACCCTCTGCAACAACTACAACACTGTGGACAGTACAAAGTATGGCGAAAAAGCAAATTAGGACACTACCAACGGCGGTGCTTCGTGGGCGCAGATCAGCGACAGTGGCATCATCAACTGTGGCGACATCGACGGCTGCGGAGTTGACCAGGGTTTCTACAATCTCGCTCTGCTGGCGGTGCCGGACTGCCCCAATGGCACCCAAACCTGCACCGGCAATCCCACCGACTTGTATGCCGGCGCGATTAACCTTTACAAGTGTTCCATCAATTCGCTTAACCCGGCCTGCTCCGTTTCTCCCTTCATGAATCTGACGCACGTCTACGGCTGCATCCCTCTTTCCGCGCTCGCGCACGTGCATCCAGATCAACATGCGCTCGCCTACGCGATTCCCACCGAGGGTGCGGAATCCGGAGCCGATCTGATGTATTTCGCCAACGACGGCGGCATCTACCGTGCGCTCGACGGGTTCAGCGGGCTCACTACCGTCGCGTGTTCGGGCACGAATCAATTCGACGACCTGAATCAGAATCTGGGCTCGATGACACAGTTTGTCACCTTCACGCAACATCCGTTGGAGGGCGACATACTCCTGGGAGGCACGCAAGACAACGGCTCTCCCGCGACAGCGAGCGCAACCATCAGCACGAGTTGGGGAAATGTTCTGAGCGGCGATGGCGGGTTCAACGCAATCGATCCCACGACCAACAATTGGTTTGCCTCGAATCCTGATGTTGGACCCGGCGGGCTGGCGATTCAGGAATGTTCAGCTGGCACGAACTGCACCGACAGTCAATTCAACGCGGTAGTTAGCAGCAGCAACGTCGGCGGAGATGACGGCGCGTTTTATTTTCCCTACATTCTCGATCCGCAGTCAGCGACTGCGATGCTGGTGGGAACCTGCCGGGTATGGAGCGGACCTCGCCTGCGCGGTAGCTCATTTACGCCCTTGAGCCTCAATTTCGATACGCTTGGTACCGGAACCTGCGCGGGAACTGAAGTCAACGTGGTCCGCGCGCTGGCGGCTGGCGGCCCGGCGATTGCGAGTGGCTCGCAGGTAATTTATGCCACGACTGATGGCCCGGGACCAAACAGCATCACGGCGCCTACCGGCGGAAATGTCTGGGTCACCACAAACGCCACGGCAGTCTCAGGTACAGTTTCCACCTTTAACAATGTGACGCTCAATGGCCCAGGTAGCACAAGCATCAATCCGAATCAGTTTCCGATCTCCAGCGTTGCACTCGATAGTTCCGATGCGACCGGCAACACCGCCTACGTGACTGTGATGGGCTTCACAGGCGGGCCGGGACACGTATGGCAAACCACGAACGCCGGAGCCGCCTGGAGTGATTTCACCGGAGTCGGTGGAGCGAGCCCGCTTCCCGATTCTCCGGCAAATGCAGTGGTGGTCGATTCCAGCACACAAATCGTTTACGTTGGCACTGATGTCGGCATATTCCAGAGCGCCACATCCGCTGCCGCATGGACCGAGGTAGGTCCGTCTTCGAGTCCGACGGCAACTGGATTCCTGCCCAACGTCGCCGTGACCGCACTGGCGCTCTTTAATTCCGGTTGTCAAAAGCTGCTGCGCGCTTCCACCTATGGCCGCGGCATCTGGCAGTTTAGTCTCCCGGTCTCGAGCACCAGCCCCGATTTTTGTCTCGCGAACTCTGGATCATTCCCCACGGTCAATGCCGGAAGCACCACCACGGGCCAATCCATCAACCTCAATTCTGTTAACAGCTTCGCCGGGACGGTGAGTTTGTCGTGCTCCATAATCTCGTGCTCTGGGACTTCCGGAAGTGCCAGTTGTAGCGTGAGCCCAACGTCGGTCAGCTCATTTCCAGTCCAAGCGCAAGTTACGGTAAATGCCGCGATGCTTACTACAGTCGGAGCTGGCAGCTGTAACCTATCGGTGGGCGGGAGGTCGGGCTCGACCACAAACACACTGCCCCTTTCTTTTAACGTGGCTGATTTCCAACTCTCCGGCACGCAATCCTTGACCATCGATCCCGATAGCCAGGCTCAGGCTAGCTTTACGATCACTCCTTCTACTTTCTATGTGGGATCCGTCAACGCCAGCTGCAATGCCAGTGCGATCCCAAGCGGAGGCTGCACCGTATCTCTCCCAAATCCGATTCCAGTCAACACTGCATCGGAGGTGCCGGTGAACGCGACGATAACCACGCCCAGCGGCGTTCCCCCCGGCATCTACAATGTGACGTTTTCGGCGGTCGACACCTCAGGCAATCCCAGCCAAAGTGTCACGATCGCCGTAACCGTGCCGGCGGGTGCCACCGACACTTTTTCGCTGGCGAGCACTCAGGCATTTCCCAGCGGCGTCGACGCACCCTCGCAGACTACAGCGAAAATAAGCGTGACCTCGAACTACAACGGCTCGGTCAACGCTGCGTGCGATGCCAGCTCGTTTTCGGGCCAATGCTCGATCACAACTCCAGCCTCGATCAGTGCCAGCGCCCCAGCCACACTCGCACTTACGGTCAACGTCCCAAACAGCGCCGCGCCGCAGCCCTCAAATTCCTACAACGTCAACGTGACCGTGACCGACGCCTCTGGGCAACCAAGCCATGTGCTGGTCCTCCCGCTGACGGTAATCCAGGATTTCACAATCGGTACGGTCACACCGGCCAGCCAAACCGTCAATGCAGGACAGTCAGCCAGCTATAACTTCACTGTGATTCCTGTCGGAGTGACGTTCTCGGGCACCGTGACACTGTCTTGTTCTGGTACTCCTTCGTGCAGTTTCACGCCCAGCACGGTAACTCCTGGCAGCAACGCAACTGCGGTGGTGTTGACTGTAACTGCGCCTACTTCAGCCAGCCTCGTTATGCCGCGCCCACGCATCGTCGTCTACGCGATGTGGCTAGCGCTGCCGGCCTTGGCGCTATTCGGACGCCGACGGCGCAGGAAACGTCTCTCATGGTTAGCTAGTCTGAGCGGGTTACTTCTGCTGGGATTTTTGCTCGACTCCTGTGGTGGAGGCGGCAGCAACGGCGGCGGAGGCAGCAGTGGCCAGCAGGGCGCACAGCCGGCCACTTACACCATCACGATTACGGGCACGTCCGGCAACCTGACTCATAGCGCGACCGCAGTGACGTTGACCGTACAGTAGTGAGGCCAAAACCGGTCGGCGACAAATCACGCCCTTATCTTCGGCACAACACCCGTTCACGCAACCTGATACTCTCTCTTGTTCACCGAGTCGTTTGCCCCGCGAACATCCATGCCAAGCCCGCGTTACGACGTCGTCATCGTCGGCGGCGGAATTGTCGGCCTCGCCGTCGCGCTTGAAATCAGGCAGCGATTGCCTCGCCTTCGCCTGCTGCTACTTGAAAAAGAAGCTCGCGTCGGCCAGCACCAGAGCAACCACAATAGCGGAGTGATTCATTCTGGCATTTATTACAACCCAGGATCGTTGAAGGCGAAGCTGTGTGTCGAGGGTGCGCGGGAGATGGTCGAGTTCTGCCGCTCTCACGATCTTCCTTATGAAATCTGCGGCAAAGTCATTGTGGCGACTCACGCGCAGGAACTCCCGCGCCTGGAAGAGTTGCAGCGTCGCGGCGAGGCGAACGGGCTGACCGGACTTCGTCTCATCGGCCCCGATGAGTTGCACGAGATTGAGCCGCATGCGTCAGGCCTCCAGGCGCTCGTCGTACCCTCCACCGGAATCACCGACTATCTTAAAGTTTGTGAGAAATATGCGGAGCTCATCTCCGCGCAGAGCGGCATAATTTTTACGTCAACAGCGGTCATTGGGATTCAAATGCGCGGCACTGAAATGGTTGTAGAAACGCAGCGCGACGCGTTCTCGGCCGGCTTCCTCATCAACTGCGCTGGACTCTTTAGCGATCGAATCAGTCGCATGGCCGGCGACGACCCCGGCGTAATCATCGTTCCGTTTCGCGGTGAGTATTATGACCTCATCCCCGAGCGCACTTCGTTGGTACGCGCGCTCATTTACCCCGTTCCCGATCCGCGGTTTCCGTTTCTTGGCGTGCATTTCACTCGACGGATCTCGGGCCGCGTGGACGCCGGTCCCAATGCCGTTCTGGCTCTTCGTCGCGAAGGCTATCGGCGAAGCGATTTCAACCTGCGCGATCTTGCTTCGTCCCTGGCCTTCCCCGGGTTTTGGCGCATGGCTAAGACGAATTGGCGGAACGGACTGTACGAATTCCGTCGATCGTTTTCCAAGGCAGAGTTCGTTCGCGCTCTGCAGAGGTTACTCCCCGAAGTGTGTGAGCGGGACCTGGTCCCCGGCGGTTCGGGAGTACGAGCCCAAGCGCTGGGGCGCGATGGCACGCTCATAGACGATTTTCGTTTTGTTCCTTCCGCGCGGATGCTGCATGTGCTCAACGTTCCCTCGCCCGCGGCAACCGCTTCCCTGGTGATTGGGCGCGCCATCGTGAGTGCGGCAGAAGCGGGGCTGAAATGAAGATTGGACGCTAACGCGTGAAGCGTTGTTCGATGGTCTGAGCAATTCAGGGAACCAACTTCAGCTCAGACCCGGCTGCGGCGCGCTAACTCCTTGGAAGGCTCTACAGCGCTTGGTCCCATCTTTGAATTGGCTTTAGCAGGTCGGCCAACCAGAGTTGGACCCGAGGCGCTCTCCTCGGTACTCTCGTTACTCGAAGGCCCCACCATCGCCTTACGCAAACGAAAGACGTAAAGCACAACCTCCACGCGGCTGGAAACGCCTAGCTTGTCGAAGATGCGAAACAGATAATTCTTGACGGTGTGCTCGGTCAGCCTCAGGGTACTGGCGATTTCGCGATTGGACAATCCTTCCGCGACGCAACGGACCACGTCTTGCTCGCGCTTCGAGAGCAAAGCTTGACCACCCGAATCCACTAAACGAACCGGCTCCGATTCGCGCAAGGCGTCGATCACATAATGCAACTCTGCGCTGTTCGCCCAGACCTGCCCCTGATGCACGCTGCTGATGCACTTCGCAAGCGTTGTGGAAGACTCGGTCCGAGAGAAAACCCCTCGCGCTCCGCAACGAAACGCCTCGACAACAGCCGAAGGGTTCGAGGTATCCATCAAGAGTACAACGCGCGTATCGGGATGAGCCGCGGATACCTGACGCGTCAGATCAAATCCCTGAGTTGCGGATTCCTCCAGAAGCGAACTCATCAGCACAACGTGAGGCCGTGCTTCCGTTACTGCCGCCAGAATGGAAGCCGATTTTGGCTCGATCCCCATCACTTGAAATTGACTGTCCTGCGCCAGCGCTTGCGCCAGTAGCTGACTACCCATCCGAGTACTGTCAGCGGTAAGCACCCGGATCTTTTCGAGGGCTTCCGGCTGCGGAATCACATGTTGCGACATTTTCTTCTCCAATGGTGGCAGCTGATTCCCCGAGACCTCGCCCACGACTCCGGCTTCCTCGGCGCCTGGCACTGCTGCAATTTCAGCGAACGATTGAGTCAGGGGGATTTCCGAACTGTACGAGTGTGCTGCGCTGTCTCGCACGATACGCAGTAAGCTTTCCATAACCACCACCTGTGGAGTACATCGTTGGAGAGACTTTAGTCTCATGGACGGACTGAGTAAATGGCACAGGAGTGCTACAACTCCCAGTTGTTGAACTTGACTGTGGGCAATCACCCTTGGATGTTTTCTCCGACAAGAGGGGAGGGTAACTCCCATGGTTACCAAAGAGATCATGCCAAAACGGAGTAGACCAAAGGGAGTAAAAGGTCTCCTTGACACTGCCAACCGCAAAGCTCATAGTGGGAGAACATATTGCGTGCGGTCTTTCCCCCGCGTTTCGCGACACCCCATCAGACGATTCCTATTAAGGAGCAAGTACATTGGTTCTTACGAAACCTGATTTTGACGTTGCCATCATTGGCGGTGGACCCGCCGGCGGTTCTATGGGCGCCTACCTCGCCAAAGCCGGCGTTAATTGCGTGGTTTTCGAGCGTGAGCTGTTTCCCCGCCCCCATGTGGGCGAGTCGCTGGTTCCTTCCTCGATGAGAGTGTTCCGCGACCTGGATTTTCTCGGCCAGATGGAGGAAGCCAAGTTCCCGCGAAAGTTTGGCGCCGCCTGGACCGCCGAAGACCAGGGCGCTTATGAGATGAACTTCAAGGGTGGCTTCAAAGACCCTGATCACGACCAGCTCAACCCTGAGTCTTACGTGGACATCCGGTTCAATGAACGCGAACAGGATGGCGTGGACCGGGAATACACCTACCACGTCGATCGCAGCAAGTTTGACCTGATGCTGTTGCAGCATGCCAACAAGCTGGGTGCAGCAGTATATGAAGGCGTCAAGGTGAAAGAGGTGGATTTCGGCCCCAAGGAGCCGATCGTTCGCTTCAACATGGGCTCAAAGGAAATGGGCGTTAGCGCCAGGATGGTCATCGATTGCAGCGGACGCAATACTTTCTTGGGCAATCAGATGAAGCTCAAGATTAAAGACCCGGTGTTCGACCAGTACGCCATTCACACCTGGTTTGATGGATATGATCGCAGGGCATTTGCCAAGAAAGACGCGCAGCTGGATTTCATCTTCATCCACTTCCTGCCAATTTCGAACACGTGGATCTGGCAGATTCCGATCACCGATTCGGTCACCAGCATCGGCGTGGTTACTCAGAAGAAAAATTTCGCAAAGTCCAGACAGGATCGCGAGCAGTTCTTTTGGGAGGCAGTAGGAACGCGTCCCTTGCTGCGGGAAAAGCTGAAGCAGGCCGATCAGATGCACTCGTTCAAGGACGAAGGCGATTACAGCTACGCCATGAAGCAGCTCTGCGGCGATCGCTTCATGCTGGTCGGAGATGCAGGCCGCTTTGTTGACCCGATTTTTTCCACGGGTGTCAGCATAGCTTTGAACAGCGCGCGCTTCGCTCACACCAACGTTCTGCGTTCGCTCGAGAAGAATGATTTTTCGCGCGAGAGCTTCTCAGAATACGAGACCAAGCTTCGCCTCGGAACCAAGAACTGGTACGACTTCATCTCGGTCTATTACCGGCTCAACGTTCTGTTCACCTATTTCGTAGGCGACCCACGCTACCGTCTCGACGTGCTGAAGCTTCTGCAGGGCGACGTCTACGATGACGCTCAGCCGCCGGTGCTCGAGAAAATGAAGAAGATGGTGTCTGAGGTCGAGCAGAACACAAAACATCCGTGGCACAAGCTGCTGGGTGACATGACCGTAGACGCGTTCAAGCAAGTCAGCCAATAACATTTCATAGAGCTTTTCAAAGGGTTCAGGAGGAAGCGTTGGTTATTACGAAACCAGATTTTGATGTCGCCATTATTGGCGGAGGGCCGGCAGGATCGTCGATGGCTGCTTACCTCGCCAAAGCCGGGGTAAGTTGCGTGGTATTTGAACGGGAATTATTTCCGCGTCCTCACGTGGGCGAATCGCTCGTTCCATCTTCCACGCGAGTTTTCAGAGACCTGGATTTCCTGCCGCAGATGGAGGAAGCGAAGTTCCCGCACAAGTATGGCGCAGTCTGGACGACCGACGATAAGAAAACGCCTTACGTTCACGATCTCGAGGGACTGGCTCCGGATTGTAACGTCGACATTCGCTTCGACGAGCGCCAGCAGGCCGGCGTGGATAAGAACCACACCTACCACGTGGATCGCGGCAAGTTCGATCTGATGCTTTTGCAGCACGCCCACAAACTCGGAGCGTCGGTGTATGACGGAATCAAAGTAAGCTCTGTGGACTTCGGTCCCAAGGAACCCCTGGTCCGCTTCAACATGGGGTCGAAGGAAATGAACGTCAGCGCAAGAATGGTAGTAGATGCCAGCGGCCGCAATACCTTCCTGGGCAATCAGCTGAAGCTCAAGGTCCAGGATCAGGTATTCGATCAGTATGCGATTCACAGCTGGTTCGACGGCTACGACCGTAAAGTGTTCGCCAAGCGCGACACAAACCTCGACTACATTTACATTCACTTTTTGCCAATCTCGAACACCTGGATCTGGCAGATTCCGATTTCCGACGATGTAACCAGCATCGGCGTCGTAACCCAGAAGAAGAACTTCGCGAAGTCACGAGAAGATCGCGAGAAGTTTTTCTGGAGTTCGGTGGGCACTCGGCCCATGATCGAAGAGACTTTGCGCAAAGCGAATCGCATTCGTCCGTTCAAAGATGAAGGCGACTACAGCTATGCCATGAAGCAGCTTTGCGGCGATCGCTTTCTGATGGTCGGCGATGCCGGACGTTTCGTCGATCCCATCTTTTCCACCGGGGTGAGCATAGCGCTGAACAGCTCGCGCTTCGCGCATAAGGACATTCTCGGCGCACTTGAGAAAAATGATTTCTCACGCGAGAGTTTTGCCACCTTCGAGAACACGCTGCGGCTCGGAACCAAGAACTGGTATGACTTCATTACAGTCTACTACCGGCTCAACGTATTGTTCACGTACTTCATTAACGATAAGAGGTATCGTCTGGACGTGTTGAAACTTTTGCAGGGCGACGTTTACGACGATGCCACTCCGCCGGTGCTGGAAAAAATGCGCAAGATGGTTACGGAGGTCGAACAAAACGAAAAACATCCCTGGCATAAGTTGCTGGGCGACTTGACCTCGAATGCGTTCAGCCCGGGCGCCTAGACAATCGATGCTATAATGTTCCCATTTCCTGAAAGCGGCAGGCGAGTTTCACAGGAAGGTACCTTTGGGCGGGGTATCCGGGAGGCGGCATTTAATTCCCCCGGATTGACGAGAGGCCCAATGTCACGTACCAGCAGGAACTTCATCATCGCCTACGCTCTCCTGGTGGGTCTGCCGATCTTAGGCTTGGTTGGGATACTAAAAAGCGGTCGCGCGCTAGCCGCACCTATTTCGGTAGACGGCGTTTGGAAATTACAAACCGATCCCCTCCGCTTATCCGCGCTGCCCTGCGGCAAAACTCTTGCATCTTCTCCAGATGCGGCGCTCGCAATTTCGCAATCGGGCAGAAACTTCACTTTAAGTCTTAAAGACGGGCCCAAGTCCGCTGCGTCAGGAGCGCTTGACGGAACCTCTCTCAAGGCTTCTCTCGTGCCCTCGGCTCCATGGTCCGAGGAAGCGGGTTGTGGGAGCGGCCGTGAGATCTCGCTGGTAGCCACCGTCGATCCCAAAGCCAATCCGCGGTCATTGGAAGGAACGCTGTCAGTAAGCACTTGTTTGTCTTGCACCCCGGTCGAGTTTCGCGCGGTCCGCGTTGCAACTCCGGTGAAGAAGGGATCTCACTGATATGCCGGATCTCTTTAAATTAGTACTGCAGATTTCGGTGATCCTGGCGCTATGCCGGATCGTAGGCACGATCTTCCGCAAAATCGGGCAACCGCGAGTGGTGGGCGAGATGTTCGCCGGCATTTTGCTGGGGCCATCGCTGCTGGGATGGATGGCGCCAGGAATCTCCGCCTATCTGTTTCCCGCAAGCAGTCTCGGATTTCTAAATGCTCTAAGCCAGATTGGCGTTGTAGTTTTCATGTTTCTGGTTGGTCTGGGCATTAATCCGCAGGAATTGAAGGAACACGGGCACGCTGCGGTGCTCACCAGCCACGTCAGCATCACCGCCCCGTTTGTGCTAGCGGCGTTTCTTGCGCTCTACCTTTATCCAAAGCTTTCCGATGACAGCGTAGCTTTCACAAGCTTTGCCTTATTTATGGGCGCCGCTATGAGCATCACGGCGTTCCCGGTTCTCGCGCGAATTCTGGCGGAACGCGACTTGCTCGGCAGCCGTCTCGGAACCGTTGCCATCGCCTGCGCTGCGGTGGACGACGTAACCGGCTGGTGTATTCTCGCTTATATCGTGGTGCTGATTCGCACCGCGCACAGTTCAACCTCGATCTGGGTAACCATCGGTGGCATCGTCGCCTTCGCTCTGATCATGATTTATGGCGTGAGCCATCTGCTTCGCCACTTCGAAACGGTTTACCGGGAACGCGGTCACCTCAGTGAGAATCTGCTGGCGCTGATGCTTCTGCTGGTGCTGGTTTCGGCGCTGTGCACCGAGTGGCTGGGCATTCATCTTCTATTCGGCTCTTTCCTGATGGGGGCAATCATGCCCAAGGAACAGCGGTTTGTGCGCTATGTGCTCGACCGCTTTGAGACCATTACCGTAACGCTCTTGCTGCCGCTTTTCTTCGCATTCACCGGCCTGCGCACCGACATTGGACTGGTGAAAGGGCAGGAGATGTGGATGTACTGTGGCTTGATCATCCTGGTCGCGACGGTGGGAAAACTCGGCGGCTCCATGGTGGCTTCGTGGCTTTCTGGTATGCCGGTCAGAGAGGCGGCCGGCTTGGGCACGCTGATGAACACTCGAGGTCTGATGGAGTTGGTGATTCTAAATATCGGTCTGGATATTAAAGTAATCTCTCCCGCTCTGTTTTCTATGATGGTGCTAATGGCTCTGTTCACTACGTTTATGACTACGCCCGTATTAGCATTAGTCTGCCCCGATCGCTTTTTGCGCGAGGCTCCCACCAAGGTTCCGGCGCAGGACGCGGCGATCGGCGCATTGGCCTCCGCGGACAAGATCTCAGCTTAAGCACCGGCAGATGAGATCGAAAACTGGATTTGATAGACTCCTCCTGTTCATAGATCACTCTTTCCAACGCAAAGCAGCAGGAGCAGACCCTTGGTCGTTCTAGTTGTTGGAGGTGCGGGATACATTGGAAGCCACGCTGCGCGCGTGTTGCGACGGCAGGGTCAAGAAGCCTTAATTTACGATAACCTTTCCACTGGCCACGCGCGACTTACGGCTGGATTTGAGCTAATCACGGGAGACCTTGCCGACACGCCAAAAATAACGGCAGCGCTGCGGCGCGTCGATGCCGTGATGCACTTTGCTGCTTACGCTTATGTAGGCGAGTCGGTGGAGAACCCACGAAAATATTTTCAGAACAACGTGGAAGCGGCCTTGGCATTATTGAATGCCTGCGTCGACTGCGGCGTGCGCAAGTTTATATTTTCATCGACCTGCGCGGTGTATGGTGTTCCGCTGAAAGTTCCGATCACCGAAGACAACCCGCGCGTGCCGATCAATCCCTACGGAGTCACGAAGCTTTTTTTTGAAAACGCGCTGGAGGCATACGACCGTGCATATGGCTTGCGCTTTGCGAGCCTGCGTTATTTCAACGCGGCGGGAGCGGATGAATCGGGCGAGATCGGCGAAATGCATCAGCCCGAAACACATTTGATTCCTTTGGCTCTGGATGCTGCAGTGGGAGCACGTCCCGAGTTGGACATTTTCGGCGACGACTATCCCACTCCCGATGGCACTTGCCTGCGGGATTACGTTCACGTGAACGATCTGGCGGAAGCGCACGTTGCTGCGCTGCATTACCTGGAACAGACTCCCAAGTCAATTGCAGTGAATCTGGGCAGCGGCAAAGGCACGTCGGTGAAAGAAATTCTAGATGCGGTCGAGAAGGTGAGCGGACGGCAAGTTCCACGGCGTATTGTGCCCCGGCGGCCGGGCGATCCTCCGGCGCTGGTCGCGAACCCGAGTCGAGCAGAGTCCCTTCTGCACTGGAAGGCGCAACGCTCTCTCGATCAGATCGTTGCCACGGCGTGGAAATGGAAGCAGAGCCAGCAGGATAGGAAAGCCGCAGTTAGCGGAAGCCAAATAGCGGAGAGCGGATAATGAACGTTGATCTGTCGGGTAAGCGGTTGGCGGTGTTAGGGGCGGGAAAGATGGGTGGAATCCTGCTCAAAGCGCTTTTGGATAAGAAACTGCTGCGTCCGGAATCGACCTGCGCGACCGTGGCTCACGAAGAGCGGGCCCGCAGTCTGAGTCAGAAGCTCGGCATCGCGGTGGGTACGGACAATGTTGCGGCGGTTCGCAACGCGGATATTATTCTTATCGGCTTAAAACCGCAGGTTGTGGAAGAAGTAGCGGCTCAGGTTCAGCAGGTCGCGACGGCGAAGCAGCTTTTCATTTCCGTGGCAGCGTCGGTGTCAACTGGGCACATTGAGCGCGCGCTCGGCATTAAAGCTCCTGTGATTCGAGCCATGCCGAACACTCCGTGCCTGCTTGGAGTTGGAATCACGGCCATCTGCCGGGGAGCATTTGCCAATGCCGAGCACCTCGAAGTAGCCAGCGCGCTATTTGCAGTGGGAGGCAGGACGGTGATCGTAGACGAAAAGCATATGGACGCCGTCACCGCCCTTTCGGGCAGCGGGCCGGCATACATCTACATCATCCTGGAGTCGCTGGCCGAGGCCGGCGTAAAGGTGGGATTACCGCGCGATGTGGCCACGCTGCTGGCTGCGCAAACCACGCTGGGCGCAGCCACCGTGGTGCTTGAAACCGGCGACCATCCTGCGCTGTTGAAAGATGCGGTGACAACGCCGGCAGGATGCACGATTGATGGCATCCTTGAACTCGAAGAAGGCAAACTGCGCGTCACTCTCATCAAGGCGGTGGTCAAGGCCGCGCAAAGAGCGAAAGAACTTGCGCACGGATAGGCGCACTGCTTTCTTCTTAGGCAAAATTTAATCTTAATTTAATCTAAATTGAGAGAGTTCGCGCTTCCCTTACTTGACTTGCCTTCCCGCCCGACATAGCATTTCTTGGCAATCCTGAAGCGAGTGCGCTTTCGGTCGAACCGGCCGGGCAAGGTCGCAACACTCTGTGGGGCAGCGCGCTTTTGCAGATAAAATGTGAGGAAGGGACTCCGGAGGAAGCTCTGAAGATCGTACTGGTTCACAACACCTACCAGCAGCCCGGAGGGGAAGACGCCGTTTTTGAGCAGGAGCGGAAGATGCTCGAAAACGCCGGGCATCAGGTGATCCCATATTGCCGGAGTAACTGGGACGTCGAATCGTACAAGGGATTGCGCAAGCTCAGCGTGGCCAAGGGAACCATCTGGGCTTCGGACACGCAGCGCGACTTCGCAAGTCTGCTCGCGCGTGAAAAGCCGGACCTGGCACACATTCACAACACGTTTGTGATGATTTCTCCATCGATCTACTCGGCGTGCTACGAGGCGAAGGTGCCGGTTGTGCAGACTTTGCACAATTACCGGCTGATGTGTCCGGCCGGCACTTTTTTTCGCGACGGCAAGGTTTGCGAAGATTGCGTGGCCGGGTCGTTGTGGCAGGGGATCAAACACAAGTGCTACCACGACTCGCACTCGGCTACGGCAATTGTGGCGATGATGCTGGCGACGCATCGCCTTCGCGGCACATGGAAACGCGAGATTTCCTACTATATAGCTTTGAGTGAATTCGCTCGCAACAAATTCATTGAAGCCGGACTGCCAAAAGACAAAATCCTGGTAAAACCGAATTTTGTTTCGCCGGATCCTGGTACGCGCACCAGCCAAGGCAATTACGCGTTATTCGTGGGACGCCTTTCGCCGGAAAAAGGCGTCGGGACGATTGTCTCAGCGTGGAAACATCTGCCGCGCTCTATCCCTCTGCACATTATTGGTGGTGGTCCGGATCACGAAGTACTGAAGGCGCAGGCCGCGCGCGATGGACTGAGCAATATTCAGTTCAAAGGCCAGATGCCGAGAGAGGAAACCCTGGCGGCCATCAATAACGCGCGGGTCATGTTGATTTCGAGCGAATGGTATGAGACTTTCTGTATGGCCATTGCAGAATCTTACGCGTGCAGCACGCCGGTGATATGCAGTCGAATGGGCGTGATGCAGGAACTCGTCTCCGACGGCCGAACTGGCCTTCACTACACCCCCGCTGATCCCGCCGACCTGGCGCGCAAGGTGGAATGGGCTTGGGCGCATCCGGATGAGATGTGCGCCATGGGCAAAGAAGCCCGAAAAGAATACGAATCGAAGTACACCGCGGAAACGAACTATCCTGTGCTGCTCGAAATCTACGAGCGAGCTTTGCAACAAGCGTAGCCTATACTGAAATATCCGGTGTCCGTGCAGGTTCACAAGCCACTTTGAAGAAGAGAATGATGAGGCTACCCTTTTGCTTCGCCGGAATCGTGGCAGTATGCGTGATGGCTGTTGCTACCTTTTCTCTCGTTATTTCAGATCCCTTGCCATCAGAGTCCTCGTCAGGCCCGCTCAAGCTGCACCCACCGGCAAAGCCGATCCCTCGGGATTTTTTTGGCCTCCATATTCATCGCGCCTTTGCGTCAACGCCGTGGCCTCCCGTGCCGTTTGGCAGTTGGCGATTATGGGATGCAAAGGTTCACTGGCCGCAGGTGGAAATTCGCAGGAACGAATGGCAATGGGACATTCTTGATCGTGAAGTTGAGCTTGCCAAGAAGCATGACGTGGATCTGCTTCTACCATTCGGCGAAACTCCGGAGTGGGCGGCCAGCAGCCGCTTTCACACAGCGATCGTGGGAGACGTGGGAAATTTGGATGATTGGCGAACTTTCATCCGAACCCAGGCGGAACGTTACAAAGGCCGGATCATGTATTACGAAATATGGAACGAGCCCAATCTTCCACGCAATCGCGACATCGGAACTCCGGAGAGGATGCTGGAGCTGGCAAAGATTGCCTACACCACTCTCAAGGAAGTCGATCCAAACATCAAAGTGATTTCTCCGTCCCCGGTGAATGCGAATGGTTTGGATTGGCTCGAGCGGTACCTGACGCTTGGCGGAGGACAATATGCGGACATCATCGGATATCACTTTTATACCTATCACCGTCCGGAGACGATGCTCGATCTGATCCTCCCGGCAAAGGAAATCATGCGCAAGCACGGAGTGGGCGACAAGCCTCTCTGGAATACGGAATCTGGATGGATTAAGAATCCGCTGACTGATTGGATCGATCTCGTGGGGCAGGCTCCAGGGTGGGCAGCGCGAGCCTACATTTTGAACTGGGCGGGAGGAGTGGATCGATTCTACTGGTATGCGTGGGACGACGACGGCCACGACAGCATTCCGTTCACGCAAGAAGACCAAGCCACCGCGACTAATTCAGCACGCGCCTACGGAGAAGTTCAGAAATGGTTGATCGGTGCGCGCATGGAGTCATGCGAAAGGCAGGCGAACGAAAGCTGGGTTTGCAAGTTGACAAGAGAATCCGGGCAGAGCGCCTGGATTCTGTGGAATGAGACACGCAACGCCAAGTTTGATGTGCCCAAGGCGTGGGGAGCGACGACGGTTACGCAACTCTCAGGCGAGCGCTCCGCATGGAGCGGAGATAAGATCGACATTGGAGAACTGCCCGCAATGCTCGAGGCAACCGCGGTTCATCACTAGTCGCGTCGCGCTCCTCTTCGTTCCCGCGAGGCTACTGAACTCCGGTTCCCGAGAGCGGTACGATTTGCGGGCTGCTCAAGTCCGCGTCATTAATCGTGAGAGTGCCCGTTACGCTTCCCACCTGAGTTGGAGTGAAAGTAACTCCGATCTTGCACTTTCCTCCTCCTACAATCGACGAGCCGCAGGTATTGGTCACGGCAAAATTAGCGCTGGGGGTAATGGTGCCGACGTTCACCGGATTTACGCCGGAAACCTTGATCGTCACCGACTCCGCAGCACTGGTCGTATTGATCGTCTGATTTCCAAAGTTGAGCTTAAGGGGATTCACCATAACCGCAGTGGCGTTGCCGGTGAGGCGGACGGTTTGAAGACTTGCTGGGTCGCTATCCGCGATCACGAGATTTCCATAGCGAATGCCGGAAGTGGTCGGCACAAAGCTGACGCTGATGTTGCAAGAACCCGACGGCGCGATACTGGTTGAACAAGTGTTGGTCTGGGCAAAATCTCCAACGGTGCTAATGCCCGTCACCGTCACCGGAGCCGTGCCCTTGTTTGTGACGGTCAC
>Ga0210394_10000553_pt1 | contig 76222 bp, 61 predicted proteins | sample IncBWC12MmetaG_FD_160121 | JGI IMG/M metagenome (GOLD analysis project Ga0210394, IMG submission 160121) | Forest soil microbial communities from Barre Woods Harvard Forest LTER site, Petersham, Massachusetts, United States - Inc-BW-C-12-M | ecosystem: Environmental > Terrestrial > Soil >... | reverse complement strand
TACTTCCAGGGTTTTGGTGGTTATTGGGAGGGAATGCGTCTGGAACGGGTCGATCCCGGCGGTGTGATCTCATCGGCCATCGAAGCCCATCGTGTGGTCGGATCCATCGTTTACCTGGCCACCGAGATTACCGCGCCCGGAGTGATTCGGCACATCGAAGGCGACCGCATTTCTCTCGGCGAACCGGACGGCACGCGCTCCGATCGCTGCCGTCGAATTGCCGAGGCGATGATCGCATCCGGCTTGCGCTGCCCGGTCACCACGCGTATCCGCCACGAGATTTGGGTAAAGATTCTGGGCAACGCTTCTTTGAATCCGGTCAGCGCTCTGACGCGCGCCACCCTGGGTGAGATGCTGCGCGACCCGGGAGTTCGGTCGCTGATCCGGAACATCATGCTGGAAGTCGAAGCGGTCGCCCACAAGTTGGGCATGGAGTTGCCGGTTTCCGTCGATCAGCGAATTGCGGGCGCGGAAAAAGTGGGGGAGCACAAGACTTCCATGATGCAGGACCTGGAAGCGGGCCGGCCGATAGAACTGGAAGCGCTTGCGGGTGCAGTCGTGGAGCTGGGCGAGCGTGTGGGTCTCCCCATGTCCTACACTCGAACCGTGTACAGTTGCACCAAGCTGTTGGCGGAGCGTGCCCCCCGCCGAAAATGAGCGCACCACCCACAGGCCGTCATGGCTCTGCCAGCGATCCTCGTAGATCCCCAGCCAAGGCCGGGTTCGACTCTTAGGAAATTTCCACCGTCTTTCTCATCGCACAACAAAAATACTTGCTAGGATCTTGCCGACGGAGCTATACTCCGTTGGTTGGCTGGTCCACTTATCAGACCACTTGGAGATTGCATTGCCAGCAGGAATCAAATCCGACTTTGAAGTAATCCGCAGGAACAAGGTCTACGAAGAAGTCGCCCAGCAGATCGAGCGTCTGATTCTAAAAAAACTGCGTCCGGGCGACAAACTGCCTTCCGAGCGCGAACTGGCAGAGATGCTGGGAGTCAGCCGCAGTTCCATTCGAGACGCGATTCGCGGGCTGGAACTGATGGGCATGGTTGAGCCGCGTCAAGGCGCTGGGACAATCGTCCGCGAAATCTCGAGCGATTCGGTGATGAATCCTTTTTCCAATGCCCTGAAGCGCCGGCGGGAATCGGTGAGTGAGCTTCTGGATTTTCGCAAGATGCTGGAGCCGCCGCTGGCAGCGCGCGCCGCCGCCCATGCTTCCGCCGACGAAGTGTCCGAGATGGAAGAGATTTTGCAGCGGCAAGAAGCAAAGCAGGCGCAGGGTGAGTCCACGGTCGCTGAGGACTCGGAGTTTCATTATAGCGTTGCATTGGCTTCCGGTAACAGTGTCGTACTCAAGGTGCTCGACATTCTCATGGATCTACTGCGCGACACACGTGAGCGCTCTTTGCAGGTGGCGGGGCGCCCCGAAAAGTCGATCGCCGGCCACCGGCGGATATTGGCTGCCATCAAGCGCCACGATGCCGAAGGCGCAAAGTCCGCCATGCGGCGGCACATTGAAGACGTCGAAGAGATCGTACTTGACAGGTTTTGACCAACACCGCTTTTTCGTTGTGAGATATTCGCTGCAAGTTGGGGACAATCCAATTGCCTGACCTGGGAGATGAAGTGATCCGAAGGGCCGTCGCGTCTCCCGAGGATCGCGTGGAGGAGCAGAAAAGGGTGAAACTCTTCGACGGAATCGCCTGCCCAGAGCCGGTTACAACTAACTCGCCAACAGAAGATTCTCGACCGCCCGCTACGTTGCTCACATTGCGCGTCGCGGAAGCGCGAGTCGAGGATGTCGGCCACGCCATCGCGCGCCTAACGCCTGCCGACCTGCTGCGTATGGGTGCCAGGGCAGGCGATGTGTTGAAGATCACTGGAGGCACCATCGGTGTTGCCCGCGCCGAGCTCTCCGAAGAAAGACATGAAGGCATGATCCAGATCGACGGCACCTGCCGCAGCAACTGCAGCGCGGGGTTGCAGGAGCAGGTCACGGTCACTCCCATCGAACGCGAGCAGGCGGTGGCGGTTCGCTTCGCGCCTTTATGGGTGGGCGCTGCGCCTGCGATCATCGCCATCGAGCGGATGCTCGAGGATCTGGAGGGCGTTCCGGTGGTCACGGGCTGCGTGGTGCGTGTCCCGACATTCGCCAAGGCGGTCAACTTCCAGGTCGTGCGCACTATCCCCTCCGGACCTGTCGTGATCGGGAAACGGACTGACATTCGGGTGGTGGAAGGCGAACAGACCGCCGCCCGCGCGCCGGCGGTTTCCTACGAAGATATCGGCGGGCTGGAACGGGAAGTGGCGCGGGTGCGAGAAATCGTTGAGCTGCCGCTGAAGTATCCGCGCATCTTCGAGCGGCTGGGAATTCTTGCTCCGAAGGGCGTACTCCTGTACGGGCCGCCAGGCACAGGCAAGACCCTACTTGCACGCGCCGTCGCGGCGGAAAGCCGCGTGCACTTCATTCACCTCAACGGCCCGGAGATCATGCGGAAGTTCTACGGCGAGAGCGAGGCCAAGCTGCGCGAGGTCTTCGAGGAAGCGGCCCGCCACGCTCCGGCGATTCTCTTCATCGATGAGATCGATGCCGTAGCACCCAAACGCACTGAAGTAGTGGGCGAGGTTGAAAAGCGTGTGGTGGCGCAGCTTCTCAGCTTGATGGACGGCTTCGTCGCGCGCGGCCAGGTTATCGTCATCGGTGCGACCAACATCCCCGAGGTGCTTGATCCCGCGCTGCGGCGTCCCGGCCGCTTCGATCGTGAAATCGAAATCGGCGTTCCGAACACCCAGGCACGGTTGCAAATCCTGAGGATACACACCCGCGCCATGCCGCTCGCGCCGGACGTCAACTTGCAGGAGATCGCTGAACATTCGCACGGCTTTGTCGGCGCTGACCTCGAGGCGCTGGGACAAGAAGTGGGCATGATTGCCCTACGCGGCTTCCTCTCAGCCTTTCCGCTCGACACCGAGAGCGCCGCCTCGACTAGTTTGGAAGCCTTGCAGGTTACCCACGACGACTTCCTCGCCGGATTGAAGGAAGTCGAACCCAGCGCCACTCGAGAATTCCTCATTGAGAGAAGCCCGTCGACTTTTGCATGCCTCGGAGGTCTCAACGAAGTGAAACGGTTGCTCGATGGAGTCGTTGAGCATTCGCACATGCGGGACGAGATCTACGAGCAGGTTGGATTGGCGCCGCCGCGAGGCATCCTGCTGGTCGGGCCGTCGGGTACTGGCAAGACCGCCATGGCGCGAGCGCTCTCAGGTGAGAAGCAGATCCCGCTCATCGCCGTGGACGGCCCGCAACTGTACTCGAAGTGGTTGGGCGAATCGGAGAGAGCGCTGCGCGAAGTTTTCAAGAAAGCGAGACGGGCAGCGCCCTGCATTCTGTTCTTCGACACCATCGACGCGGTCGCACCGAAATTCGGTGGCGATCAATTAGGCAGCGACGTGTATCAGCGAATTCTCAGCCAACTGCTGCGTGAAATCGACAACTTGCGCGACGTCAAGGGAGTCATTCTGCTGGCGGCCACCAATCGTCCCGAGCGGATCGATCCCGCGTTGTTGCGGAGTGGGCGTTTCGACTATTTGTTGCAAGTCGCCAAACCTGATACTTCCGAACGCGCGGCGATCATGCGGCTTTGCTGCCGACGAATGCCGCTGGCGCCAGATGTCGATATCGACGAGTTTGCCGGCCTGACCGAAGGCTTCACCGGCGCCGATCTCGAGAGTCTGTGCAAGAAAGCGACGCTGTCAGCGATCGTAGAATTTCAGCACGGAACGCGAGTCAAGCCTTTTGTGGTTTTGCGGAGCCATTTCCTGGCGGTGCTTGACTCCGATCGCGGCAGTCCCAGGCAATTGACATTCACCAGGAGCGAACATGCTGCCGGGGATTCGCGCCCCGACACATCCACCCGGTGATGAACGAGGGTTGATTATGAGTTATACGGAACTCACAGTTTGGACGCGCGGCATCATCATGGACAAAGAGGGCCGCGACATCGTCAATTCCATTTCCGCTTCCGCCCGCATCGAGGGCAAGTATGCCCAGGCAATGGAAAACTATGTCGACAATCCGGATCGCACTAACGCCCCCACGCGCAAGTATTGTCGCGTGAGTGACAACATCCTCGAGAACGAGCTCACCTACGAAAACGAGCAGCCCAACATCGTCGTACTGGTCGAGGGGACGATGGTCAAGGGCTGGGATTACATGCGCGGCATGCCTCCAGGCGGAACGCTGGTGATCAACACACACTACACGCCGGATTACATGATCCGATTCGTGCCGGGTGCGGAGCGTCTGGCTCAACTCGTGTGTGTTGATGCCGCCAAGATTGCCGATCACAAGTGGCTTTATTACCGCCTGGGTGAGTTGGGCCTCGACCGGCTATCGACGGAAGGCGCGGCCGAGCGAAACAAGTCCATCGCGCCCGACATCGCTGCTCCGCTGATTGCCGCGGTGGTGAAGACCACGGGCATCGTGAAGATGGCGACGATTGAGCCGATGATTGCGAACAAGCATGCATTCGAAGTGGCACTCAAGGAATTGCATATCATGCCGCTGAACCCAGTTGCAGTGTAGGGAAGGAATCATAAATGTCGACTAAAGGCACACGCATCCCGGATTGGCTTACCGTTCCATTCGCCGGCATTACCCCGGCGCCGTCGCAAGAGAAGGGACAAGACCTCTTCCCCACCGGCAACTGGCGTTCCATCCGGCCGGTGTATCGCGACAAACTGCCACCCTGCAACAACGCTTGCGGAACCAACGAGAAAATCCAGGGCTACCTCGACCTGGTGAAGCGCGGCAAGTATCTGGATGCCTATGCGCTCATCAAGGAAGACATGCCGTTCCCGTCGGTCACCGGGCGCGTGTGCTATCACCCGTGCGAGCAAGCCTGCAACCGCGGTCAGTACGATGAAGCGATTTCCATCCGCGCGGTCGAGCGGTTTCTCGGCGATCTAGGACAGGCCCTGACCCACGACGTGGTCAAAGCCGGGAAGCCCAACGGCAAGAAAGTCGCCGTCGTTGGATCAGGTCCAGCTGGCCACAGCGCGGCGTATCAGCTTGCGCGGCTCGGTTACAAAGTGACCATTCTGGAGAAGTCGCCGAAAGCTGGCGGGCTCAATCGCGGGGGCATTCCGGACTGGGTTTTGCCGCAAGATGTACTCGATCGCGAGATCGAACGCCTGGTCGAGCTCGGGATCACAATCAAGACCAACTGCGAAGTCGGGAAAGACGTTTCCTGGGACGAGCTGAAAAAGAATTACGACGCCTGCGTGCTGGCTGTGGGCCTTACCGAGCCCAATAGCGTGCGAGCTGAGGGCGAGAACAAGGCTGGTGTGCTCTATGGACTGCCGTTTCTTCGCGACATCGGCATGGGCACATCGAAAGTGAAATTGGGTCCCCGGGTGGCTGTCATCGGAGGCGGAAATACCGCGATCGACTGCGCCCGCGAAGCGCTTCGACAAGGCGCGGTGGAAGTGACCATGATCACGGTGGAGGCCAACCCGAAAGAAATGCCGGCGGTGCCGGAAGATCTCCATGACATGGTCGAAGAAGGGGTTGATCTGATGCACGGGCGAGCCGTAACCGCGGTGCTGGGTAACGGCAAGGTCGAAGCTCTGCAATTGCATCCGGCGCGCTTCTCCGGCGCCATCAACGCTTCGCCAATTACCGTCGACAAAGACGCTCCAGCCCAGCGTTTCGCTGTCGATAACGTCATCATCGCTGTCGGACAGCATGCCTCGCTGGCCTGGTTGCCGGCCGAGTTCAAGAATGAACGCGGCACGATCAAGATCGACCGCTTCGGACGTCTCGGCGACACGAAGTTTTTTGCGGCAGGCGACATCGTGCAACTGGGTTCGGGTCAGCCGCTGATGGTGGTCAACGCCGTCGGCGACGGCAAGCGGGTCGCCTTCAATCTGGACAAGGTGCTGCGCGGAGAGGCGTTGCAGCCCCGGACGATTCCGATCGACGTGATTGTCGATTTGAACCGCATGAACATGACGTATTTCCCTCACTTCCCGCGCGTGCAGCAGACGCTCCTGCCTCCGGTGAGCCGGCGCAGAACCCAGGATGAAGTAATTCAGGCCTTAACGGAAGAGCAGGCGGTGGAGGAGGCCAGTCGCTGCTTCAGTTGCGGCACCTGCAACGCCTGCGACAACTGTTATCTGGTGTGTCCTGAACCTTGTATCGCGCGTCCCGAGCGCTCGAACGGCCTTTACAAGATTCTGGTCGATTACTGCAAAGGCTGCCGCGTGTGCATCGAGGAATGTCCGACGGGCTGCCTGGAGGGCGTCCCCGAACTCGACTTCGATACCGGCGTGGTGCGAATGGATACGGCGTTCGCCATCTCGCCCGGGCTGCACGGACGGCAGGCGGAAGAGTTGCGGAAGCTGGGCGACCGGCCGGCGAAGAATATCTAGGATCGGAGTAAATATGGCAACGACTAGCGTAAGCAAGAAGAGAATGGTCCGCATAAACGGCTGCGTCGCGTCGGCGCAAGCCGCCAAGTACGCCGATGTCGATGTGATTGCGGCGTATCCAATCCGGCCGTACACCGCGACCATGATGGCGCTGGCGCAAATGGTGGCCAACGGAGAACTCGACGCCGAATACATTGTGGCCGATAGCGAGCACTCGCAGTTGAGTATCGCGCATGGTGCGGCGTCGGCAGGCGCACGTGTTTTCACCGGCAGCTCAGGTGTGGGTGTGCAATTCGCGTATGAGCTGTATTCGCCGATCTCAGGCAGTCGCATGCCGGTGCAGATGATGATCGCCGACCGCACCCTCGATCCTCCTGGCGACTTCGGTTCCGAGCACACTGACGCGTTGTCTACTCGCGACATGGGGTGGATCATGGGTTGGTCATGTGACGCTCAGGAAGCATTCGACAATCACCTCATCGCCTACCGGATCGGCGAGGACCCTCGCGTCCTTCTGCCACAGATGGTCTGCCAGGACGGTTTCTTCGTCTCCCATATCACCGGCGATGTCGAGTTGCCCGACGCGGGCCAGGTGAAGGAATTCCTGCCTCCCTACAAACATCCCTATCCGCTCGATCCGCGGCATCCGGTGTCACACGGCCCCCAGATCATGCCGGAGCAGGGTCCCCCGCTGCAGTTGGAGCGGGCGCGCGCTATGGAAGAGTCGATGGCGGTGATTGAGCAGGCCCACGAGGAATTTGAGAAAATCTTTGGGCGAAAATACGATCCCTGGCTCGAAGAGTTTATGACTGATGACGCCGAGGTGGTTTTTTTCCTGCAAGGCGCCCACGCAGTCACCGCCCGGTTCGCGATCAAGCACATGCGCGATAAGGGCTTGAAGGTCGGCATGGTGCGGTTGCGAACCATCCGGCCTTATCCGACTGATCGTGTGAACGAAGTTCTGAGTAAGTTCAAAGTGGTCGGCGTCATCGAAACCAACATGGGCCTCGGCAGCGTCAGCAGTGGCGGATCGCTCTATGCTGAGGTCTGCGCGGCTTTGTACGAAAGCCAAAAGCGCCCGCTGATCCTCTCGTTCATGGCTGGAATGGGTGGCGAGGCCATCGTGCTCAAGGAATTTTATTGGATGACCCAGAAAATGGTCGATGCGCAGAAACGTGGCAAAATCGAAAAGCGCACACACTGGGTCGGATTCGAAGAGTAGAAGACTTTCGTTTTGGAGGAACTTATATGGCAACCATCGAAGTTCAGCGGCAGATCCTGCCGATTCTCGGCAGCCCGAATCAGGGTGCACGTTTCTATAATCCTGAATTGCCGTCGAGCGAGCCGTTCGTCCCCGGCCATCGCACCTGCGCTGGCTGCGGGCCTTCCATCCAGTACCGGATGACGAGCAAGGCGGCGGGCGACAATACCATTCTGGTCGGGCCGACAGGCTGCATGTATGTGGCGAACAGTTCGTATTTGTGCACGCCCTACAATGTGCCCTGGGCGCATACCCAGATTGGCAGCGCGGGCAGCTTCACGGCGGGTGTCGCCGCGGCGTATGAAGCTATGATCCGCAAGGGTAAGTGGAAGGGCGAATTTCCGAACATCATTTGCGAAGCGGGCGACGGAAGTGCGTCCGACATCGGCCTGGCCTCGATTTCAGGCGCACTCTATCGCAATCACGACTGCTTGATCATCTGCTACGACAACGAGCAGTACGCGAACACCGGCATCCAGGCATCGTCGCGCACGCCTTATGGCGGCATGACGACTTTCTCGCCTCCCGGCCCGCTGGTTCCTGAAGGAAAGAAGCTGTTTCCCAAAGACCTTGCCCGCATGATGGCGGCGGGTCATCCCCACTGCTATGTGGCGACAGCAAGCGTGGGTTATCCCATCGACCTGATGAACAAAGTGCGCAAGGGACTCAACCACAAAGGCGCTGCGTATTTGATGGTCTACACGCCGTGTCAGAAGGGTTTTGTGTATGAGACGCCACGCTCCATCGATCTGGGACGCCTGGTTGTCGAATGCGGGCTCTATCCGATGTGGGAGTGGAACCCCGAGAAGCGGGCGTACGATTACAGCTTCCGCCCGGCCAGCATGCGGCCGGTGTCTGAGTACCTGAAATTGCAAGGACGCTTCGGCCATCTCCATGCCGAGCACATCGCTTCTTTGCAGAAGTTTGCCAATGAACAATGGCGAATGTTGGGCGTCCAACTACCCGAGGCCTTGATCCAGGCCGCGGATGCGAAGAACCTGGTCAATATGGCCTCTGCGGCACAGGCAGAGGCGGTGGCGCAAACTATATGAATACCAAAGCTAGTACTCCCGCTCATCCTGCAGAGCCTGAAGTCGAACCTGAGGGACAGGAAAGCTATATTGTCACTGAAGGCAAGAAGCGCGGGTCCACGCGCGACGTGCGGCCGGAAGCAGCGTTCGACCGCTACTACACGGTCCTGCGTGTGCACGCGGGTGACGCCATCCTCACCGACAACTGGCACACCAACGAAGTGCTGGACCACGCGCGCAACAACTTCGAGGGCGTCACGTTCGCGATGCGTACGCTGGAAGCCTGGGGCGCAATGATCGAGAACGATCGCCGGGCCTACTACACCGCCGGCGGGCGAGTCTGGGTCATGGATATCGAGCCCTGCGAAGGGAAGAAGAAGCGGCTGCCCGGCACCGGACCTGGCAAGAAGTAGGATACGGTTGCGCCGCATCCTGCTCATTGACGACACGCCGGAGATCGCCGAGCTTCTGACGTTTGCACTGCGTGACCGCGGCCACGAAGTTTTCGCAACGGGATATACCCCAACCGTCAACGAGTTGATTCTGGAGCAGCACGCCGATGCGCTGGTGCTCGACTGCACCGCCTATGACATGAGCGAGGCGTTGTTCGACATGGTGCGTCACCACCCGAACCATACTGAGCTGCCCATCATCATCATCAGTGACACGCCGGAGATTGCTGACTTGAGTCTTCGTTCGCGGAAGGCCCAGAAAGTCTTGCTGGTGCCGAAACCATTCACTGGATCGCAAGTCGCGAACGCGATCGATCAGTTGCTCGGATAAAGATAAATATGCCGTTGTGGAGCATGGACGAGTGGCAATACGTTGAGCGCGAGATCATCACTGACCCCAAGGGCAGGCGATGGACGGTGGCGCTGATGGATGTGCTGGGACAGCAAGGCGATCCGGACATGCCGAACAAAATGCTTGAGCTGCAGTATTCATCCGGCCGGTATTTCACCCTCATCTACTCGGACACGGGAGCGCTACAGCGGGAACATGGATACGCCTCACTGGATGAGGCGACGACCGCCTATGGACATCTGGTGGTTGCTGTGATCGACGGCACCCTAGATCCATCGCAACCGGTGTTCCGGCAGGATTTGGAAGATTGACCACGTCAGCGTCAAGAAGCAAGGAAACCGGGTAGTGCCTCAGTTTGAAATTTAGATATGCCAATAGGCGCGAATCGCAAATTCTAGGATCATTCCACAGAACGATCCTAGGGCCAGCGCAAAGATGACAATCTTTCGACCGCGCGTTGCGAAACGTCCCTGATAGCGAAAAACAAACCAAGCCGCGAATGCCATGAAGATCAAACTAACTGCGCGGAAATATGGCGCTCCAAGTCCAGAATATATGCGCCTGCGTCGATCTTCCGAAATATGTGGCAAGATCGCAAACTGAAGCGCTGCCCAATAGGCGAGAGCCAAGGCTGGAATTCCTACGGCAACTTGGCGAAGCGATACATCCTCCAGTTTCATGCTGCTCTCTTCTTGTACGGCCCGCGCTTGCTAGGTTTCGGCATGTAATTGTCCGCCATCATTACGATTTCCTCAAGACTCCAAACGTGGTCACTCAGGCCAGCGGCCATCGCCGGGGTGATCCTAAGAGACTTGTGGATTCGGGCAAAATTGTAATGTACCGCATAGACGGCAACCATCGCCGCATGGTTCTGACTGAGGCACTACCGGAAACCGCCTACTTCGCCGAACGATAGAACTTGCCTCGAACCGCATCTTTCCACGCGCCGGGCGGAAGCTCCAGAATATCCGAAGTATCGATTTGACGATCAGGAAGTGCGGCCAGAGGCGCCAGTTCTCTCTTGTGTCTCCGAGTGAGCGCTCGCCCAGACGGGCGCTTCACTTTCGAATCCTTTGTTGCTTTGCCCTTAGATGTCATCATTCCATAAGCTACTCGAACGCTTTAGACGCACTTCCATACTGCGTGCGCGGCAGGGTGAAAAGAACGATGAGGGCAATGAGAGCCAGGACGGCGAGGATGAAGATGCTGCCTTCGGGGCCAGTGGTTCCTCCGCTGAGTATGGGCTTACCGACGGGGTGAGTTGCAAAAAGATGGTGCTGGACCATGAGTCCGCTGTCGGCCACTCCATAGAGAAACGATTGGCCCCAATCCCACGACGTGTGAAGGCCGATGGCCCACCACAGAGAGCCGGTGCGCCAGAGGCTGAAGCAGAAGACAAAGCCCGCCAAGCCGGCGGAGAGCAGCCCGATGGGGGACTCGCCGGGGTTGCTGCGGTGGCCGAACCCGAAGAGAAAAGACATGATCAGGGCTGACGTCCAGAAGCCTAATGCGGCACGATGCCGAGTCTTGAAGGCCCACTGGTAAAGTCCGGCCAGGCCGCGGGTGAGTGTGTACTGCACGTAGCCGCGAGTCAGGTACTCCTCAAGCAGGCCAACCAGGAGGAATCCGATCAGCCACATGGCTCCATAGCGGAGAATGTCGCCACCAAAGAGCAGACGGCGTTCGAAGACCAGGAGTCCGGTCTTCCAGAGGGTCAAGATCAGGAGCGAAAGACAGACGATGCCCCAGGCCATGCCGCTAAAGAAGTGCGAGACCTTGCGGCTGTCACCAAGACCGTAGACCGAGATAGGACGGTGCTCGATCTTCGACATGATCCAGCAGACGAAAACTACGATAAGGAAGGGAATGGCCTCGGCGATGATCCCGAACAATGGAGACATTTCCGCGCCTGGTTTTGCACTATTTGGATCAGGCGCATGGAGCTTATGGGCGATGCGGTTTGCACAGAAACCAACGGCAGCGACTATCGCGATGAAGATGAGCAGGCTCCAACCGGCGCGCAGTCCATCTTTACCGATGAAGATCTTCCGCAGAGTGGAAGGCCCTGCCGGAACTACTTGGTTGACAGGAGTGGGTTCTTCACCATGAAGCAGGGATTGGGATTCGGCAGGATCGTTCAAGTTAGTCCCTTCGTATAGGTTCAACACACAACTATACGTGGGATGTTGTGCGATTGTTCCAGGTATTGTCCTACCGCCCGGGATCAAGATCTCTCATGACGACATGCAGCACCTGCCCAGTTCGTCGCGCGTCTTGCTCCGAAATTGTTGCCTGCGAGCCGTTCTCAGCGTGATCTCGATACGTCCAGGCGACCGCTGGCAGGCGAGCGCATCCGCCGCGGATGAGTCCTGCTCTTTCCGCGACAGCTAGCCGTGTCGCGAACGACCAATCGGCAATCTTCCCCGGGGGCGCGCCGGACGCTGACAGCGCACTCAACCCCTTGTGTTCCAGCGCGTCGGTCACGATACTTTCCAGAATTCCGCAAGAGGTGAGCAGCGCGTGATCGTAGCCGCCTTGGTCAAGCAGTTGCCGGCTATCGGCGTACGCCTGTTCGACAACCGGCCGGAGCTCAGGGTTATGCACGAAGTCGAACCGGTGAGGTGGGGGCTGCGTCGTTGAGGCAGAAATAACCGCGCTGTCGTCTTTTCCTGACAGTGAGGCGACGGCTCGATCGAGGACCTCTAGCAGGCGCGTGACGATCTCCGCCGGCGTCGCGCCTTCAATGGCTTGGCCCGCGGTCGAGCGCATCAGGAAGGCCTCGCTAAAAGCCCGGGCAAGCCAGTGGGCCTTGCTCCCTCCGGACAATTGATTGATTGTTATGCCGCAGTCTTCCTGCCAGGCGCGAGTGGCAGCGATCGCGCCGTCATTGGAGTGATCGGCTGCCAGGTCATCGCGAAGCTGACGCCCGCGAGCGCTCAGGGCGTTAAGCCGGGACAGGTAAGTCTCGATCTGGGTTCGCAGGCTCTGGTCCATTGGGTCGCGTGTTTTCGGCCCTTGACAGTCCGGGGCGGGGATGTTAAATTTCCCGGCGCAAGTGGTTCGATGACTGGACCAGTATATATTACGGTTCGCTCTGGCCCAGTGATTCTCGAGTTCGCAGCGGCCCCACTCACTTCTGGGGATGGCAGCAAGGGAAGTGGCATGGTCCGGTAACCCTAAGTCGGATGAGACACCGAGGAGGTGTATCTATGGCTGCGTCCACAGCCGCAGTTGCTTCTAAGACCAGCGAACCCAACCGCTGGATAGTTCTTCTCTTTAGCGTTCTCGGTATGGTGGCAGTAGCGAACTTTCAGTACGGCTGGACGCTGTTCGTCCCGCCCCTGCAGAAACACCTCAACGTAGATCAATCCCTCATACAGGTAACTTTCACCGTCTTCGTGCTGCTTGAGACCTGGCTTGTCCCCTTCGAAGGCTGGCTGGTGGACACATTCGGTCCAAAGCTATTGGTGATGCTGGGGGGAGTGTTGGCCGGTCTCGGATGGGTCGGAAGCGGAAAGGCTGATACGCTGACCGCTCTCTATCTTTCCTATGCTGTAGCAGGGCTTGGCGCCGGCATCGTATACGGCACCGCCATCGGCCTCGCCATGAAGTGGTTTCCTGACCACCGGGGTCTGGCAGCAGGGCTCACTGCGGCTGGCTTCGGCGCTGGATCCGCCTTCACTGTTGCTCCCATCGCCAACATGATCGCCTCAGCCGGCTACCAGGCCGCCTTCATTCGCTGGGGCATTATTCAGGGAGCGACCGTGATCGTAGCGGCGTTCTTCCTCAAATCGCCTCCAGCAGGCTGGCTGCCGAAGACATGGAGGTCAAAAGGCAGCGACGAAGTGAAGAAGCGGCAGTCGCAGGTGGATTTCACCTCCGGTGAAATGGTGGCCACGTCCAACTTCTGGCTCATGTACGTGATGATGGCCATGGTCGCGACCGGAGGCTTGATGGCCGTCGCCCAGCTCAAGCCGATGGCGGTCGATTTCAAGGTGGATAAGATACCGGTCAGCTTGCTGGGGCTCACCATGCCGGCGCTGACCTTTGCGCTATCCGCTGACCGTATGATCAATGGACTATGCCGCCCGTTCTGGGGATGGATATCCGACCACATAGGACGTGAGAAGACTATGACGGTTGCGTTTGGTCTGGAGGCCATAGCCATCTACGTGCTTCTCAGGTTCGCCACTAACCCGCTGTTGTTCGTCGTCTTCAGCGCATTCACCTTCTTCGGATGGGGCGAGATCTTCTCACTGTTCCCGGCGCTTTGCGGAGACTTTTTCGGCCGCAAGCACGCTACCGAGAACTACGGCTTCCTGTACACCGCCAAGGGCACATCCGCCATGTTCGTGCCCATCGGATCGGCGCTGGCCGCGGGCAAGGCCTTCGACTTTCGCGCCGACATCCTGCTTCTGCTAGGTGGCTTCCTGGTAATGTGCGCCGTGTTCCTGGCGCCTACGGTCCTGCGGACGCAGTTGAGCCGAAACACTAAAGCCATACTGCTGGCTGTGGCTGGAGTGTTAATTACCTACGGGATCATCCTGACTGTGGTTCCCACGGTTTGGACACCGTTTGCTGCCAAGTGGAGCCTGCCGAATACGGGCTGGAAAGGCGTTTTCCGAGTTGCCATCTTCTTCGACTTGGCAGCGGCCATACTCGCCTTCTTCGTTCTGCGCCGGATGAAGGCACCGGTTAAGAGTGAAGCAACCGGTACGGCACCACAGATGGCGCCGGCAAAGGCCCGCGGCGTGGCATAGCTAACGATCCAGTGATTGGTCGTAACCAGGCTCCCTTCCGCACTCCGGAAGGGAGCCTTTCCTTTTGGCAACGGCGAAGTAAGCGACGGGGTTAGGCCGGCAGCGACCTGCCACGCGTTTCCGCCCCGAACGGGATCAGCAGCAGTCCGAGAGCAAAGGCCAACGAGGTCATCGCCACCGGCGTTCCGAGCGAGCCGAAATGACGGATTCCCGCCCCCACCAGAAAAGTAATTCCAGCCCCGGCGAATCGGGCGAAGGAAGTGGAGAAGGCGAAGGCGCTGGCCCGGCATTCGGTGGGGTATTGCTCGGGCAGCCAGAGGGTGTAGACGGAAAAATTGGCGCCGCCCAGGCCCAGAAAGAAGAGACAAACGAAAAACCACGGAAGCGTCGCCGCTCCCAGATAGAAGACTTTGCCGAAGGTGAGTGCAATGAACACCATCATGAGAAAGAAGAAAATCGCCAGAGCACCGCGACGGCCCACGCGCTCAGCGAGCCACGGCATCGCCAGACAGCCGAGAATGGTAGCGAACGCGACCAGCATGACGCCCCAGGAGGCGAGTTGTGCCGCTTGGGGGGCGCTACGGCCACTTGCTTCCGCAACCGAAGTGATGGCGGAGGGAACATAGACGGTCCCCGCCCACAGTCCACAAATCGACGCCAGCATAAGTAAGGAATTCAGAATGGTGCGACGACGCCAAGCGGGCGAAAACAGCGTCGCCAGAGGACGCAAAAAGGCCCAGCCGCGGACAAGATTTTCTTTCCTGGTCCAGGCCGCAGGTTCCGTGACTCCGTGCCGGACCCAGGCCAGCAGCAACGCCGGCAGTCCACCGACGATGAACATTGCACGCCAGCCGAAGCGGCTGCCAATGCCATAGTTCGCAAGTGCTGCGAGAAATATGCCGACGTAATAGCCGGTGTGCATCAAGCCTGCGCCGACGCGGCGTCGACTCTCAGGCCACTCCTCGGCCACGAACGTCCCGCCCATGGCCCATTCTCCGCCGATTCCTATACCCGCAAGCAGGCGAAGAACAGCCAGCTGCCACACTCCCGTGACGAACGCGCTCAAGAAGGTGAAGACCGAGTACCACAGGATGGTCAGCATGAGCGTGCGCACGCGGCCAAACTTGTCACCTATCGGCCCCCACAGGAACGCAAGTCCCCAGCCCACCAGGAAAAGCGCGAACAGCAGGCCTCCGTAGACTCCTATGTTGCCTTTAGTGGCTGGAATGCCGGAGCGTGGGAGTAACTCGCGCAGCGAAGGTACAAGGACGAGGGCATAAACAAATGAGTCCATGCCGTCCAAAGTCCAGCCGCCCCACGACGCCCAGAAGCCGCGAATCTGATTTCGCGTGAGCGACGGAGGTACACCTGAGGCGGGATGATTGACTTCGTCCGCACTCGAACGTGGCATGACCGGGGAACTATACCAAAAACGTTCCCCAGTATTGAAAAAATCTACTTCGTTCTTCCGCCTTCGATTTTCAGCTTATCGCTGGCGCCGGCCTGTGCAGCAGCCAGACGCGCGGTCAACACTCGGAATGGCGAGCAGGCAACATAATCCATGCCTACCTGGTGGCAGAACTCAACTGATGACGGGTCGCCGCCGTGCTCGCCACAGATTCCCACCTCAAGACCGGGGCGGGTCTTGCGTCCGCGTTCGATGCCGATACGTACCAGTTCACCCACGCCGTCGCGATCGATCACCGCGAAGGGATCCTGCTTAATGATGCCTTCCGCGAGATAGGTCGGCAGGATTTTGTTGACGTCGTCACGCGAAAAGCCGAAGGTAGTCTGGGTGAGGTCGTTGGTGCCAAACGAGAAGAATTCCGCCTCTTGGGCGATCTTGTCCGCAACCAAGCAAGCCCGCGGCAACTCAATCATGGTCCCGACAAGGTAATGCACCTTCTTGCCTTTTTCGCGGAAAACTTCCTCCGCCACACGCCGTACAATCGCTGCCTGGTTCGCCATTTCCTTCACAGTTGCGATAAGCGGAATCATCACTTCCGCATGTGTCTTGATTCCCTCGCCCTCGACTGCAACGGCCGCCTCGAAGATGGCACGCGCCTGCATTTCGGTAATCTCGGGATAGGTGATGCCCAGCCGGCAGCCGCGATGTCCGAGCATGGGATTGAATTCGTGTAGCTCCTCGACCCGGCGAAGCAGCGCCTTCAGTCCCTTCAACTTTGGTGAGCGCGGCTTGGTGGCTTCCAATACTGCAATCTCGACCATCAGTTCTTCGCGCTTGGGCAGAAACTCGTGCAGCGGCGGATCCAGCAGGCGAATGGTGACGGGCAGACCATCCATTACCCGAAACAGACCGATGAAATCGGCGCGCTGCATGGGCAGCAGTTTCTTGAGAGCCGCGCGGCGATCTTTCTCGTTGTCCGCCAGAATCATGGCCCGCATGTGGGGGAGGCGGTCACCGGCGAAGAACATGTGCTCGGTGCGGCACAATCCTATGCCCTCAGCCCCGAACGCCCGCGCTTGTTTCGCGTCACGCGGAATATCTGCGTTGGCCCGCACTCCTATCTTGCGGAACGGTTCCGCCCAGCTCAGGAACTCCATCAGTTCAGGCTCGTCGGGCTTTGCATCAAGAGTATTGAGCTTGCCCTTGATCACCCGGCCAGTAGTTCCGTCGAGCGAAATCCAGTCGCCTTGCTTGAATACCTGGCCTTTCACCCTCATCTCGCCGGCCCGTTCGTCGACCGAGATGTCGCCCGCGCCCGCGACACAACACTTTCCCATGCCGCGCGTGACCACTGCCGCATGACTGGTCATGCCACCGCGCGAGGTCAGAATGCCGGCGGCGACTTCCATGCCGTGAATATCTTCCGGGGTGGTTTCCGCTCTCACCAAAATCACCGGTTTTCTGGGGTGGCCATGCCCCGCCTTTTCCACTGCCTCATCCGCAGTGAAGACAATCTGCCCGACTGCTGCGCCCGGCGACGCCGGCAGACCGGTTGCCAGAACTTCGACCTTTACGCTCTTCTCATCCAATCGCGGAACCAGAAAGTCATAAAGCTGATTGGGTTCGACGCGGAAGATGGCTTCTTCTTTTGTAATTAGCCCCTCTTCCACCATCTGGATGGCCACTCGCACGGCGGCAAGCCCGGTGCGCTTGCCATTGCGCGTTTGCAGCATGTAGAGCTTGCCTTCCTGGATGGTGAATTCGAAATCCTGCATGTCGCGATAATGTTTTTCCAGCCGAGTGGTGATTTCGCGGAGCTGCCGGTACACATCCGGCATGATCTTCTCCAGTTCGAGAATCGGAACCGGGGTGCGGATGCCGGCGACCACATCTTCGCCCTGTGCGTTCATCAGAAACTCGCCATAAAACTCCTTCGAGCCGATGGCGGGATTACGCGTGAACCCAACCCCGGTGCCGCTGGTGTCGCCGAGATTGCCGAACACCATCGCCTGTACGTTCACCGCGGTGCCGAGATCATCGGAGATGTTGTTGATCCGGCGATAGTGCTTGGCGCGGTCGTTTTGCCAGGAGCGAAAAACCGCGTCTCGCGCCATGATCAGTTGTTCGTGGGCATCCTGCGGGAAGTCGTGTTTGGTGTGCTTCTTCACTACCTTCTTGTATTCCTCGATGACCTCCTTCAGCGCTTTGGCATCCAGGTCGGTGTCAAGTTTGGCCTTTTTCTGCTTCTTCTTTTTGTCGAAGACTTCGTCGAAGGCGGACTTCGGAATCTCCAGCACCACGTTGCCGAACATCTGGATCAGGCGGCGATAGGAATCGTAGGCAAAGCGTGGATTGCGGCTGCGTTTCGCCAGCGCCTCCACGCTTTGATCGTTCAAGCCGAGGTTCAGGATCGTATCCATCATGCCCGGCATGGAAAACTTCGCGCCTGAGCGGACGCTGACCAGTAGCGGGTTTTCACCTATGCCAAGCTTCTGGCCCTGCAGTTTCTCGAGTTCGGCCAACGCCTCTTCCATTTCGCGATGCACCTCTTTCGAGACACCTCCGTGGCGCATGTATTCGCGACAGGCTTCCGTCTGGATGGTGAAGCCGGGCGGAACCGGCAGTCCGGCATTAGTCATTTCGGCGAGGCCCGCGCCTTTTCCACCGAGTTCGTCTTTCATCTTGCCGTTGCCATCCGCCTTGCCACCGCCAAAAAAATAGACGTATTGGATAGGGCTCAGAGCGGCTCGCGATTCATGCGTTTCAGGAAGTATGGAAGTGCTCACGGATTTGTCCTCTTTGGGAAGCTTAAGTTGTGAGTTCGAGCTTTGCTCGATCTTTCGCTATTTTGGGAGCTGTGAAGGCTCTCGCAAGACCATTTGGCGGAACAATCTAGTTTACCCGATTCTTGCCATGGATTGATCATGGCTGCCGACCCTACCCGAACTGCCCAACGCTCGCACCCAAACGCCTGATTTTCGCGCAAGAGGACGTTACCCGAGCCACGGAGTTTTGTGTTAACCGTTGCACCCCGGTCTGCTATGGTGACCTTCTGAGGATGGAGAACGACCTGAACTTCTAAGAATGGATGCCAACGCAGGGTTTTGGATCATAGCCTTTGTTGTGGTGCTGCTCTTTCTTGCCGTCAGGGCAAGACGGCAACAGACGCCGATGCCCTGGATCCACATTTTGTTCTTCTCCTCAGGCTTCCCTGCACTGATCTATCAGATCGTCTGGCAGCGGGCGCTGTTCGCCATATACGGCCTGAACATCCAATCTGTGACGATCGTCGTAAGCGCTTTCATGCTCGGCCTGGGGCTGGGTAGTTTGGCAGGTGGGGAACTCTCCAAGAGTACACGCCTGCCGCTGGTGGTATGGTTTGCACTTGCGGAGTTTGGAACCGCCGCGTTTGGAATCGAGTCTCTTAAGCTGTTCCGCTGGGTCGGTCAATTCACCGTAAGCAACTCCCCGACAATGACAGTCCTGGCTGCCTTCTCATTGATCATTGTGCCTACTCTGCTGATGGGGGCGACGCTGCCGCTCCTGGTCGAACATTCAGTGCGCTTCTCGCAGAATGTCGGAAGTTCGGTAGGCGGATTGTATTTTGCCAACACGCTGGGATCAGGTGTGGCATGCTTCGTCGCCGCTGACGTACTAATGCGCCTTCTGGGCCAATCCGGATCGATCCAAGCGGCGGTCTCCATTAATGTGTTCGTTGCCATGGGCGCTCTCATCTACAGCCTTCGTGCAACCGGCGAAGAGGCAAAGATTGTTCGTCGCGAGCGGCCGATCGGACTGCGCACGGTGCAGGCACAGGACCGCCTTCTGCCTTTTCCTCTAGCCCTCTCTTGCGCTGCTTTCTGTGGCTTCGCTGCGCTGGCTTACGAGATCATCTGGTATCGCCTGCTGGCGTTTGCCGCGCGAGATACTGCGCGGGTATTCGCCTGCTTGCTGGGAAGCTACCTGTTGGGTCTCGCCCTCGGATCAAGCTTCGTTGAGCGATACTCCGAACGCCATCAGAATCAGAAAACTGCCACAGACATTTTGGGGGGACTGATTTTCGGCTCTGCCATTCTCGGTTTTGCCGTGGGTCCCGCGATGGCATGGGTCATGAAGTTTGTTTCGCTGGCTAACACCGGCTATGCGACCACACCAGCCTACGTGGCCGTGCTGTTATTGATCTGCGCGAGCGCTTTATTGTTCGGTGCGATCTTTCCGCTCATCGCGCAGGTTTCGGTTGATCCGCTGAGTCACGCCGGCGCGGCACTCAGCTTCCTGTACGCGGCAAACATTGTAGGGTCGACTCTTGGGAGCTTTGTGATTGGCTTCATCCTTATGGACCATCTCTCCTTATTTTCGATTTCGTTGCTGCTTCTGGCCGGCGGCATTTTGTGTGGCGTTGTCGTGCTCGCCAGGCGTGGGAGATCAACCGGAGGGTTGAAACTTGCAGCAGCACTTGGGATAACTGCGGCAGCCTTGCTGGTTACCATCAGCCGGCCCTTGTTGAGCACGATTTACGATCGTCTCTTGTTCAAAGATCATTACCCGCGGGCGCACTTCCAACAGGTGGTGGAAAGCCGGAGCGGCACAATCGGCGTGACCCCAGCCGGGATCGTGTTCGGCGGCGGCGTTTACGATGGACGATTCAATGTCGATCTGGAGCACGACATAAATGGAATTGCCCGGCCCTACGCGTTGAGTGCGATCCATTCTGCGCCACGACACGTGCTGATGATCGGACTCGGGTCTGGTTCCTGGGCGCAAGTCGTCGCTGATCATCCACAGCTCGAAGAATTAACCGTGGTAGAAATCAATCCTGGATATCTGAAACTCATTCCGCAGTATCCCGCAGTGGCAAGCCTGCTGGGAAACCCTAAAGTGCGGATCATCATCGACGATGGCCGACGTTGGCTGGTGCGAAATCCTGAGCAAAGATTCGATGCCATTGTCATGAACACAACCCTTCATTGGCGCAACCATGCCTCTAGCCTGCTTTCGGTGGACTTTCTGCAAATAGCCCGCAAACATCTTAATCTGGGTGGCGTCTTGTTCTACAACATCACCGGTTCCGAAGAGGCAATCGCTACCGGACTCGACGTATATCCCTATGCTCTTCGGTTCGAGAGTTGTCTGGCAGTGAGTGATTCTCCCATCGTGTTTGATCGAGTGAGGTGGAAGGCTGTGCTTCTCAGCTACATCATCGATGGCAAGCACGTTATCGACCCGAACGATCCCAGGCAGGTTGCAAGGCTCGATCAGGTGGTGAATATCAAGGAGGACCCGACCGGACGGCAGTCCTTCTCGATCGAAATAGATGACCAGCTGCGTAAGCGGCTACAAGGCCGGTTGATCATCACTGACGACAACATGGGCGTGGAGTGGCAATGAGGTAACTCGCAGAATTCTTACAAGTCAAGTTAGATAACAGCGGCAGGACTGCTTCCTGTGGCAGCGAAGACGTCTTCAATTTCCTGCCCGGCGATCTCGATGAAGGCTTTAACCACAAGAGGATCAAACTGGATGCCGCTGCTTTCGCTGAGCCGGCGCACCGCTTCGTCATGGGGAAGCCCCTTGCGGTAGCAGCGATTTGAGATCATTGCGTCATAGGCGTCGATGACTGACACAATGCGTGAACCGATGGGAATCTCCTCGCCTTTCAATCCGCCAGGGTAGCCTTTGCCATCGTAGCTCTCGTGGTGGTGAAGGGCGTAAAGGCTGGCTTTGTCCAAACCCGAAAACAGACGCAGAATCGACCAACTGTATTCCGGATGCTTATTCATCAGGGCGCGTTCTTCGCCGGTCAGCTTGCCGTCTTTCTTAAGAATGGTGTCGGGTACGCCGATTTTTCCGATGTCGTGCAAAAGGGCAGCGACCTCGATCTGATAAAAATCCGCTTCTTCAATCTGGAGTTTTCTGGCGACGCGCACTGCCCACTCCGCCAACCGGGTGCTGTGGACTCCGGTGTTGAGGTCGCGTAGATCGAGCAGCTGATTGAAGGCGCAGATAGCGGACTTGAGGAGCGCCCGCTGCTGCTCCTCAAGTTCCTTGACGCGCAAGAAGGATTCGATGCTTGCCGATCCTGTCAACCAATCGTGCCCTTGGGTCGCCATAGAGTCTCCCGTCCTCTCGGTTCAAGTCCAGCCAACCCCAGCTAGTTCAACCCCAGACTCTTACGCCAAGCCTGCACAGCCAGGTACGTGTCCAGGCGCCCGTGTCCCATCTGAGGGTCCGAAATAGCATCGGTGTGGGCCAGCGCATTCGCGGCTTGAGGTTGAGAACTCGGGACATTCGCGCTCCCGCCGAGTGAGAGCGAGAGATTGAGCGAACCCAACGAGAGGCCGGTCTGCGCACTCGCCTGAGTGCTGGAGGACGCGACCAGAAGCGCGGTCGTGCCCGAAACCAGCGGTGCGCTGAACGATGTGCCCCAACCTGCGGCGTAAGTGCCGAAAGGATACGTAGTCATCACGCCTTCTCCAGGAGCAGCCAACCATATTGGCGGTGCTCCATAGTTGGAGAAGCTTGAAGGACCGTCGCTGTCGCTGGTGGACGCGACGTCGATTACACCCTTGAGAGCGGCCGGGTAAACCGTGACTTGTTCGCCACTGTTTCCTGCCGCCGCTACGCAGACTACACCGTTCGTCGTGGCGTAGTTCACCGCATTCGCCAGTTCCTGCGAGTAGGTGGTGTAGTTGAAGCTCATGTTGATCACCTTGGCGCCGTGACCAACCGCGTAGTAGATTGCGCGCAAGATGTCAGAGTTGTAGCCGGTTCCGTCGGCTTCGAAAGACTTGAGCGGCAGAATCTTGGCCTGCGGCGCCACCAGGTGAATAATGCCCGCGGTCATAGTGCCGTGGCCGAAAGCTGCGAATTCAGGGTTTCCATCCAAGACAGCGACTGTCGATTGGTCCAACACGGCAACTGTCGACTGGCTGACTTGTGCTGTCTGGACTCTTTCTCCATCCAGCACCGCAACCGTTGATTGACTGACGTCGCTCATCTCAGAGCCGCCACTTTGGTTGCGCGTGAAATCATAGCCGGTGAGCAAAGAACCCTTTAGCACGGGGTGATTTGGGTCCACGCCGGTATCGATGTCGGCGACGATCACTCCAGATCCCGCCGTGTTGAAAGCGGATTGGGTGGTCCTGGTGCGGATGAGAGTGTTAGCAGGCTGGTAAACGTAGCCATGCCACACGTTGGTTCCGTAATAGCTGAACGGCGTACGGTCGTTCAGGTAGGACGGAGCAGAACTTGCCGAAGCCCCTTGGGTCTGCACCACCTGGTCGGTCTCTATGGTGACGAGCCCTAGCACGGAAAGGTTCAGCAGTGAGGTCAGCGGCGCGAGTTGCGACGGAATCTCGATCATGAAAAGCTGCCCTTGGGGGTCTCCCAGTCCTTCGACCGAGGAGCAGCCAAGCAGCCAGCAAAAGTTCAAGAGACCCGACAGGCCGAGGCTGTCCCGTACCACCAAGCGCGTCTGTGGAGCGGGCTGTGGAGTTGAGGCGTAAGCCGGCAGACTCTGAGCGGCAAAACAAGCCAGCAGCAAGAGCACGCAAAGTGTCCGAAGATAGCTGCCATTCAGGTTGCCAGATTTCTTGGTTCTCATCGATCCCCCTAATGACCCTTACGAGTCTACGAAATATTTGGAATCCCCAAAACTTACACCCGTAATTCCTCCGGGTTACTGCTCGTGATTACTTTCAGGCCATCCGGCCCGAAGCAGCACTTAATCTAAGCCTTTGTTGTTAAACGGTTTAACGCTAACTCCGTACAGGGGGAGGATGACTTCGTGGGTAACACCACCGCTTATCGAGAGGTTCAGGCTGTTGCCCGCCGCAAGCTCCAGTTGGAACTCTCCAAACTCGTTGGTGGAGGTATGCGCGATCGGCCGTGTTCCTTCCTGCAGACGGACGGCTAATCCTGGCGCGCTGCGATCGGCGCCAGCCCGGTTCAAGACCTGGCCAATCAGGCAGGCCCTATCGGCCTGCGCGCGGGGTTCGAGCCGAAGGTCAATGTAGTATTCATCGGTTTCGTACAGGAATTGTCGGGCGGCTACCGAGCCCCGAGTTCCCGCTGTTAGCGGCTGCAGCATGGAATCGAACACCAAACGAACACCACCGGTTGCGGCTGGCTGCACAGCGGCAAACTGGCTCTTGACGACGCGCACTGTATCATCGGGCGGGGCGAAGGCCCATTCTCTATCCGCGATGGACGAGACACTCTGCCAGATTCGCTGAGTATCAGAGCACTTCTGGCATCCACCCTCGATGTGTTGTTGCATTGCCATTCTGTCTCTCGGTGACGTCAGGCTCCGCACAAAATCTGCCCAATGCGCTTCGCTAAAGTGTTTCACCAGTCATCCCCGGTAGGAGTATCCAAAACCTGAAGCTAGCCACTCCTGCTTTTTCGCTTCGTGGAATAAGGGTACTGACGGGCAAGAAAAATATAGGGGTTGAAAAAGATTTCTCTGGCAGGGCTACACTTTGCCGACCAAAATGAATGGAGCCCATTGATAACAATGGGGATACCTGGATCGAAGCTCTAGCATAGCGGCTTGCAGTGCGACCACTTTGGTTTTCCCCTGCTGCAGCAGGCGATAGAAAACGGCCATAAACTCCGCTGTGCTCTGGTCGTGCACATCCCAAAGACTGAGTATCAGGGACTGCGCGCCGGCATGAAGCAGGCCGCGCGCCAGGCCCACTAACTCATCACCAGCTGATACCACGTTGAGGCCGGTGGAGCACCCGCTTAAGGTAATCAATTCAACCGGCAGTCTGAGTTGGTAAAGATCGAACAAGCTAAGGAAAGAATCTCCCAGCCGGATGGCGGAGAACATGGGGTTGTCCTGGCGAAAGCGGCCATGAGTGGCAATGTGAATGAGACGGCTTCCCGGTCCCTTGCCGCGCAAGACTTCTTCACTGGCGTTCTGGCCGACGAACAGCTCCGACTGATCGAGAATACCGTTGAGGGCGTTAACTTCGTCGAGTATTGCAGGGGCCTGGGGGTCCGGGATGCCGAATATGAGCGAGCTTCCCGTGGTATTCGCGATCCTGGCCTGGCACAGCGCAAAAATACTGGCACTCGGCGAATAGGAGATCGTGTGGCGGTCAATCAGATGCTGCGATCCGTCGAACAGCGCGTGGAAAGGCACATAATGCAGAAGCCCGTGAGGCACAAAAATCAGATGGCTGGCCTTCAGCCGGGGAGCAATGGGCAAGATCAATTCGTCATAGAGTTCCTTCAGGTGCGCCTGGGTCGCCCGGACCAGAGAATCATGGAATGTTTCGAGGTATTGCGGATTCAAATGGAACTTGGAAAGTTGAAACTGCAGCAGGCGCAGCAGGCCGGCGACTCTGGTTTCCAGGGTGACGGGAAGAATCTCCAGGGTTTGTGGTCCAACCACGCAGACGAGGATCCGGTCGCGAACCCGGAAGTACTCTACCAGCAGCGTATCTGCAGGGATGGCAGCACGAATGTTGGCAAGAGGAACGTGGCTGGGAGTCTGCAATCCGGCCTGGGTCGCATCGGCTTCCGTCGCTTCCTGTAGCACCCGCACCAATTCTTTTTCGCGGTGGCGAGCTTGTTTTTGAAGAGTGGCGATTCTTGCAGGAGATCGTTCCTCAGGCCGAAGCTGCTCCCGTTCGATCAGGTTGTAGTACCAGTTCAACTCCTCCCGGAGGTCCTTGATGGAGCGAACCAGTTCGCTCTGGCCGGGCGCATTCTCGGCGAGCGCCGGGGCAGGGCTGACGAACATGTCCATCAAACTGCGAGACTTTGCCTGCTCAATATAAGTGAATGCGTCTTCGGATGCGGCCCGATCATCCAGCCGACCCAGGCAGAGTTCGACCAGGTTTTCGTACACTTCCAGGCGGTTCTTTATGAAAGCGATCTTCAGCTCTTCTCCGCGCAAGTTGCCGCGAAGCTTCTCCAGCGCCTCCCGTGCATTCTGGTAGGAGGCATAGGCCTTCTCGCGATCTTCTCTCACAGAGTGCACATTTCCCAACAGAAGATGAGCCTGATAGGTGAGGACAGGCGAGTCCAGTTCTGGAGTTGCCTCGAGCGCGGCGCTGGCGTGTTTGAAGGCTTCGCCCGGGTTGTCTGTCCGCACCGCAATTCTTGCCAACAAGAGTTGGGCCAGAACAGACTTGTTCGCCAGCTTCAATGCCTGGAACGACTCCAGTGCTTCGTTGCAGTGGCGCCGTGCCTCGAACAACCGTCCTTCGTTGAAGAAGACGAGCGCCCGATACAGGTCGATCAGGGAAGGCCACGCTCGGTTCTTTTCCTTGACGAACATTTCCCGCGCTTGCGAGAAAAGCTTAAGGCCCTCAAATCCGTGCCCCTGCTGACTGGCTGCCATCGCCGAGAATGCCAGGCACTTCGCGCTCTCATATCCCATCCCCAGTTTCCGAAAGCCCTCGTAGCCCTGCTGGGCGAGTTCGGCCGCCTCTGAACTGAGGTTCAACTCCAGGTAGAGCTCAGACAAATCCAGGTTGCACAAAGCGTGGTGGTAGGCATCGCCCTCTCTTTTGGAGTTGACGCGCGTGGCCCGCAGCATTTCAATGGCCCGGCTGTACTCCCCCCGCAGGTAGTGGAGATAAGCAATGTTGTAATCCGCCTGGGTTACCAGCACGGGCATGTCGTGCTGGGCGCAGAACTGACGGGCCTTTTGGTAGGAATCCAGGGCCTTAGAAAACGCATTCAGGCTGATGTAGCAAGTCGCCATGTTGCTGAGAACTGCGGCAATCCCTTCCGGATCCTGTTGCGCCGTCAATCCCTGATACGCGCGCTCATAGCAAGCCAGTGCTTCGGCAAAGCGGTCTTGCCGGTAATAGATGTTGCCGATGTTGATCTCGAGGCGAGCCAGCCTCCAGGTGTTGCCATCGGCGGCAAATATCTTTCGCGCACGTTCCCCGGCGGCGAAAGCGCGGTTGTATTCACCCATCAGGTGGAGAGGTTGGATTGATCCACTCAGCGTGCGCGCGACTTCATGAGTATCACCGACAGCGTCAAAAAGAGCGGCGGCTTGTTCGTGAAGATCAACCGCGGAAGCGTGTTCACCCTTGGCGTAGAGAGCATTTGCCTTGGCGCGCAGAGCCCGGGCCAAGGATCCTTTGTCTTCAAGTCTGTGGGCAATGCCGAGGGCGGCATCGGCCATGCGAAGCGCCTGCTGGACGTCTACCCGAACTTGTTCCCGTACCTGGTCAGTGAGTTTGATGACGAGTTCTGAGCGAAGCAAGGAGCGGTGGCGCGTCAAGAATGCTGCTCGCCGGGCCTCGTCGTCGAGGGCCAGCAGCTTTTCCACTAACGCCTGCTCACTTGGCGGACGACGCGGCGGAGTCACCGGAAACCCTTCTCTTCCAGCAACTGTCGCAGCTTCTTCAAACACCTTCCCCGAATAAACCCGATGGAACCGGTGGCAAGCTGAAGTTGCTTCGCGACTTCCTCATAAGGACGGGGCGGATCTTCGAAGAACAGCATCGCGACCATCTGGTTGCATCGCGCAGGCAGCGCAGAGATCGCTTCCCGTACGCTCTGCTCACGCTGTATCTGGTTAAACATCTCTTCGGGCAATTCTTTGGGGTCGACTTCCAAACGCTTCTCGATTGCCCGAGGGTCGTCAAGAAGATTCAAACGGTCTCTTTTCCAGCGCAGGCATTGGTGATAGGTGGTTTGCATGAGCCACTTAGGCAGCGCCTTCGCTTCGCGCAATTTGGGCAGTCCTGCCAGCAATTCGACGCACACCGCTTGGAACACGTCGGCGGAATCCTCGCGAGATAGACCAAACTTGATGGGTATCGAGAAAATGAGGTTCTTATATTTCTCAATCAGCGCAGACCAGGCGTCCTGGCTGCCTTTGCAGCACTCCCGAACCAATCGCTCGTCCGGCCAGGCTAACGGGCGGACGGAGGTTGCCGGACTCACGGCTTTCCACCGGCGGGGGTTCCGTTTCCGGGAAGGAAGTAGAGTTGCTCGACATTCCACAGAGTATTTGGATCAAGGATCGCCGGCTTGAAGTTCCCCAAAGTCCTCGTCGCGCCTACCAGAACATCGGGCGTAGCCAGAAAGATGAACGGAACATTTGCTGCGACCGTCTCTTGCACCTGGTCGTAAAGGTGTTTGCGCTCCTTGTACTTGAGCTGCACCATCTGCTTCTGCATCAACTGATCGATCTGCGCCTCCCAGTGGGTCGCGGGTGTGGACTCGCCCAGGTGCCAGAGATGCGTGCCTCCACTCGACAACCAAACGTTCATCTCCGGATTCGGATCAGCATCGCCGCCGCCCAAGGCCATGATGCTGGCCTCGTAATCGTAGGTCTGGAAGACCCGGTCGAGGACCGCCCGGAATTCCAGTGGAACCACGTGGACATTCATGCCCAGCTTGCTCAGGTCGTCTTGGATGAGGGTGGCCATTTTCGTGCGCTGAGCATTGGAGGTGCTAGTGATAATCGAAAATTCCACGACCTTGCCCTGGCGGTCGAGCAGCGCGCCGTCAGCCCGCCAGGCAAAGCCAGCGGATTTCAACAATTCTCGCGCCCGCTCAAGCGATCTTGGCGGATGGGGAAGCACCTGATCTACCCATTGTTTGTTCGAAGGACTCACGTTTCCCCACAGCGCAGCCCCGTGCCCGGCATACACCAATTTCACGATGGAGTCGCGATCAATCGCGGACGAGACTGCCTGCCGAAATTTCACCTCCCGAAACCACGCCTGCTTGGCGGCGATGTTGTCGGTGTCTTTCTTGAGATCGTTGAGATTGAATACTAGAAAGTCGTACTCGAGGCTTGGACCCAGATCGAAGAATGCAGTTCCGCGACTGGCTGCGTCTTTCGACAACAGCGCATAGTTGTCCGCACTGAGCCGGCTTATGATGTCTGTCTCGCCTGCCTGGAAACGAATGACCTGGGCGTCCTCGTTTCCCACAAAAAGGAATGCCAGTTCGTCCAGATAGGGAAGGCGATTCTTGCTTTGGTCAGCTTTCCAATAATAAGGGTTGCGCTCAAGTACGATCTTTTGACCCGGAACGTATTCCTTCATGCGAAACGGTCCCATACCTGCCATTTCAGCTGGAGACGTGGTCAAGGCCCATACTTGAGCGAATTGACCTTCTTTGTATGGCTTTTCCAGGAGATGCCGCGGCATCATCGCCAGACTATCGAAAATTCGTTCGGCGGCGGCATAGGGCTGCGAAAGCGTGAAACGCACCATGTATTGATCAATCTTCTGTACTTCGATTGGTTTCCCGCCCACCACCAGCAGGTCGCGCTGCGAAGAATGAACTTTCTCGTCGAGGTAAACCTGGAAAGAGAACACAACATCGTCGGCGTTAAAAGGTTGGCCGTCGGAGAAACGCAGACCGTGGCGCAGCTTGATGGTGAAAATCCGGCCATCCTTAGATATGCCCCAGGATTTTGCGAGCGCCGGCTCAGTCTGCTGCGACGCTCGGTTGATGTGAATCAGATCCGCGGTCAGCCGGCCGATGACCTCCCGCGAAGGTGCATCCGCCGCGATGACTGGATTCAGTGTCTTGGGCTCACTCCGTTGCGCAACAATCAGAGTACCGCCGTAGCGGCCGATCTGATTGTCTGTGGTTTGCAGGTCTTCGCCGCGCAGGACCGGCTGGGGACCTAAGGCTGCGAAACAAGCACCGCTACAGACAAGTACGAGAGTGGCAACAGAACGCCATCGATGCACAAAGGTCTCCACGCAGCTCAACCTTCAGATTGAGCCAGATTGTAACTCCTGAACCGCGTTGGCCATCTGAAGGTAACCAAGAGAGACAATCACCAGAGCCAGCGCCGGCGCAAACATCCACCAGTAAGAAACCAGCACGTTGTATTGCTGCAAGTTCGCGAGCAGGTTCCCCCAGCTTGGTGCAGGCTCACTCAGACCCAATCCAAGAAATGACAGAGTAACTTCAGCCACCACATATTGAGGTACGAGCAAAGCGGCCTGTGTGAGCAGGATGCCGTAGGTGTGGGGTAAAACATGACGGCGGAGCATGTAATAGTCTGACGCCCCAAAACCCCGGCTGGCGATCACGTAGTTTCGACTCTTAGCGCTGAGCACAATGCCTCGAACCAGTCGCGCGGGGCGCGCCCAGCCGATGGTTCCAATCACCGTAACCAGTAGAAAGAAAGTTTGCGTCGGGCTGATGTGAAGCGGCAGGAACGAGCGCACCGCCAGCAAGAAGTAAAGCCATGGCAGCACCAGAAACAGTTCCACCAGGCGCATTGCGGAATCGTCGATCCATCTGCCGTAAAAGCCTGAAATGCAGCCCACAACCAGCCCGAGGAAAAGGGAGATTACCGTAGCGAGAAGGCCAGCCGCCAGCGAAACTTGTCCGCCATACAGAATTCTCGAGAACTGGTCGCGCCCGTATGCGTCCGTACCAGCCAGGAAGATCTGCGCGGGGTCCTCCACTCCAAACAGATGAACATGCGATCGCAGCAAGCCTGCAAGTTTGTGTTCCGGGCCCTGGATGAAGAATCGCACCGGGTAGCTTTTGTCCCGTGCCTCGTCATATTCGTTGAAGGTGTCGGGACGGGCCTTCCATTGGTATACGAAAGGACGAAGGTGCACATGCCCGCGGGAATCAACAAAATGAATTCGGGTCGGTGGGGCAAACGGGAAATCCCGATTCTGGACTGCCGGGTCATAGGGCGTGACAAATTTCGCAAGCAGTATTGCAGCGTGCAGCGACAGCAGCAATATCAAGGCAGCGACGATTCGCGGCTTGTTCCTCATGTCGAGCCCAGCCTAACCCGGGGGTCCAGAACAACCAGCAAGACATCCGCCACCATGCTCCCGGCAATCATGAAAAATGTGGAAGCCATCACCGCGCCGATCACAACGTGGACGTCCCGGGCCAGAGAGGCTTCGAGCAAGAGAGGTCCCATGCCAGGCCAACCCGTAATCACCTCCACCAGCAGCGAACCACTGAGGAGGCCTCCGATCGATAACCCAAGCAAAGAGCTCAGCGGATTGGCGGCGGCAGGCAGCACATAGCGGAATAACAGCCTCGCGCCTCCGATGCCGTGCGCCCGAGCTGCTTGAACGAATGGCGCTTGCAAAACCTCAAGCACACTGGCCCGGATGTGCCTCACCAAAAGCGGCAGGCTAGCCAACACCAGAGTCGCCGCCGGAATAACCAGATGCGACGCGAGGTCGATCAGTTGGGCTTGTTTGCCGAGACCGCCAAAACCCACGGAGACCATGCCTCCGGCCGGCAGAGCATGCGTGCGCACTGCCAAATAAAGAAGGACCAGGGCGATTACGAGTTCGGGTACGGAAAGAAGTAAGGTGGTTCCGGCCAGGCCCAACCGGTCATCCCATCGCCCGCGACGGTTGGCGGTCCAAACCCCCAGCGGAAGGGCAATCAGCCACGCCAACAACGTTGCCAGCGTGGTCAAGAGCAGCGTGTTACCCGCCCGCACCATTAAAAGACTTCTGACCGGGCAGTTATATGCGAAGGAATAGCCCCATTCTCCACGGAGAACAGACTCTACCCAACGGCCATACCGCAAAGGGAGCGGTTGATCGATCCCGTACTGCGACCGCAGAGCCGCAACCGTAGCCGGCGAAATCTGTGGGTTGAGTTTCATTTCGTCGAAGAAGTCGCCCGGAGCCATGACGCCAAACGCAAAGCAGAGGACGGACACTCCAGCCAAAAGCAGCACGCCATGAATGACGCGTCGTTCCAGATAGTTCACTGCTGGCCTCCCGCCTGTGCCGCGCGAAAGGCTGATTCCACCAACCGAACTGAACCCAGCAGCTCACGGGTGTGAGCGTGGCGAGGGCTGCCGAAAATGTCTTGCCCTGCGCCGTGCTCAACCATTCTGCCTTGGTGCATCACCGCGACAAAATCCGCGACCTGTTCAACCAGGCTGAGATCGTGCGAAATCAATAGATACGTCAACGAGTGGGCCTTTTGAAGATCCAGCAACAGGTTCAAAATTTGGGCTTGAGTCGAGAGATCCAACCCGGAAAGCGATTCGTCGAGAATCAGGAATGCCGGCTTCAGGGCAATCGCGCGCGCGATTGCCAGCCGCTGCCGCTGGCCGCCGCTAAGCTCCAGTGGGCGCCGATCCGCCCAATTCGCAGGTAGTCCGACCTCCTCCATCAATTCGCAAACCCGCGAGCGCAATTTGGGGCCGCTTTCCCTCCGCTGAATCTCCAGCGGCTCAGCGATGACTTGGGCGGCGGTGAAGCGTGGATTCAATGCGCCAGCGGAATCTTGATGGATCATCTGAATCTTGGGTCGCAACCAGGCCAGTTCCCAGCTTCCGGACCGCGATATTTCCTTTCCTTCGAACCATATCTCGCCGCAGTCCGGCTTCTCCAACATGGCCAAACAACGCGCCAGAGTCGATTTCCCAGAACCTGACTCACCCACCAGAGCGGTCAGTGTCGCGGGTGAGACCTCGAGTTGAACATCCAGCAACGCGTCAATGGCGAACTTCTTGTGCGAAAACGGCGCGCGTTGTACGTAACTCTTGCTGAGCCCGACCGCTCGGATGTGTGCGGGTGTACGAGCACGCTGGGCTGCTTCTTCAGTTTTCATAGTTGAAGCAACTCACACGGCGACCTTTTTCCGGCGCTACCTCGGCCGGGAATTCAGTTTGGCAAACCTGTGTTCTCGCCGAGCAACGTGATGCGAAGCTGCAGCCTGGGCTGAGATGATCATCATCCGTGAGGGTCCCGGGAAGTACAGGCAGATGTTGTCCCCGAGTTCGACCCGCATACTGTAAAGAAGTCGGCATCAACTGCAGCAACCCTTTGGTGTATGGATGTAGCGGCCGGCGGAAGACCCGTGAAACCGGACCCTCCTCGACAATACGACCGGCATACATCACGATGACGCGATCGGCAAATCCGGCGAGCAGCCCCGGGTTGTGCGTAATAAAAATGAGCGCGCATCCGAACTTCCGATTGGTTTCCCGCAACAGGTCTAGCATTTCCTTTTGCCGCGTCCCGTCAAGAGATCGAGTGGGCTCGTCGGCAACGATCAAATCCGGGCGGCAGGCCAGGGCCTGCGACAGGGCAACTCGCTGAAGTTCCCCTCCGCTCAACTGATGCGAGTAGGCCTTGTAGATTCGATCAACCTGGGTGAGCCCGACTTCTGCGAGGACTGCTTCGACCTGCAGCTTGCGATGGTTGCTTCCCTCTTGCCGGTGCGCCCGGAGCACCTCCGCGATCTGACTGCCCACGCGCATTACCGGGCTTAATGAAAGTCCGGGCTCTTGAAACACCATCGCAATCCGCGCGCCGCGGATGCCTCGCCACGCTGACTCGTCGAATCGCAGCAAGTCTTTGCCTTCGAAAACTAGTGAGCCAGCAATGTCGGCGGATTCCGGAAGCAACCCGAGGATTGAGAGGGCTAACGTGCTTTTTCCGGATCCTGATTCGCCGAGAACTCCTACGATCTCTCCAGGCGCGATGTCGAAGTCAATCCCCAATAATGCTGGAGAGGATGGCTCCCCTCTAGAGGCGTAGCATACCGTCAGTTCTCGGGCGCACAGCAGGCCCGGAGCACCAGGTGACTGCGCACGCGTCGTTGCTGACTCTGAGTAGCCTGACACTGTGCGCATGTAACGAATTGTGACGGATATTCGCGGGACTACTAAGTTACCGAGGTAATCCGGTTTCGCAAGTGAGAAGAGGCCCTCAGTCCGCCGCCATGCTCTCTGCTTCGCGCGCGAGTTCGGGCGGCGCGAACTGAGAGGCCTCCGAGGCTGCAACCTGCCCGCGAAGTTCTGCTTCCAGTGCGGCCAACTGTGCCTCGATTTCCTCGTTTGCCTTGCGCTTGCGGATGACCTCTTCGCGATAACGCCGCAGGAAATAATCGATGGTCTCGACACGAATCCTAATCGAGCCGGTGGGTTTGTTCTCGTCGAGATCCTTGAAGCAGAAGTAGGGGGTGCCGGACTGCTCGATGATGCCCTCGACCACGCCATAGATGGGCGCGTCGTGACCACATTTGAAGCTGGATATTTCGAGGGCCACCAGGTTCGGATGCCGAGCCGTGAATTTCGCTGCCCACACCTTATGGTTTGTGCTGCAGGAATATGAATTCTTCCACGCATCGGTGATGTCGAGCGGGTGAGTGATGATCCCGGCGCGAACTTCTTCGCCGAACAAACGCTCCAGCAAGTCCTCGTCGAGCGGCAGAGTGTTCTGCGAGAAGATGGGATAGCCCAGCTTCTGGAACTCCTCCATGATTTCGTGATTCAGCCCGGGGTCATGATGGTAAGGCCGGCCCAGCATGACGATGCCAATGCGATCTTCGCGTTCGAGTTGGTCCATTACCTGGCGGGCGCGTTTGCGAATGCTGGCTTCGTAAGCCGCCAGGGCCTTGAAGCCAACTTCCACCGCCCGGTCGTTCTCGTCCTGCGACAAGCCAAGGATGGGCTGCCAGGCCTGCAGCATCTGATGTGCAAACAGTTTACGGTCGGCAAAATTCAGCACCGGATCCACGTATTTGACGTTGTGCTCAGCAAAGACGTCATTCTCTTTGGTGAACGCCGCTTTAACCGTCTCCGGCGTCGCCGTGACGGTGGGGCACGCGTTGGCGCCGACAATCTTCACTAGTGGAGAAGTGAGCACGTCGTACATGGGGAAGAAGATCACGTCGAGCGGCTTCTTGCGATGCTTTTCCTGAATCAGGTTATAAACATGCGAAATGCCGATTTTCGCCGGGAAACACGGATCAATGGCGCCGCGGCTGGCGCCCGCACGGTAGAGATCCGAACTGGTGTAGTCGGAATAAATGATGTTTTCCGGCTGTACACCCAGGCTCTCGAGATAGCCGTTGAAGAGCGGCGCGTAGGTATAGATGTTCAGCACCCGTGGAATTCCCACGCGAAGTTTCTTGCGGCCCTCCATTAGGGGAATCCGTGCCTTGGCTTCTTTATTCCAGAATTTCGTCACTGGCACGGTATCGGCCACGCTCTTGGGGCTGACGGAGCGAAAGACCTCATGCGCGGCGATGTCCACAAAATTAAGATATTTCTCTTTGATCTGGTCGAGGCCGGCCTTGATGTCTTTCATGTCGTTCACATCTTCAACCAAGCCTTTTTCGCAAGTCGCGATGATGAGTCGCTGCTCTCCATGCATCAGCGGAACCTTGGTGACCTTCTGGATCGGCACGAAGGCCATGTCATCCTTGGGGACGGTACGGATGTCGATGAAAGTGCGTAAGCAATTGTTCTTGCAGAAATTGCAGCGCGTGGATTCGTTGCGGGTGGTGCGATACTCGATCTTGCGCACCGCCTCCAGCCCGACGAAAGTGGTCTGCTGGCCGTTCTTCCAGAGACGAACAGATTCGACCGCCGCGCCAATGGCGCCAGACTCGCCGCAGAATTCGTGGACGATGATCTCCGGCTTCTTACCTGCCGCACGGAAGCTGTTGTTGATGAAGTCGACCTCCGCCTTCACCACCGCCATATTGTTCTGCGTGCCGCCTTGCAACACGAAACGTGTACCCAAAGCCGCGAGATTGGGAATGCTGGCCACGTAGAGGAACACATTCTTTGGAAGTACGGCAGCCAGACCAGCGAGGATTTCCTCCGCCCGCCAACCCTGACGCTGAAAATTCACGATGTCCGACTGCATGAAGACGGCGCAGCCGTATCCGAACACCGGCATCGATTGCGCGGCAAAGGCCAAATCGGCATATTGCTCGACGCCGAGGCCGAAGCCTTCCGCCGTGGACTGCAAGAAGTAGCCATTTCCTGCCGAGCACTGGGTGTTGAGTTTGAAATCTTTCACCCGCCCGTTGTGGAGGATGATGATCTTGATGTCCTGCCCACCCACATCGACGATAACGTGCGGGTCGTCGTAGAACTTGAGCGCGGATTCGGTGTGTGCCACGGTCTCGACCAGCGCCACGTCTGCATGCAAGACATCTTTCAGGATGTCCTTGGCGTAGCCGGTGGTGGCAACGCCCAGAACTTCCAGCTTCGCCTTTTGCGCTTCCACCTGTCCGCGCAGGTTCTCAAACATTTCGATGGTGTCTTGAATCGGATTCCCGTTCGAGAGTTGATAGGCTTTGCAGAGAATGTCACCCTTCTCATCGAGCAACACCGCTTTGGTCGAAGTCGAGCCGCCGTCAATGCCAATAAATCCACCGACCATCTGATTGGTGTTGAACGTCGCGGGAATAAACTTCTTGCGGCGGTAGGCTTCTTTGAAGCCATCCAGTTCATGGTCGCTAGTGGTCAACCCCTTGGCGCCTGACTTGGCCTTTTCTTCCTGACGACCGTATTCGATGTAATGGACAAGTTGATCATAGCCCCGATAGCAACCGACGCAGTCTTCCTCGGTCTTGCCGAATTCAATTGCACCCATGGCGGCGAAGTATTGCGCGTTTTCTGGAACCTTGATGAGGTCCTCGGGTTTGGCGCCATCGGGAATCTGGACTTTGCGCTCCTGCCACATGCGGGGGATGTTGGCCTGCCAAGCCTCGCGCATACCTTTGATGAAGCTGTTAGGCCCGCCCAGCAGCAAAACGTGTGGGCGCAATGTGTGTCCGCGAGTTAGAACGCTCAGGTTTTGCAAGACAATGGCCTCGAAGAGCGAAGCCATCAGCTCATCTGATGGAGTTCCAACTTTTTGCAGACCGTTGATGTCGGTCTCGGCGAAAACCCCACATTTGCCGGCGACCTTGTGCAGCTTGATCCCGTGGTATCCCTGCAGCGCAAGCTCAGCAGTCGGAATCTTCAGCTTGGCGTTGATCTTGTCGATGACTGCACCTGTCCCGCCGGCGCACTTGTCATTCATCGAAGGAATTTTCTTCTTGCGGCCGGTTTCATCATCATCCTTGAAGACGATGATTTTGGCGTCCTGCCCTCCGAGTTCGATGACGGAATACACCTCTGGGTGCAACTTCTCGACAGCCAGGGAAACGGCGGTGACTTCCTGCACGAATTTGGCGCCGATCTGGTCCGCGATGCCGCCGCCGCCCGACCCGGTCATAAACATGCGCGTATTGTGGCGGTTGACGCCAACTTCCGCTTCAATGCGGCGCAGGAATTCAAGCGACTTCTCCGGCTGCTTGGTCTCGTGCCGCTGGTAATCCTGCCACAGCACCTTGTCGGTCGCAGCCTCCACCACCGTTGCTTTGACCGTGGTCGAGCCAACGTCCAGTCCGACCAGGAATTCGGTGTGGTGGTCGTGCGGCCTTTGTGGAGGCGCAGAAGCTATCTGAAGCAGTGGAGCCTTTGCCGTTTGTCCCGAATGATCGTGCATCTGGTTCCCTTCTTGCTTGCGTAACAGCTTTAGTGCTGAGGGAACGGGGGAACAAATCAGTTCTCCGTTCCTAGTTCCCGGTTCTCAGTTTTTGCTTCTCAGTCTCCGCTTGCGGCGGCTGGCATGGCGATGCCCGAAACCCGCGAACGCTTCCAGAGATGCGTATCTTTCTTGATGCGATCATTCACGTGCAAAATGAATTGCGCAGCGGTCCCAGCAATCCCCTCTCGGTGCGGTACGTGATAGAACGGCCGCCGCAACTCAGCATGTTCGGCGATATATTCGCGAATCTGTTCCATGCTCTTGCCGGTCGATTTCAGGCACTGTTCAAACTCGGTCTTGGCTTTGACTTTGGCTTCGCCCAGCGCCATCTGCACGCGGCTGTGAGCGTTCACTTCGCCTTCGCCGGAAGTTTCAATGGGCAGGAAGATCATGTCCTTGAACTTGTTGACCACAGCCGATTGCACTCCATCGGACTGCGACGACGGCATGCAGCCAAACGGTTTCAGTGCCAGCACCATGTGGCACAGTTTGTGAATGGTGTAATAAACATTCTTGCCGACTTCGAGATGGCCTTCACCGCCGCGTGCGAACTGGTTGTAGAAGGGGTTCGCCAGATCGGCAAGCTCCTTTTGCGGAACCAATTCGTGAGTGATCCCGCCCAGGTGCTTAATCGTGCGGTGATAGAAGAATCGCCATGCCTTCTCACCGAAGCCGATGCCCCAGAGCTTCTTGTGCAGGCCGATATAGTTGGCAAAGTTTTTCTTCGCTTCATACCACTCGGTGTTGCGATACGGGCGGTTGACGGGCCATTTGGCGATGGCGTGCGCTTTCGCTTGATACATCAAATATGCGACCCAGGTTGCGATCGGCTCGACGATTACCTGCGCGCCTTCGCGCTCCAGGAAGTCGAACATGTGGAAGTTCCCGTCGCCCTCGGTGATCTGCGCCCAGAATTCGCCAGTGATCTTAACCATCGGCTTCACCTTGGTGCGATCGACTTCGATCGAATCCATGCGCTTGCGGGCGGTATCCAGAGCGCTGAGATAATCCTTGCCCCACATGTTCTCGTGCCATTTTCCGAACACGTTGGCAGTGTTGCGGAGAATCTTGTTGCTCTTGAACTTGGGCTTGGCCCAGTTCGGCGCCCGCTCTTCGATTTCGAAGCTCTTGCGGTTGCGCAGGTCCTCGCACAAGCCGTCTACGGTCTCATGGAAGACGCGGTCGGTCTCACCCTTGTTCACTTCATAGGGGCGGATCTGATAAATCATGTCGTTGAACACGTCGCCCAGGTGCATGGCATTCAACATGCCGAAGCCAAAGTCGATGGTGAACTTTAGACCCGGCTCGCCCGACGCAGCCTTGATGCCGTCGCTGTCTTTGAACAGCAGCACGCGAAAGCCGTCGAAGCCAGCGTTCTTCAGCGCGAAGCGATACTCGGCCTCGTACATGCCGAAACGACAGGGGCCACACGAACCTGCGGTGAAGAAGACGTAGTTGTCGAGGATCTTCTGCCGCGAAACGCCTTCCTTCTCCAGGAACTGGAGGTATTGCACCAGATTGCCCACAGTGAAATACGTCGGATTGCACTGGCCATTGTTCCCGTACTCCTTGCCAATCTGGAAGGCGGGCACGTCTGGCACTGGCAGTTTCTCGCAACGATATCCGCAGCCCTGGAAGACCGCACGGATCAGGTCCTCGTGCTTCCAGGTGAAACCACCGAACAGGATCGTCACTTGGCTGCGTTCTTCGGCAGTAAAGGCCCGCTCCACCGGACGGTGAAAATGATCGGGGGAATCCAATCCCGCGATCTTGCGCAAGCGCGCTCGCTCCGCCGCCAATCTTTGCTTGATCTCTACATCGTCTTCAATTTGAACGAGGTGTGTGGCCATTATCTTCCTCCGGCGGACAGAATATTTGACAGATTATGGTGCGGGAAAGCAGAAGGGGCGACCATCTGCAGGAACTGGGAAAGACGCAGGGATATGGCCGCTGCACCCTCGAATGGGTATTCGAGGCCGTTCATCCGGCGATTGAAGTGCATCCGAAACTCCTACCGTTCGCCCCTTAAGGAGGTTTCGATGTTTGCGTCAGCGAGAATCGTTCGGACACGAATCCCGCGGCACCGTACTCAGCAAAAAACGGATAACGATTTCCGGACATTCTAACCCGAAAACCCGGCTGAAGTGAATACCCTTTACAAAACTCTACGCAAAACTTCCACTAACTCCCTGGAAGCCGTGCCCAGCCTGCTTCATGACCCACTTCAGAACTCTAGTGTCGTTGTAACAGAAGCCAAGGTTGTGGTTCAAGGTAGAGAAGCAATGTGTCTGGCATGACTTCTTCATCTCGTTCAGTTGTGGCACTTCAAACTTGTGGTTTTCGATAACACCCCAGTCGTGTGTTGCTGAGTACATGGGGAAGCACGGCGCCAGGGTGCCGTCTACACGGATGATGATGGAGTTCTGCCCGGCACGGCAATTCCATGGTTCCACCTTGCCGCGCATGAAAGCTTTCATGTCCTGCAGGCGCTTGACCGAGTTCACCATCTTGTAACCGGATTTGTTCTTCTCGATCAGCCAGTCCACCAGTTCATCGACTTTCGCGAAGTCTTGCGGGTGGATGAATGTGTCATTTTCGTCGTAGTGCTTGAAGTGGTCCTGCTCGATCATGGGCGATTCGTTGAGGTGATAATCGGTGGCGATACCGTGATCGCGCGCGATCTCCGTCAACTGTTTGACATCTTCGAGGTTATTGCGGCAGATGTTGATGTTGAAGAACACCGCGTAGCCGTACTTGTACTGTTTGCGGATAAGGTAGTCGAAGTACTTGCGAACCGGAGTCAGGGCCTTGGCTAGTCCAGGCTTCTCGTCCACCGCGTCCACGGCGAAGTTGAAGATTGCCACGCCGGAATCGGCCAGGCGGTCAATCACATCGGGCCGTAACAAGCGCGCATTCGTCGGCAGGTAGATCCAGAACCCCTTCTTTGCTGCATAGTACGATGCCTTATGGATCAACTGGGGGCGTAGCAGCGGCTCGCCACCCATGAACGCCAGTACGCGGCAGGTAGTCGAATGCAACCAGTCAATCGAGCGCTTGGCTACTTCTTCGGTCATGCCCTTCACGCTGTTGTCGAACGCCCAGCAGTAGTGGCAATCGAGGTTGCACTTCCACTCGGTAAACAGGTAGGCGATGATGGGGTGAAATGGCCCGGGCAGAACCCGCGACTTCATGTAAGGAAACATCCAGCCGTTCACGGCGCGATAAACCAGGGACGCATTCCAGTGCCGTTTTCCCGCCTTGGCGCTCGCCAGGTTCTCTTCGTAGTTGTCGTCCTGAGCCAGCAGGTCGGGATGCTGTGGAAAAACCGGTTCCGGAAACTTGCCATCACCGTTGCTGGGTAGCAGCTGCGGTCTGGGAGCCGGAGCCTTGGTCAGTAGGTCGTGAAGTTGAACGTCCAGGCGAAACGGAGGGGGGTCTTCTCGCTGAACGTGTTGCTCCTGAATAGGCATAAGCTCTCCTCAGTTATCAGGATCGAAACGTACTTGAGAAAAAGAGTGTTGCACGCTGCGAGTTCGACTGTCAACCACCCCTTTGTGAATGGCGCGCGACCAACTCCTCGCTCGTAACCGTCTCTCCCAGGATCAGCACGGTAGAGTCGGTCGGTGCGACGTACTAACTTCCGCAAGCACAAGCTTCATGAGCAGGCTGCTCCTTATGCTCGGGCCTGTGCAATCACCAGTGTGATGTCATCCTGCTGTTCGCTTGCTCCGCCGAATTGCTTGACCGCCGCAACCACAGCCTGGAGCAATGGCCCCACTGGGAGGTGTGCGTGACTCTTGAGAGTGTCAAGCAAATGAGACTCGCCAAACTCTTCCCCTTCCATGTTCGTGGCTTCGGTGACGCCATCGGTATAAAGCACCAGCGTGTCACCGGGAGCAAGCTGCACCTCTGCAATCTCGCACTGCCAGGCTTCAAACAATCCCATCACTGTGCACGTGGAATTCAACCACTCCACCTGGGGCGGCTTCGAAGCCTGGTCCTGCGAGCAGGCGCGCAGCAGAGCTGGCGGAAGATGTCCGCAATTTGCGTAGCGCAGCTTGCGAGTTGAGTCGTCGTAATCCGCAAAGAAGAGAGTCGCGTAACTTGCATCGTCGGTACTCTCGTAGAACAAGCGGTTGACCGAAGTGAGCAGTCGCGGCAGGTCGTCGACCGCGATGGCGTATTGACTGCGCAAGTTGGCTTGCAGATTGGCCATTAGCAGGGCGCCAGACACCCCTTTGCCCGCAATGTCCGCCAGCACCAGCGCCAGCCGGCCGGGGCGAAGCTCAAGAAAATCGTAGTAGTCTCCGCCCACCGTCCGAGCCTGGATGCAGCAACCCGTGTATTCGAGCGTCTTCATCACCGGCAGCTTTTGTGGAAAAAGCCTGGCCTGCACGCGCCGGGCAAATTCCATTTCCTGAGCGGTGCGGCGATCGGCCTCTATTCGTCCCGCTATCGTTTCCGCCAGGCGTATGTTCTCCAACGCGATGCCCGCTTGGGCAGCCACTGAATCGAGCAACTGCTTGTCTTCACCGGAATAGGGTTCCTCGGAAAGCCGCTGCCCAAGAACGAGCATGCCAATGAGATTGTTTTCACGGCCGAGGATCGGCACCAGGCATTCCGGCGCGAGTGGTGCCAGCGCTCTTAACTCCTTGGCGGAATCGGATGGCGACACTTCCCACGGTTTCCCGCGGCGCGTAAGTTCGGCGAGAGCGGGTGCGTTCGCGGCGAGAGTTTCGAGCGTCGCGGGGAGCGTTTCGGACACTGCGGCCAACCGGCCATTGCCTGATTCGAGGTAACATGCGAGGGTTTTCGGGTGTAGAGCTTCGCTCACTTGGTGCTCCAGGAGCATAGCCAGTTGGCGACGGTCGCTAACCGTCCGTGTTTTCTCCGCGAGGTCGTGCAAAATGATACGAGAGTCATACGCGCTACGAAAGAAAGCCCGGTCGATGCGCACCGTTCCCCGCTTGACCAGGGGCGCCGAGGACCAGACCAGGACAATTCCGAAGACTGCGCTCAAAGCCATCCCTGTATTCGTATCGGCACGGACGACTCGAGAGAAAACACGAGTGAAGAGCGAGATGGCGGAACCGGCAACCACGAACATCAGAACGACAAAGCCTCTTTGAACGAGAAGATACCGCACACTGCGTCGCAGCAACACCGGAATTTCCATCACGCGGTGCTTCACCACCGCATAAGCGAACGACAGTGGATAGAGAAACACCACCAGCACCAGCACCGTATCCACCCAGAAAGATGGTTGATAGTCGGTGAAATCTATTGCCATGCGTTCGAGCACGATCGGCAGGACTCCGACCACAGTTCCCCACAGAATTACTCGAGATTTGCGACGCGCCTCTCGAGGAACGGGGGCCATGAATGAGTTCTGCGCCAGCGAGATCATGCCCAGGGCAAGTAAGTCGTAGTTCAAGCCGGCGTCGATGAGATCGGCGTTGCGCCTGCCTAGCAGAGTGGCTATCAATCCCGGAAGATGTGGTTGTCCAGTCTGCAAACCGGGAAAGACAATACAGGCCCCGAACATTAGCCCCGCCCACTTCAACCAGGGGAGGCGCCTATCCAGGGGCGATTGCCGCGGGAACACCGCGAAAAAAACGTAAAAGAGCGGACACAGCATTCCCGAAAAAACCGCACGAAAAGCAAATGCAAAGGCGCGGGGCGGGGGAGAGATGGCCAAAGGGTTGAAAAAATCCGGGGCCGCGGCAAAGGCGCAGAACAGCAATGCCAGAAGCCAAGCATTCGGCTCCTCCAGCCTCAAAAAAAGGACGGCGAATCCCACCAGAAGAAAAGGAATGGGAAATAATCCCTTGATCTGCAGCGCGGAGGATCTGGCAATGCTGTCGGATTCGCCGGGCCGGGCAGCCCGAAAGACGCCATGCAGAGTCAGAGGCGCGGGCTCACCTGCGCGCTGTACGGTAAATTCCACCGGGTCGCCGGGCCGGCCGCGGAGATAGGCTTCGTTGGACGCAAGGTCGGTGTCGAGCCCTCGCCCATTCACGCCAACAATGCGGTCGCCGACGCGCAGGCCTGCGCGTTCCGCGGGGCTTCCTGCCGTCACATCTTCGACTGCCTGCGAGTGGATTCTCTCGTCATACTGAGAGTTGTGGTGGTTATTGAAGCCGAGCTCCACCGCTGGGCCGGGGCGACGCACGGCGTACATCCAGAGGGAACCGTAAGTGATCGCAACCACGGCAAAAAGTGTTGCCAAAGTTGCTAGGAACGGTTTTCGGAGTGACGCGCGCCCAGACATGATTTTAGGTGTCAGCATCGCGCGAGGTCTTCCCGGCGAATCCTATGCCCTGTTTCCCGCTGCCGTCAAGAACCACACCGCTGACATTCAATCCAGCCAGCTTGCCCTGGCGTTGGTAAATGCGTAGTGAAACTGCTCCGGCGTCAGCGGCACGGCTTGATGATTGTTGGCCGGATTCGCCAAGGCGGGAAAAGAAACCTTCTGGGTGGAAAACGGCAAAGCGGCATTTTCAAGCGATTTCCAGGGAAGTGCGGCCTAGTTTTCTCTGCGACCCAGACTGAATGGCGGAGGATGCAGTCAAGTGCTAACCCTTCTCCGCGAGAATTCCCTGCTAACAGGGAAAAATACAGGGAACTTCTTTAATTTTGGTCTGAATTTATCAGGGTTCGTCTCCCATCCACCGCATTCCAGTCGTGTTATTTGAAAATTGCCGTGAAACGGAACAGGGAATTATCAGGGGCGTAACAGGGAAAGGCTTTCCCTGTTCAAGCGGTAAAACAGGGAAGAAGAAAGAGGTTACAGCGCGCCCCGGGAATACGGATTTCCTCCCGAGCGTTTACCAGCAACACTGATCCTCTCCTTGCTCCTGATTCCTTCCTGATCGAGCCGGGTCTTGAGCTTTGAGACGCATCCCAGCTCAAGGTAGAGATGACAAAGACGAACGACGAGCTTTTCTTGTTCCGGGTTCACGATCAGTTTTCGTTCCTTGACGTCGTATCCGAGCGGTACCGGACCTCCCATCCACATGTCTTTGCGCCTGGAAGCTGCAATCTTGTCGCGAATCCTCTCTTCGCATACCTCCCCTTCAAATTGTGCGAAGGAGAGCAAGACGTTGAGGGTTAACCCTCCCATCGATGTGGTGGTGTTGAACTGTTGTGTAACGGAGACGAAAGAGACTCCACTCGCGTCGAGAGCTTCCACAATCTTGGCGAAGTCCGCTAGGCTGCGCGTCCGCCGATCGACTTTGTAGACCACGATGGTGTTGACCTTGCCGTCTTCGACGTCTCTCAACAATTGCTTAAGCGCGGGTCGCTCCATGCTTCCGCCAGACTATCCGCCATCGTCATAGCGAGTTGGTAGCGTCCGCCAGCCTTCCTGTCGTTGACTCGTGATGAAGGCCTGGCAGGCTTACGTTCATGGATTCCATGTCGTCACCAAATTTCGTACAGGTTTTTCGCGTAGGGGAACCCTAGCATTCCTCAGCCTGCGATTTCTTCGAGGGGGTCACAAGAACGGCCTTGCAGTCAGGGCACCTGGTCCCGAACCAGATTCCGCACGTTATGGAATTCTATTGAACTTTATAGTTCTTAGCTGAATGATATTGAACCTGTTGCATGCTCCTTGTTGAGAATTGTTGATTGGAGTTGAACGTGGAAGCTCTGACCGTCACAAAATCATCTACAGTCAACTAGATTGGCTTTTCGGCTTGTTTCGGGAACTCCGCCCAATTCGCCATCCGGGAACGCAAAGAGATGTCGAGCGCCACGAATCGGGGCCGCAAACCATGGCCAGAATCTTATCGACACAAGGCGGATCAGGCTCGTCTCCAGGTCTTCATTCTGCGAGTACACGGGGCTTTGACGAAGGACAAACCCCAAATGGTTTCAATTCGGCTTCGCCAGCCGCATATAGCCTTCAGCCTCGGAGGTCACGCCGAGTCGTTGGGCAATGGAGGACAACCAAGAGTAACCGTCTACGGTGGGAAGTTGATATTCAATCAGGCGTTGTTCACAGATCTCGAATCCTCGTTTGGCCGTCGAAACGTCATCCGTGAAATCGACTGGAAAATCGCATGGTTACATCTGAGCACAGGAGGACACTGTGAGGGCGTCCGCACGTTGATTCCCGCGTCGAACTGAGGAGGGACACAGCCGCTTAGAACTCCGTCTGGATCCGCGGGGGCCGACGGGCAATTAGTTCATCACCAAAACCGAACCACTTGCGTTCATTTTCAAGGGGCTCGTGGCAAGGCCGTTGTGCCACTCCAATCGCTCTGATAAGTCATAAGTAAAATGGAGATGTGCCATAAAGAGAGTACGGTGCCAGCGAAAGGGCGGAACACAAGTGGAAGCACGCATGGTGGACATTGTTGAAGGTCACAGTGGTCTTGCATCTCTGACGAACAATGGTCCGCAGCAGGAAGATATTAAGCATGTTCTCACGATGGCACACGAGCAATTGAGTGAATTGCTCAAACAACGTGCCACAATCATGAAACGCATCACAACTCTGCGCAGGACACTCACCGGACTGAGAGAAATATTCGGAGACGAGGTATTGGGCGCTCAACTAAGGCTCTTGATCGGGATTCCCACTGGAACGCGGAAATCCGGCCTGACCGACGCCTGTCGCTCAGTCTTGATAAGCTCAAGCCATGCTTTGGCTCCGGGTGAAGTAGTCATGAGGATTCGCTCAACCGATACTGATTTACTGGACAACCAGAAGAATGCTGTGGCGTCGGTTACAACCATTTTGCGCCGCCTGCAATTGTATGGCGAGGTCACCGTCACCACAAATCCGGCGGGTCGGCGTACATGGATGTGGAAACACTGAAGTGTGCGTGGTTTGAGGCCTGGGTCGTTCCAAGCATCCGGCCCGATCATAAGCGCAGATGCGCGTAAAATCAGAAACTCGAGCCTGCACGAGGATCCAGTCGAAGGAAAAATCTCCCAATCCGCTCTCCACAACGACCGTGGGGCTGCCTTTCCCGCTACAGTTCACGTGAAGCCGATGGCCACCTAGATCCGCAAGCCTTCCGTTGCGACTTAGGTTCCGAGGTGGTTTCCGCACTGAGAATGATTGCCCAGATGCGCTTTGGTAATCCTTGGCATCCCACCGCGCCGAACCATATCCCGTGAATTCATTTGGCGAGCCCCTCCACTTTCAACGCGTTTTCACTGGAAGGGTTAGCAAAACCTGCTCATCGCGTTTGACGTGGAGAAACTGGCGTCGCTAGGTATCCAAAATTCTCCTGATTCTTGCTAAGATAGGAGCCTACCAAGGTCCCCTTGTTATTGATTCCAGCGATGTCAGGGAGGGACGTGGTCCGGAACCTGCCATTCTTGGTGATAAAGCCGTGCGCCACGTTGTTCGTGTCCAGGTAGTAGCCCGTAATCTCCCCCAAGTCATTGATTCCCAGACAGACAGTCTCTAGAGCACCTGGGTAGTCGATTTGCGTCATTGTACCCGCCGCGTCACGGTAAAAGCCGTGCGTTATTGAAGTAGGGGGAGGGGTGATGAAGTCCCCGACCGTATCGTTCTTGCTATTAATAGCGTAGGCGAAGGTATAGTCACCCTGAAAGGTGAACTTGGTGACCGTGCCACCGATATTGACAAAACCCATCACAGTTTGTCCCTGGAAGCTGGTGAACCCCACGAAGTTGCCGGCATTATTGATGCGATAGATGTATGTCGAAGCGCCCGCTGCCACGTCGTACTGAGTGAATTTCCCCGCGGGGGTCAACAGATAGCCATGCGTGAGGTGATCGCTCCCCACAAACTCGCCGACCACAGTGTTCAAATCGTTGATTCCGCTGGCCTGTGTGAAAGCTACAGATCCAGGAAACACAATTGCTTTATACGTGCCGCCCTCGTAGACATATCCCTCGTAGGCTGAGTTGGCATCGACAAATGAGCCCACTACTACGCTGTTGTTGTTTAACCCGAAGGCAAACGAATAAGCCGACCCAGGGGGATTCAGTCGCTGGAATTCGTACCGTTGTCCGTGGGCCTGTCGTGCCACCGCCACCAAACACATTAGCAATATGAGACACAAACTAGTTTTGAAATTCGGCAGCATGCCGACAGCTTCTTGTGAAGAAGGGGAATTCGTGATTTTCACATTATGCCTCCAGGCTCCGAGATGGCACTCGCTTCGTGGATTCATCGCTGCTGAACGCCAACGGTAATCCCACGTCACACTTCGAGGGCTTGTCCAGACTCTTGGCCTGAACGGCGTAACGTTAGCATAGTAGTTCGCGTGTGTAGCAGCGGCCGGTACCAGCGATCATATTCCCGGGACCGATGACCACGAAACGGGTGCACGCCGATTATGCTGTGTCTCATTACCGGCGTTTCCAGGAAAGGGAGTTGCGAACATCACAGCTTGAAACACAAGTGACCAAAGCCCGTTTGAAAACGTTGAAGAGCCAGTTACAGTTCCATTTCCATTTCCTGTTTAACACTCTCCATTCGATCTCCGGTTTGATGCTGACCAAGGTCCCTGCCCCGGATAAAATGAAGACCCCTCTGACCGATCTGTTAAGGGGGGAGTTTTCTGCTTTTCGTTCGCTTCCACATTTGGCAGATCTTTTCATTGCTGGGTTATTCTTTGGAGTTTAGCAGCAGTTCCAGTTTGTCCAACTGACGGTCCAAGCGATCAATCAAACGCTTGATAGGGCTCCGGCTTGAGAGATCGATTCCAACCTCATTCAACATCCGGTAGGTGCGGTCATGGTCGCTTCGGCCGAGCAGTTCGTCTACGACCTTCAGCGCCTTTGCCGTCGCCTGATGGCGTTGCACCAACTTCCGACAAATAGGAGAGGAGGGTGACGAAACGGGCCAGCCCGTGCCCGCTGACGAGTCAAGAAAGAGCCTGACGCGTTCGTGGACTCTGGGAAGGTCACCAGATTTGCCAGGCTTCGGGTGGGTCGGGGGAACGGCGATCTTCGGTGCTCGTACTTTAAGAACACTGCCAGTGGTTTGACGTTGTCCTGAATGACCAGCGTCTTGTCGGGTCTCTTTTGAATAGGGAGGTGCGACGTAGAACTGTTGATTGCAGGCCCGGGCAGAGTTGTTGCGAGAACACACAACCCAGCCAACAAGCCGGGACTGGGACGAATAGCTGCTAAACAGCTACCACTGCACTAGTGCTGTAACTAAAGTTGGGTCCTTTGACGACCGTTATGTGGTCTAATACCACTGAAACTGTCTTGCGTTCTGACGTTCCTCTTTCATGCTCCTTTCCCTGGGAGTGAAAACGACACAATTGCGGGTGTTTTGCCGGGCGCACATAGCCATTCTCATGGCACTATCACAACTGAAGAGGCGAAATGATTTCTGACTCGCAGAGGGACGTCCAGACCGCGAACTTGGAGGGTCGCGAAGCCGCTCTGCGTGGGCACCCTGTTTGGTTGATCTGGGTCGTTAGCTTTGGCGTGTGGGCGTTTGTCACCTTAGCCTCCGTTGTCTCGATTTATGAGCTCTACCATTCAACCGGCGGCTCGATACGATTCCTGGACCTCTTGGGTCTGGAGTCCAGCGAGGTCCTCACATATTTTCCGATCACACCTTTCGCCTTTGCTTTTGCGATCCGATACCCAGTTCAACGCGTCAATTGGATACGGCGTTCACTGTTGCATCTTGTGGGAGGCCTCGCGTTCACGATTGCGCACATCACTCTCCGAGGGTTGACTCCCTATGGGTACTGGGATGCGCAGATTCGTGGCTGGATCTGTCCCGTATGGGATTCACACGCGCATGCGTTCAGAATCCAGTGGCACATTTTCAGGCAGCTGTTCTTTCGTAGTGTCGTCGATGACACTACCGGAACCTACGTGGCAATTGTTCTGATTGCACATGCTGTGTCTTATTACCGGCGTTTCCGAGAAAGGGAATTGCGCACATCGCAACTTGAAACGCAACTCGCTAAGGCCCACTTACAAACGCTGAAAAGCCAGTTACAACCGCACTTTCTGTTTAACACTTTGCATTCGATTTCCGCATTGATGCTGACCGACGTCCCCGCCGCGGATAAGATGATGACCCGCCTCAGTGATCTACTGCGGATGAGCCTGGAGGACAATCAGGCGCAGGTGACCACGCTCAACCGTGAACTCGAGTTTGTGAATGGGTACCTCGGAATCGAAAACATCAGATTTGAAGACCGTCTCAAAACTGTAATTGAGGTGGCTCCTGAAACACTCGATGCGGAGGTTCCTCATTTGCTGCTGCAGCCTTTGGTAGAGAACGCGGTGATACATGGAATTTCGAGGCTTTCGTCGGGAGGAGAAATCAGGATTACTGCCGAGCGAGATGGGCCGAACCTCAACATACGGGTCAGAGACAACGGCCCCGGTCTCGGTAGCCGCGACGGTCCCCGCTCGAAAGTGGGGTTGGGATTGAAAGCAACAAGGGAAAGACTCGAAACTCTGTTCGGAATTGCTCAGAGCTTTGAAGTGCGCACACCAGTCGAAGGCGGAGTGGAAGCTTGCATACGAATTCCGTTTCGCGCACACCAAGCATTTAGGACGAACGAAATCGCCTCAAAAGATTCAGGGGCACGGGCATGACGTCAGTTGGGGAGGGGTCGAATGATGCGTACTATCATTGCCGATGACGAGCGCTTGGCACGCAAGAAGTTACGGATCTTGTTGGGTTCGGAGCCCGGAATTGAAGTTGTTGCGGAATGCTCCGACGGCAAGCAGACCATAGCGGCTTTGCGCGCCCACAAACCCGATCTCTTGCTGCTTGACATACAGATGCCGGACATCGACGGATTTGGCGTCTTGCGAGCGGTCCTGGCGGACGCCATGCCGGTTGTTATTTTCACGACGGCACACGATCAGTATGCTGTAAGAGCCTTCGAGGCCCACGCACTGGACTACCTGTTGAAGCCATTTGACCAAGGTCGGCTTCATCACGCGCTTAATAGGGCTCGCGCCGAGTTTCTCAAGGCGCACGATCGCGAAACCACCTTCCGCATCTTCGACTTCCTGACGAAAACGAATTTCGGATCCCAGGTTGACAAGCGTCTCGTCTTCAAAACCGGCGGCCGTGTAGTTTTCTTGGAATCCGACGAGATTGACTGGCTCTCCGCGGCCGCCAATTACGTCACATTGAATGTGGGCACGGAGTCGTATTTGCTGAGAGAAGGCATTGGGCACATATCCGAAAGACTCGATCCGGACAAGTTCGTTCGCATTCATCGCTCGACGATTGTGAACGTAGATAAGATAAAAGAGTTGCAACCGGTAAACAGCGGGGAATACATTGTTGTTCTCAAAGACGGGAAGGAACTATCCTGCAGCCGCGGCTATCGCGCAGGGCTCCAGCGCCTGATTGACAAGAACTTGCCGGGAGAGAATCGGGATGGCTCAGGGTTGTCCGTGGACGAAGCGTAATCCAATTCTGGCGAAGCACAGGCCGGCAACCCGCTCGGCCTCTGATGCTGACAATTCAAAGCTGATAAGCTGCGTGGCTAAGAAAGTCTTAATGCGAACTGTCCTTCCAACTGCGGCGATCGATCGGGGCCAGCATCTTATCTTCGGGCAGCTCTTTGAAGTGAAGAACCCGAGTCAAGCCCATCTTGCTCGACACATATTGATCCAGCCGCATCCATTCGTTGATGTTGTACTCGATGACTACGACGTCCGCGACGCTCGGTAGCGCGGTCGGCGTCGCTGGCCATCGCGGCTCCCGTAGATATTCGGAGATCTGGAATCGTTCAGGGAAACCAAAAGCGGTGCGTTTTGCCGGCTCGTCGAGCAAGCTCGTTCCGTTACCAACGGTCTGTCCGTTTACCTGGAAGGCAACTGTCGAGTTATCGATCCGTCCATTATGTAGGCTCCTGGTATCGAGCGCGTTCATTCTCCCGTCGAGGCTATAGTTCGCGGAGCCCACGTCGACGCTGCCGTCTAACTGCTTAAGGACCCTCACAAGCGCTGCTCCCGTGACCCTCGGCGGCGGCGACACGGCAATCATCTCTCCTTCTTGAGGGCGTTCCCATCCCAAATCGGTTTCGGTATTGACGAGAACATCCGGCGGAGCTTGCCGGTAAAGGTCAGCATAACCGTAAAGGGTTTTCGCGAGAATGGTGACCTCGGGAAGACGGACCAATACCTGTCTCTTGTCGCGATAGATAAGCTTTCGATCGGCGTCAATCATCATGTCGCCGAGCATAACCGTGAGGGAGTTTGGCAGTTTCTCGAAGTGTGCGATCGTGCGGCGATGGGGCTCTGTCGACACATTGATGCGAGATTCATAGTAGTCGCCTTGGATCTCTCTCATCTCACCGAACCAGATCGAGTCGGAAAACGAGATTTCTAAGGTCTCCGGATCGATTTTCATTACTCTGTAATACTCGACAATTCTCTCACACGAGCAGGAGAACCAGAGACCAATCACCGTCAAGAGGCCTAGAACGATCCGAGCGAAAATCGAATGTGTCATTCGATCCGTAATGAATTCAAGATGCATATTGTGCCCGCTGTGAACTATGATCTGTCCGCTGTTAGTTGAGAGCAAAGCGAGCCTCGTTTGCCCAAGTGGATTGTGAGCCGACCGGGTTCAGGGCGAAAAGACAAGGTCGACAATCTTGCGCGAGAGTTCGATAAAGTGTTGGGAGTTTTGCTGTCCTTCCAGGTTTGACAGGATTACTACTCCAAACTGTCGTTCCGGCAAGAGATACAGCACACTGCTGGCGCCCTGCTGATCCCCGCCGTGACCAGCCTCGTGCAGCCCCCGATACATGCCAATCGGGCCACCTCGGAAAAAGCCGAGACCGTAGATTGTCGGCTTCTTATCACGAGTCGTTGCCGGCCTGAGCATCTGATCTCGGACTGTGTTGGAAACCAACCTCGCCGAGTAGAGCGCAGCTACAAAATTGCCCATATCTCTCGCACTCGAATTGATTCCGCTCCCGGGAGGTTTGTTGCTGACATCGACGAAGACAGAGTTTTGCAGCTCGCCCGTGGAGGAAACTCCGTACCCCCGCGCCCTATGCGGGATAATCGCGAACACATCATCGAGACGAGTGGCCGGCATCTCGGCGGGATCGAAGATTGCCTGATGCATGTAGCGATCATAGTTCGTTCCGGACGCACCCTCGATCACGCACCCGAGAACGATGTAGCCGTAGCTGGTGTACTGCATCCTGGTTCCAGGTTCGAAATCCAGGGGATCGCTGGCGAACTGAGTCAATGCTTCTTTGATGCTCGTATAGTGGCGAGTATTGATGCTCTCCTCATCGTTTCTGTAATCGCGGATGCCACTCTGATGGGAGAGCAGTTCTCTCGCTGTAATCGGCCATGGCTTCTTGGGAAAGTCGGGACAATATGTCTGGATTGGGGCATCGAGGTCTAGTTTCCCTCCTTCGACCAGCTTCATTGCAGCTGTCGCAGTGATGGATTTGGATATTGATGCAATGCGGTAAACCGTATCGGCGGTGGCGGGCACGCTGTTCTCAACGTCTGCCAGACCGTAGCCCTGCGTAAGGATGACACGACCACGATCAACGACAGCCACTGACAGCGCCGGTATGTGGTGATCCGAAACGTAAGAGGTCAACAAGCCGTTGATAGCCTGTGCCTGCTGAGACGCCTTCGGTGTGGCTACCGGGGGACCAACGGCCAGCAATAGGATAGCGAGCACACAACTCGTTGCCGCTCGGGAAGCCATCGTTCACCTCCAACTGCGGAAAATAGTCAGCTGGGTTCTACTATTCATGAGACCGGCTGAAGTTTGGAGATCCTTGCTACGGCATTGGATCGGACCCGTTCGCGTGCGTCCATGGTGAAGGTCCTCTTCATAGTTCGGCGCGCTTTCGCCAGTGCCTAGCCTACATTGAAAAGATGCGCTGGCCTGGTGGGATGTTGTGCAGTCAGGTTAGTGCTCCAGGTTTCCGCGCAGCGTAGCGTTGAGTTGGACTACTCTGGGCGTGTCAGTCCCGCAACAGTTAGGCAACCAATCTAGCAGTCTCGGAAGAACCCTCTCCCGTACTCGCGAACCATTGCTCCCCGATTGGGAGAAGCTATGACTTTTTGTAGGACTGCTCTGCCCCCAATTCTGAGGTACCACCGGTAGTAAACGAAGGCTGACTCCGGATCAGGTTGGGGACAGAATGCTGAAGCGATAGTACTAACGTTTGTTGCCAGGGAGGGTAGCGACTATGTTTTTCAGAATGATCCGAGCCTTACAGATCGGTTGAGTTGACACCCACTGTCTGCCGCAACAGTGCATCTGGCTCGCCGAGCGATGTCCTTATCCCTGGTCCCACGCTGCAAGTACCAGGGCTCGGACTCCTCTCGTCCGGATGGCAGGCTTCGTGCGAAAGATGACATGAGAATGACAGCCCCGTTCTGGAGGTGCGGTTCCGTGACAGACAAAGCGCTCGGCCCGGATTGCTCGTTACCTCTGAACTGTTGCTTTTTTTCCGATTTCCTGGGCGGTTTGCACTTGGCACCCACACGATCAACCAAAAAGGAGTTGGCGATGCGAAATACGCGCTCGGCACTTGGAAGTTGTTTTTTGATCGCGACCATGTTGTTAGTCCTGGCAACCGGAGCGATGCTGGTTGCACAAACGACAGTCTCCCAAGGTAGTATTCAGGGAACCATCACTGACCCGTCTGGTGCCGTAGTCGGTGGCGCGAAGATCACTGTCACTCACAAGGAGACTGGGCAGGTCATCACCACGACTTCAACGAATTCTGGTACGTACAACTCCGGCGGGTTGATCCCCGGCGATTACGTTTTGCGGGTAGAAGCCAAGGGCTTCCGCACTGCGGAGCGTCCCTTCGCGGTGCAAGTGGGTATAACCTCTTCCGGCAACATGAAGCTGGAAGTCGGTGAGGCCAGCCAGGTGGTGGAAGTGCAAGCCTCCTCGATTCAGGTCAACACTGAGCAAGCCACTGTGCAGGGCGTCATTACTGGTGACCAAATCGACAAGCTGCCGGTCGACGGCCGCAACTTCCTCGATCTAGCGCAACTTGAACCGGGCGTGCAGATTCAAGACGGTCAGACGTTCGACCCCACGAAAGCCGGTTTCTCCTCGATCTCCATTAATGGTGTTTCGGGCCGCACTCCCCGCATTGAACTCGACGGTGTAGATATCAGTGACGAGACCGTGGGCACGACCACGCAGAACGTCGGCATGAGTTCCATTCAGGAATTCAATATCAGCCGGTCAAGCCTTGACCTCTCTAGCGAACTGACCTCGGCGGGGGCGGTGAACGTCACCACCCGGTCTGGGACGAACGACATTCACGGTCAGGCGTTCTATAACTTCCGTGGCCGGGATGCGGGCACGGCGTCATTTCCTGGAGCCCAGGTCGGCTACTACCAGCGCAACAACTTTGGCGGCCGCGTGGGCGGTCCAATAATCAAAGACAAGTTGTTCTTCTTTATTGACGGCGAACGCATGAAACAGGACGGATTGCTGCCCTTGGTGATAGGGGCTCCCTTCAGCCAGCTCAGCGGCGGTTTTCTGTCACCCTTCCGTGACAGTGCAGTCACTGGCAAGTTGGATTGGCAAGCCACCAAGAACATCCACGCCTTTTACCGCTTCACCTATAACTGGAACAAGTCGGAAGCCAATTTCAATTACAACTACGAAGCGTACTCGAACCGGGATAACACTCCTTCGGATGCAGCAGGCGTGGATATCAGTCAGGGATCGTGGTCACACAGTATTCGCTTCGGCTATTTGAAATTCCACAATCTCATCAGCGACGCTACGAAGGGTGCCAGCTTCTACAACCCGTTACCCAACGACGAGATTGTATTCCTCGACGTTGTGGGCCAGTTGGCCGGCCCGAACCTTCTGGCACCACAGCAGACCTTCCAGAGCAATAAGCAGATCAAGTACGACGGAAGCAAAGTTTACGGCTCGCACGTATTTCGGTTCGGTATAGGTTACAACGACATCAACGGCGGCGGGTTTGCAAGCTTCTTCGGAATTGCGCCGTTTATTGAGTCCGTGGCCGGCAACGGCCCGGTGACCGGTGCTGCCGACAATCCGGTGAATTATCCCTTCATTGGCGCAATTCTAGGCAACGGACAAGGGTTCTTCACCGAAAAGCCGAGCTTCGGCCTCCCGGGTGGAGGGCAACACGACAACCGCTTCCAGTGGTACGTGGGTGATTCTTGGAAGTGGAAACCGAACTTCACTGTGACGTATGGCTTGCGCTACAACCGCGACACCGGCCGCTCGGACAGCGACTTGGCCTCGATTCCGTGCTCGGTGGTGGCGGCCGCCATCGCTCCCTGCAGCGGTAGCGCTCCTCTTCTGGATCAGTTTGGACCCGGATTAGGTAACCCAATCAAGCAGCCCAACACGCAATTCGGACCGCAAGTTGGCTTTGCGTGGGATCCCACCAAGAAGGGCAAGACCGTCTTCCGGGCTGGCGCCGGCATCTACTACGAAAACTCAATATTCAACAACACGCTGTTTGACCGTCCGGCTAAACTGGCCAAAGGCCTGTTCTTCCAGAGCGCCGGCTTGGGCTGCGGGAATGGCACCCAAGGAAGCGCCTCGTTCACACTGGTTCCAGGCGACACCGTTACTTCTGTCAACGGGGTGGATATCGCAACCGGCATTTGCGGACAGCCTCTCTCGGTTGCCGGGCCGCTGGTGTTTGACCTAGAGAAGGAGTACCAAGCGGCTGTGAAAGCGCAAGGGCCCTCAGCGAACCCCAGCTACGTCGGCAACACCCTGCAAATCAGTATACCCGAGGGGCTGTCGGCATTCGATCCGAACTTCCGCAACGCGCGTTCTTACCAATTCAATGTTGGCATGCAACACGAGATCTGGAAGGGCGGCGTGCTCACCGCGGATTACATCCGCAACGTGAGCACTCGCTTCATGCTTGCGATTGACCAAAACCACGTGGGCGATGCGCGCTTTCTGGATTTACAAGCCGCAGTGAATGCAATCAACAACACGGCGGGCGGCGCTTGCCCGCAGGCAAGCCTGGTGAATGGGGCAGTTGTGGGTGGTCCCGCCGCAGTCCAGTGCTTCATCAATGCCAACCCCGGCTCCACTATCACGGCTTTTGCCGCCCACGGATTGGATTCAGGCAATGCCCTCGGCAACGGGCCAGCCAACCTCAGCGGCGCGGCTTTCGGTGGCATCAACCGCAATGTAGGCGTCGGCCTCTTCGACATGCCAGAAGGCCGCTCTACCTACAATGCTCTGCAGATGTCCTACAAACAGCAAGTGGCGAGTCCGATGCCAGGGGTTACGTCGATGAACATGACCATTGCGTACACCCTGTCACGGTTCGTAAACGATGCTGGTGGGGTAACGGCTGATCAGAACTTCAGTCCGCCAGCCATCGATTACAATAACCCCAGCTACTACACCGGACCGAGCCCACTGGATCGCACCGACGCATTCAAGTTTGGTCTTACCACGGAATTTGCCCATCACGGACCGCGTCTTAGCGTGATTGGCAACTTCGGTACTTCGCATCCCTCCTCACCCTTCCTGCTGTCCCAAAACCCCTCCTTCGGAGGAATCATCAGTACGGGCGAGATATTCCGCACAGATTTGACCGGTGATGGTACGAACTCGGATCTCTTCCCGACGGTTGCTGGCCAAGCCGAAGGAAAGCCCGGGCAGTTCGGCCGCGCTGTCTCACCGACTCAGTTTGCCAGCCTGATCAACTCCTGGAACAGCACGGCGGCGGGAACGCTGACGCCAGCGGGACTAGCGCTGGTCGGAACGAACTTGTTCACCACCGCACAGTTACAGACGCTACTTGCGACGAAGCCGTTTGTCGCACCTCTGCCACCGGGCGCGGTGGGCAACGGCATTTTCCGCGAGGTCAGCACTACGCTGGCTTGGCCCATCAAAGTGACGGAACGGTTCAGCATTGAACCTTCCTTCAGTGCCTTCAACGTGTTCAACCTGGCAAACTTCTTAACCGAAACCAACCCCCTGGCTACCCAGTTTACGCCGTTCGCACCGGGCAGCACCGGTGGTGCCGGCAGCGTTAACGGGACAACGTCGGGATCGACACGTGAATCACTGCGAGTCGGTACCGGTTCGGGCGTGTTCTCGTTAGGCTCCCCGCGGCAAGTGGAGTGGGGTATCAGGCTGAACTTCTAGTTGGGTAGTTCTGCATAACACCAGGCCGCTGACCTTCGGGTCAGCGGCCTTTTCCTCAAGCCCAGCGGCTGCCGATACGGGCTGCATCACGCCTCTTCGCCGGACGCTCAACCGCCGTATTCTGGCCGGTGTCAACCTGGACGGCTCAACCTATCACGGCATGAACGGGGACGTTCGGCCCATTCCAGTGCGCAAACCGTTTCTGTTTCTTGCTACCGAAGAGCACGCTTCGGACGAAAGCCGAGCTCGTGAGTACGTCGGCAGCGAATCTAATACCTACTACGTGGTAGTGACCGGGGCCGATCACATGAGCTTCACCGACGCGGACCTCGTTTCGAGCAGGTTCACGCGTGACCTGAAACCGGATGACGGTGCATTTGAACGGGCCTTGATCACGAGCACCTATACCCGATCCTTGGTCGAGGAATTTCTAGCCAAATATTTGAAAGCTGGTGTCGCCCCCGATCTCGACTTGATTGTGCGAGTAGATAAACAGTAGCGAATCCCTCGGAGATCGGAACAGCGACCCGGATGGACATTTTGAAGATCTGAAATGGGACGAGCCTGGCAATCAGGGTCCCGAACCAGATTGCGCGTTCGGTTGTGTCGTAGCCGATCATCATGGCAACTTAATCACGCCCATTGTTTTGTATCCATTTTCATAGACTTTATTATTCCCCAACGGTTGTTCGTCCCAACACTTTGAAATAAACATGACATTGCGGAGTAGGTTTGGTAGCGTCGTGAAATGCCGGACGTACCGCGGCCAATCTTGGAAAGCAGTTTTCCGCGGTGCGCGCGAGCTGCCATTTCTTCACTGCTTCACGTCCGGCGACGAATGCGCAGTTGTGAGCCAGTTTATTCGTGACTCAATGTACTGAAAGGGCTAGAATCTAGCCCCGTGCTTCGCTTCTCCCGCGAAGTAGACTTTGGAGGAAAACCATGACCCGCCTGCACCTTACTGTGATTTTCTTTCTGCTTTGTATGGGAATTCTGCTGCTCACTGGTTTTGGTGGCGACGGTGTATTCTGGGCGCAGTGGGGGCGCAATCGACAACACGCCGGGATGGTCGGGGTCCCGGGCCAGCCTCTCAATCACAAGCTGGCTGATATTGTCTACGATCCCTTCGTCCCGGACGAGAAAGCCGAGAACCTCCCGGTATATGGAGTGGGCGTGTTGACCGTGCACTATGAGTCCACATTGATCGACAACAAAGACACTTTCTACATGGTGCAGAAAAGCGGGACCTATCCCAACTGTTCTCCCCGAGGCGAATGGGCGCTAGGTGCGGACTGTGGGCCCAACGCGTGGAATCAACTCGAATGGAACGTGGTCCGCTACGAATGGAAACACGAACAGGCATTGCCCTCCTGGACCTATTGGACGGATTGGAAGCCGGTACCGAATGCTGCCAACTTCTCCCAGGGCTACGGCGGTTTGCTCGGCTGGGAGCCAGTATTCCATCCGGCGCTGGTTGGCCGGCATTTGTATGTTCCGGGCGCCGGAGGCACGGTGTGGAAGGTCAACAAACACTCCGGCCGGACAGAATCGCATATCAATCCATTCGCGGGTATGAACATCGATCCCGCAAACACATTCGTTTCCGGCCCGTTGACCGCCGATGAAAACGGCAACATCTTTTACAACGTCATCGAGTTGAACACGAACGGCAATCCTTGGGGCCAGAACGACGTGGCAGGGGCATGGCTGGCAAAGGTTGCGCCAGATGATACATCGGCTACCGTTACTTTTGCCGTTCTGATCCCGAACGCACCACCGGGGAACTCCACAGACTGTCCTGGAACGTTTTTTAACCTCAATGATAATGGTGCATCGCTGCCATGGCCGCCGACGACGCCACCCATGCCCCCTACTCAGCTTTGCGGTTCTCAGCGTCCTGGGGTCAATATTGCGCCGGCGGTCGGGCAGGATGGAACGGTGTACACGGTAAGTGTCGCGCACTTTGACAACATGGTCACTTATCTAGTGGCCGTAAATCCGGATCTGACGCCGAAGTGGGCAACTTCGCTGCAGAACCGGTTGACGGACGGGTGCGGCGTACTTCTGCCGATCGCACCCCAAAACGTCAACAACCTGCCGAACTCTTGCCGCTACGGGACGACGGAGGGGGTAGATCCGACCACCAATGCGAATGGCTCACCCACTGTGTCTGACTTGTACTCGTCTTCACCGACTGTGCTCCCTGACGGCTCGGTGCTCTTCGGTGGCACGGATAATTACAACTACCTGCGAGGACATTTATTGCACTTCGACGCGCAGGGCAATTACATGAATGCTTACACCTTCGGATTTGATTCCACGCCCGCTGTGTACCGGCATGACCACACCTATTCCATTGTTATCAAAGACAATCACGGTCAGGCGTCTGCGTATTGCAGTTTCAACAACCCCGTGTGCACGCCGTTGCCCACGGCGAGTTTCTTGATTTCACAACTCGATGCTGATCTGAAGGTTGAATGGTCGTTCAAGAACACAACCATTGATAAAAACGATCCGTTCGGATATGAGTGGTGCGTTAATGCGCCCGTCGTCGACGCCTTTGGGGTGGTCTATGCCGGGAGCGAAGATGGCTACATTTACTCCATTCCGCAAGGGCACCATGGCATCTTTACGAAGCCGCGGCAAAGGAAGTTCCTCAAGGAAGCTCTGTTTGCCGCCTACACCCCTCTTTCAATCGGCGAAGATGGGAAGGAGTACACCCAGAACGATGGCCACTTGTTTGTGCTCGGGTGGTGAATTGGTGTTGATGAGACAGACTACGGAAATCTCATATGTTTTGAGATAGGATGACTCGATTCCTGCGATCAAGTGCCATCCGCTTTCGGCTGTCCCTCCATCAAAACCTTATACACTCGCGGGGCGATCGGAATCGGGCTGGCTCTGAATGCTAAGTATTTGTATGCGTCCGTTGCTAACTCCAACACAATTACGACATTCAGTTTGCTTTCTGGCTGCACGCTGGTTATCACGGACGTGTGAGCACGTAGACTGAACTGAGGCGCGGTCCACGGAATGGCGCTACATGGCAACATGATGCTGGTCACCATGGCGACGGGTCGATTGAGTCGAAGCTGCGAGGCCGATGAGAACGTGGTCGGCGGGGCTGATCGTTTGCGAGCCGGACGCATCCGCAGTGCTAACCAAGCTTGCATTCGCGCACATCAGGACGGCGAGCGTCTTGATCCGGAATCTCCTTCTTGATCAGAAGAACGGCAAAAGGTATAGCATAAATCCCGCAAATCCCGCCACCTCGCCTAGTTTAAATGGCAGATCATTTCTTTGCAGGTTCCCTGATCTTTCTCAACATGTCCTGTGCGTTTTGGTCTGTTGGGTCCCGCGTCAGAGCTTTCTCGTAGTACTCTTTTGCCGCTGTCAGATTTCCAGACTTCATGTAAGCCTCCGCCAGGCTGTCCCAAACATTGCCGGACTGCGGGAATTGCTCCGCGTTCAGACGAAGGACTTGGACGGCCCCTGCTGGGTCTTTCTTCATCACATCATAGCCAAAATTGTTCAGCGCGTTTTCCCCAAAGTCGTATGGTCCTCGCCCGTAATACTTTTGCTTAAGATCGGCATAATAATCGAGGGTCGCTTCAACCCCGCTCTTCCGATACTGTTCCCCGAGCTCTTCCTCGAGCGTCATAGGCTTCGGCCGCCCACGATGGCAAGTGTTGCACCACATGTTGACCCGTTGATCGCCGCTCGGCTGAATGTTTTTCAGATGATTGTTGATATCTTCCAACATGCGATACATCTCGCGAGCGCGGTTCTTATTGGGGTTCTCGTCGGATGCAAAATCAAACGTGCTGAGCGGCTTGCCTTCCTCACCCACGTGGCAATATGGGCACCGAACACCCAAAGCTCGCGTGAAGCCAATCATCACGGGTTGCAACCTCGAACCCGACCAATCTTTCGGCAGCACCTGGAGGTTCTTTGGTTTTTCGGGCCAAGACCAGGGGTCCTGTGCCCGGGCCGCGGGTACCAACGGAATTGCCAGTAAGATGACGCGGGAGAGCCTTCTTAAAACATTCTCTGACACGATGATTCTCCTTTCACCTTTCCGATGCGCTCGGAAACACAACCCAAACCTAGGTCGTCACCTTCAACTCGGTGGCTAACGATTCGAGTTCTCTCTTATATACGCGAGTTTGGCGCGAGTGTCATAGGCTACGGGACCGATACCAAGATACCAGGGACGAGTATGCCTTCGGAGCGGAGTATCGAGGCCCAATGCCGAACTCTGCCCGCCGGGATGTGTTTCGCCCGCCTCATCCCTAGCTCTGGGCGATAGAATCCGTTATCGCGAAATTGCGGCATTTTCAAGCTATTTTCAGGGAAGTGCAGCCTGGTTTCTCTGCGACCCAGACTGAATGGCGGAGGGAGATGAATTCGAACTCTCGGACCCTTTCTGTCTATGCCCCTAAGAGCCGCTGAGTCAGCGACTTGCCAGGATTTAACGCTAGAAACAAGCGACCAGAGAAAGGGAATTGTGTCGGCGAAATGAGCATGTGGTCCGGTTTCCGTGGCAGGCCGAACGGCGAAGGTGTGGCGATCATTTGGCACCAAGGCGATGTGCCTGATCAAGTTCGGGCCTCAAAGGGTTAGCACCGGACTGCATGCTTAGCACGCAGTCCGAAGTGCGAAGAGAATCTCCAAGGATTCCCCCCAACGTGCGTCCGAAAAGACGTTTTTTCGGACCTTCTGCTTGGCAACATTCGGGATTCATTTCCGACGAGCCGACCTCCTGTTACCGATCTGCCCAACGGCATTGATTCTGCATTGCCGACTACATTACCGGTCGTGAAGCCCGATAAAGCTGGGCGGCAAACGCTCCTAGCCCCAGGCAAACCACGCCGAAGTGGACCAACCCGCCAAGATACGGGATGAATCCAATGACGGTGAGGATCAACAGACCGACCAGGAGTCCCAGCACCCAATCGCCCTTCGTAGTTCCTGATGGCCTCAGAATCGTCCGCCCCAGGAAGGCTCCAACCCAAACCTTCGCTAGGTAGATCCCAGCCAGATACACCTCGAACAAGATTATCGAGATCGGCAGGCCAACCAGTGTGATGGCTATCACGATCATGGCCACTGGTGCCCCCACCAGAACGGCAAACCCCAACCCCAGACTGCGCCAGCCTGAGCCCACCAACTGGGTCGCAGCTTGGAAGAAGCTGGGAAACAAAAGCAGGCCCAGCCATCCCACCAGCATGGCGCCAGCGAGCCAGAGAGCCTGGTGGACGTAGAATCTGGGGCGGGTGAAGCGGCTCTCTCTCACATTCAGCTGGATGTCACGTTTCCCTGCAATGGTCGCGCCCTCAGCGATGTGTACATTTTTCAGTTGGCGCACGTGAGCGCTCAGGTTGCCGCCGACGCGGGCCGTGTCCGTCAGCATAAGGCCTCCACGGTTGCCTCCGATCATCGTCAGATCACGACCGATATGGCCGCTTACATCGCCACTCTCACTAATGACCATGTTTACGCTGCGCTTCACCTCTCCCTCGAGGTTGGCGTCGCCGACGGCCATCACGACACCTTGGCCTACATGGCCCCGGTCATCCACATGCAAGGATTGCACCGCGCCGTAGATGCTGTGGCCCAATTGGCCGTACAACTCGAGCGTGTGCGAGAGGGTATAGATGTTGCCTTCCACGGTTCCGCTGACTTCTGTCCGCGAAGCAGCGGTGATCAGGTCACCCTTAATGGTGCCGCGCACTTCCACGGTTCGGGCAATGGCTATCAAATCTCCATTGACCACTCCATCCACGCGCACGATGCTAGCAGCGGCCACAAGAGTGTCGTCCACGGTTTCGTTCGCGGCCACGGTGACGAAGTCAGCGTGACGCCGATCGAGGGCCAAGCCGGGCAACGACAATGTGAGCAACACAATCAGGAGGCGCAGGCCAGGGTGGCGCAGCCGCCCTCGGCGTCCCAGCAGCAGTGCGCTGCCGCCCAACAGCAACAGCAGACAAATCCACCCCACAACCGCAGCATAATCGGCTAGCATGGCAGTACCTCCGTGTGCAAAGTAGTAAAAGAAGCTGAAGATCAGGTTGGTGCGGCCGCCTGGGCTGAATGGATTGAACCATTCCAGCGCCGCCGGAATACTCAGCTCATCGAACCAAACGGAAACGATCGAACCTAGCGCCAGCAGCGCGGCCATGATCGCCAGGTCGCTCCACCCCAAGGACCAGCGCCGAAGGGAGAAGCCCGCCGGGCTGGCTGCTTCTTCCGGAAGCTCGTTCAGACTTTCGATAAGAACGTGGTTCTCAGCCCGCAATGCGTCCACCAGTTTCTGGCAGCGCCAACACGTGGCCAGGTGGTCTCGCAGGCGGCGGGTCTCGTCCGCTGCCAGTTCACCGTCGGCGAGGAGGGCGTAGGTCTGTTCCGAATAACATTCCATGGTCACTTGCTCCTATGAGGCAATCTCCGGCGCAGCTCCTGCTTAGCCCGAAATATCAGCGCCGCCACGTAGTTCCTTTCCAGGTCCAACTGCCGCGCGATTTCGTCGTAGCTCATTTCGCTGTAATATCGCAGGACCAGCGGCACGCGATAGTTCTCCGGCAGGCGTGCGATGGTATCCCGCACCTGCACCCTCTCTTCCATGCTGATGACAGCACCCAGCGGTGACGGCTCCGAACTGGCCGCCTCCATGACCGCCGCTCCGTCTGGCACTTCCATAAATACCTTCCGCCCACGCTGCCGACGCCGCAAAACGTCAATGCATTGGTTGCCAGCCACCCGTAGCAGCCACCTGGGGAACGGTATCGAACCGTCGTAGCTCTCGATGGAGCGCTGCAGCTTGAGGAAGACTTCGCTGGCAGCATCTTCTGCGCTCTCCCGTGAGTCCAGCATGTAACGGCACAATCCGATTACGCGCCGGACATAACGGCGATAGATTTCCCCCAGGGCCTCTCCATCGTGACCCCGAGCGCACTCGATTACGCTCTCCAAGTCCATCCCCTCCATCTGCCGGGTTCCGCCCTCGCGGAGCTGCGGTGCTTTCGCCATGTTCCTCTTGGCATCCATAGAGCAGTACGCTGCTGATCGAAGGATGTTACACACATTTTAGGGGGCGAGGAAAACCCGGGGCTGGACGCCTAACTCACGACGGGGAGTAGCAAGTCACGGATTCTGGTCGTGTCACAATTCGGAAGTCATATCCGGCCAGATGTCCGCAACATGATATAATTGCGCCTACGGGTGGCGCTTAGCTGGACGCTAAGTTCGGGCCGTAATGAGATTCAATCTCCGCCGGCCTACTTAAATTGTCGAGCAGTCGACGGATCCGTTCGCGGTCCCGCTCTTTCTGGTCTCACTCGCATCTGCTTAGTGCTTCTTGCCTGCCCTAATCTTGGCCCATCGGGCCCTCTGCGCCGCTGCTATTCTCTTGCGCCCGGCAACCGAAATCGTTCGTTTCTTGCGAGTTGCTGTGGGTCGTTTGCTGCCGCTTACGTAGACCTTGCCGAACGCTGTCAGCGCCGCCGTTACGCGGTGCAGTTCATTGGCAAGCCGCGATCGTTCCTTCTGGAGTTGACCGACTACTGACTGCATCAGAGTTTTGGGCATGAGGTGATGGTATCACTCGTAATTTGGACACTAAGACGGTTCCTGCCGGAGGGCTTCCCCAACTGTCGTAGAATCACCATTTCACTGTCTGAGGCAGCAACCGATGAACAACCGCGAAATTCAGGCGGCTTGGACCTATCACGATGGCACGAAGCACTCCCACTGGAGTATTCGTAACCATCCTCACTTCCTGGACTGGGCGGCCCGGCCGTTGCCTTTTAAAATCTATCCAAGGATAGGGCCTCTTCCATTGCCGCGGCACGTGCCGCAAACAGGGGTAGCCGCACTCTACGCAATCTCAGAACCAGAGCCTTCGTCGAAGGCTGATTCGATTCCTGGCCTTCAGGATCTGGCGCGCCTCCTCTATTTCTCGGCAGGGATTACCAAAGAGCGTGCATATCCAGGTGGAGAAATCTACTTTCGCGCCGCAGCCTGCACCGGAGCTCTCTACGAGATCGAGTTGTACGTTGTGACTGAGGATCTTCAGGGCCTCGATGCCGGTGTGTATCACTTCAATCCGGCGGATGTATCGTTACAGCTCCTGCGAAAGGGTGATTTCCGGGGAAACCTGGCTCATGCGACGGCAATGGAAATCGCGGTGCGTCGTGCGCCCGCGACGATTATCTGTACCGGAACCTACTGGCGAAACGCCTGGAAGTACCAGGCGCGCACCTATCGCCATTTCGGTTGGGACAGCGGCACCCTGCTGGCAAATATGCTGGCGGTTGCTGCGGCTTCGGGACTGCCGGCCGAGGTGGTGCTCGGGTTCGTGGACGCCGAAGTGAACCGCCTGCTTGATCTCAATACGCAGCGTGAGGTTTCCTTGTGCCTCGTACCGATCGGGCGCACATCGAAGAGTTCGGCGCCGGCGCTGAGAGAGGTTCCGTCGCTTGATCTGGAAACGATGCCGCTTTCGCAGCGCGAGGTCGAATATCCCGCCATGCTTAAGATGCACGACGCATCTTCGCTGGTGTCCGCAGGGGAAGTATCGGAGTGGCGCGGGAAGCAACTGGTCCTTCCGTCTTCCGCTCCGGCGGGCGAAGAAGTTCAACTGCAGCGCATGCCGCAAGAAGAACAACCGAAGGACACGATCGAGCAGGTGATCCTGCGCCGTGGCTCAAGCAGAGCGTTCGACAAGACGGCATCCATTACTTTGGCACAGCTCTCAACCATTCTCGACTGCGCTACGCGAGGTCTTCCGGCTGACTTCCTTGAGGTTCCGGGCGCGCAGCTCAACGATCTTTACCTGATCGTGCATTCGGTGCAGGGACTTAAGCCGGGCGCTTACTTCTTCCGGCGGGAGCAGCACACCTTAGAGCTTTTGAGGGCGGGAGGATTCCGCGCTGAGGCCCACCATCTTGGACTAGATCAGGAGTTGCCGGCCGATGCCTGCGTGGACATCTTCTTTCTCGCCGATTTGGAACGCATTCTGGAGCAATACGGGAACCGCGGCTACCGGGCCGTCCAGCTGGAGGCGGGGGCCATCGGCGGCAGGATGTACCTGGCTGCATATGCCCTGCGCTTGGGTGCGACCGGGCTGACCTTCTTCGACGATGACGTGATTAAGTTCTTTTCGCTACGCGCGAAAGGCGAGAGTGCTATCTTCCTGCTCGCGATTGGCAAGGCGCTGAAACCCAAATCACAGCAGGACCTCTAAACGGCGAATCGGGTGCCGGATCGATCCCCCAACCTGCGCCCGAAACAGACGGGTTTCGGACCTTTCTGGCTAGTCGCATTTACACTTCTAAGCGGAATTGACTTCCGGTTCGCCCATTAATCAGGAGTTGACTGGCTCGCGCCTCTCCGCCACAATCTCCGGCAAACAAGCAAATGATCGTCAATACCGAATACGCGGATATTTCACTGCCGGGTTCCCCGATGCGAACCTTCGTCGCCGCGCCCGTGGCCGAAGGTCACTATCCCGGCATCTGGTGCTATTCCGACATTTTTCAGCTCACATCGCCAATGCTACGCGCCTGTGTTCGGCTTGCCGGGTATGGATTTGTTGCCGCTGCCCCGGAAATCTATCGCCGCATCGAACCACCGGGAACCGTGCTCCGATTCGATGACGCCGGACGCGCCCGCGGCCAGCAAGACGCGGCGAAGACTCCAGTTGCGCATTTCGATGCCGATTGCCGCGCTGGCCTGGACTGGCTTTCCGAGCATCCTAAGGTCGCACCAGGGAAAATCGGCGTCGTGGGTTTCTGCATCGGCGGCCACCTTGCCTTCCGAGCGGCGTTCCAGCCCGATGTGCATGCAACGGTCTGTTACTACGCCACAGGCATCCATGACGGCAAGCTCGGTCAGGATGCGGATGCCGGATCGCTAGCCCGCGCAACACAAATCCGCGGTGAACTTTTGATGATCCTTGGGACAAAGGACCCGCACGTCCCCGAGGCGGGCCGCGCAACGATTGATCGGGCGCTCCAAAAATCCGATGTCCGCTATAGCAGACTGCTGTATACAGCCGAGCATGCCTTCACGCGCGATGAGGGCCCGCGTTTTGATCCGGAAGCGTCGGACCTCGCCTTCGCAGAGATGGTTCGCTTATTTCGTAGGGTTTTCCACGATTGAAAAGACTTAGTCCCGGAAATCTTGCAGGCCTAGCCGGTAATGACGGTCTGCCGACACATCCGCCGAATCCTAAGCCCCGGAGAACTCGTAAAATCGGACCGTAGGAAATAGAAGTCGAGATTCTGGACGGATTGTCGGCACACCGGAAACTAACCAGCGACGGGCTTCTGAGAAATGGCCAGGGAAAACGTGTTGGCGGAAGTCAAGTCGCTTGGGCCGCATGATCAGTTTGTGATCGCATTACATTCGCCAAGCGGGCTCGTCGAAACCGGACTGCGGATCTGCCCTTCAGAGAAAAAGGCCGCAACGCTGGCCCACCGGCAAAAAGTAGGACATTTCTCCGGTCCGGTTTCGAGTCGAGAATCGCGGAATTGCGGCGTTTTCTAGCGATTTTCAGCGGAATATAGCTAGGTTTCTCTGCAACCCAGACTGAATGGCGGAGGGAGAGGGATTCGAACCCCCGGTACCCTTTCAGGCACAGTGGTTTTCAAGACCACCCGTTTCAACCGCTCACGCATCCCTCCGGATAAGCCTTGTCAGTAGTTTAGCAGGCCCCGACAGTCCGTCCCATTGGCCTCTGTGGGGACTTTTGTGGGGACCCCGTACCGGTTTCGTATGCTGCGATCACCCCCGCTGCGTTGAACCGTTCTAGCTTCTCACTAGCCTCACGCTTGTGCTCCGGTGTGGGATGCACATAGCGCATGGTGATCGTGATTGTGCTATGCCCCATCAACTCTTTCAATGTTGGTAGGTCAACGCCTGCCATCGCCGAACGCGATCCAAAGGTATGCCGAAAATCGTATATCCGGAAGTAATCCAATTCGGTCCGGCGGAATACCTGCTCATGTCCCCGGTTAGCCTCTGCCATGGGTCTGTTCGGATCGCTGCGATGCGGGAAAAGGTACTGCACTTTGGCTTTGGTGATGCGTTGTTTGAGCACTTCGACCACGCGATTGGTCAGAGGCACATTGCGGCGCGCAAACCTGGTCTTGCCACAGGGCACGAATAGATACCCTGCCGAGAGATGAACGTTTTCCTTTTGAGTAGCGTAGACCTCGCCGGGACGCATTCCGGTGTCCAGCATGATAATCGCCAGATCGCGTTGGAGCGGACCTGCAGCCGCAAGGTAAATACGCTCTTCCTCGTGACTTACGACCCGCATCGAGCCAACACTTTCCTCCAGGAACCGCACTCCATGAACCGGGTTACGACCGATGTATTCCAACCGCACGGCAAAGTTCATCATGTAGCGCAAGGCAGCCAAGTCGCGGTTCGTTCCTGCCGCACTGACCTCGCCGGAGCGCTCCATCTTGAACTTCTCTATGTCTCCCTGCCCGATGTTGCTGAGCCGGGTATTTTCGAAAAACTCAATTAACGACTTTGAACTGACTTGGTAACGCTTGTGAGTACTGGGGTGTACCTTATGTTCTTTCTTGTCCCAGGGGAGAAACTCTCTCAAGACAAAATCTCTGAACATAGGGCAAGCCCGCTGCTTTACCAAGCCTGCTCGACCCTCTGCAAGTGCTGCTTTGCGGATCGATTCAATCAGTCCAGCCGCAGTCTTGTTATTCAGCCCTGTACTTTCCCGGTGGCGTTGTCCCTGAAACCAAAAATCGTACCAGTAGACACCGCCCCGTTTGTAAACGCTCATATCTGTCTCCTTTCGTTCGTTGGGGAGACAGAAACCCTGCAACCCGCAAGGTACTGCTGAACGTCAGCAGGATCATAGCGGACTGCACGCCCAATCTTCAAATACGGGATACCTCGCCGTTGCGACCGCCATTGCGCCAGCGTCTCCCAGGAAAGACCGGTGATCTCCGCGACCTGGTCGGACGTGAGCAGATCGCGCAGGCCAGTGCTGGTCAGCGTCGAATCGCGGTCGCGGTTCACGCTGACTCCTTTAGCCGTTGTCGGGAGAGTGCACGCCGCACACGAGAAACTGGGATATCGAGGGCTCTGGCAACCGCACGCAATGACATGCCCTGCCCTCGCAACGCCGAAACCTCGGCAATATTCGTCACAGCGGGAGGCCGTCCGATCCGTTTCCCCATGGCGCGGGCGTGTGCGATGCCCGCCCGCACTCGCTCAGCAATCAGATCCCGCTCAAACTGCGCCACCGCTCCCATGATGTGGAACAACAACTCCCCGCTCGGGGTGGTGGTGTCAACACCCTCGGTGTAGCTGATGAAGTCAATCCCGAGCGCGCGGAATTCCTCCAGACTGTCCACCAGGTGCTTGACGGATCGGGCAAAGCGATCGAACTTCCACACCAGCAAAACGTCGAAGAGTCGCTTGTGGGCGTCCTTCATAAGAGCATCGAGCTGGGGACGGCGGCGCTGGGCCCCGCTTACTCCCACATCAACGTATTCGCAAGATCGACCAAAACGGGCGGCGTACCGCCTGAGATCTTCAAGCTGCATGTCACAGCTCTGATCCAAGGTGCTGACCCGCGCATACAGTGCCACAGTCCTCTTACTTACGTCGTGATTCATTGCCGATTCTCTTTTGCGCTTGCTACACCGCGCGGCCCCAGGGCTCCACCCGGCCCCATCCTTATTTATTGGTCCCTTTCAGTTGCCGCTGGAGGCGTCGGATCGCCCGCGAGCCGTTATAGAAGATCCGCGCCGAGCAAAAGCCACAATTGATCCACGGGCGTTTGGTCTTGGTCACAAACACTGTCACCCGGCGCTTGCAAACCGGGCACGGAACCGTACCCAATTCCGGCAGCGCAGGTTTGAGTTCTGTATCATTTTCTAAAGAACTATCTTTAGCCTTATCCTTAGTCATGCAATACACCTTTCAGCCTCGTCCCGACCGGAGCGTTTTGCCTTTAGAGATCTCTAAAGGGTTTAGGCTAGGGGTAGTGTGAACCGTGACGGGAAAAACAACCCGACAACTGCGAAGAAGCAGTTTGTCGCCTTCGAAAAAATGCGGAGCCGAGTGATTCGACGGTTTCTCGCTATGCTGGTGCGATTTGTCAGGAGGGAACCGCCATTGCCCCAGCTCAAAGGTCACCTTTCTTTATGGATCTGTGAGGTACACGGCCTCGGACTTGTCCGCCAGCCTCCTGGGCAGAACGCACCGATTGGCTCTCTGGGCGTTGAGGCAGTCCAAACATTTACGCCTGAGACGAACCCTGAAACTGTGCGCCAAAAAACCGCCGACTCCGTGGCGATTGCCTCTGACCGTGAGGTGACGAGGCTGCTAGAGACTCTAAAACAAGGGGACACAACCAAGGTCAACAAGAACTTTGAGAAGACATTGCAGAAGGCGATGAATATTTGGTTTCCGGGGTTCCATCTGCCATTTGAACTATCGGTTGCCAATCTGCTGAAACTGATACGTGCCAGCCGCGCACTCTTCATTTGTATTGCGCTGTATGGAACCCACCCGCTGGTTTTGATCGCGCGGGCGTGGCGAGGCGAGAAGAAAGCTGTTCTTGATCTGGTAAAGGTGGACAAACTATTCCTGCAGGATCCGTGTACGCAAAACGTAATCAGACAAGCCGCCCTGCAAAACGACCAGGAATTCTTGGTGCAATTGGCAAATGCGCAGAAATACCAACCAGCGCTCCGCTCCAGAGATCTTTTTCACCTTTATTTTTACGTTTTGTTCTTTTGGGAGGGACTAGGCCAATCGATACCTAGAATTAACGAACTCCAGCGCCTACTAGACCCCAGGGGCACGAAGTATGAGGGTCCATACGCGTTTGAACGAGATCTCCAGCGTCGTCGGTCTGAGTTTTGGGAAATGCTGTCAGATGGGGACTCAGAACTCCCCTCGCTACGGACCTTCTACAGCTCGGCTTCACAGAATGCCAGTTGATCGTCGCCAAAAGTGCCGCAATTGTGCTCAGGGTTTTTGGCACATCGCTCTGGGTCTTTATACGCCACGATCAAACCGACTACTTGCTTCGCAGATAACGCAGTCGGGCTGAGCCGCGCTCTGTCATTCTGTATGCCAAGTGCCCACGTCGTACATGAGCACCCGTTTCGAGCAAGCCCTGGCGCTTCAGGCGCAGCAGATAGCTATATACGGATCGGCGGTCCAAGCGTCGTTGTAGGGCCCAGAATATTTGATCGGGAGTAATGAAATTATTGTTGCGCGCAAAAATCTCTAGAACTTGTTGCTTAGTCACGGTTAAACTATCTCCGTGTGAGATATCATACACTAGCATACGTTACCAAAGAAAAACGGGGAAAACTGTTAATTGTCCCGACCTAGATCTTTTGAACTGAAATAAAAAAATAGCGCGGGAAAATTAACGCAAAACTTCCCCCAGGAAAAAATAAAACAAATCCGTCATTGTCCGGATTGTGAGTTCGGCAAAATTGCTGCCCCCAGAAGCCCGGCAACAATGGCAACAAGAGCGACCCACCAGCCTGAACTGCTTCCCTCGTTCTTAGGTGCGGCCGACCCACGGTGACCCGGCAGCGGGTGCGCCCGTTGAAACCTGCGTCTCTGAGTTCGCTGACTGCGGTGGGCTTGTTCCCACTGGCGTTTTCGTCCTGGATCTTTGTAAGGCAAGGTATCTCTCCCTTCGACAACTTAGATGACGCTGGACCCAGCGCGAGATTCCTTCAACCAGCAAATGTCACTTGAAAGTGGGTGTGCCGAAAGGCAATACTTTCGGCACAATTCTCTGAGTACTCGATCATCCAAGCGCCATTAGGTGCAACCGGCGTGCACTAGCCCGTGTAAGCCCATGACCAGTCGGGAACAATTCGCCAGCATCGGTTCCCTGATCCAGTGCTACCGCCCGCGCTGCACCCGAAGCCAAGCGAACCAGCCCTTCGAATATCGCCTGCAGGTGAAACCCAAAAGGAAAGCGAGTGCCGCCGAGAGCGGTAAGGCAACCGCCCGAAAGGTGTTGGTGCAATGCCGGATCGTCTGAGGCACCCTCACGCCGGTTCGCAGCATAACGCCACGCCATATGAATTTAGACAGTTCCTCTCGCCAGTATGTCGTTCATTCGCAACGATCCACTCTAGGCTGAAGTTTGTTCTTGACACCTTCAGGGGCGAGCGCCAGACTGGCTGCGCCAGACCGGCCAAAGCATTCGCTCCGTCCTACAATGCTGGTCGATCTTCCATTTCTCTCCACGCGGGCGGGCCAGCCCCTCTCTTTTTCATTGACCTGTTGGGGTTTGTCGGGATAGCATCTGTGACCGTAGTATGGGGCCCCGTTCGAATCTCTCCGCTGTGGAGGTCTCTACATGCACCGCTTCGTCTGCGTCTTCTTTCTGTGTCTTCTGGCCCGGTCTCTGATGTGGCTGACTCCTGCCGCCGAAGCGCAAACATCGCCAAACGTTTGGACTTGGCACAACGACAACAATCGTACCGGCTGGCAGCAAAACGAAACCATCCTCAGTCAGAATAGTGTGAGCCAGACTAAGTTTGGCAAGGTCTTCCAACTGAACGTTCAGGGCGCGGTCTTTGCGCAGCCACTGGCGCTCTATGGTGTCCAGAACGAGAGCGGCTGCAGCACGACGTGCAACGTTGTCTTCGTTGCGACCGAGCAGGACATACTCTACGCGTTCAATGCAGACTACACTGGCACGACAACTCCCTCCCCGCTGTGGAGGCCCATCGACCTCGCCGGGGCGGTGAACGGCACTTACCTCAACTGCACCAACAACCTCATTTCACCGTGCGCGGTCGGGGTTATTAACCCCGATGTGGGAGTAACGGGCACGCCGGTCATCGACGTTAATGCAGGGATCTTGTACGTGGCCACGATGGTTTATTTTTCAGCGAATTCCACCGAGGAGTACTATCTCCACGCCGTCGACTACAAGGCAGGGAAAGTACTCGCGAGCATTGAGATCAACCCCACCTTCCCCGGTTCAGTCCCCATCGCAGAATGTGGAACCTCGAACGGCACCGGGAGCATCGGATTTAATGCGTCGGCACACTACCAGCGTTCAGGCCTACTGCTCTTGAATGTCGGCACCTCTAACAAGGTCTTTGTTGCGTTTGCCCCGTCCGGTGACGAGTCAGCGAACGGATGGCTCCTGGCATATAGCTACACTGCCGGACCGCCACCGGTGCTTAGCCTTACTACAACGTTTGCGACCACCCCGTATGGGAGCGGCGGCGGCATATGGATGGCGAGCGCTGCACCAGCATCTGACGGATCGTACATCTACATCTCAACGGCCAATGGTACCTTCGATGTCAGCGGAGTCCCTACCACGAGCACTGATTACGGCGACAGCTTGCTCAAGCTGGATCCTTCCACCTTGAGTGTGACTGACTACTTCACGCCTGCCGACGTGTTCACCTTTAACAGTGGGGCTGGGCGCTGCAGTAGTGACGATGACTTCGGCTCCGGAGGGGTCATGCTCTTCCCGGATTCTTTCTTTACCGGACACGCCGACCTGATGGTCACTGCCGATAAGGAATCGACGCTATATGTGGTCGACCGCGACCACCTGACAAACCATAACTCACCCAACCTCATCGTTCAGGAGCTGACAACGCCTATGCCGGTAGAGACCCGCCAAGGCTACTGGGGTAGCCCCGCTTATTGGGAATGGAACAACAACGGCACAACCGTGCGTGCAATTTACTACTCGGTGGACGCTACTACAGCGGATCACCACGACAAGAACGCTCCGGTCCCGATGAATATGTACACACTAACGGCCCAAGGATCCGGGCCGGTTCCGGGCACACCAAGCAACTCCACGGATACCAAATTCTGCGGCCACGGCGGCAGGCCCACCGTCTCTTCCAATGGAGCAGCGATAACCTCTGGAATCGTTTGGGCGGTTGAGGACAGCAACGGTGACAACCCTCCCGGAGCAACCCAGCCGGACTGCAAGGGTAGTATCAAACCAGCAATTCTGCACGCGTACAACGCGTCGAATCTGGGAAATGGAAGTAGTGAGTTGTACAACAGCAGCGGCTTGAGGTCCGTGAGCTACCCTACAAACTTTTCAACTCCGACGGTGTTTAACGGCATGGTTTATATGGGCACCCAGAACAACTCAGCGAATGGCGGACCCGGGCAGCAAGCGACTGAGGTTGACGTGTTCGGGCTTTGCGGACAGACAGGCCAGCCAAGCTGCATGCCTTAAAGGAGAAGAAAATGAATGCCGTATGCCGAATTTCGATAATCGCGCTCGCTTGCCTACTCGGCGTCCATGCCAATGGCCAGTCCGACTACGATCCTCCCCTGGCATCTCCGTCTTTTCTCCGAAATCCCGCACCGATTACATGCTCACCGGCTCCCTGCATACTTCCGCCAACGCAGGCTTCGGAGGGCGGCTCTGAGGTTGCCGATGCGCCTATCGCCGCTGATCCCTTAAATCCGCTGCACCTGCTGGTTGGCAGCGTCGACGACAATTGCCCACAACCGAGCGCCTCTGGTTTTCACATTTCCAGTGACGGCGGGTCGACGTGGTCTCGCACGTGCATGCCCACGATCAACGCATCAGGACGAGTGTACTGGCCTGGGGGCGAGCCGATGGTCGGCTACGACCTCAATGGGGCTGGATATATCGCAGACGGGTATGGCGACAGCGAGGGCTTGGGCTATGGTTTGATCGGGCTTCAAAAATCAACGGATGGAGTCAACTGGGGTACCCCGGTGATCGCCTTAGGCAGCCCCAACATCTTTAAACAGCCCGATTGGGCCTCGTTTGCAATTGATCGAAGCCCACAAAGCCCATTTGCTAATAACTTGTATATTTCTGCCGTAGCGCTCAACGAACCACTCCAAAACAAGAACCAAGTGGTAGTTTCGCACTCCAGTGATGGTGGAAAGAGCTGGAAATCCGTGGCTGTGGCATCAGCACAGACCTCGCCCGCCGAGGACAGATTCACCGTCCTTGCGATTGACAATAATGGAATTGTATTCATCAGTTGGATGAACTGCCCCGATGGCATCGTGAATTGCACGCAAGGCCGCATGGTGTACTCGAAGTCAACCGATGGCGGCAATACGTGGTCTACCCCTGGCCTAATGACGATAACGCCCGCTGAGTGGACCTTGCCGAATACGACGGTTGGAGTTGATAACTATCCTGCGATCAGCGCGGACAACAGCAATGGGCCGCACGCTGGAAGTCTCTACGTGGTGATGTACAACTGGACGGGCACATACCTGCGAGTGCAGGTCATTCATTCCAGTGATGGTGGTAACACTTGGTCCAAGCCCGTCCCCGTAGCTCCGGCCAGTGCCAACCACGACCAGTTCTTCCCATGGGTGTCTGTTAGTCCGACGGGGCTGGTCGGAGTAAGCTGGCTCGACCGCCGTAACGATCCGGCCAACGTTGACTATCAGGCCTTCGCTGCGATCTCCAGGGATGGCGGCCAGACCTTCCAACCGAACGTGCAACTGACGACGGCATTCTCGAACCCGAACATAAACAACGAAACGAGCATGGGTGACTACACCGGCAACACTTGGGCAGGCCCGGACTTCGTCGCCGCCTGGATGGACAGCAGCAACGGTGTCGACATGCAAGACGTAGTCGGCGGCATCCGCCTGCACTGAGTATGGAAAGGAGAAAGATATGGAATGGACCACACCACAATTTGAAGAGATCAGCCTGAACTGCGAAATCAACTCGTACGCCTGCGCGGAGATGTAGAGCAACGGCGAACGAGGCGGCCAGCGACTTCCATACGGCGGAGCGCGCCGCGTTGCACAATTGGTTGCACACAAACACCCGACTCAGAAGAAAGACCCGCGATCTACAGCCTTCGGGGACCACCTATCCGATTGAAAGCACGTAGTACGTGCATACACCAACGCTTTATGAGTCCACTGCTCTAGACCGCAAATCACGAATGTGCCTGAGACTCTTGGGGAGTTTGGACTAACGCTTCCTGCGTGCGAAAACCCTGTGGTTTTGAACCGCGCCGAAAACCGCTGAATCGTGGCAATCAAATTAACGGCTTGGCGTCTGGATTCAGGGCCTATTTTCGGCACAACCCTGCGCACCTTGCAGCACTCTGGATTCCTAAGACCA
>Ga0210394_10000552_pt1 | contig 76409 bp, 70 predicted proteins | sample IncBWC12MmetaG_FD_160121 | JGI IMG/M metagenome (GOLD analysis project Ga0210394, IMG submission 160121) | Forest soil microbial communities from Barre Woods Harvard Forest LTER site, Petersham, Massachusetts, United States - Inc-BW-C-12-M | ecosystem: Environmental > Terrestrial > Soil >... | reverse complement strand
AAACAGCGGCCCGCGGAGGTTGAGGAAAAAGTCGAGCTGACAGCCGAGGAGCTAGCCGAACTCGACGAACGTGCCGACGCGGTCGAGCGCGGCGAGTTCGTCGACGGAGACGAAGTAATCCGGCGTCTTCGCAGCGGCTACGAGTTCCCCGTCACCTTTGACCTCTCACCGGAGGAAGAAGGTGAGCTGGACGCGGCGATCGCCGAGGCGGATGCCGGCTTACTGACTCCTCTGGAGGAAGTGCTGCGGCGGATGCACGAGAACAATTGAGGCGAATCATGAGCGAAAGGCTGATTGAGACCGAAGAAGAGGTTGAGCTCTCCGCCGAAGAACTGGCAGAGCTCGACGCAGCGATGGAGGAGGCCGAACGCGGCGAAGGAACGGACGCGTTCGAGTTCCTTAAACAGCTTCGCGAAGGAACGTGGCGCGAAGGGCTCTGATCACGATCTCGCGTGCGAAGCGCGAGATCGCCGCTGCGCGGGCATGGTGGCGAGACAACCGCGATAAAGCTCCATTCGCATTCGATGAGGATCTTGAGCGCACCTTCGCCCTGATTCTCGAACGCCCGGCAATCGGCGGCATTGTCCGCGGCACGCGACGCAGAGGAGCACGCCGCATCTATATCGACCGTATTCGTTACTACCTCTACTACGAGGTTACTGACGGTGCAATTTTCCTCCTTTCGCTCAGCCACTCAGCGCGAGGCCGCCTTCCTCGGTTATGACATCTCCCAGGCCCGTAGCGGTGGCGAGGAAGGATCGAAACCTCGTTGAGGGGTCACGCTCCCTCCCATACGTGCCACAATTCCCCCGTGCTCACCCTTCCGCCTGACTCCTACCAAGTCATCCTCCGTCTCTCGGCGGCCACGCTTATCGGAGGCTGCATCGGGCTCGATCGGGAAGCGCGGCGGAAGCCGGCCGGGATGCGCACACACGCGCTGGTCTCGCTCGGGGCGGCGGTTGTCACGCTCGTCGTGGTCCGTTCCTCTGTCGCCGGTGACTTCACGGCCGTGAGCCGTGCCGTTCAGGGGATCATCGCCGGCGTCGGTTTCCTCGGCGGCGGCGTCATCATCAAAGCCGAACACGAGATGGTGCATGGGCTTACCACCGCGGCCTCGGTCTGGCTCGTGGCCTCGCTCGGAATCGCCTGCGGGATCGGCCAGTGGGCACCGGCGCTCGTTGCACTCGCCCTGGCCATGGTCATCCTCATCCTCGGCGAGCCGGTCGATGCTTTCGTACACCGCATCGTCCGCAGGCGCGAAGAGCCTCCACCCGACGACGGCACGCCGCGGTGACTGGCCGCTTACCGCCGCAAGCGTCCCTCTTCGACCATCAGGCAACGGTCCTGAACGACTTTGATGCCGGCCTCGGCCAGTATCTGCGCGGCCTCATCATTGCGGATGCCGAGCTGAAACCAGACGCTCTTCGGCTTTGCAGCGAGGATATCGTCGACATGCGGGGGGATATCCGAGGGACGGCGGAAGACGTTGACCATATCGATGGGCCGGCCGATGTCGGCAAGCTTGCGGAAAACGGGGTTGCCGAGAATCTCGGTCACCTCGGGATAATAGACAGGAACGGGGATAATGTCGTAACCGGCCGCAGCCATATGGGCGGGGACGTAGAAACCGGCCTGATCGGCGTGCGACTCCGGCTTGATCCCGAGAACGGCGATGGTTTTGGTATCGCGAAGGAGTATCTCGATGCCGGCGGCATCGTTAACGAGGTTTGTTTTCCAGTCTGTCATGGCGGCGCAGAGTAGCAAAAAGTAGGCTGGCCGGTGGCGGTTGCGTGGTCTCGCGGTTGCGCGGTCTCGCGGGTAGGTTGCTGGGTTGCTGAGTTGCTGAAGTGGAGAATCGCGCCAGACCGCGAGGCCCCGAGACCGCGAGACCGCGCAACCGCATTACACGGAATAACCAATCAGCACGTCTGTTTTTTGCTGTTACTTCAACCCACTCCAAAACGAGGTACATGACCGGATGAAACGACTCGCTTTCGCCGCACTGCTATTCATTGCTCCGTTCACCGCGTTCGCCGCCTCCGCGCCGACGCAGGCCGTCCTCGTCATGACGAAGGGAAGCGGCCACCTCACGGCGAAGTCGCTCTCGGCGAGCTTCGATCCGAACATCTCCGCCGACGAGCGCGACGTGCGTGAGTTCACGGCCATCAACGGATTCGCCGCGAACCTGACGGCGGACGAGATCGCCTCGCTGAAGGCCTCGGGTCAGGTCGTCTCGATCGAGCCCGACCTCGAGCGTCACGCGCTGACCGACACGGTCGTGGCCGGCCAGCAGACGACACCGTACGGCGTGACGGACATCGACGCCCCCGCGGTCTGGCCAGTCACACGCGGCAAATCGCTCTCGAACGGTCCGGCCATCCACGTGGCCACCATCGACACCGGCATCGATTACAACAACCCTGAGCTGTCCGGCGCCTTCAAGGGCGGCTTCAATTTCGTTGCACGAACCAGCGATCCTCTGGACGACAACGGACACGGCACGCATGTCGCGGGCACGATCGTCGCGGCTAACGACGGCGCCGGCGTGGTCGGCATCGCATCGGACGTCGACATCTATTCGCTGAAGATGCTCGATACATGCGGCAGCGGGGCAATCAGCAACGAGATCCAGGCTGTCGACTGGATCATCCAGAAGAAGCAAGCGATCGGCGGCAACTGGATCATCAATCTCTCGCTCGGCTCCGACACCGCATCCACCGCCGAGCAGGCCGAATTCCAGGCTGCCGCGAACGCCGGGATTCTCGTCTTCGCCGCGGCCGGCAACAGTTTTGATGGGACGACCCTGGGGTTGTCCTACCCGGCCGGCTACTCGACGGTCGTCTCCGTCGGCGCGGTTGATTCGACCAACACCATCGCCGACTTCTCGCAACGCGGTCCCGATCTGAAGCTCGTTGCGCCCGGGGTCGACGTTCTTTCGACCTACGTCTCGCCCATGGTGTCAACCAATGACGGACGAAAGATCGCCGCCGTGCGCGCCGATTATCGGGACGCCACGACCATGCAAGGCTTGACGTTCGGCGCCTGCCCTCCAGCCACGACCGGGATCAGTGGTACGTTTGTCAGTTGCGGCTTTGGCGCGGCGACTGACTATCCCCCGGCCGTAAAGGGAAAGATCGCGCTCGTCCAGCGTGGCCCGCTGGGTGCCAATGGCATCACCTTCTTCGACAAAGCGCAGAACGCCTTCAAGGCGGGAGCAAGCGGCATCATCGTGTACGACAATGCTCCGGTCGACCCCAACAACCCATTCTTCCCTGGCTTTTTCACGACCGCCACAACCGCGGCCACGATTCCGGCCACCGCACCATTCCTTGGAATCAGCCAGGCCGACGGACAGGCTCTGCTGGCCACGCCGAACGTCACCGTCAGCATGACCAGTGGTTTCGAGCAGTTCGCCCTCCTGGCCGGGACGTCGATGGCCTGCCCGCACGCCGTCGGCGCCGCGGCGCTGGTCTGGGCTTCATCACCAAACTCCACGGCCGGCAACGTCACGACGGCGCTCGAGCAGGCGGCCAAAGACCTCGGCGATCCGGGCCAGGACAACACATACGGCTACGGGCTCGTGGACGCGTACGCCGCGGCCAAACTGCTCAATCCCTCCGCGTTCGGTCCGGCCACCGGTCCCGTGAAGGCACGAATGGCAGGGCGGCGCGGGCACTGACCGAACGCTTCCTCGTCTCCTGATCCAATATGAACGCGGCGCCCCAGGGCGCCGCGTTTCGTCTGCTAGAATCCAGCAATGAAACGCCTGCTGCTGGTTCTCTCGCTTCTCGCCTCGCACGCCCTGTTCGCCGCGGACACGCATCGTTACATCGTCCTCACGACGCCGGAAGCACGTGCCTCCAGGATCCGCGCCCTGAACACCGCGGGTGGGACCGAACGAAACCTGCGCACATTCGAATCGATCACTGGATTCGCCGCCGGTCTGACGGACGACGAAGCAGCGGCCATGCGCAAGTCAGCCGGCGTGCGTTCCGTCGGCCAGACGATCCCGGTTTACGCGGTCGGCGGTGGTAACGTCCAGCCGGCATCGATCACGACGCGGCCGGCAAGCGGACCCCTGGCCACGATGCAGGTCGTCCCGCCGAACATCGACCTCGTTCATGCCCGCGACGTCTGGCGCCTCACCCGGGGAGGCGGCGTCAACATCGTCATTTTCGATACCGGAGTCGACATCGCGCATGCCGATCTGGCGGCGAATATCTCCGGCGGCTACAACACCTTCACGGGTCTGAACGACTTCAACGATGACAATTTTCACGGCACGCACGTCTTCGGCATCATCGGCGCGCTCGACAACAATATCGGCGTGGTCGGAGTCTCGCCGGAAGCGCGCATCTATTCCGTGAAAGCGCTGGACCGGACCGGGTCCGGCACCGACGAGAACCTCGTGGCGGCGGCCGACTGGGTCATTGCCAAGAAGCACACCGACGGCGGCAACTGGATCGTCAGCATGTCGCTCGGATCGATCGGGATCACGGATGCCGAGGCCGCGGCCTTCCAACGGCTGATCGATGAAGGCGTTCTGTGCGTCGCCGCGGCCGGCAACGACGGATGGAACCAGCTTCTCTATCCTGCCGCGCTGCCGGGCGTCGTCTCCGTCGGCGCCGTCGACAACTCGAAGGTCATCGCCAGTTTCTCGAACTCGGCGTCGACGCTCAACGTCGTCGCGCCGGGCGTCTCGGTTCTCTCCACCTTGCCCATGGGCTCGGTACACCGGGCGGAAACCAGGATCGCCGACAGCACCGTCGTGGCAGCGGCACAGGTCACCGGCGCCCCGCTCAGCACGGTCACAGGGCAGTGGGTCTACTGCAACTACGGCGCAGCGAGCGACTTTCCGGCCGAAACGGCCGGCAGGATCGCTGTGATCATGCGCGGCAATTCGATCACGTTCTCCGAAAAGGTGCGGAATGCCCGCACCGCCGGAGCCATCGGCGCCGTGATCATCAACAACAACCCGGAAATCGGCGACACAGGCTGGACCCTCATCAACTTCGCGTGCGATGCGACGGGCTGCCATAGTGATCCGAGCGACCTTTCCTATGACTGGCCTGTCGTGGTGGCAATGTCCGCCGCGGATGGCGCCACTCTGATGGCCGGCGCGAAGGACCAGGCCATCACCGTCTCCGCATGGCAGGACGACTACGGGATCCTCAGCGGAACGTCGATGGCGACACCGCACGTCACCGGCGTGGCCGCGTTGATCTGGTCGCTCGCGCCGTCAGCCACAGCGAGACAGGTTGCCGGCGCGCTACGCGCCACGGCCATCGACCTCGGCCCGCCGGGAGTCGACGATGTCTACGGCTACGGATTCATCGATGCCCGCGCCGCGGCGCAATGGCTCTCTCCGGCCGTCTTCGGCCTTCCGCCGCATCCCGACGTGCGCCAGCGCGGCGTACGCCCCTGACACGCCGCGCAAACGCCCGCGTTGCCGTTCGGAGCTAGAATGCGCCCGCCGCGCGGAGCCCGCGCGTGGGATCACATCTGACGGAGAACGAAGCCAATGCGCATCGGCGTGCCGACCGAGATCAAGAACAACGAATACCGCGTGGGGATGACACCCTCGGGCGCGCAGGACCTCACATCTGACGGCCACAACGTCTATGTGCAGTCCGGAGCCGGCAGCGGAAGCGGTTTCGGCGACGACGAATACGCCGCCGCCGGCGCCACAATCCTCCCCGACGCCGATGCCGTCTACGCGCAGGCCGAGATGATCGTGAAGGTCAAGGAACCGGTCGATGCGGACCTGGCGCGCCTCAAAGAGGGGCAGCTCCTTTTCACCTACCTTCATCTCGCGCCAGTGCCTGACCTCACCGCGGCGCTGTTGAAAAAGAAGATCACCGGCATCGCTTACGAAACCATCACCGACGAGCGGAAACGCACGCTGCCTCTGCTCACGCCGATGTCCGAGGTGGCCGGCCGCATGTCGATCCACGTCGGCGCGTATTACCTGCACAAGCCCAACAACGGCCGGGGCGTCCTCCTCGGCGGCGTCCCGGGAACCCTGCCCAGCGATGTGGTGATCATCGGCGGCGGCGTGGTCGGCACGAACGCCGCGAAGATGGCCGCCGGCCTCGGTGCGCGCGTCACCATCCTCGACACGAACCTCGACCGGCTCCGCCAGCTCGACGACATTTTCCGCGGCACCGTGCAGACGCTGGCCTCGAACAAAGCGCATCTGGCCGACGCCTGCCGCCGCGCCGATCTCCTGATCGGAGGCGTTCTCATCCCCGGGGCCTCTGCGCCGAAGCTCGTGACCCACGAGATGGTGCGCAGCATGAAAAAAGGCTCCGTCATCGTCGACGTGGCCATCGATCAGGGCGGCTGCGTCGAGACGGCCCATGCCACGACGCACTCCGATCCCGTCTACGAGGTCTACGGCGTAATTCACTACTGTGTCGCCAACATGCCAGGCGCGGTACCGCGAACATCGACGATCGCGCTGACGAACGCCACCTTGCCGTACACCCGCAAGCTGGCCTCCCTCGGCTTCAAGAGCGCGATTGCCGCCGATTCCGGCCTGGCTGAGGGTGTCAATGTTTATGGCGGGAAGATCACCTACAAAGCGGTGGCCGATTCACAGGGTCGGGAGTTCACAGTACTCGATAAGTTGCTATAGTCTTAGCCAGTGAAACAGCGAACGATCATCCTTTCTCTCGCCGCCGGCATCGCAGTTCTGGGACTCGTCCCCGCCGCCTTCGCGCAACCTGACATCGCGGTTACAAAAAGTTGCCAGTCGACCGCAGCTGCCGGCAGCGACGTGCCGTTCGATGTAACCATCCTCAACGTCGGCAATAGCGACGCCAGCACCGTCTCGCTCACGGACCCGCTGCCGGCGGGGATGACCTTCGTTTCCGCGACTCAGAACAACGGTCCGGCGTTCGACTGCAGCAGCCAGCCCGCGGTCGGCACGAACGGAACAATCACCTGCACTATCGCCACACTCACCGCGGGATCGAGCGCGGACTTCACCTTCATCGCCAACATCCCCCCGGCCACCCCGCAGGGCACGACCTTCACCAACATCGCTACCGGCTCGTGTGTGCCCCCTGACTCCAATAGCGAGAACGATTCCGGCTCAGCCTCGGTGACGGTTCCCATTCCCCAGGCCGACATCGGAGTCCAAAAGACCGGCCCGTCAAGCGCGGCGCCCAATACCGATGTGCCGTATGCGATCTCCGTGAACAACGCCGGCCCCGACCCGGCCACCAGCTTCTCACTCACGGACACGTTGCCGGGCACGATGACGTTTGTCTCGATCGCGCAGAACAGCGGGCCGGCCTTCGACTGCAGCAGCCACCCCAGCGTCGGCTCCGGGGGCACGATCACCTGCACCATCGCATCCCTCGCCTCCGGCGCGAGCGCGACATTCACGCTCACCGGCCACATTCCGTCCGGGACCGCCTCGGGCACCACGTTCTCGAATACCGCCAACGTGTCGTCATCAACAACCGACCCTGATCCCGACAACAACAGCAGCCTCTTCGCCCTCGTCGTAAGCTCGAGCGATCTGGCCATTACGAAGACCGGACCGGCTACCGCTGCCTCGGGCGGCACGATCTCCTGGACCATCACCGCCTCGAACAACGGTCCCGACACCTCAGCACCCACCACCTTCAACGACCCGCTGCCGGCAGGGACGACATTCGTCTCGATTGTGCAGAACACCGGTCCGACGTTTGTCTGTAGTAACCCGGGTGTGGGCAACAACGGCGCCGTGAGCTGCTCAATCGGCACAATCGGCCAGTTTGCCTCGGGAGCGAGCGCGCAGTTCACGCTGACGGCAAAAACCGATCCGAACGCCACCGGGACCCTGAGCAACACTGCCACCATTTCCGGCCCGAACGCCGATACGAACCCCGCCAACAACAGCGCGACCGCGTCGACGACCGTTCAATCAATGGCTGACCTGTCGGTGAATAAGACCGGAGCCGCGAGCGCGAATGCCGGTACCAACGTCACGTACACCATCACGCTGGCGAACGGCGGTCCGTCTTCCGCACTGAGCGTTTCACTCACCGATGCCGTGCCGGCGAACACGACGTTTGTCTCCGAGTCGCAGACCACCGGTCCGGTCTTCTCCTGCACCACACCCGCGGCGGGAGGCACCGGCACCATCAATTGTTCGCTGGCGTCGTTCGCAAACGGGGCGTCCGCAACGTTCAGCGTCACGGTCAACATCAATCCGGGCGCGGCCGGCATGACCATCACGAACACGGCCAACGTCGCGACGGCGTCCACCGATTCGAACCCGGGAAACAACACCTCTACCGCCAACACGACCGCCACGACGAGCGCCGACATCGCGGTCGTCAAGACCGCGGCGGCCACGGCGGCCGCGACCACGAACCTCACCTACAACGTCACCGTCACGAATAACGGCCCATCCGATTCGGCCGTTGTGACCATGAACGACACGCTCCCGCCGAACACGACGTTCGTCTCCGAGTCACAGACGGCGGGACCGGCATTCATCTGCGCGAACCCGCCCTCCGGCGGAACCGGGACCGTCTCCTGTTCCATCGCTTCTCTCACATCCGGCACGTCGGCCACATTCGCGATCGTCGTCAATATTTCGGCCGGGGCGCCGCAAGGACCCAGCAGCAACACGGCCACGGTGACCTCAGCCAACGATCCAAACGCCGGCAACAACAGCTCGACGGCCGTCACGACGATCACGCCGGCGCCCGTCCCGATGGTGTCGCCGCTGGCACTGCTGCTCCTCGCCGTCATCCTGGCCGCTGCCGGGGCGGTGGTTCCGAAACAATAAACCGGCCCGACGCGTATTGCTTTCTGACCACGGCGCCATCCTCACGGATGGCGCCGTTTTTTGATCGAGACCTGTTTCACATCGAACGCCACAGCTTTGTAACGAGCCGCGGCATGACTCACGTGTATAAAAAGTTGACCGGAGAGTCATTCCGCACACCCAACCCGCTCCGTTCATCACATTCTTCGATGAGCGCGGCGAAATCGCCCGAACCCCGCTCTACGATCGCCATTCAATGCTGAATCCGAAACTCATCGCAGCGACACTGCTTCTCCTCGCCGTCTCATGCGCGAGCATCCGTGACATGAGCAGCGTGGCCGATCCGGCCATGCACGGCGTTGGAACGCCTGCAACACCCGCGGCAAGCTGGACACCGCCGGCGAACGCGGCGCCTCCACCCGTGCCGCGTCCGAACGATCTGGCTCTCCCACCGGCCGGCGCGCCGCTCGAACTGGCGCAAATCGTCGATCTGGCCCTGTCGAATAATCCGCTGACGCGAGCGACGTGGCTTGAGGCACGCATCTCCGAGGCGAGCCTCGGCAGCGCCCGCGCGGCGTACCTGCCGACCGCCGCTCTCGACGCCTCGCTCTCGCGCGCCCGTACCTCGCCGACCACCAGCGCGGTGACGGCACTCAACGGCCCGGTGCTCTCGCTCGACTATCTCCTGTTCGATTTTGGCGGCCGCAACGCCGCGGCCGAAACAGCGCGGCAGACGCTCATCGCCGCCGACTACGCCCACAATCAATCGATCCAGGACATCATTCTCGCGGTCGAGCAGGCGTATTACGACTACCTCGACGCGAAGGCCCTTCTGACCGCGCAAGCGGCGACGATCAAAGAACGGCAGACCAGCCTCGACTCCGCCGACGCCCGGCACCGGGCTGGCGTGGCCACGATCGCCGACGTGCTCCAGGCGCGAACAGCGTTCGCGCAAGCGCAGCTCACCTACGAGACGATCGAGGGCAACCTGCGCCGGTTGCAGGGAAACATCGCCACGGAGATGGGGCTGCCGGCGTCGACACCGTTCGAGGTCGGCGAACTGCCCGAGGACGTGCCGGCGCAGAAGGTGAACGAGGCGGTCGAGTCGCTGATGGCCCACGCGGTCACCGACCGTCCGGATCTCGCCGCCGCGCGTGCCGCGGTGGAGAGCGCTCGCGCGCACGTGCAGGCCGTGCGCGCTCAGGGACTGCCTTCCGTCGGCATCGGTGCCAGCGTGGGACCCTACTTCACGAACGGATTGAGCCAGCGAACCTCGCTCTACTCGGCCGGCATCTCGGTCCACGTGCCGCTCTTCACCGGCTTCCGCACCACGTACGACGTTCGGGCCGCGGAACTGGAGACGAAACTTGCGGGCGAAAACGCGCGTGGCCTGGAGCAGCAGATCGATCTGCAGGTCTGGACCAGTTACTACGCGCTGCAGACCGCCCTGCAGCGGCTGACGACAAGCCGCGCTCTCCTGCGTGACGCCAGCGAATCGGCCGACGTGGCCACGGGGCGATATCGCGCCGGCATCGGCAGCATTCTCGACCTTCTCACCGCCGAGTCCGCACTCGAAAATGCGCGCGCGGAGGAAGTTCAGGCACGCGCCGACTGGTTCCTTTCAGTTGCACAGCTCGGACACGACACTGGCACGCTGACGCGGGCCGTGGCATCGCAAGGAAAGTGATCACGATGATTCCAATGAAGTCGTTAGGCCTTCGGGCCATCGCCGGCGCCGCGATCGCGGTCAGCCTCTTCGGCTGCGGCGAACAGAAACAAAAGGCGCCCGACGAGCGCGTGCCCGTCACGGTTGCCGTGGCGGAGCAGAAAGACATCCCCCTTCAGGTCCGCGTCATCGGCAACGTGCAGCCCATCGCCACCGTGGCGGTCCGGGCGCTCGTGGCCGGGCAACTGCAGCGCGTCTGGTTCAAGGAAGGGGACGACGTCAGCAAGGGCCAGCTCCTTTTCACCATCGATCCCCGGCCATATCAGGCCGCGCTCTCGCAGGCAGAGGCGAACCTGGCCCGCGATGAAGCGCAACTGCGGAACGCCGAGTCCGAGGCGAAGCGCTACGATGAACTGGTCAAAAAGGACTACGTCACGCGCGAGGACTACGAGAAGTTCGTTTCCGGCGCCGAGGCCGCGCGCGCCGTCGCCACGGCAGACCGCGCCGCCGTCGAGAACGCCCGCCTGCAGCTCGAGTACTGCGAGATCCGCTCCCCGATGGACGGCCGCACGGGCAGCCTGCAGGTGCAGGCCGGCAACCTCGTCAAAGCAAACGACACCACATCGCTGGTGACGATCAACCAGATCACGCCCGTGTACGTGACCTTCGCGGTTCCGGAATCGCAGCTCGGCGAGGTCCGCCTCCGCGGCCTCGGCAACGTCCCGGTCGCGGCCCTCCCGCAGAACGGCGGCCCCCAGATCGCCACCGGCTTCCTGACCTTCATCGACAACAACGTCAACACCACCACGGGCACGATCAACCTCAAAGCGACCTTCGCCAATCAGAACCGTGCTCTCTGGCCCGGCCAGTTCGTCAATGTGGCCATGACGCTGGCTGACCGCCCCAACGCAATCGTCATCCCCACACAGGCTGTGCAGGTTGGGCAGCGGGGACAATACGTTTATGTAGTGAAGAACGGAGGCGTCGAGATGCGGCCGGTAACCGTGTTCCGCGCCGTCGATCAGCAGTCGATCATCGATCGCGGTATCTCTGCCGGCGAGACGGTCGTCACCGACGGCCAACTCCGGCTGTCACCAACCAGTAAGGTGGATGTGAAGAAACAGGGGGTGGGGAGTAGGGGGTAGGGAGTGGGAGCTAGAGCTGCGCGTCCTATGCGAAGCTGCTCTCCCGCACCGCACACCCCACCTCCCCACAAGCGAATCGAGCCCACATGAACATTTCCGCCATCTTCATCCGCCGCCCGGTCATGACGACGTTGGTCATGATGGCCATCGTCCTCTTCGGCATCATGGCCTACCGTCAACTGCCGGTCAGCGATCTGCCGAACGTCGACTTCCCGACGATCAACGTCAATGCCTCGCTGCCCGGCGCAAGCCCGGAGACGATGGCGGCCTCGGTGGCCACTCCGCTGGAGCGGCAGTTCTCGACAATCGCCGGCCTGGACTCGATGACGTCGGCCTCGTACCTCGGCTCGACCTCGGTCACTCTGCAGTTCAATCTCAGCCGCAACATCGACGCCGCCGCGCAGGATGTGCAGTCTGCCATCGCCGCGGCCGCCCGGCAGCTTCCGCCGAACATGCCGACGCCGCCGTCGTACAACAAGGTCAATCCGGCTGACACCCCCGTCTTCTTCCTTGCCCTCACCTCGGACACGATGCCACTCAACGATCTCGATGAGTACGGCGAGACGCAGATGGCCCAGCGCATCTCCATGGTGCCAGGCGTGGCGCAGGTTTCGGTGTATGGCGCGCAGAAGTACGCCGTGCGCATCCAGCTCGATCCGCGGCAGCTCGCCGCGCGGGGCCTCGGCATCGACGAGGTCGTCGGCGCCGTCCAGAACGGCAACGTGAATCTCCCCACCGGCGTCATGAACGGTCCGCACACCGCCTACACCGTTCAGTCGAATGGGCAGCTCATGCACGCCGCGGACTACCGGCCGATGACCGTGGCCTACCGGAACGGAGCGCCGGTCAAGCTCGAGGAGCTCGGCAACGTTCTGGATGACGTCGAGAACAATCAGACCGCCGCATGGTTCAAAGACAAACGCGGTCTCATTCTGGCCATCCAGAAGCAGCCGGGCACGAACACCGTCGAGGTTGCCAACAGCATCCGCGACCTGCTGCCGACGTTCCGCAAAGAGCTGCCGGCCTCGGTGAATCTGGAGATCCACCGTGACCGGGCCCAGTCGATCCGTGAATCTGTTGCCGACGTGAAGTTCACCCTGCTGCTCACGCTCTTCCTGGTCATCCTGGTCATCTTCCTCTTCCTGCGCAACGTCTCCGCGACGGTCATCCCCAGCCTGGCGCTGCCGCTGTCGATCCTCGGCACGTTCGCGGTGATGTATATCTTCGATTACTCCCTCGACAACCTCTCGCTCATGGCCATCACGCTGTCAGTCGGCTTCGTCGTCGATGACGCCATCGTCGTGCTCGAGAACATCGTCCGGCACATGGAGATGGGAGAGAAACCCTTCGAGGCCGCGTTCAAAGGATCGAAGGAGATCGGTTTCACGATCGTCTCCATGACCATCTCTCTTTCGGCCGTCTTCATCCCGGTCCTCTTCATGGGCGGCATCCTCGGACGGCTCTTCCACGAGTTCGCCGTGACGATTGGCGCGGCGATCCTCGTCTCCGGCTTCGTCTCGCTCTCCCTCACGCCGCTCCTCAGCGGCATGTTCCTTCGCCCGCACGCCGGCCAGCACCACGGAAAGCTGTATCAGATGTCGGAGCGCTTCTTCGACGGGATGCTCCATATTTACGAGCGCGGTCTGCGCGTGTCGCTGCGCCACCGTGCCACGACGCTCCTATTCTCGATCATCATTCTCGCGGCGACGGTAGCCCTCTTCATGATCATTCCCAAGGGCTTCATCCCGAATGAAGACCAGGGCCAGATATTCATCAACATCGAGGCGCAGCAGGGAATCAGCTTCCCCGACCTCGTGCAGCACCAGTTGGCCGCCGCCGCGATCGTGGCCAAAGAGCCGGGCGTAGCCACGTTCTTCTCCACCTGCGGCAACCGCGGCGCCAGCAACACCGGCATCATTTCAATCCGCACCACGCCGAAGAGCGAGCGCAACGTCACGATCGACGACATGATCGCTTCGCTCCGTCCGAAGTTGAACGCCATCCCCGGGATCCGGGCCTACGTACAGAACCCGCCACCCATCCGCCTCGGCGGCCGCAGCGGCAACGCGAACTATCAGTACACGATGCAGGGACCGGACACGGCGCAGCTTTATACAGGGGGCGACGCGATGTTGCGGAAGATGCGCACGTTACCCGACCTCACCGACGTCGCCACCGACCTGCAGCTCAAGAATCCAACGCTCGTTCTCACCGTCGACCGCGACAAGGCCTCCGCACTCGGCCTGGACATGGCCAAGGTTCAGGACGCGCTCTACTCCGCCTACGGCACGCGGCAGATCTCGACTATCTACGCCCCGAACAACGAGTACCAGGTCATCATGCAGCTCGAACCGGAGTTCGAAGGAACGCCGGCGGCGCTGTCGATGCTCTACGTCCGCGCCAACGGCGGTGCGCTCGTGCCGCTCGACACTCTGACCAAGCGCGTTCCGTCATTCGGCCCGCTCGCCGTCAACCACTCCGGCCAGCTCCCCTCGGTCACGATCTCCTTCAACACCAAGCCCGGCATCTCCCTCGGCCAGGCGGTCGACGAGATCAACGGCGTAGCCAAGCAGACCCTCCCGGCCTCCATCTCCACCTCATTCCAGGGCACCGCGCAGGCCTTCCAGTCGTCCCTGCAGGGGCTGGGCATCCTGCTGATCGTGGCCATCGCCGTGATCTACATGGTCCTGGGCATTCTCTACGAGAGTTTCATCCACCCGTTGACGATCCTCTCGGCACTTCCGTTCGCCGGCTTCGGCGCACTCCTGACGCTGCTCGTCTTCCACGTCGATCTCTCGATCTACGCCTTCGTCGGCATCATCATGCTGGTCGGGTTGGTGAAGAAGAACGGCATCATGATGGTCGATTTCGCCCTCGAGAGGCAGAAAGAGGGGAAGAGTCCCGACGAGTCGATCTACGAAGCCTGCGTCGTCCGCTTCCGTCCGATCATGATGACAACGATGGCGGCGCTGATGGGCACTCTGCCGATCGCGCTCGGCTACGGGGCCGGCGCGGAGTCACGGCGGCCGCTCGGCCTCGCCGTCGTCGGCGGTCTCCTCTTCTCGCAGACGCTCACCCTCTTCGTGACGCCGGTCTTCTACGTCTACCTGGACAAGCTGCGCAAGAAACCGAAGGGAAGCACAGACGGCAGCGACGCGATCGAGGACGAATTCGCCGCGCTGCAGCCGGCCGTCGAGGAACAACCGGTCGGGGCGATGTTCACGGCCAAACCGGAACCAGCCGTTTAGCCCTCGGTTAGCCCACGGTTAGCCCCCGGTTAGCCCTCGGTTAGCCCCCGGTTAGCCCGCATTTCTCACAAAGGTCACCGAGGGTACCTATCGACAATACACAGCGTCACTTGACTGTGTACGCCGGCCTCACTGATAGAGCAATGGAATGGTCGCCGTCCGCTGATCGGCGTCGCCTCGCTTGCGAACGGTGACGTTCAGAGCCGAGGCTTTCTCGGAATCGGCCGGAAGCTCCAGAACCACCTTCGTGCCCTCAGTGCTCTTCAACACGGAGACGACCGTCGTCTTCGGAAAGCTCCCGAACAACAGGTCGTCCGGCGCTGCGTTTCGCACGAAGAGGACAAACTTCCGCGAGCCGCCGGTCCGAAGGTGAGCGGACGCCGACGGGATGAACGGCTCCCCGTTCATCTGAAACGGATACGCGGCGTTCGTCGCGTCGTGTGAGCCGCCCTTGATCGTCAGCCACTGTCCCGCGTCTTCGAAAAAGAACGGTTGCGATACCGCCAAGTCGCTACCGGCCGGTACGAGCACGTCATTGCGCTTGAAACCGTTCCTGCCGCTCTCGCGCACATGGACCAGCGTCTTGATCGCGTACGAACCGGCGGGAAGGCTGAGCGTGGCGTAGTACTTCACCCCATTGTTGCGAATCTTGTCGCCCACCTTGGAGAGATCGAGCGCAACCCGCTGGTAAAGCGCATCGCGAACGATCCCATCGTGGTCGAACGCGTAGATGAAAATGTCGGTCGTGGCATGCTGATCACGAGCCGCCGCCAGGAGGTCACCACCATCGATTTCCAGGATCACGGGAACCTGCGCATTCGCTTTCGCAGTCGGGAACGGCGCCGCCAGCGCGGCGATGTGGACCGCGTCCTGCGGGATATCGTTCATGATGATCTCCGCGTTGGAGAGAGACCGTTCGATCTCGTTCCCGAGTCCCGTCTCGTAATAACCGGTGCGATAGGAGACATGGCCCCCGGGAACGTTCACCAGCCGGACATTGATCGGGTGAAAGCTGCCGGGTTGCGACGTGGGGACCGTGAACCCGAGCACATAGACGACCTCCTGCATCTTCAGCTCGCGCGCGAAATCGTCGGTAAGGTCGTTCGAATTCTTGATGACCGCTCCGCCGGTCGCGTTTGCGAGCAGGTGCAACCCTTCGTTGGACGCCGGGCCGGTGGTACCTGCCTTCGCCGAAATCTGGGGGCGAATACCGCTGATGTCGACGGCATCGAGGATCACGTCGGACTTACGCGCCGCCTCCGTGAGCTTGGCCAGAATGGTGAGGCTTGTCGACGAGCCGTAACGGTTATCGGTGTCGGGGATCCTCCAGATCTGACCGGACTCGACGGCGGCGGCCTCATTGAGCTGGTCCGGAGTCGAACGGGCATCCCGCCCTTGAATGAGCCGCGGATCGAATCCTTCCGAGAGAAAGACGATGTGCTTCCGTCCGGACACGGCGCGAAGCGTCGTGGCCAGTCCGGTGAGCATCCCCACTTGTTTATCGATCTTGTCGCGGTTGTATTGGTCTTCGAGGCGGTCGGCGCCTCGCAGGATGTCTTTGAAATCCTCCGCGAATTTATCGGTGTTGCCGGGAAGGTCCGGCAAATCCGACTGCGTGACGAAGGCGGAGTCGCCGGCAAGCTGCAGAGGGTCAAAGCCGTGGAAGGACCGGGGCTCGGCGATCGCGGCGTTGAGCAGCTTTCGATCGGTCGTGAACGCGGTCAGAAGCCGGAAGCCGTGCGCGACGTCGATTGTAGCCACACCGACGCGGTCCCGTGGGTGCACCTGCTTCGTGACGAAGTCGCGGGCGGCCGCCTGCGCTTTGACGATCTTGATCGGTGACGAGTAGCTCAGATCGAACAGGATCAGAAAATTGCGGCGGGCGATCGGGTTGAGCGGGGAGATCGCACTGATGGCGTTGCCCGAGCCGGAATCAGCCGAGCCGAAATCGGCCACGTCGAGCGACCGGACCGACCGCGGCTTCCCCTCGCTGACGACCTCGAAGTTCTCCGCCTTCAGCCCGCGGATCGGGGCGCCGTCGCGATCGACCACCGTCACCGGGATCTCGACGTAATTGACGGTGATCTTTTCCGATACCTGTGCCTGGGCAACTGCCGCGAGCGCGACAAGCAGCATCGCAAGGCGGGTGATCGATGGCATGGGACCTCCAATAACTGCGGCCGCATGGTAGCCCGATGTCCCCTCCAAATGACCCGGATCGCTACAGGAACCTGTGACGATCCTGATGAAAACCGGGCCCGTGGACCCGTTTTCTCACAGTGTTGAATCGCGGACCTGTGAAACGCCGAGAGCCTTCTCCCCCGCGCTTTTCAGCGGGGGAGAAGAGCCTGCCCTGAGCGAGCGAAGCGAGTCGAAGGGTGCCGACAGGCGGATGAGGGAGCGGTTCTCGCGCTTAAGTCAATTGTTTTCATGAGTTTCCAACGCCAGTTTATCAAACCAGTCCACTGTTTGGCTAGCTCCAACGGCCCCTCATCCGCCTTCGGCACCTTCTCCCCCCCGCTGAAAAACGCGGTGGGGAGAAGGGACGCTCGATGAACACTCTGCCTGCGATTCCACTCAGATCGTGTTCGACGACGGTGAGGCCCTTTCTCGGGATGAGAGGAGGCCCTCTTGACAGAATAAACCCTCGCACATATTGTTAGCACTCACGAGGCTTGAGTGCTAAACGCTCACCTCAGGATCAGCGATGATCTCGCGGCGTTCTGCCGCGGAACAAATCCACGAATCGGGTGAAAGGAGAGTCACAGATGGCTATGAAACTTCGTCCGCTGTATGACCGCATCGTCGTCACGCGCAAAGAAACGGGAGAGCAGGTGCGCGGCGGCATCATCATTCCGGACACGGCCAAAGAGAAGCCTCAGCAGGCAGAGGTGATCGCGGTCGGAGACGGTAAGTTTTCCGACGACGGCAAGCGTATGAAGCTTGACGTCAAGAAGGGCGACACCGTCCTCATCGGCAAGTACTCCGGCACCGACATCAAGATCGATGACGTCGAGTACACCATCCTCCGCGAAGACGAAGTCCTCGCGGTGGTCGAGTAAGCAAGATCAATTAAGGAGAAACAACTCATGGCAAAGCGTATTACGTACGGAGAAGATGCCCGTCAGGCCATTCTTCGCGGCGTCAACAAGCTCGCCGACGCGGTCAAGGTGACGCTCGGCCCCCGCGGCCGCAACGTCGTCATCGAGAAGAAGTTCGGCTCGCCCACGATCACCAAGGACGGCGTCACCGTCGCCAAGGAGATCGAGCTCAAGGATGAGCTCGAGAACGCCGGCGCCCAGATGGTCCGCGAGGTCGCATCGAAGACTTCCGACACCGCCGGAGACGGCACCACCACGGCCACTGTGCTGGCCCAGGCCATCTACCGCGAAGGCATCAAGAACGTCACCGCCGGCGCGAACCCGATGGACGTCAAGCGCGGCATCGAGCTCGCCGTGAAGGCCGCTGTCGAGTCGATCGACAAGCTGGCTAAGCCGGTCGAGGGCAAGGACATCGCCCACATCGGAACCATTTCCGCCAACAGTGACGACGAGATCGGCACCATCATCGCCCAGGCCATGGAGAAGGTCGGCAAAGACGGCGTCATCACCGTCGAAGAGGCGCGCGGCCTCGACACGGTCCTCGAAGTCGTCGAGGGCATGCAGTTCGACCGCGGCTATCTCTCGCCGTACTTCGTCACCGACCCGGAGCGGATGGAATCGATCCTCGAGAACGCCAAGATCCTCATCTACGAGAAGAAAGTCTCCTCGATGAAGGACCTGCTGCCGATCCTCGAGCAGACCGCCCGCCAGGGCAAGCCGCTCCTCATCATCGCCGAGGACGTCGAGGGCGAGGCTCTGGCCACGCTCGTCGTCAACAAGCTCCGCGGCACGCTGAACGTCGCCGCCGTCAAGGCGCCGGGCTTCGGCGACCGCCGCAAAGCCATGCTCGAAGACATCGCCATCCTCACCGGCGGAAAGCTGATCTCCGAGGACATCGGCGTGAAGCTCGAGAACGTGAAGTGGGAAGACCTCGGCGACGCCAAGCGGGTGGCCATCGATAAGGACAACACCACGCTCGTCACCGACACCGACGACAAGGGTCACAAGGAAGCGATCGCCGGCCGCGTCAAGCAGATTCGTACACTCATCGACGACACGACCTCGGACTACGACCGCGAGAAGCTCCAGGAGCGCCTGGCCAAGCTCGTCGGCGGCGTTGCCGTCATCAAGGTCGGCGCCGCGACCGAGACCGAGATGAAAGAGAAGAAGGCGCGCGTCGAGGATGCCATGCACGCCACCAAGGCTGCCGTCGAAGAGGGCATCGTCCCAGGCGGCGGCGTCGCTCTGCTGCACGCCATCGCCGCGGTGGAAGCCGTCAAGGCCGATGGCGACACCAAGGTTGGCGTCAACGTCATCCGCCGTGCGCTCGAAGAGCCGTTCCGGCAGATCGTCTTCAACGCCGGCAAGGAAGCCTCGGTTCTGCTCAATGAGATCCGCATCAAGAACAAAGGCGGCGGCTCGTGGGGCTATGACGCCCGCAACGACGAAGTCGTCGACATGCTCGGCGCCGGCATCATCGACCCGGCCAAGGTGACGAAGCAGGCGCTCCAGAACGCTTCCTCGATCGCCGGCCTCATGCTCACCACCGAAGCTCTCGTCTCCGAGATCAAGGAAGAAGAGAAGCCGCAGCCGGGTGGCGGCGGCGGTGGAATGGGCGGCGGTATGGGCGGAATGTACTAAGCCTCATCAACCACGCAGTCATGGGACGGGCGAGCCGAAAGGCTCGCCCGTTTCACGTAGGTTATGGCCGTGATGGCACGACGAGGCTTCAAAACCACCATTCCTGGAGGATTGCCTCACTCCCGGACTGCGTTGGCGGACTCGCGGGGTGTTCTTTTGACTCGGTTCGGGGCCGCATTCTTCATGACAATGGAGTCGCGGAGTCCACCGGTGACCTCGTGGAGTCCACGTAGTGACCTTTTGGAGCCACCTAGTGACCTCGCGGAGTCCACCTAGTGAGCTTTCTTAGCCACCTAGTGGCCTCGTGGAGTCCACCTAGTGACCTCGTGGAGCCACCTAGTGGCCTCGCGGAGTCCACCTAGTGACCTTTTCTAGCCACCTAGTGGCCTTGTGGAGTCCACCTAGTGACCTTTTTAGCCACCTAGTGGCCTCGCGGAGTCCACCTAGTGACCTTTTTTAGCCACCTAGTGGCCTCGCGGAGTCCACCTAGTGACCTTTTTTAGCCACCTAGTGGCCTCGCGGAGTCCACCTAGTGACCTTTTTTAGCCACCTAGTGACCTCGCGGAGTCCACCTAGTGACCTTTTTTGGCCACCTAGTGACCTCGCGGAGTCCACCTAGTGACCTTTTTTGGCCACCTAGTGACCTCGTGGAGGCCACCAGGTGGGATCGGGGAGTCGACTAGTGGACTCGCGGGTTCCATTAGTGAGGTCGTGGAGGCCACCAGGTGGACTCGCAGGGTCGACTAGTGGACCCGCGGGTTCCACTTGTGAGTTGATGAATGCGCCCATCAACCTCACGTGGCGGCAAACTGCGCGAAGGTGATCACGTTTCCGGCGGCATCGCGGATCACCGTCTCGGTCGATCCGTAGAAGGTCTGACGCCGCGCCACGATGACATCCGTTCCGCCCGGGATCAGTGAGGCGAGGCCATCGAGGTCGTCGACTTCGATGAACACCGCGGACGCGCCGATCGCGCGCGGACCCTCCAGCACTTTGGCCTCATCGCCGCGGACGCTGTCGAAGGTCTGGTACATGACCTCCACGCCGTCACGCGCCAGAATGACGAATCCGAGGGCGTCACCGTGCGGTACCTCGGCAGCGCGCGCGAAACCGAGAGCATCCCATAGCGGAAGCAGCGGCTCGATGCGATCGACGATCAGAACCGGCGTCGCTTTCTTGATCATGCCCTCACGATACCCCGCCCAAGCGGTGCCATACAATTCGCCGCAAATGAGAAAACCGCTCCTTGCCGTCGTGCTGATGCTGCTTGTTCCCTCGCTTTTCGCGCAGTCGCCGGAGCCCGCGCCGAACCGGCAGCCCGCTCCCGCCGGAGCGCGGCGCGAGACGCCGGCGCCGGACAGTGAGGATCGCGCGAATGGTCCTCGCCAGGGCGACGACAAGCACGCCGATGCCCGTCCTCCCGCTGACGCGAAGGACAAGATCTCCACGACCCAGCACACCGTCACCATCGGCGGCCAGACCATCAGCTACACCGCCCGCGCGGGGACCATGATCCTGCGCGACGAGGAAGGAAAGCCGCGCGCCAGCTTCTTCTTCACCTCCTACACAAAAGACGGCGCCGACCCCTCGCGGCGGCCGGTGACGTACACCTTCAACGGCGGCCCCGGATCGTCGTCGGTCTGGCTGCACATGGGAGCGTTCGGGCCGAAGCGCGTGGTCTACGCCGACGATGAAGGTCACGCCGCCAAGCCGCCCTATCGGACGGTCGACAACGAGGGAAGCATCCTCGACGTAACCGATCTGGTCTTCATCGACCCGGTCACGACCGGCTACAGCCGGGCCATTCCCTTCGCCGACGCCGGCAAGTTCCACGGCGTCGACTCCGACATCCAGTCCGTCGGCGAGTTCATCCGCCTCTGGACGACGCGCTACAGCCGCTGGTCCTCGCCCAAGTTCCTGGCCGGAGAAAGCTATGGCACGACGCGCGCGGCCGGCCTGTCGGGCTGGCTCGGCCAGCAGGGCTTCTACCTCAACGGCATCGTGCTCATCTCGTCGATCCTCAACTTCGAGACCGCGGAGTTCGACAGCGGCAACGACCTCGCCTATGAGCTCTTTCTCCCCACCTACACCGCCATCGCCTGGTACCACAAGCGGTTGTCTCCGGATTTACAGACCGGCACGCTGGAGCACGCCGTCGCGGAGTCGGAGCAATTCGCCCTCGGCGATTACACACACGCGCTGATGCAGGGGGACCGCCTCAGCGATCAGGACCGGCGCGACGTGACCGCGAAGCTGGCGCGGCTCACAGGCCTCTCACCCGCATACATCGAACAGACCAACCTCCGCGTGCGTATCGACCGCTTCGATAAGGAGCTCCTGCGCGCGCAGCGCCGGACGGTCGGCCGGCTCGACGCACGCTTCATCGGCATCGACAAAGACGCCGCCGGCGAGTCGACCGATTTCGATCCCTCCTACGCGGCCATCTTCGGCGAGTACACCGCGGTCGTGAACGACTACGTCCGCCGCGAGCTGAAATTCGACAGCGACCTGCCGTACGAGATTCTCACCGGCAAGGTGCGCCCATGGAGCTACGACCGCGCCCAGAATCGCTACGTCGACGTGGCCGAGACGCTGCGCGGAGCGATGACTGAGAATCCGTTCATGAAGGTCTTTGTCGCCAACGGCTACTACGACCTGGCCACCCCCTTCGCCGCCACCCGCTACACCTTCGCCCGCATGCAGCTCGATCTCGACCTGCGAAAGAACGTGTCGATGGACTACTTCGAGACGGGTCACATGGTCTACATCGACCGAAAGGCCCAGGCGCGGCTGAAAAAGGACGTGGACGAGTTCATCCGGGCGAACGCGAACGTGCAGTAGGACCGGGGGTTTAGAAGGCGGTTTACCACGGAGACACAGAGATCGCAGAGAGAACCTCCGCGTCCTTTGTGTCTCTGTGGTTGAACGGGTTTTCCGCGCTACCATGCGCGCGCCATGCCCCGCATCCTCGTCACCAACGACGACGGCATCTACAGCGAAGGACTCCGCAAACTTGCGGACGCCTGCCGGCGCATCGACGGCGTCGAGGTCATGGTCGTCGCGCCGGACCGGGAGCAGAGCGCGGCCTCGCATGCCCTCACCCTGAACCGTCCTCTGCGGATGATGAAGCTCCGCGAAAACGAATACATCATCGACGGCACCCCGGCCGACTGCGTCAATCTGGCCATCCTCAGCCTGATGCGGGAAAACCGGCCCGACCTGGTCGTTTCCGGCATCAACTTCGGGCCGAACCTCGGCGACGACGTCACCTACTCCGGCACGATCTCGGCCGCGTTCGAAGGAGCGCTCCTGGACATCCCTTCCATCGCCTTCTCCACGCTCGTCGGGGAGAACTTCTCCTTCGACCGCAGCGCCGTCTTCGCGGAGAAGCTCATCCGCTGGGCTCTGACCGAACATCGCGACCCGCACATCATCCTGAACGTCAACTTCCCGGTCGAGTTCAGCGGCGTGCGCGTCACGCGGCTCGGCAACCGCATCTACGCCGGGGACATCCTGGAGCGGAAAGATCCCCGGGGCCGCAAGTACTACTGGATCGGCGGTGGCAAACCGACCTGGCATCCCGGCGAAGGGACGGACTTCGAAGCGGTGGAGGAAGGCTGCGTCGCCATCACCCCCCTTCACCTCGACCTGACCCACCACGAATCGATTCCGCGGCTCAAGCCGCTCGAGGAGATCCTTGGCAACGACGCGGAAGGATAATCCTCAGCAGCCCGACTTCGCGCACCTTCGCGCACGCATGGTGCAGGAACATGTCGCCAAGCGCGGCATCAAAGACGAGCGTGTGCTGCAGGCCATGCGCGAGGTGCCGCGGCACCTGTTCGTGCCGACACTCGTCGCCGCGCAAGCCTACGGCGCGGGCGCGCTCCCAATCGGCGCGAAGCAGACCATCTCGCAGCCGTACATCGTCGCAAAGATGATCGAGCTGCTCGAGCTCACCGGCAAAGAGAAGGTCCTCGAGATCGGAACCGGAACCGGCTACCAGGCCGTTGTCCTCTCGAAGCTCTGCGCCAAAGTCTTCTCCATCGAACGGGTCAACGAACTGGCATTGCGTGCGGCCGAGCTGATCCGCACCCTCAAGATCTACAACGCCACCGTGAAGGTATTCGACGGCACCTACGGCTGGTCCGACCAGGCCCCGTTCGATCGCATCATCGTCGCCGCCGCCGCGCCCGAAGTGCCCGAGCCGCTGCTCCAGCAACTCTCCCGCAAGGGAAAGCTCGTCATCCCTATCGGCCCGGAAGGCAACCAACGCCTGGCCCGCGTCATGCGCGTCGGCACCCGGCTGCAGGTCGAGGACTGCGGCACCGCGGAGTTCGTGCCTCTAGTAGGGAAGTTCGGCTGGAAGGAGTGAGCTCCGTGGATGTTGCTTCGTTACAGGGTTGCTAAGTCGCAAACCGAGCAACCTTGCAACCCAGCAACTCAGTAACTCCCCCATGCCGGTAATTGCGTACAATCGCGCGCACATGGCCAGGGAACAGCGCATCATCAAGATCCACGGGAAGGTCCAGGGCGTCGGGTATCGCTTCTTCGCCACGCGCGTGGCGCGCCGCCTCGGGCTGAAAGGTTCGATCGAGAACATCCGCGACGGCTACGTCGAAGCCATCGTCGAGGGAGAAAAGAACGTCATCGACGAGTGGATCGAAGAACTGAAGGAAGGGCCGCGCTACGCCGAGGTCACGAATATCGAACAGGAGACGAAGGACTACACCGGACGCCTCGGTGACTTCGACGTAAAGTTCTGATGGACCTGCGACCCTTCATCCGCGACGTTCCCGACTTTCCAAAACCCGGCATCATCTTCAAGGACATCACGCCACTGCTCCGTTCGCACAAGGCGCTCGATTACATCTCGCACGCGCTGGCGGAGCCGTTCCAGGACGCCGGTGTGACAGCCGTGGCGGCGATCGAATCGCGCGGCTTCATCTTCGGCAGTGGCGTAGCGCGCGTCCTCGGCGCCGGTTTCGTGCCGATCCGTAAGCCAGGCAAACTGCCGTGGAAGACCCGCCGCGGCGAGTACACCCTTGAGTACGGCAGCGGCGTTCTCGAGATCCACGACGACGCCCTCACCGCAGATGACCGCGTTCTCATCATCGACGATCTGTTGGCCACAGGCGGAACGGCAGCGTGCTCCATCACACTCGCGCGAGAGAGCGGAGCAACCGTCGTCGCCGCCGGCTTCGTGATCGAGTTGACCTTCCTCGACGGACGGAGGAAACTCGACGGCGTTCCCATTCACGCGTTGCTCGACTATTGAGGGAGGAAGAGTGAAGAGTGAAGGGTGAAGGGTGAAGGGTGAAGGGTGAAGGGTGAAGGGTGAAGAGTGAAGGGTGAAGAGTGAAGAGTGAAACTGGCGAGACGCACCTTTCACTCTTCACCCTTCACTCTTCGTAACATTTCACTCTTCACTCTTCACTCTTCACCCTTCACCCTTCACCCTTCACTCTTCACTCTTCGTAACATGTACGACCTCATCGTGATCGGTTCCGGACCGGCGGGCGAGAAGGGCGCCGCGCAGGCGGCCTACTTCGGCAAGAGTGTGGCCCTCATCGAGCGGGAGCCCGTCCTGGGCGGGGCCTGCGTCAACACCGGCACGATCCCCTCGAAGACGTTGCGCGAGTCCGCCCTTCATCTGTCCGGCTTCCGGCAGCGGGGCTTCCGTGAAGGCTCCATCGAGGTGACGATCAACTGCATCACCATCGCCGACTTCATGTATCGCAAGGACCGCGTCGTCGCGCACGAATGGAAGCGGATCGGGGACAACCTACGCCGGCACAAAGTCGATCGTTATGAAGGTACGGCCCGCTTCGTCTCACCGACTAGGGTGGCGATCACGAACGCCGTCGGCGAGCAGGTCATCGACGGCAGCGTCGTCCTCATCGCCACCGGCTCCTCTCCGCACCGCCCCGATCACGTGACCTTCGACGGTGAGGTGATCTGCGACAGCGACTCCATCCTCGGCATCGACAAAATCCCGGAGAAGCTGGCCGTCGTCGGCGCGGGGATCATCGGGGTCGAGTACGCGTCCATCTTCGCCGCCCTCGGCGTCGAGGTCCATCTGATCGACGGACGCACCTCGCTGCTGCCGAATATCGACCGCGAGATCGTGCGCATCCTTCTCGGCGAGTTCCAGAACCGGCTCGGCATCACCATGCACCTCGGCCAGGACGTCGCCGCTATCGAACGCTGCGACCGCCAAGCCTCCCTGACACTGAAGGACGGCGAATGCATGGTCGTCGACAACGTCCTCTACGCGGCGGGCCGTTCGAGCAACGTCGAAGGTTTGAACCTCGACGGCATCGGCGTGGCCACCGCCGCGCGCGGACTGATCACGGTCAACGACGATTACCAGACCTCGGTGCCAAACATCTACGCGGCCGGCGACGTCATCGGCTTCCCCGCTCTGGCGTCGACGTCGATGGAGCAGGCCCGCGTGGCCATGGTTCACGCGTTCAATCTGAAGTACAAGACGCGCGTGGCGTCGATCCTGCCGTACGCCATTTACACTATCCCCGAGGTCGCCACCGTCGGGCTCAACGAAGACGACTGCCGGAAGAACGGGACGCCGTGCGCGGTGGGGCGCGCCTTCTACCGCGACAACGCGCGGGGAGAGATCATCGGTGACCTCAAAGGGCTGATCAAGCTCGTCTTCGAGCCCGAGTCGCTGACGCTGCTCGGCGTTCACATCATCGGCGAGAGCGCCTCCGAGCTGCTGCACATCGGCATGATCGTCATGCAGTTCGGCGGAACGATCAACGCCTTCATCGACTGCGTCTTCAACTTCCCGACCGTGAGCGAGGCATACAAGTACGCGGCGTACGACGGCCTAGGTTCCCTCAACCGCAAGAGAACACTCGAGCAGGAGCTATGAAGAAGATCGGCGAGATCATCGACGGGCATACCCTCTTTCACCTGCCCTCGACGGCGAGCGTCCGCGAGGCGGCGCGCACGATGAGCGAGCGCAACATCGGCGCGATCGCCGTGCTCGATTCGGGAAAGCTCGTCGGAGTCTTCTCGGAGCGCGACGTCCTCTCGCGCGTCGTGGCCGACGGACGCGATCCCGATTCCACCCTCGTCGCCAGCGTCATGTCGAAAGACATCGCCGTGGCCAGTCCATCCGACGACGTCATCGCAGGATTGCAGAAGATGCACGCTCACAACTGCCGGCACCTGCCGATCGTCGAGGACGGCAAGCTACTCGGCATGGTCTCGATCCGCGATCTGCTCAAGGTGGACGATGATGCCAACCGCGCCAAGGCAACCTTTCTGCGGGAGCTGGTCACGTATTCGTTGGATTACGAGACGTAGCAGCGAGCGGTCTCGCGGTTGCGGAGTCTCGCGGATCTGGATACAACCACGTGACGCTGATTGATCCGAGCTCGCGCCACGAGACCGCGAAACCCAGCAACCAAGTAACCCAGCAACTCAGCGACTACCCCTCCAACCGCAACGCCACCATCGGTGACCCCGGCGTCACATGTACATTCGGCTGCAGCTCGAATGCATCGTCGGTCTCGCTGGCACCGCCGAGGAGAAGGCAGAGGCGGGCCAGCTCCTTGAAGGCTGCCGGCTCGCCGGTAAACGTCACGCCGGTGTCGTCCGCACGGACGGTGAGTGGCGTGCGCATCAGTCCATCGAGCGCCATCATGGCCAGGTCGTAATTCATTCCTCGTCCTCTCCTCGATAGACGACGGAGTTCTTCTCCGTCTCCTGCAGCACGATCTCGTAAAGCGTTCCCTCGGCCATGGCCGGCGACAGTTGCTGCCAGAAGGATCGCGCCAGATTCTCGGCCGTGGGGATGACGCCGCGAAGGAAGTCCACGTCCTCGTTCAGGTTGGTGTGATCGACCCGGTCGATGACTCGCCGGCGAACGATGTCCTTCAGCGTCTTCAGGTCGATCACCATGCCGGTCTCGGGATCGATCCTCCCTTTCACGCTGACATGAATGGCGTAGTTGTGGCCGTGACCCTTCGGGTTGTCGCACTTGCCGTACGTGCGCCGGTTCCAGTCGGCGTCGTAGTTCGGGTTGTGCAACCGGTGCGCGGCGGAGAAGGTGAGCCTGGCGGTGACGATCATGGATAGGGAATCTACATCCGGACGCCGGCCAGCGCCGAGCGGATCTCGTTCTGTTGCGCCGCTAGCTTCTCGCGGATCTTCAGGAAGCGGGTGTCGCTCTGCATGAAACCGAAGAGCGGATTGGCGAGGACGTAGCTCGCCGTGGGCTCCTTGCGCGTGGCGGCATGATCGAGCGCATCGTTCACGCCGCGGGTGTCGCCGCCCATCGCCGCGATCTCGGCGATGTTTGTCCAGTAGTCGTCGCCGGGCCTGGAAGCCGCCTCGGCAGCCTTCAGCTCGTCCGCGACCGCCGCCTTGTTGCCGGACTGCGCGGCCAGATAGGCCTTCAGGACGTGCGCACCGTAGGCCGGGTCCAGCTTCTCGAGCTTCTTCAGTTCGAGATCAGCGATTTCCGTCGAATGCCGCAGCACGGCAATCCTCCCGATCTTCAGCGCCAGCGAGGCATTGCGCGGCATCTTCAGCTCGACGTCGTAGTACTTGTCGGCGGCGTTGTCGATGCGGCCGGAGGCGACGAGGAGGTCGGGCGCGTGCAGGGCCGCCGCATCCGAGGCACCGAGGCGGGTGATCGCCGATGCGAAGAGAGCGTTATCGCCAGCCGCGAGGGCGTAGTGGCCAAGAGTATTGAGCGCCTCCGCATCGGTCCGCTCGTGCTGCAACACGGCTCCATACGCGCTGAACGCGGAGCTCAGATCGCCGCTGGCGAGGCTGGCGCGGGCCACACGACGCGCGGCATCCATGTTGGACGGATCGAGCGCCACGATCTGCCGGGCGGCAGCGACGGCGTCGGCCTCTTTCCCTTTCGAATCGAAAAACCGGAGCGCCAGGAGCTCCGTCGGGAGAAAGTTCTTGTCCGCTTTGATCGCGTTTTGAAGCGACGACTCCGTCTTGGCGTCGTCCTTCACCGCGTTCGCGGTCACCGCGTCGGCGAACGCGTTGTACGCGTCCGCACTAGCGGCGCCTCGGGTTTGAATCTTCAAATCGCCGGCGATCCACGAGACGACCGCCTGAATCCCGCTCGACGCATCGATCAATGCCGCGGCCTGCCCCTCCACCGGTTTCTTCCCGTCAGTCACGGGAACGATCTGCGGCGCGGCCAGGCCCCCGGTGAGCTTTGCGGTGTAGGCAGTGCCATCGGGCGCTTTCGCATCGACGACGCGCACCTCGGGGAGTGAGCGCAGGACTTCGATCGCGGCGAGCCGGATCGCATCTCCGCGCTGCTGGAGCGCCGGATCGGGCGGCTCCGTCGTAAACGGCTCGATGGCAACCTTGCGCGGCGTCGCTGCCGTGGCCGGCTGCAACCCCGCGGGGCGCTTGACTGCCGCGGCCGGCTCGGGCTCGGACCGTTGTCTCCCGAACAAGAGAAACGCCGATACGCCGCCGATGACGACCACCGCCGCCACAGCCGCGATTGCCGAGAGGCGTGTACGTTTCTTCTTCTGGGCGATCCGAGACGCGGTCACCTCCACCTCGGCCGCGGCGGCCAGGCGAGCCGCTTCTTCCGCTTCCTCGGCAGCGCGCGCCGCCGCCTCCGCCGCCTCGCCGTCCGGCGCGATGGCGAAGAGCTTCACCCCCGCACGCGCGCCCGCGTCGCGTAGGCGCACCGCCACGCGGCCCTTTTTCACAAAGGCTTCCGTGATGTAGAGCCTGGCTGGCTCGATCTGTTTGAGGATCTCGAACGCCTTGTCGACCGCGGAGCCGGCCGGAGCGCCGTCGCGCGTTTCCACCTCGCCGTAGTGCAGAAGAAGACGAACGGGAATGACCGTGCCATCCTGCTGCTCGGGTGAAAAGTCGAACTCCCCCTTGCGCCCCGCCTCGAGCGCATTGTCGAGCGAGGCGAGCTCTCCGACGAACCGCGGACCGAAGGGATCGGTGACTTGCCCGTCGAAGAGATAGATGGCCTCACCAAGGATCTGCTGCATCCGCGCAGCGGCCTTGCCGGCGGCTGCGGGATCGACGGCGTTCACCTGATCGTAGTCGGCGATGTCGGCGACGAGCATGACCGATTGCCGCGCCTGCACGGCATGGCGCGCGGTGGCCACGGCGTTGAGAGAAGATCGCGCGATCTCGTTCGCCCAGGCCACGACGTCGCTCTCGACTTTGATGATGTCGTCGATGATCGCTTTCGCGTCCTTTTGCCGGCGATAGGGATCCTTGAAGAAACACTTCCCGATCACGGTGAGCACGACGCCTTCGATCGCCGGATTCGCGGCTTTCGGGGAGGGCGGCTGTTCGTCGACGATCTTGCGCGCGACATCCGCCGCGGTCGCCGAAAGGTAGGGGCGTCGCCCTGTGGCCACCTCGTACATGACGATGCCCAGCGAAAACACGTCGGTCTGCGTCGTTACGGGCTGATTCGTGATCTGCTCCGGGGCCATGTAGCTGGCGGCGTTCAGATCGCTCCCCTTCAGCGAAAACGCCGAGCCCTGCCCCTCCCGTCGCGGCAGGAACGTTGCCGCGTTGAGGCCGGCCAGCTTCACCTGCCCGTTCGCGCCGACCAGAACTGAATCGCCGGCGATGTTGAGGTGGAGCATGTTCTTTCCGTGCATCAGCTTGACGGCGTCCGCGAGCTGATAGGCGACGCGAAAGAACTCCGTTCGGCCGGCGGCATGCCCTCGGTACGCGGTGGACACAGGAAGGCCATCGAACCACTCCATGACGAGAAGCAGCGAATCGTCGGCCGGCGTGACTTCGATGATGGTGACCAGCGAGGCGTGGAAGAGCGCCGCTCCCTGCCGGATGGCGCGGATGACCTCCTCGCGCTTAGCTGGATCACGAGGCAGTTGTTTCGTCAGGACCTTGACCGCGACGGTCTTGCCGCTGCGCGTGTCTTCCGCGCGCCAGACCGAGGCGCTCACACGTTCGAGGAGCCGGAACGAAAGGATGCTCTCCCCGGCGACAAACGGATCGGTTGAGGACATGTGGGTGAATTATATAGGTGCAATGAAGACGGGGTCGGGAGTCGGGGGTTGGGGGTCGAAGGAAAGCGGGAACTGGTAGCCTTGCTGTTATCGAGAGATCGATAGGTGGTTCGAGGGTGAGTGAGTCGATCATCAACGTGTCGGAGCTGACGCGCCGCTTCGGTGCAAGGACAGCACTGGATTCGGTGAGCTTGTCCATGCCACGCGGTGCGGTCTACGGCCTCGTCGGCGTCAACGGAGCGGGCAAAACGACGCTCATCAAACACATTCTGGGTCTGCTGCGCGCGGAAAGCGGCTCGGTGCGCGTCTTCGGCCTCGATCCTGTCGCCGATCCGGTCGCTGTCCTCTCGCGGATCGGCTATCTCTCCGAGGAGAACGACCTCCCCGGATGGATGCGCGTTCACGAGCTCATTCGCTACTCGCGAGCGTTCTATCCCGCCTGGGATGACACATACGCGGAAGAGCTGCGGCAGATGTTCGCGCTCGACCCCGAGGCGAAGATCAAGAGCCTCTCCAAGGGGCAGAAAGCGCGTGCCGGCTTGCTCATCGCACTGGCGTATCGGCCCGAATTACTCGTGCTGGACGAACCGTCGTCCGGCCTCGATCCCATCGTTCGCCGCGACATTCTCGGTGCTGTCATTCGCACGATCGCCGATGAAGGCCGCACGGTGCTCTTTTCGTCGCACTTGCTGGAAGAAGTGGAGCAGGTCGCGGATCATGTGACGATGATCAGCCAGGGCCGGATCGCTCTGAGCGAGTCGCTGGATGTGATCAGGGAATCGCACCGCGTGGGAGAACGCGTCCCTTCGCTCGATGAGATCTTCGTCGCGCACGTCGGGAGGCCCGCGGATTCGTAGATCATGCGTTCCCCCGCTGCCGCAATCGCCTGGGAGTTTCGCCAAAGGCACCGCTGGGGGCTGATCGCCCTGGCTGCTTACCTGCTCGTTCTCGCGACGATCAAGCTCCTGATCCGCCAGCCTGGTCGGAGCCTCGACTTTGATGATGAGAGCTTTGCGTTGGTGGTGGTCGTCCCTCTGACCGCGACGTTCCTATACTTCCTGGCGGTGTTCAGCTTCGGCCTCTCCGGCGACCTGGCCGCGCGCCAATCGATGTATCCCGCCCGCATGTTCACGCTGCCGCTGACGACCGCCGCGCTCGCGGGCTGGCCGATGCTTTACGGCACGGCAGCGATGGCCATCCTGTGGCTGGCCACGAGGTTTCTCGCGGTGTGGCCGTCCGGCGTCGGCGTACCCATGATCTGGCCGGCGCTGCTGGCCGCGTCGCTTCTGGCCTGGGCGCAGGCGCTGACGTGGATGCCGTACCCGATGCCAGGGCTGCGTGTAATCGTCACCGTGCTGTGGCTGGCCGTGATCGACGCAGTCATACTCCTGGCGCTCCGTTACAAAGCGCCCGAGTCCTTGATGCTGGCCATCCTGGCGCCGCACGTTCCCCTCGCATATCTCGCCGCCCGCTTCGCGGTTGCACGGGCTCGCCGCGGCGACGTGCCCGATTGGCGGGGAGTGTTCGCCCGGCTGGGACGGATCCCGGATGTCCTGCGGCGGCGAGACTATTTTTCATCGCCCGCCCGCGCTCAGGCGTGGTTCGAGTGGCGGCGGCATGGCCGGTCGCTGCCGGCGTTGGTGAGTATCCTGCTGCCGTTCGAGCTGGCGTTGCTTTTCGTCTTCCGCGATACGCCGGTGATCGTCTTCGAGATACTTGCCGGCGTCGTGCTCACGCCACCCTCCATGGCCGCGTTCGCCGCCGCGACGGTCAGCAAGTCGAATCCGCATGGGAGCGATTCCTACGGTCTGACGCCGTTCATGGCCACTCGGCCGCTGACCAGCGCTTCGCTCATCGCCGCCAAGCTGAAGGCGACGATCCGCAGCACGCTCGCCGCCTGGATGCTGGTGATCGTCGCCATCCCCGTCGCACTGAAACTCTCGGGCACTTTCCCGCTGGTGATCGAATGGACGCATGACTTGGTCGAAGCCGTAGGGACACCCCGCGCGATCGTGATCGTTCTGCTTGGGTTCGTGGGACTGATGGCGTCGACATGGAAGCAACTCGTGCAGAGTCTGTACATCGGCCTGAGCGGCCGCGAGTGGGTCGTCAGAGCGAGCGTGTTTGTTGCGCTGTCGATCCTCGCGGTCATCGTGCCGCTCGCCCATTGGGTCTTTGGCAACAGATTCCTGATCGGCGTGTTGTGGAACGCGTTGCCCTGGATCGCCGCGCTTCTGGTCTGCTTCAAGTTATCCGCCGCTGCATGGATTGCCATGCGCCTCCATGACAGCCGGCTGGTCAGCGATCGCGCGATTCTCCTGGGCGCGGCTTGTTGGGATGTCGAGGTCTTCGCGCTGTACAGCCTGCTCGTGTGGCTTCTTCCATCAATCCTCTTCCGGAGCTACTTTCTCGCACTTGTGGCCATCCTGGCAGTTCCCCTGGCGCGACTTTCCGCGGCGCCGCTGGCGCTCGCATGGAATCGACATCGGTGAGCAGAAGGACGATAGTCATCTGCGCTGTCCTGGTTCTTCTGGGTCTGCCCGCGATGTTGGCGCTGATCGACGCCGTGTCTTTCCACGCCCGCAACCACAACAACGGTTCCATCGTCTCCTCGGGACAGAAGCGGGAGTACCTGCTCTACGTCCCTCGCAGCTACGCCCGCACCAAACCGGCGCCGCTCGTCATCAGCATGCACGGTGCGGGGGGATGGCCGGTCCAGCAAATGGAGCTGAGCGAGTGGAACCGGCTGGCCGAGAGTCAGGGGTTCATCGTCGTCTACCCGTCGGGGATCGACAGCGCTGGACCCAGAGTCTGGCACGTGGGCCGAGAGAGCGATGTCCGGTTCATCTCCGAGTTGATCGACAAACTGGAAGCGGCCTACAACATCGACCCGGCGCGGATCTACGCAAACGGATTCTCCAATGGCGGCGGCATGTCCTTCGTTCTTTCGTGCACGCTGTCCGATCGCATCGCGGCGGTCGGGATGGTCGGAGCCGCGCAGACGCTCCCGTGGACCTGGTGTACCGACCCTCGGCCGGTACCGATGATTGCGTTTCACGGGACCGCGGATCGAATGGCCCCGTACAACGGCGGCCGGTCGCTGATCGCTTCCGACCTGTTCCCGAACATACCGGCCTGGACTGCGAATTGGGCCCGGCGAAACCGGTGCGCTCCCGCCCCCGTCGAATCGGCGGTGGCGGCTGACGTCACCCGCCGCGAATACACGAATTGTGCTGACAGCGCCGCCGTCGTGCTCTACACAATCCGAGGAGGCGGACATTCCTGGCCTGGCGGCGGACCGCTGCCGGAGTGGATGGTCGGCCCCACCAGCCACGGCGTCGACGCAACGAATCAGATGTGGGCGTTCTTTCGCGCGCATCGGCTTCGATAAGCCTGACTGTCATCCTGAGGCTGCCGCAGCCGCGGCTACGAATGATGGTGCTTGCTCCAACTCTTGTCCCGCGGCGGAGGACGCCGAAGGACCCCCCGCGTGCTTGCCGGGTCGGGCGGCGGTCATCGCTCGATGCAAGCTCGCGGGGGGTCCTTCGGCGCGCTTTGCCCCTCCGGGGCGCCGCCGCCTCAGGATGACAAATTGCTAACGATCCGACTCCCGCCCTACGTAGGACTCAAATGCAAAAGGTCCGCGCCGCCCTCCACCGTATCGCCGGGCTTGACGAAAATCTCGTCGATGACGCCGTCGGCCGGAGCGGGGATCTCGTTCTCCATCTTCATCGCCTCGAGCACGAGGAGCCCGGCTCCGCGGCTGACGGACTGCCCCTTCTCCACGAGCACGCGCGCGATGCGGCCGGGCATGAGCGCCTTGATGATGCCGCTGTCGCCGAGGTGGTCGTCGCCGCTCTTCCGGCGCAACGCCAGCGGATCGACGATGTCGACATCCATCCGGTACGCGCCGATCGTGATCTCGTGTGTGATCCCTTCCCGGTGGTGCGCGAGCGGGACCTGCGTCCCATCGGCGAGCCGCAGCGACCGGAGTCCGCCGGCGGCGACGAGATCTGCCTCGATCCACCGGTCGCCGAGCTTCACGCGATAGATGCCGCCATGACGCTCGACCTCGAGCGGAATGTCCTCGTCCCGATAGCGGGCGATCAGTTTCAATCGCGCCCCCGCAACGCCTCGAGGCGGCCGGCCTGTCTCCATCGCGAATCGATCTCTTCAGGCAGACGGACGTTCTGCGCATCCTCGAAGGCCATGATCGCCGCGGCGACGAGCGCGGCGTCGCGTGTGTCGTCGTCCGGCGGCCGATGCTGGAGGTCGAGCTCCGGCAGGATGCGGTCGATGAAGCCGGTGTCGAAGTTCGCGGAGCGGAAGTCGCGATGCTGCATCAGGAAGGTGAAGAACGGGATCGAAGTCCGGATCCCGTCGACGCGGTACTCCTGCAACGCGCGCAGCATCCGGTCGATGGCCTCGGCGCGTGTGCCGCCATGGCAGATCAGCTTCGAGAGCATCGGATCGTAGTACACGGGCACGGTGTAGCCGCCGTAAACGCCGTTGTCGTTGCGCACACCCGGCCCCTGCGGGAGGTTCAGAGTGCGGATCAGGCCGGGCGACGGCGCGAAGTTGCGCGCCGGATCCTCGGCGTAGATGCGGCACTCGACCGCATGTCCGCTCGGCGCGAGGTCCTTCTGCACGAAACCGAGTGTTTCCCCCCGCGCGATGCGGAGCTGCGCTTTGACCAAATCGATGCCCCAGACCATCTCCGTGACCGGGTGCTCGACCTGCAGGCGCGTGTTCATCTCCAGGAAGTAAAACTGCTTGTCCGGCCCCATGAGGCACTCGATCGTGCCCGCGGAGTAGTAGTTCACCGCCGCGGCGGCTTTGACCGCCATCGCGCCGAGGCGCTCGCGCAAGTCGCCGTCGACCACGGGCGACGGACACTCTTCGACGACTTTCTGATGCCGCCGCTGCAGCGTGCACTCACGCTCGCCGACGTGGACGATGTTGCCGTGCTGATCGCCGAGAACCTGCACCTCGATGTGCCGCGGCGAGGCGATGAACTTCTCGGCGTAGACGGCGTCATCGCCGAAGAACGACTGCGCTTCACTGGTGACGCGCTCGAAGGCGGGATGGAGATCCTCCTCGCGCTCGACGAGCCGCATCCCCTTTCCGCCGCCGCCGGCCGAGGCCTTGATCATGATCGGAAAGCCTGCCTCGCGCGCGAAAGCGGCGATCTCGTCGAACGACTTCACCGCCTCGGTGAGACCGGGCACGACCGGCACGCCGGCAGCCTGCATCCGCTGCCGCGACTCCGTCTTCGATCCCATGGCCTCCATCGATTCCGGCGACGGGCCGATGAAGATGATGCCGGCGTCGGCACAAGCCCGCGCGAACCCAGCGTTCTCCGCGAGGAACCCGTAGCCGGGATGGATGGCCTCGGCGCCGGTCTTCTTCGCGGCGTCGATGATGCGGTCGATGCGCAGATAGCTCTCGCGCGACGTCGCCGGTCCGATGGGCATGGCCTCGTCGGCGTAGACGACGTGCAGCGCGGCGCGGTCCGGCTCGGAGTAGACAGCCACTGTGGCATAGCCGAGCTCGCGGCAGGCCCGCATGACGCGGACCGCGATCTCGCCGCGATTCGCGACCAGGACTTTCATCGCGGCGCATTGTATTCGCTGCTAACATCCCCGCCCATGACCGAGGAGACGTTGCAGGACCAGCGCACGCAAATCCTGTCGGGGGTCGTAACCACACTGCTCGACGACCTGAAGAACGGCGCCGGCGACAAGGACCGCCGCCGGCAGGTCGAAGAGTGGATGCGCACGCTGGCGGAGAAGTACCCGGAGTTCAAGATCGAGAGCGGCCTGCGCGACTATTACCTCGCCGAGGCCGAACGCCTGCGCGCCGATTTCGAGAAAGCCACGGAGCTGAACGAGAAACTGGCGCTGGGACGGGCGATCGAAGGCTTCCTCGATCGGGCCGCAGATTACGCGAAGCGGATCGCGGAGAAGTAGGTCTCGCGGTCTCGCGGTTGAATCAAACTCCTTGCGGGTCGCTCACCTAAACGGGTTGATCACACGCACGGTCTCGAAGGCTTCCAGTCCCGGCACATCCTCCGAGTAGAGAACGTCCACGCCTGCTGCGACGCAGGCCGCCAGAATAAGGGCGTCCCACAACGAAACGGCATGCGATGCGTGCAACTCCCGCGCGTGCGTCAGGTTGGCCGCGGTCGGCAATACGAGCGGAAACAGATCCCGGAATTCAGCGAGACGGTTCCATGCCTGGATAGGTGTAAATCCTTGTTTGCTCAGCTTGCGAGACGCTGCCAGGAATTCGCACGCCACCTGCCAGAGAAGGACACCATCGGTGGAGGAGGCAATGAGATCGAGCGCGATCGTCTGTCGGTGAGGCTCCGACTTATCGCACGCGTAGATAAGGCGTTCGTGTCAACGGCGATCATGCAGTTCCTCTCGGCTGGGAAGCGGCCCCTCCGAGAAGAAACGCATGCTCGCGATCCCTGCCTTCAGGCGTGTGACGGCAGCCTCGCGATCCATCCTGGTCTCGTCGATGGTCTCGGCTATGGTCTCGATGCTCAGGCGAACACGCTGGTTGTCCCGAAGGGGCAACTCGGTCGTAGGCTTCAGAACGCCGTCGGTGTAGATGGCCTCGATTGTCTGCGTCATCGAACGCTCCAAAAATCCAAGACTACGACCGAATAGGCGGCGACGCAACCGACGGGCACTCCATCGCTACCCCTTGGAAATCCTTTATCTCTCCTTGATCTTCCGCTCAAGATCCGTCTGCCCCTTCATGGAGAGCGGGCGTCCCGCCCTGCTTTCCGCGGTGCAACCGCCCGACTCATCGCGGGAGCCGCCGGCTCACAGCGCACGCTCGATGACTCACAGCGCACGCCCGATGACTTTCCGTGCAGACCCGATGACTTTCCGCGCACGCCCGATGACTTTCCGTGCACGCCCGACGACTCTCCGTGCACGCTCGATGACTCTCCGCGCACGCTCGACGACTTTCCGCGCACGCTCGACGACTTTCCGCGCACGCTCGATGAATTCCCTCGCACGCCCGACGACTTTCCGCGCACGCCAACCGCGTCACCGCCCGAGCCGGGAGAGTCACCGCGTGGCCTGGCAGCGTCACCGCGTAGCTTAGCAGCGTCACCGCCTAGCCTGGGAGAGTCACCGCGTAGCCTGGGAGAGTTACCGCGTAGCCCGGTAGCGTCACCGCGTAGCTTGGCAGCGTCACCGCCTAGCCTGGGAGAGTTACCGCGTAGCCTGGCAGCGTCACCGCGCAGCATGCCAGCGTCACCGCGTAGCCTGGCAGCGTCACCGTCCGGCATCGGAGAGTCACCGCCCGGACTGGACGATTCACCTTCCGCGCTGGCTGATTTACAGCGCGTGCGGGCGATTCGCCTTGCCAATCCGGCCGATTCACCGCGTGATCGTCGAGATTTTCCTCATCGCCAGCGCTCTTCCGCGCAAGACCCCGGCAGTCGCGCGAGCTCCGGTCGGACTGAGAGTCCGACCTACGTGCGGGTTACTGGGTTGCAACCTGGCAACCCAGTAACCCTGCAACCTCTACAACCGAAGCTTCATCACCGCGATAAGACTGACGGCAAGAGCGAGCATCATCAGCGAGAGCGTCGAGAACGTTGGTACCTGCGACGCGGGGATCACGTTAGCGGTTGACGTCGCGCTGTTGTTGCCCGGGACGGGATCGTTCGTCGGGGACGACACGGTGGCCGTGTTGTTGAGGGTCGTGCCGGCGGCGTTTGCGTTTACGTTGAAGACCAATGTGAAGGCGGCCGAGGCGCCGCTGGCGAGTGTGGCGATGGTGCAACTCACCGATCCGGTTGCGCCAACCGAGGGGTTTGTGCAGATGAATGCGGGGCCGGAGCCCTGGGACTCGGAAACGAAGGTCGTTCCGGCCGGGAGCGGGTCCGTTAGCGTCACGCTCTGCGCGTCGCTCCCGCCGTTGTTCGTGACCGTTACGCTGTACGAGATGTTGCTGCCCGCGGGCACGATGGCCGGGCCGCTCTTGGTCACCGCGACGTCGGCCACGGCCACCTCGAAGCTGATGGCCCCGCTGTACGGAGCCCAGGTGGTAGACGGCGTCGGCGTCGTCGAAGGATCTCTCCGGAACGTTCCCGTCCCCCCGCTGCCCCCATCGTTATAGCCAGAGTTGTCCGGCGAGTTCAGAAATGCGTTGCCCGGAAAGGGATTGGTCCCAATCGTTGGCGAAACCTGCGCCACCCCGGCATTCAGCGAGTCGTACGGCCCTGGTGATCCCACTGGATTGGCCCCAAAGGTCGATGTATTGAACGCCAAGCCGAAAATGACCTGGTTCGGCACGGTCGTTCCGGTGAAGTCGAAGGTGACCAGGAACGCCAATCCGCCGTAGCAGTTCCCGTCGCTGGCCCGATAGTTGGTCTTGGTGGGGCACGTCGGGTCGTTTGGCGGTCTCCACGGAATGGCGAAGGTCTGCGTTCGCGTGGCGATCAGCGTGCCCGGCTGGGGCGGGTTCCCGCCGCTGTTGTCGACGTTGTACAGGTTGAGCGTGAGTGGATAGCTCCAAGTCGGACCCGAGGAGCCGGGGAACGATGGGTAATCCGCCGCCGCGGCCCAGTCGCTCATCACCAGCGTCACGTGCGTCAGGTCGCGAATGGTTCCTGCAAACTGGACCCCAAAGCCGAACTCGGCGGCATGACCGGCTTGAAACGGTTCGCTCGGCACGTTCGGCGGAAGGGGAGCGGGAATGCCGTTGTAGATGAGCACCGGCGCTGCCAGCGCCGCGCTCGAACAAGCCAGGATCAGCAGCGCGAGCATGATATTTCGCACCGCACGCCTGCCGTTTACAGATCGCGAATCACTGCGTTCTCTTGCCATGACACCTCCAGGTGAAACTGCGTCCATCCGAAGACTCGGATTCTTGCGGATGACGAAGATCCCGCGCCCACTGCAAGCAACGCTCTCGATGCGCGTCCGGAACATCGCCCCTCAAGGGGCTCGGGCGCTGCGATCGACTCTCGGCGTTGCGCAGTTACGCGTAGCGAGATCGAGCCAGGAGGCTAACACACGGACGAACCGACAGCGGACGGAGTAACGGAAGGTAGTGACATGCCGCCAATCTGTCCGGACTCTCCCAGCGTAGATCGAACATGAAGCGCTTGCTCCTTCTCGTCGTCGCTCTCAGCGTCGCCCTCCCCCTTTCCGCCAAGCCCGCCATCCAATGGCAGTCGTGGTCCGACGACGTGTTCGCCCGGGCCCAGCGCGAGCATCGCTTCGTACTTCTCGACCTCGAGGCAGTGTGGTGTCACTGGTGCCACGTCATGGACGAGATGACGTACAGCGACGACCGCGTGATCGCGCTGATGAACCAGCGTTACATCGCCGTGCGCGTCGATCAGGACGCGCGGCCCGATCTGTCAAACCGCTACGAGGACTACGGCTGGCCGGCCACGATCGTCTTTGCCGCCGACCGGAGCGAGATCGTGAAGCGCTCCGGCTACATCCCGCCGATGCCGATGGTGTCGATGCTCCAGGCCATCATCGACGATCCGTCGCCGGGCCCCTCGGTCGTCAAGGAGATACCGCCGACGTTCGGCAGCGATGCGACGCTCGCTCCCGCGAGCCGGGCCACGCTGGAGAAAACGTATATCGAGCGCTACGACGCGCAGCATGGCGGCTGGGGCTTCGTTCACAAGTACCTCGACGCGCCCAGCGTCGAGTACGCGCTGGTCCGCGCACGGCGCGGCGATGCCGCCGCGGCGAAGATGGCGCGCCAGACGATCGACGGCGAGCGCAACCTGCTCGATCCGGCCTGGGGCGGCGTCTATCAGTACTCGACCGGCGGCGTCTGGAGCGAGCCGCACTTCGAGAAGATCATGTCCATGCAGGCCGGCAACCTGCGCGTGGCCTCGCTGGCCTACGCGCTGTGGCACGAGAAGCGCGACCTGGAGATGGCCCAGGCCATCCATCGCTATCTGGTCACGTTCCTCCGTTCGCCCGAGGGAGCGTTCTATACGAGCCAGAACGCCGATCTCATCGACGGCCGGCACGCCGGCGATTACTTCGCCCTCGGCGATGCGCAGCGCCGGATGAAGGGAATCCCGCGCGTCGACAAGCATCTTTACGCCCGAGAAAACGGCCTGGCCATCGAGGCGCTGGCTACGCTGGCTGCCTGCACGGGCGACGTGTCCGCGCTCACCGAGGCGCGCACGGCCGCCGAGTGGGTCATCGCCCACCTGCACCGCGCCGGCGGCGGTTTCAATCACGGCGTCCAACCTGCTTCGAACGCCGGCGGCCCTTACCTTGGCGACACGCTGTCCATGGGCCGGGCCTTTCTTTCGCTCTACGCCGCCACCGGCGAGCGCATCTGGCTGCGCCGCGCGCAGGAGTCGGCGGCATTCGTCGAGACGACATTCCGCTTCAATCCCGGTTATGTCACCGCTCCGCACGGAACCTGGGAACGCGACGAGAACTGCGAGCTGGCCCGTTTCGCGAACCTGCTCCAGCACTACGACGGCGACAGGAAACACGAGGCCATATCCAGGAACGCCATGCGCTACCTAGCCGCGCCGGAAGTGGCCGCACCGGCTCCCGTCGGCAACGTGCTGCTCACCGACCTCGAGCTCCGGCAGGAGCCGTTGCACGTGACCGTCGTCGGCGGAAAAGGCGACGCGAACGCCCGTGCGCTCTTCAGCGCCGCCGACGCGCTGCCGCAAATCTACAAACAGGTCGAGTGGCTCGATCGCGCCGAGGGGCCGTTGCCGGGATCGAAGGTCGAATATCCGAAGATGACACGAGCCGCGGCGTTCGTCTGCAGCAGCAACCGCTGCTCGCGGCCCGCGTTCTCGGCAGTGGAGCTGCGGACGCTGGTGGGGCGGCTGGAGCAATAGTGGGGGGGTTGTGGTCGCGCGGTTGTGGGGTCTCGGGGGTGCTGGGTTGCTGAGTTGCTGGGTTCGTGAGGGCCCTACCGCGCGACCACGAGACCTCGAAACCTCGCGACCGCGTAACTGCCGGGGTGCCGCCCGACGGGCGGCACCCCGGACGTGCCATCAGCCTTCCGGATCGATGCGCGGTCCGGCGTCGGGCGTGACGCTCGTGCTGCCGTTGACAGACCTGTTGCGCCCGTCCGGATCGGTGCCACCACCCTGATCCGAACTGACCCTGACGCGCAGGCTGCCGCCGATCGGATCGATGATCGAGCGTCCCCTGGTGGTGACGATGAACGTGCTCAGAAGCGTGAGAAAAAGAATGAATCGCATGGTTTCCTCCTCCTATCAACCGTTTGGATCTACGCCGAGACCTTTGTCGCCGGCGATGCTGGACTTGCGGACTGCACCGTCCGGGTCGAGGCCGCCGCCCTGGTCGGAGCTGACCGCTGCCCGTCGCCGGCCGCCGTTCGGATCGATGATCGGGCCTTCGTAGGCGATCACCGCGAACCCGTAGAGAAGCGAGAGAACCACTGCAAAGCGGATGGTGGACATTGCTTCCTCCTTATGTGGAGTAATACGTCGTAAAGCCTCCATGGATAGCCGCCTTTCCCGTTACGTGACTCACGCGGCACACGAGCGACCGCGGTCCGTGACCTGACGGACTCAACCGCGGAAGCGGGGTCACGCGGTCACGCGGCTAACGTAGGTCGGACTCTCAGTCCGACCGGAGCTTGGGAGAGCGGTAATTGATAACCGCCTGTATTTCAGAGGTACTACCCCGAGACCCCGAGACGCGCAACCCGAGACCAGCAACCGCGAGAGCTCGACCCGGTGTAACCTCAACCACCCCTATGTCCCGCTTTCCCTCCTGGCATTTTCGGACGATGGATCCCGGCGAGGTGCAGGTCGATCCGGTTCACGACGAGTTCTTCAAGGCGCAGGATCTCGCCGACGCCGTCGTGCGCGAGTCCATCCAGAACTCGCTCGACGCACGGCTTCCGCGCAGCCGCTCACCGGTACGCGTTCGCTTCCGGTTCGCCTCGGGGGCGCATGCTCTTCCCGCCGAGGCCGTGCGCGAATACTTCGATGGACTGGAACCGCACCTGCGCGCGGCGGCGAAGACCATTCACACCGTCCTGCCGAGGGACGACGAGGCGGTTCCGTATCTTCTGATCGAGGATTTCGGGACGCGCGGCCTCACCGGAGACCCGCACACTGACCCGGAGATCGACACTCCCGGCGAGGATCGGAAGAACGATTTCTTCTACTTCTGGCGCAACGTGGGCCGCTCCAGCAAGGGAGACGTCGATCGCGGCCGGTGGGGACTCGGAAAAGCGGTCTTCACCGTGGCTTCGCGCGCCCGCACCGTCTTGGGCATTACCCGCCGCTTCGACGACAACCGCGCGCTGCTTCTGGGCCAATCGGTTCTGAAGACCCACGTTCTCGACGGCCGGCGGATCTATCCCTACGGCTTTCTGGCCCGATTCGAAACCCGCAACGGCCTGCCGCTGCCGATCGAGGATCCGATCCTGCTCAACCGTTTCGCCGACGACTTCGGCGTCCACCGCATCGATCCGGGACTCTCCATCGTCGTCCCCTATTACCGCGACGATGAGCTGTCGCTAGACCGCATCCTCGCCTCGGCCGTGCGGCAGTACTTCTATCCGATCCTGCGCGGCGATCTGATCGTCGACGTCGTCGAAGGAGTCCGCACCCAGAGAATCGACGCCGAGACCATCGACAGCCTCTCCGCGGCCGACGCGAACACCGCCAGCCTCTGCGCTCTGACACGGTGGTCGCTGGCGCAGAACGACGAGACACGCATCGTCCTGCCCGAGCGCGGCGTGGCAGCACTGCGGTGGGACGACAACATCCTCGACGCGGCCGAGTTGGCGGCCCTCCGCGAGCGGTTTGCCTCCGGCCAGCGGCTCGCCTTCCGCGTGCCGATTCTCGTGAAGCGCAAGCGCGCCCGCCCGGCCGGCTCATGGTTCGACGTCTACCTCGAGCACGATGACGCACTGCGCAAAGGCGAGCATCACTTCATCCGCCGCGGCATCACCATCCCGGACGTGCGCACGACCGGCGATAAGGCCGCGCGCGCTCTCATCGTCATCGACGATCAGGCCCTCTCCACATTCCTCGGCGATGCCGAGAATCCGGCCCATGCCGACTGGTCCGAACGCGCCGACAAGATCCGTACGCTCTACGATCACGGCGCATTCACCCTGCGCTTCGTGAAGAACAGCGCCGGCTTTCTGGCCTCACTCCTGGCCCGTCCACCGGCCGGCCGTGTCCGCGATTTCCTGGCCGATCTCTTCTCCATCGACGTGCCGGAGGAGACTCAGAGCCCCGAGGCCCCCGCGCGTGCTCCGATCCACGCCGCCGCCGGGGAGAGCAATGCCGGCGCTGCCGCCGCCGGAGCGACAGCAGGAACCAGCGGAGTCACCATCGCCAGGATCGCCGGCGGCTTCACCATCAAGGCGTCGGACACCACCCTCGTCGGCCGTCCGTTGCGCGGCGAGATCGCCTATCGCGTTCGGGCAGGCAATCCCTTCCGCAAACACAGCCCATTCGATTTCGACCTGATGTCGGACGGCCTCATTACCGTGCAGGCGGACGGGGCGCGTCTGCGGCCGACCGCGGTCAATGCCTTCGAGCTGGTCCCGTCGTCCTCGAAGTTCCAGGTCTCGATGAAAGGATTCGATCCGCGGCGCGACCTCGTCGTCCGCGTCGTCGATGTTGATCATGCTGCGGAAACTGAACTTCACTGAGCGCGCCCGGATCCCCCGCGCCAACGTGCGGGTCACGCTGCGGCGCGACGCGGACGGCACGCTGCTGTTCGATCCGCGCCTTTCCTTCGACGGCATCGACGCCGTTCCCTCCACGCGCGTCTTCATCGAGGCGTACTACCGGACATCGTTCATGCGCTTCGACTGCGGGTCGATCGGGCATTTCACGCCGCCCGAGGACCGCAGGCTGACCGACATCGACGGCACCAGCCTCGTCCACTTCCGGGTCAAGCTCGTCGACAACGAAGGGAACGAGCATCGCGTCGTCGCGGTCGCCGATGACATCGTCGTTTCGGAGGAGAAGCCGGAGAGGGCCGGACGGATGCCGCTGCTGCCGGTGAATTTCACCGACGCGCTCGGCCAGCAGGCGTGGCGGATCGCCTTCGAGCCAAACGGTCCCGTGCTCGAGCTGAACAATCGCCTCCACGACATCAAAGAGGTAGCCAAAAGCGACGCCGCGTTCTTCGCCCTCGTCTATCCGGCCGCCGTGCGGCAGGTGCTCACGCAGATCCTGCTCGTCGACGAGCACGATGCGCACGAGGAGGGCGAAGAGTGGTGGAACCTCTGGCTGCGCTGGGCGGCGCGATTCGCCAGCTCGCCGTTGCCCGATGACGCCGACGAGGCGCCGCTGTGGATCGACGACGTCGTCGACGCTTTCTGCAATCAGCAGACGCCCATCGATCGCTGGCGTGCGGCGCGGAGAGAGAGCGGATGACGCGACTGCGCAGCCTCAATGAAAAGGGAATCGATGAGCTCCGCGGATTCCTGCAGCGCATCCGCGACGGCGAGGAGTTCCAGGCCAATCCGGCCATACTCTACCTCGACGACTACTCCCAGCGTCTTCCGCGAGCGATCGAGATCGAACCGCGTGCGTTCGCCAACAAGTTCGAGGCCGCCGAGTATCTCGCCGGCGTCCTCGCGGACGTGCCGGCGCCGGACGACGACGTAGGGCTCTGGAGCTGGCTCGCGCTCTTTTACTTCGATCAGCTCTCACCCATCGACGCCGGCGGAAAGCGCCGCCCGCGCGAGGACTATCACTACATCCCCTCCACCGAGTCCGGAGGCTGGCAGCATGGCCGCCATCTGTTGGCCGGCCCGTACAAGCTCTACACGCTGCACCGCCGGAACGCGCGACTGCTCCTCCATCCACCCGTTCATCAGCACGGGGCGTTCATCTACGACCTCGGCTTTCGCCGCGACCTCATCACGAACAAAGGGCTCATCGAAGCGATCGACCTCCTCTACTGGGACACGAAACGCAACCGCCCCAAGCGCGGTGCCACGACCCCCAGCCGCCCCGGCAACCTCCGCCGCCTGATCGCCGTCATCCAGCAGCTCGATTTCAACTTCGACCTCTACGGCATGCGCGCCGACGAGATCCTGCAGATCCTCCCACCCGAGTTCGACGCGTGGAGGCCGCCGCCGCTACTCACGCCCGGCGAAGCGAGAGAGACCGCATTTCTCACACGTGCGGGTGAGAGTTGACCTGTCATCCTGAGGCTGCCGCAGCCGCGGTACGAATGTTGATGCTTGGGGCCAATCTGATTCCCGCGGCGGAGGACGCCGAAGGACCCCCCACGTGCTTGCCGGGTCGGGTGGTGGTACTTGGTCGATGCAAGCTCGCAGGGGGTCCTTCGGCGTCCTCCGCCGCGACATTTGCTCTGCGCAAGCACAAACATTCGAGGCGCGGCTGCGGCAGCCTCAGGATGACAGCGCTGGTTCTGCTCCCAACCCAGGCCGGCGAGCACTGATCCACACCGCGAAAGTTCCCGCCGTAACCCGTTTCCTCTCGCGCATATTGCTCCGTGACACCCTCGGACAATGCGCGTATGGTAGCCACTCGTCGAGGAAACTTCCTCGGCCCTTCAGTCCTTCTGAACTAAGTCAGAACCTCTGGACTCACCCCTCTTAGCTTCCCATTCCCTCGAAGCGCGATCACTCCCTTTTCGCTGCGACGAGAGAACTGCCGGCTCCGGCCGGTCAGGAGCTCCAAATGAAACTGTATGTAGGAAATCTTTCCAAGCAGATCACCGATGCACAGCTCAACGATCTCGCCATTCCGTTCGGGAAACTCATCTCGGCCAACGTGGCCACCGAGCGCAAAGGCGGGGAGTCGAAAGGCTTCGGCTTCCTCGAATACGGCAATGACGACGAGGCCCGCGCGGCCATTACCGGTCTCAACGGCCGCGACGTCAACGGCCAGGCGCTGAAGGTCAACGAGGCCAAGCCCCGCGTCTGATCGCGGTCTTGCAGTCGGGAGTGCGGCGGCGTTGCTGCCGCACTCCCATACGAGGAGAGCACTCTCATGACGACGTACCTATCGATTGCAGCGTTTGTCGCTGTTGCCATCCTCGGATGGAATCTCTACACCCGGCTCGGGCGCGATCGGATCGCGCAGCTCAATGACAAGCGCCGGGCCACATCGCGCATGGTCAGCCCCGGCGAGTTCGTCGACGGAAACCGGCACTTACCGGTCGCTCTCGCCGTGACACAGTCGATGTTCTTCTATGAAAACGCCGACATGCAGGCCTCGCTCGACCTGCAATGGGTTCGCGAAATCGAATACGACACGCAACTGGCCACCGGCGCCCGAGTCAAAGACGGCAAAGTTCTGCGCCTGCGCTGCTTCAGCCAGATGTTCGAGTTCGTGATCCCGAATGACGTGGTGGCGCGCTGGCACATGATGATGCCCCCGCGCCGCGCCATGGAACCGGCGGTCGTCGCGCCGGCCGCGTGAAACCCGAAGGGAACAAGCATGCCTGACGAAACGACCATCCGCCGCGTGGCGATGCTCGGCAATCACCTGCCGCGCCAGTGCGGCATTGCCACATTCACCACCCATCTGAGCGAGGCCATCGCCGGCGTCGCCCCCGATCTGGACACCTTCGTCCTGGCCATGAACGACGGCCTGCACCAGCACGCCTATCCGGCACGCGTCCGCTTCGAGCTGGCCGACAACGACATCGGCGCCTACACGCGCGCGGCTGATTTCCTGAACGTCAACGCCGTCGACGTCATCTCCGTGCAGCACGAGTACGGCATCTTCGGCGGAAAAGCGGGCAGCCATCTTCTGACGCTGCTTCGCGAGCTGCGCATGCCCATCGTGACGACGCTTCACACCATCCTCGGCGCACCGAATCCTCACCAGCGCCGCGTGATGGACGAGCTCACCGCGCTCTCCGATCGCCTGGTGGTCATGACCGCCGGCAGCGCGGAGATGCTCCACGAAGTTCACGGCGTACCGCTGCAGAAGATCGACGTCATCCCGCATGGCATCCCCGAGGTGCCGTTCTCCGGCAGCAAAGACCGAATCGGCGTGGAAGGGCGGCCGCTGATCCTCACCTTCGGCCTTCTCTCGCCCGACAAGGGAATCGAATACGTCATCGACGCCCTGCCGACGATCCTCTCCCACTTTCCCGACGCGGTCTACATCGTCCTCGGCGCAACCCATCCGCACATCATCGAGCGCCACGGCGAGACCTACCGGCTCATGCTCGAGGAGCGGGCCAAACGGCTCGGCGTCGACGGCAATGTCATCTTCCACAACCGCTTCGTCAGCCAGGCGGAGCTGTGCGAGTTCCTCGCTGCGGCCGACATCTACATCACCCCGTATCTGAATCCCCAGCAGATCACCTCGGGGACGCTCGCTTACGCGCTCGGAGCCGGAAAGGCCGTCATCTCCACGCCGTATCCCTACGCCAAAGAGCTGCTCGCCGACGGCCGCGGGATTCTCGTGCCGTGGAAGGACGCTCCCGCCATCGCCTCGGAGATCGTCGGACTGCTGGACGATCCCGACAAACGCTTCGGCCTTTGCTTGCGCGCCGCCGAACACGGCCGGGAGATGCTGTGGCCAGCCGTCGCCAATTCCTATCTAAAGACATTCGCGCGCGCCCGCACCGAGCACGCGCAGCGGCTGCGGACAGCGTTCCGGGCCGGCACCCTGGCCACGCGGCCCGCCGAACTGCCGCAGGTCAACCTCGATCACGTCACCGTCATGACCGACGACACCGGGATGCTGCAACACGCCACGTTCAACGTGCCGCGCTACGACGAGGGCTACTGCGTCGACGACAACGCCCGCGCGCTCCTGCTGATGACGCTCATCGAGGACGCGGGATCATGCGATCCGAAAGTCGTGCGCAGGCTGGCCACACGCTACCTGGCATTCCTCAGCAACGCTTTCAACCGTCCGCTGGGGCGGTTCCGCAACTTCATGTCCCACTCCCGCGTGTGGTGCGAAGAGCAGGGTTCCGAGGATAGCCATGGGCGCGCGCTGTGGGCCCTCGGCACGGTGGTCGGATGCTCTGTCGATCCGGGCCGCTACAGCCTGGCCGGCGCGCTCTTCCATGACGCGCTTCCCGCCGTGTCAGGCTTCAGCAGCCCGCGCGCCTGGGCCTTCGCGCTGCTCGGCATCGAGCAATACCTGCACGCATTCGAAGGCGATCGCAACGTGCAGGCGGCCGGCCGAGAGATCGGCGAGCGCCTGCTGAGCCTCTTCCGCCGGACGGATCAGCCGGACTGGCCGTGGTTCGAAGAGCGCGTCACCTACTGCAACGGCCGGCTCCCTCAGGCCCTGATCGCCACCGCATCATGGAGCGGCGACGAGGAGATGATGGCCACCGGCACCCGCTCGCTGGCCTGGCTGATGTCGATCCAGCGCACTGCGGACGGTTACTTCGCCCCCGTCGGAACGAATGGCTTCTTCGAGCGCGGCATGACCGCGGCGGTGTTCGATCAACAGCCGGTCGAAGCCTGTGCCTCGGTGGCCGCCTGCATGCACGCCTTCCGAACGACCGGCGACCATCGCTGGGCCGACCACGCGCGCCGCGCCTTCACCTGGTTCCTCGGCCAGAACCAATTGCACCAGCCCCTCTACGACCCCCTCTCCGGCGGCTGCCGCGACGCACTCCACGCCGATCGCGTGAACGAGAACGAAGGCGCCGAGTCAACGCTCTCCTTCCTCCTGGCGCTGATGGAGATGCGCGCCGACGAAGTGCGCAGGAACGCGGTGCAGCTCCCGTTGAGCGCACAGGCCGAGGTATCCGTGGGAGCCACACCGTGACGGCGACGCAGCGCATTTCTCCGTCGTCAAGTTGGATCTCGACATCGGCATCTTTTACCTCGATAACAAGGTTTTCGATCTTGATATCGAGGTTGTCGACCTTGATATCGAGGTTGTCGACCTCGATATCAAGATCTTTTGTCTTGAATTCAACATCTTTCATCTCAACGTCAGCGTGCTTGATGTCGGTGTAAGTACCTTGAGCGGGAGTCATTTGACGATTCCTTGACCCATCCAGTTCTCTCGCGATCCGAATGGAATCGCGGACGTTGAGTTTCTCGAATGCCGAATCAACCCAACGCGGGAGCGCAGGAGCAGCAGACACGCCGGCCTTCGGCTAACCGTCACGTAAGGAATTCTGAGCAATGCCGGCAACCTACGAAACCCTCTTCTTCCGCACCAAAACCAACCCCATCCTCACCGCCGCCGACTGGCCCTACCCCATCCACACCGTCTTCAACGCCGGCGCAACCCTTCTTCGCGACGGGACCACGCTCCTGCTCTGCCGCGTCGAAGACCGCACCGGACGCTCCCACCTTTGCGCGGCCCGGTCGAAGGACGGCGTCGGCGGCTGGGTCGTCGATACTCATCCAACCTTCCCCGCTGATCCGGAGAACCATCCCGAGGAGCTGTGGGGCGTCGAAGACCCGCGCATCACCTGGGTCGAGGAGCTCGGCCGGTACGCCATCGCCTACACCGCCTTCGGCAAAGGCGGCCCCGGCGTCTCACTCGCGCTCACCGAGGATTTCATCCGCTTCGAGCGATGCGGCCTGGTGATGCAGCCCGACGACAAAGACGCCGCCCTCCTGCCGCACCGCATCGACGGCAAGTTCGCGCTCGTCCACCGTCCCATCGCCGAGGGAGGAGCTCACGTCTGGATCTCCTATTCGCCCGACTTGAGAAACTGGGGCGGCCACCGGATGATGCTGCCGGCCCGCCGCGGCGGCTGGTGGGACGCCAACAAAGTCGGCCTCTCCCCTCCGTTGATCGAGACGAAACGCGGCTGGCTGATGCTCTACCACGGCGTCCGCTCCAACGCCGCCGGCAGCCTCTATCGTTTAGGGGCCGCCCTCTTCGACCTCGACAACCCCGCCGAGCTCCTGTTGCGCGGCGACGAATGGATCTTCGGCCCGGAAGCCCCCTACGAGACCCACGGCGACGTGAACAACGTCACCTTCCCCTGCGGCTACACGATCGCCCCGGACGGGGATACGCTGAACCTGTACTACGGAGCTGCGGATACCTGCATCGCCATGGCTACCGGGAGCATTCGCGAGATTCTGGGGTGGTTGGATTCGCACGGGAGGGGGTAGGGGAAGTGGAATCCCGCCGGGCAACTTGAATAGCATCCTCAAGCAGGCAGGACCGAAACGATGAGCGAATATGTGGTTGTGGTCGAGAAAAGTGAGAGCGGTTTTGGTGCGTACGCTCCGGACCTGCCAGGATGCGTGGCAGCAGCCGAGACCCGAGATGAAACGCTCGCCCTCATCCGCGAGGCGATCGAACTGCACATCGAGAATCTTCGAGAAGCGGGTGAAGAAGTTCCCGCTCCTACCTCCACCGCCGAACGCGTCGTTGTTCATGTTGCCGCATAACCATGAAGAGCCGCAGAAAGCCCAACATCCCGGCGAGATCCTGCTCGAAGCCAGTTGAGCGGCCGGTAGCTGGAGTGCAGGCCTTCGTCGTCGTTGGGAGGGTTTCCGCGCGCGCTTATACTCAGCGTAGACACTCATGCGCACGCTCGAAACGCTGACGATTCGGAACTTCAAGTCGATTCGGGACCAGACCCTGAGTCTGGGACCACTGAACGTCTTCATCGGCGGGAACGGCTCGGGGAAGTCGAACCTGATCGAGGTGTTCCGTTTTCTGCACGAAATCGTCGATCAGGGGCTCGCCAAGTACACGGCGATCAAAGGTGGAGCCGACTCGCTGCTCTACTTTGGGCGAAGGCAATCGCCGGATATGTCTTTTTCGCTTGAGTTTGGGGAAAAGAAAACGTCGCACCGATATGAGATCAAGCTGACGGCCGCCGATGACGACGCGCTTGTGATTACCGAGGAGCGAGTCTTCTACCATGACAAGACCCGATATGTTCGGCCGTTGACCCAGCCTGTGTCGGTGTTCAGCAAAGAATCGCAACTGAAAGAAGACAAATCCTCTCCCCGCGTCTTGGTCGACATGGAAAGCTACCGCGTCCACCACTTCCATGACACGAGCGACGTCGCGGCCATGAAGGGAACGAGCGATGTCGACGACAACCGCTTTCTGCGGCCGCAGGCCGAGAACCTGGCAGCGTTCCTCTACTGGCTGCAGGAGATGCGGCCGGAGCACATGGCCAACATTCAGGACGCCCTTCGCCAGATCGCGCCGTTCTTCGATGAGTTCCGACTCGCGCCGCTGCGCCTGAATCCATCGAAGATCCGCCTGGAGTGGAAAGAGAAGGGGAGCGACATGTACTTCAACGCCTCCTCCCTCTCCGACGGCACGCTCCGATTCATATGCCTGGCCACACTGCTGCTCCAGCCCGACCTGCCGCCGCTGATTCTGCTCGACGAGCCGGAGCTCGGCTTGCACCCGGCGGCCGTGACGCTTCTGGCCAGCCTGCTCTCATCAGCATCCACCCGCACGCAGGTCCTCGTGGCCACGCAGTCGGTGACCCTTGTCAATCAGTTCGAGCCGGAGCAGGTCTGGGCGGTCGATCGTGAGGATCGGCAGAGCGTGTTTCGCCATCTGAGCCGCGCCGACATGAGCGGCTGGCTCGATGATTACGCCCTCGGCGAGTTGTGGGAGAAGAACGTCCTGGGCGCTCGTCCATAGCCGACCATGAGCAAGCGCGCGCTGGTCCTCGTTGAAGGGCAGACCGAGGAGCGGTTCGTCAAAGATGTTCTGGCTCCCGCCTTCTGGCCCCGCAGTCTCTACCTGTCTCCGACCATCCTCGTGACCAAGCGCGTCAAGGACGGCCCGAACTTCAAAGGCGGCGTGACGAGATTCGCTCAATTCGAGAACGATCTGCGGAGGCTGATGAATGCCGGCGGCGCTGTAGTCACGACGATGCTCGACTACTACGGACTGCCAGATGATTTTCCAGGCATGAACACTCGCCCGAACGGCACGCCGCCGGCAACGCGTGGAGCATGTGGAGCAGTCGATCAGCGCATACTTCGGATCGCCCGGCAACTTCGTTCCTTTTCTTGCGCTCCACGAGTACGAAGCATGGCTCTTCGCCTCACCGGACGCACTGCCCGGCGTCATGAATGATCCGGCCAAGCAGGCCGACATCGAAGCGATCCGTGACAGCGTGGACACTCCCGAGGAGATCAACGACGATCCGGATTGGGTACCGTCAAAGCGCATCCAGAAGCTCTTCCCATCTTACCGGAAAGTGTTGCACGGGCCGATGGCAGCGGGACGCATCGGGCTCGAACGGATTCGTGCGGAGTGTCCGCATTTCGATCAGTGGTTGGCTACCCTGGAAGGCGTCGCTGCAGACTTGGGCTAGACCATCGGTGTCGTTTGACCGTAGTGGTCCGACGGGGCGGAGATGGAGGTCCCGAGGTCTCGCAGAAGCCCGTCTCGGAGGTCGTAGACCCAGCCGTGGATCGATAGTTCGTTGCCGTGCGCCCAGGCATCGCGCACGACCGTGGTCTGGCTGACGTTCATCACTTGCTCGATCACGTTCCATTCGCACAGGGCATTCTCGCGCTCGGTCGCCGTTCCCAGCGCGTCGATCTGCTGCTGGTGTTTGCGGCGGACATCACGGACGTGGCACAGCCAGTTGTCGGCGAGGCCGATCTTGTCGCCGCGCAGAACGGCCAGCACTCCCGCGCAACCGTAGTGGCCGCAGACGATGATGTGGCGGACCCGCAGGACTTCCACGGCGAACTGGATGGTGGAGAGACAGTTCAGATCGGTGTGAACGACCACGTTGGCGACGTTGCGATGGACGAACATCTGCCCGGGGAGCAGGCCGACGATCTGGTTGGCCGGCACGCGGCTGTCCGAGCATCCGATCCAGAGGTAGTCGGGAGCCTGTTGGCGGGAAAGGCGGGTGAAGAAGTCCGGATCCTGGCGAGACATCTCCGCCGCCCAGGTGCGATTGTTCGCGAACAGGTGATCGAGAGCAGGCATCCGGATGTTGTATCACGCGCGATGCCGGTCAATATCGCTCGAGTCGTACAATCCGGGAAGTGACTGCCGAAGCACGAACGTCGTTCGATCTCCAGCCCACCCTGCAGGGAAAGCTCATCAGCCTCAGGCCTCTTCGGCCGGAGGACTTTGACGACCTCTATGCCGTCGCTTCCGATCCGCTCATCTGGGAGCAGCATCCGGTCCGAGACCGCTACAAGGAAGACGTCTTCAAGGGCTTCTTCCGCGAGGCGCTGGAATCGGGGGGAGCGCTGATCGTCATCGATCCGCAGTCCGGCCGCGTCATCGGGTCGTCGCGATTCCACGGATATGACGAAACCACGAGCGAGATCGAGATCGGCTGGACGTTCCTGGCCCGGTCCCATTGGGGCGGGAACTACAACGGGGAAATGAAGACGCTCATGCTCCGGCACGCGTTCCAATTCGTGAGGAACGTCATCTTTGTCATCGGCCCCGAAAACCTTCGCTCGCAGAGGGCTGTCGAGAAGATCGGCGCGGTACGAATCGGGTCACGGCCCGACAGCCGAGGCTGGGAGAGCCTTGTTTATCGGATCACCGCGTCGCTTTAAACGGAGGCCAAGTGACCTTCATCAACTGGTCTGATTCCCACGAGATGCTCGGCCTGCTCGTCGAATACATCGTCGACGAGAGGCACGAGGCGAACGACCCGGCGCGAGCGGCCTTTCTGGCGGGCGTGCTGGAGGAGCTGGAGGAACTGACGGCACAGGTCGATGAGATGACTGACGACGAATCCATCGCCGCGCTGCGAATGATTCAGGACTCGGTGAACGATGAGTTTCGCGGCGATACCGTCCTGCAACACATCCAGGACTGTATCGAGGAGCTCGAACGGATCCGGAATCGGGTGATGGCCTGAGGGCAGGCAACGATTCGTGCTGGCGCACGAGCACAGACAAGAGTGTCTGTGCCACATTACTTCACAACTTCCGCAAGTACCAGCGACCGATGTGGCACAGACACTCCTGTCTGTGCTTCCTGGCGTAGCGGATCGGCACAGGAGTGGCAACATCAAGAGCGAGCATGCGAGAGATCGAAATCGGAGACAACGTCGAGGTCACCGGAGACACGCAGGATTACATCCTGAACGATCCGGCACGGATCTATCGCGGCACGGTGATCGGTAAGGACAACGGCCAGTTGCTCCTGCGGTTGGAAGAACCGGTCGCGCTAGGTCCGGGTCAGTTTCGAGAGGCCAGCGTGCACGAGGCGAAAGCACGCATTCTCTCGCCGAAGGCTTAGTCGGAATCGCCGAAGTCGCTGCCCTCCAGCATTCTTGACATCATTCAGGTGATGCTGTACGCTGCCGTCACAAATTCACTGTTGTGTTGTTGGGATGACGCCCACCGGGCGAATGATTCTCATTTCTCGATCCCAAGAGCAGGTGCGCGTGAAACAGACGGCTGCCAGGTATCAACCGCGTGATGTCGGCATCTCAGCGATCACGTCATTCCTGATCGCGGTGAGCCCCAAGTGCCCCCTTTGCTGGTTGGCCCTCATGAGCAGCATGGGAGCCGTATCGGTGATCCGTTCGGAATGGCTGCAGCCGATGGCCATCTCTCTCCTGTTGGCCTCCATCCTGTCGTTGTTCGTTCGCGCCAGGCGGCGCTCCTTCTACGGCCCGTTTCTGCTGGGGGTGCTGGCGGCGACGTCGATCTACCTGTGCAGGTTCCGCTTCGATTACGACGCCGGATTTTACGCGGGCGCCATCGCTCTGTTCGCCAGTTCCCTTTGGAGCTCCCTGCCGCGGCGCAAGACGAGCGACACGTGCGCGGCATGTTCACCGGAGAAATCTCTCGAGGCAGGCGAAATCGAGTCAACCCTTCAACCGAAGAGGAGGCCAGTATGGCTAGCTTGATCGTTCGAAAGAACGTGGACAACCTGGACGCCGCGGAGTTGGCTGCTCTGCGCACCGGCTACACGAAGGCGCAGGCCATCATGGACAACCGCGGCTACAACCATTTCGCGGGACTTCATGGCATCCCCAACTGGTATTGCTGGCATCACGACCACACCACGGGCTCGACCGTGAACGCCAATCTGTTCCTGCCCTGGCACCGCGCCTACCTCCTTTCTTTTGAAAGAGCGATCCGGGATCAGAGTCCGGCCACGCCCAAGGTCGGCTTGCCCTGGTGGGACTGGAGCTCGGCAACGTCGCATTCGAACGGTGTACCGAAAGCGTTCTCCGACGCCACCGCGGGAGGCAAGGCCAACCCGCTGCTGCGGGCGCGCATTTTCGCGCCGACAGCAACGCCGCCCATCGACCGACAAACGCGCCGCTTCCCAGGGAATCCGGCTCAACTGCCGACCGCGGCGAAGATCACGAACTTACTGAATCTCGGTACCTTCAACGACTTCTCCAATCAACTCGAGAACATCCACGATTTCATCCACGGCTGGACGGGCGGAAACAACGGAAGCATCGGCGGCGACATGAGCTCCCTGGCGACGGCAGCCTGGGATCCGATCTTCTATTCGCACCATTGCATGATCGACCGGCTCTGGTACGTGTGGCAATCGAAGCACGGCATCAACAACATACCGGCCTCTCTGCTGCCGCTGGTTCTCACGCCGTTCAACATGAAGGTCCAGGATGTGCTCAGCATCAACGCCCTGGGTTATGAGTACGCCGTCTCGTTCGTGACGCTGTAAGAGGTAGCGGTTTCCGATCAATATCGGGAGGATTACGACATGGCAAGCAAAGCAAAAGCAACCTCTGGAAGCACCGGACACAAGACGCCGAAACCGGCCAAGGGTTCCGCTCGGCCCGGGATGTACCGCGCCTCGACGATCTATAAGGCACCGCGAGCGCTCCCCGTCTCGCAGTTGCCGGCCCAGTTCGGCCGTGCTGATCTGGAGTTCATCGGCATCGACCACTCCGGCGCCACGTATGAAGCCCGTGTGTATGTGAACAACCCGAAGGCGAACGCCGATACCCAGACGACGTTGGCGAACGGTTACGCCGGCTCCTATTACATCTTCGGACACGGCGGCTGCTTCGGCGACCTCGGGCATTGTGACATCCCGCAGAAGCAGGATGCCTTCGATCGCCGCCCATCGCACCCGCTCGAACCGCTCCGGAAAGTGGTCATCGCCACCGAGGCAATCAAACAGGCCGCGGCGAAAAGCTCGGAGATCCACATTACGGTGGTTCCGTTGATCATGAGCTGGACGGAGAAGACTGACCTGAAGGACGTGATGCGGTTCGATCACATCAACCTGGTCACGTACGACTGAGCCGCGCTCGGATGCGTCGACCTTCCGGCGGTGAAGGCCTCATTCATCCGCAGGTGACGCAGATGAAGGCTGGGCGCGACGTGACTCCTTATGCCGCCCGTCTGCTTCGCTCCGACGCCATCGCGGCGTTACGATGGATCGAGCAGTTTCGGACAACCTCATGCGCATCGATGAGCTTCCGATGGCGGACGCCGGGCGCGAGAAAGACGCTGGCGAGCTCTTTCCGCTCGCGATGCCGCCCGAGGAGTATGCGGCGCGGCACGGGCACGAATGGCTCTGTTTCTCGTTCGACGACTACCGCTACTCCGACGCGGCACTCGATCGCTGGGTGCAGCGGCTCGGTGACATTCTCTTTCAGCGCGACGGCGCACCTGAGCTCGAGGACCTCCGGAAGCGCTATCTAACACAGGAGGAGCAGAGGACGATCGAGGAGCGGAGGCGGGAGATGGCCGAGGACTTCTGAGTGCGGTCCGAGGGGTCCCGCGGTTTCGGGGTCTCGCGGCGAAACACCACGAAACCGCGCCATGATCTTCCATCGGTGCTCGCGAGCGAACGCAAGCAGGGAATGCTCGTGATGACCGTTCGTTTCCGGCGGCGCCATGCGGTTGTGTGATGAATCGCAACCATTTCACACCGGCCGGCCACCGCGGGCAAGCGTTTGTTCGCGCTACTTCGTGGGCTTCTTGGACGGACTCGATCGTCCGGGCCAACCTACCGGCGCTTCGCCGGGGATGAAATTCGACTGCCCGGTCCTTCCTTGCCTCTTCTGACGCTGCTGTGTACTGGCCGAGGGGAGTGGAGCGTGGGGGAGCGATTGGCCGTGAGGATGGTCATGTTCGCGGGAGCCATCCTGGTTTACGTCGTTTTCCTTGTTTTCTTTGCTCATGACGAGCTGAACCTGCGAAGAGCATGCCTCGGAACGGCCATATCGGCGGAAGAACTGCATAGAAACTGGATGAATGGAGGCTTTCTTGAGCAGACAGGCCGTTCGAACGACAGCAGGAAAAATACTTCGCAGCGACGATTTGATCGCCGATGAGAAAGAGGTGGCCGCCGGCATCCTCCTGGCGAATCCCCATTACGGCAACCCTCACGTGGTCCGCTGCGACTGGTGCCGTGAGACCCGAACGCTTTTCCGCGACGAGAGCGAGGGCCCGTTCAAGCTCACCTCCCACGGCTGGCTGTGCGAAACGTGCAATGTGAGAGCGGCCAGCCAGGAGATCAAGTTCTGAGAGCACCGCGCAGCATCGACGTCTGTTGTTTTCGTTCCGGACGGCGCTCGCTGAGCCTGGCCAGGTGTTTGGCGAGCGCGTCGAGGCTGTCGAGATTGTGTACGGGAAGGAAGTCGTCGATGAAGGGGAGTGCGGCCTGGATGCCGCGCGTGAGCGGCTCGTAGTCAGGCGCGCCGAGGAGCGGGTTGAGCCAGATGAGACGGCGGCTGTTCCGCTGCAGCCGGGCGATCTCTTCGCGGAGCATGGAGATGTCCCCGCGGTCCCAGCCGTCGCTGATGACCAGTGTCAGCGCGCCGTGGCCGAGGACGCGGCGGCCCCAGTCGAAGTTGAACGAGTGCAGCGCCTCGCCGATGCGCGTTCCGCCCGACCAGTCGGGCACCGCTCTGGCGACATCGGTCAGGGCGTGGTCGAGGTTGCGCTGCTCGAGCTGTCGCGTGATGCGCGTGAGACGGGTGCTGAAGACGAATGCTTCGACCTTCTGTCCGAACGTCTGCGCCAGGCCGTAGGTGAAGAGCAGCAAAAGCCGCGTGTAACGCTCCATCGAGCCGCTGACATCGGCGATGATGACCAGAGGACGCGGCTTGACCTTCGGCTCGCGCTGGGCCCAGTCGAGCACCTCGCCCCCGTATCGCAGATTGCGGCGCACGGTGCGTCGCAGATCGACGAGCGCGCCCCGTCCCGGCCGCAGACGGCGCGTCCGCCGCTCGTTCACGCGCCAGACGATCTGCTCCATCATTGAACGCACCGCCGTGAGCTCGGCTGGGGTCATGTCGCCGAAGTCTTTGTGCCGGAGGATCTCGTCGTCGCTATAGGTCATCCGCGCCTCGATCGAGGGCGGCTTGTCTGATTCGCCTTCCTTTGTCTCCGTGGATGGATGGCCGGGCAGCGGCGGCGCGAACATTTGTGGCCGGGCCGGGACCTCGCCGATCACACGCGCCGAGGGACGTGCCAGCGGATCGCGTCGCTGCCAGAAGAGATCGAAGGCGATGTCGAACCGCGCCAGATCGTCGCGCCGGTGTACGAGCAGGCTGCGCGCCGCGTGATAGAAGTCCGAGCGGCGGCCGATGTCGATCAGACCGAACGCGCTGACGAGATCGATCATGCGCCCGGGATTGACATCGATCCCCACTCCGCGGAGGACTCGTCCGAAGAGGAGAAGGTTATGAAGCAGGGCGCCGTTCATGGGTGCTTACGTTTTCATCGCCGCCTTCACTCTCGCCGGCGTCATCGGCAAGCGGAACATCCGCACGCCGGTGGCGTCGAATACGGCGTTGGCGATGACGGCACCCATGGGCACGATGGCCGGCTCGCCGCCTCCCTGCGGCGGCAGGTCGTCGTTAGGGATGAGCAGCGTCTCGATGCGCGGGACCGCCGCGAAACGCGGCAGCTCGTAGGTGTCGAAGTTCTTGTCGGCGATGGCGCCGCCTTTAAAGTTCAGCTCCTCGCTCAGCACGTAGCCGAGTCCCATGTTGATGCAGCCTTCCATCTGCATCTTGGCCCCCTCGGGGTTGATGACGACGCCCATGTCCTGCGCGGCGACCACGCGTTTGACCGTGATGACGCCGGTGGCGCGGTCGACGGCCACCTCGGCGGCCAGCGCACAGTACGCTCCCGCGTCGGTGCAGGCCGCGATGGCGCGACCCTGTCCTGACGGTCCCGCTCCAGCCTTCCAACCGAAGGCATCGGCGGCCGCCTTCAACGCGCGGCGCAAACGTGCATCCGACGTGTTCTTCAGGCGGAACTCCAGCGGATCGATCTTCGCCGCGGCGGCCATGATGTCGATCTGGGACTCGCGTCCGAAGACGTTCGTCCCCGCGCCTGGAGCGCGCCAGGGGCCGGTGCCGAACGGATGCACCTTCGGTCCGCCGCGGCCGATGTACGTCTTCAAGCTGACGTTCGGCGTGTCGTAGAACATCTCGGCCGAACGGTCACCCGCGGCCCAGACGTGGTAATCCCAGGTCGTGATCTTTCCCTGGTCGTCGACGGCCGAGGCGATCTTCACCACCGCCGCGGGACCGAACGTATCGAAGAAGAACTCCTCGCCGCGCGTCCAGGCCACCATCACCGGCTTGCCGGCGATCTGCGCCAACTGCGCTGCCTCGACGGCCTGATTGGCGGAGCTCTTCCCACCGAATCCGCCGCCGACAAACGGCGTGATCACGCGAACGTTCTTCTCGTCCATACCCAGCGTCTTGGCGATGACCGCCCGGGCGCCGAAGGGGCTCTGCGTACCCGCCCACACTGTCATCTTTCCGTCTTTGAGCTCCGCGATCGCGGTGTGCGGTTCCATCGGCGCGTGCGCGAGATAGCCCGTGCGGAAGGTTGAATGGATCACGTTCGCTGTGACACTGGTGACGTCGCCGTGCGATGCGCGGACCTCCGGTGCACCACCGTTCGCCAGGAAGTAATCGCCGACCGATTCGGTGTCGAACGCGGCTGCCGGCTGGTCCCAATCGGCCTTGATGAGGGCGAGCGCATGACCGGCCGCTTGCGGGTCAGTGTGCAGGACGGCGATGAGATCGTCCTTCTCCACCACCGTGGCGCCGGACATACTCTTTGCCTTGGAGGTATCGAGAGACTTCCGCGTCGCGCCGTGCGAGGGCGGGCGCAGGATGCGCGCGTAGAGCATTCCCGGCCGGCGCACGTCGCCGGCGTATTTCGCACGGCCGGTCACCTTGTCGTGTCCGTCCATGCGTTTGGTCGGCCGCCCGATCACCTTGAATTCTTTGAGCGAACGGAGGGCCGCCTTCTCATCGACGAGCCGGGCGATCTGCTTTCCCTTCGCCAGCTCGCCGTAGGTCACCTTGCGCGCGCTGTTGCCGGCGACGGAGACGACGCCGTTCTCGACGACGAGTTTGTCGCGCCCCACCTCGAGCTTCTTCGCCGCGAGGTTCATCAGTACCGTGCGCGCCTCGGCCGCGGCAGCGCGCACGGCCGGACCGAACATCCGCGTCGATTGCGATCCCCACGTCCCCTGATCCCACGGACATTGGTCCGTGTCGCCCATGACCATCGACACCGAGTCGAGCGAGACGCCGAGCTCCTCGGCTGCCATCTGCGCCAGCGAGGTATGGATACCCTGGCCCATCTCGATCTTTCCGGAGAAGAGCGTCACGCCCCCGTTCTCGTCGATGCGCAGGTAGGCGTTCAGATCCTCCGGGTAGGCGCGCCGCTGCGCGAACAGCCTGCCCGGTTTTGTCGTGATCAGTACGACGATCCCACCGCCGAGGAGCTTGCAGAACGAGCGGCGCGAGAATCCGTTCCCCTGGCGTGCCGGAGTATCCATGGCCTCGGGCACAGCAAAGAGCGCCGCGCGATGAAGATCGTCTGTCTCAACGTCCACATTGCGTCGTCTCATCGCGCACCTCCCTTCGCGGCCGCGTCCTGGATTGCGGCGATGATCCGCTGATGGGCGCCGCAGCGGCAAAGGTTGCCGTCCATCTCCTGCACGATGGCGTCGCGCGAAGGGTGTGGCTGTTTCTGCAGAAACGCCCAGGCGTTCATCAGCATCCCCGACGTGCAGTAGCCGCACTGGAATCCGCCGTGTTCCATGAATGCCCGCTGCAGCGGATGAAGATGGCCGTCATGTTCGAGGCCTTCCACGGTGACAACGTTCTTTCCCTGCACGGCTTTGAGCGGCGTCTGGCACGAGCGGACGGCCACGTCGTCGACAGCGACCGTACAGGCGCCGCAGAACCCTTCGCCGCAACCGAACTTCGGGCCGGTGAGATCGAGATCGCCGCGCAATACCCAGAGCAGCGTCCGGTCATCTTCCGTGTCGAGAGCAACGGGTTTCCCGTTGAGCCGGAATCGTATGTTTTGTTTCAAGGAGGGCCTCCTTCACAGCCGAGGATCATGCCGGAAATCATATTGCACCGAGGTGACGAATGTGCATCTTCACACCCCCGAGCGGACGCGGCCGACGATCGTCGACGTCATCTCTCCCTGCACCTTCTCCACATCCTCGCGATACTTGAGGATGACTCCGAGAGTGGCGTCGACGACCGCCTCGTCGAGCGCGTCGCGATCGAGGGCGACGAGGGCGGCGGTCCACTCCAGCGTCTCGGCGATGCCAGGCACTTTGTAGAGCTCGGCCTGACGCAGCTCCTGCACGAACGCCGTCACCTGCCGGGCGAGCTGAGCCGGCGCTTCGGGCACTTTCGCGAGGACGATCTGCAGCTCATCGGCGAATGACGGATAGTCGATCCACGAATAGAGGCAGCGGCGTTTCAGGGCGTCGTGTACTTCGCGCGTGCGGTTCGACGTCACGATGACGACCGGCGGCCGCTCCGCCTTGATGGTCCCGATCTCCGGAATCGTGATCTGAAAATCGGAGAGGATCTCGAGCAGGAAGGCCTCGAACTCTTCATCGCTGCGGTCGATCTCGTCGATCAGCAGCACCGGCGGTTTCGTGAGCGAGGCGTCGATGGCCCGCAGCAGCGGGCGTTGCAGGAGGAAGTCCGGTCCGAAGAGCTCGCTCTCGACGGCACGCTGCCCCTGCGATTCGAGGAGGCGGATATGCATCATCTGCCGCGTGTAGTTCCACTCGTACACGGCGTGATGGACGTCGAGCCCCTCGTAGCATTGCAAGCGAACCAGCTCCGTCTCCAGGAGGGCAGCCAGCACTTTCGCAACCTCGGTTTTCCCGACGCCCGCCTCGCCTTCCAGAAACAGCGGCTTGCCGAGCTTCAGCGCCAGGAAGATGGTCGTGGCCAGTCCGCGGCTGGCGAAGTAGCGTTGTGCGCGAAGACCTTCCTGCAGTTCATCAATCGAATTCACGGGCGAATTCACGGATCAATGCTCCTCGATCTTCTGCCGAACGCACTGGAAGAAAGCGGTGGTCAGCTTCTGCGTAACCGTCCCCATCAGACGCGCGGCCAGGCTGGCGATGGCGCCGACGACCGTGACGTCGGACGACCAGTTCAGCACCGTGGCGCCGTCAGCGCCGTCGCTCAGCACCATCTCGCTCATAGCGTCGACCATGCTGCCAGGCGCCTTCCCGCTCACCTTCATCCGGGCGCGGTTCGGCGGATCAAGATCCATCCAGACCGCGTCCGCCTTGAACGTCACCTTCACGGCCCCGAAGCCGATCGAGGCGACGACGCGGAAGCGCTCGTTCGGCGTGACCACCTCGAACGACTCGATTCCCGGGGCGCACTGAGTCAGCTCCTCCGGGTTCGTCAGGAACTTCCAGACTTTCTCGCGCGGGGCGTTGATCGATACGGTCCCTTTGAAATTCATCACTGCCTCCGATACGCCTTGATGCCCGATTGCAGTACCTGAAGCGGCAGGCGTACGCAGCCGAGGCGCGCCGGCCGGATCTCCGCGTCGAGGGCATCGAGCAGTTGCCGCTCCGGAAATTGCTCGATGCTTTCCAGGGTCAGGCCCTGGATCATCCCGGTGAGCAGCGACGCCGAGGCCTTCGCGATCATGCAGAGGTCTCCCTGAAATACGGCGGCGCGGATCGTATCGTGCTCACCGAGGGCCAGCTCGATGCGAACGCGATCGCCACAGAACGGATTGTCACCCTCGTGGCGGATGTCGGGCGCCTCCAGCGAGCCGTAGTTGCGAGGATGGCGAAAGTGCTCCTGAATGACGTCGCCATAGGGATTCATCGCAGAAGCCCGCCGTGACCGAGTGCCGACAGCTCGTCATCGCGCACGTTGCCGCGGGCCAGCAGCTTCGGAAGGATGAGATCGAATGCCGTGATTCGGGGGCCGAGGCCGCAGGCCGGAAGTCCCACGATCGTCATCTCGCCGCGTGTCGCGATCCAGAAAAGCGTGCCGGGGTGGACCGGCACTCCGACGCGCCGCATCGTCGCGCCGATGCGCTCGAGCGCTACGAACGTCGGGTCGAGAGGATCGAGGGCGTTCGAGCCGGAGACGATGTGCAGGGATGGGCCAGGCGGCGCGGCCGGCAGGTCGAAGGGCAGGTCACGGACTTCGGAAATCCCGCTCCCGAAACGACGGAGCTTCTCCCTTAGCGGCACGACGATCCGATCGTCGCGTCGCCAGACGATGACGTCGCGCGGCGGGAACGGCAGCAGCCGGATGATGTCGCCGGCAATCCGCTCCGCTCGTTCGATCGACCGCCGGTCGATGGCCAGCGGCGTGATCTGGGCCTCGAGAACGACCTGTCCCGCCGACACCACTTCGCCGTTGCACAACGTGAACACAGCCATGCCGGCGATGCTGTTGAGGTGCTGCAGAGCAGCGATGTCGATCTCGAGCAGACCGTCGTGCATTGCCTTGAGCACGTGACGATGACCCGAAGGTGCGCTTTGCAATCCCGCCGTGGCCAGGGCACTGGCCAGCCGCTGGCCGGCCTCGCGCTGGCCCACGTCTTCGGGAGCGAGCTCGATCAGATGGAGCTCGTCCCACACGGCGTCGAAGAGGTTCGGCAGATCCTCGACGCGAACAGCGTGCCCTTTATGAAAGAGTCCTCGAATGTCGTGACAGAGGACTCGACCGACGAGGTCGTGTTCCTTTGCATCGCGCCTGGCTGCGATCGCTCTCATGATCGTTTACTCAGCAAGCCGCCGTTCCGGCCGTGCATCACAGCGACGACCTCCGAGACGATGCTCAGCGCGATCTCCGCGGCGGTGTCGCCCCCGAGGTCGAGCCCGATGGGGACGTGGATGCGCGCCAGCTGTTCTTCGACGGCGCCGTCGTCGCGCAGCATCTGCAGAATCGTCGCGCCACGTCTCCGGCTGCCCAGCAGACCGATGTAGGGCACGTCGCTGGCCAGCGCCTTCTTCAGCACCGGTAGGTCGATCTTGTAATCGTGCGCGACGAGGACCACCGGGGTGGCCGGCCCGAACTGCATCGTTTCAGCGATCTCCGAGACGATGCCGATCCGGATCTCGCCGGCATCCGGGAAGCGCAGGCGGGTAGCGAAGCGCGGACGGCCGTCGACGATGGTCGTCTGAAAGCCGAGGATCTTCGTGAACGCCACGAGCGGGATGGCCACCGCGCTCGCGCCGAAGATCAGCAATCTGGCTGGAGGGCGAAGGACCTCGATGTAGATGTCGGCGCCGTCGTGCGCGATCGTGCGCGAGCCGGAGGCCGATCGCAGCAACGGCGGCACGTCGCGGGACAGCATCTCCGCAATCCCGGCCGGTGCGTTGCCCAGCGCGGTACCGTCGGCGTGGATCAACATCCGCGAGCCGGTCTGTTCGCCGGAGATCACGGTTGCCAGAGCGACGGCCCGGCCGGCATCCCACTCGCGGCGCGCGGCTTCGTAGCTACGCATCACGTCGTCCGTGACCGGCTCGAGGAAGACGTCGACAGCGCCGCCGCACGTCAGTCCGATCTCCCACGCTTCCTCGTCGCCGAGCTGCAGGTTGAGAAGCTCCGCCGACGACGTGCCGGAGTGCTCGAGGACGCGTGCGTCGACGCAACCCCCGATCGTCACCGAGCCGAAGATGTCGCCGGCTTCCCCGACGAACATCTTCGTCCCCTCTTTGCGAGGCGTAGTACCGACGGTGCGCACGAGGGTGGCCATCGTGGCGCGCCCCTGGGCATGCCGCAGGCGATCGATCAGGTCGAACGTCTCATGCGACATGGGCGTAGCGATGAGGGTCCTGCTCGAACGTTCGCTGGCAGTGCGCGCAGCAGAAATAGAATCGCCGCCCATCGTGCTCCGACGAATGGCGCGCCTCCTCGATGGAGACCGTCATGCCGCAGATCGGGTCGATCGCCTCAGCGTCTGCTTGCGGCTCGGATGGAACCGGCGGATCGTACGCCTTTGCCGCGCGGCGCTGCTGGACGATCTCCGCCAGGATGCTCAGCGCGATCTCTTCCGCGGTCTTTGCGCCGATGTCGAGTCCCGCCGGCGCCTTCACGCGATCGACGTCGACCCCGCGCTGGCGCAGAATCTCGAGCATCGTGCCCGCGCGTTTGCGGCTGGCCACGAGCGCGATGTACGAGGCGTCAGTCTTCACGGCCTGCTCGATTGCTTCTTCGTCATACCGTCCGTGTGTGGCGATGACGATGGATGTTTCTCCCTCGGGAAGGGAGGGCAGCCGCGCCTCCTCCACGGCCGTCACCTGAAACTGCATCACCGCGGCCAGGCGGGTCAGCGCCCGCGCCACCGGCTCGGAGCCGACGACGACGATCCGCGGTCGCGGCAGTTGCGGATCGATGAAGATGTCGAGCGCGCCGCCGCTGTAACACTGCATCGGAACCTCCGTCGCTCCCTCGCGCCGCGGCCCGGGCGTCGTGGAGCTGAGACTCAGAAAACGCGGCGTCCCTTCCCGCAGCGCTTCGAGCGCATTCCTGACGACGATGTCGTGCGCGCAGCTTCCGCCGATCCATCCGGTGAGCGTGCCGTCGGGAGCGATGATGGCCTTGTCGCCAGCCTTGGCCGAGGTGGGACGCTCGGCGCGAACGACCGTGGCCACGACATACGGCGTCGTCTCGAGGTCTTCCATGGTGTCGATGTCCATCGTCACGCCGCGATCGTCGACCGGCAGCGTCATCACCTCGTGCCCGCCAAAGATGGCGCGACAGCCGATGTCGCCGCGGATGTTCATCATCTCACCGAACAGAGACCGGCTGACGATCACCGGATTGCCGCGGGCGTCGTCGTAGGTCGGGACGAGGACCTTCGGCCGGACGCGGCGGTATTCGTCGGCGAGCCTGTCGAGCGTACGCGGCATGACGAACGGCTGGTCGGCCAGCACGATCATCGCTGCCTCTGCACTCTCCGGCAGAGCCCGTAGCCCGGCCTGGATCGATGTGCTCATCCCCTGGGCATAGTCAGGGTTCATGACGACGCGCGCGCCATCGAACGAGATCCGCTCCCGAATCTCCTCCGCGTGCGCGCCGAGAACGACGACGACGTCATCGATCTTTGAAGCCCGGAGATTGTCGAGGACGCGATCGAGCAACGCCTTCCCGCCAACAGGCATGAGTTGCTTGCACCGGCCGAATCGTGTGGCCTGGCCCGCCGCAAGGACGATGGCGGAGATCATAGGAACACGGAGCGCCGGCATGCCGGCGCTCCGCTGCGCGAGCTCACTCGGCGACCCCTTTCTCCATCAGGATCTTCCAGACCTTGGGCGGCGTGATCGGGATATCGATATGGCGGACGCCGAGATGCCACATGGCGTCGACGACCGCATTCGCGATCGCGGCGGGCGCGCCGACCGTAGCCGACTCGCCGACTCCTTTCGCTCCGAGGGGGTGGTGCGGGGACGGCGTGCAGGTCTTGTCGGTCTCCCACGCCGGCGTCTCCATCGACGTCGGCACGAGGTAATCCATCAGGCTGCCGCCCTGGATGTTGCCGTCGGCGTCGTAGTTGATCTCTTCGTACATCGCCGGTGCCAGGCCCATCGTCAGGCCGCCGTGGATCTGACCATCGACGATCATTGGATTGATGATGTTGCCGCAATCGTCGACGGCGACGAAGCGGCGGATCTTGACCTGCCCGGTGCCTTTGTCGATGTCGACGACACAGATGTAACTCCCGAACGGGAAGGTGAGGTTTGGCGGATCGTAGTAATTCACCGCTTCCAGTCCCGCCTCCATCCCCTGGGGATGATTCGTGTACGCGGCAAAGGCGATCTCCTGAATGGTCTTCGACTTCGACGGCGAGCCTTTTACGGAGAACTTCCCAACCTCCCACTCGAGATCCTCTTCGCTCACCTCGAGCAGATATGCGGCAATCTTCCGCGCCTTGTCGCGCACCTTGCGCGCGGCCATGGCACCGGCGGCGCCTGCCACAGGCGTGCTGCGGCTTGCATACGTCCCGAGGCCATACGGCGCCGTGTCGGTATCGCCTTCCTCCACCGCCACGTGCGCCGCGGGGATGCCGAGCTCCTCGGCGATGATCTGCGCGTAGGTCGTCTCGTGCCCCTGTCCCTGTGACTTCGTGCCGAACCGCGCGATGGCCTTCCCGGTCGGATGGATGCGCAGCTCGCAACTGTCGAACATCTTGATGCCCAGGATGTCGTAATGCTTCGACGGTCCGGCGCCCACGATCTCGGTGAAGCTGGAGATGCCGATGCCCATCAACTCGCCGCGGGCACGCTTCTCCGCCTGCTCCTTCCGCAGCTCGTCATAGCCGATGCGCTTCTTCGCCAGGTCGAGCGCGCCCGCGTAGTTGCCGCTGTCGTACTCGAAACCGAACGGCGACTTGTATGGGAACGCCTCCGGCTTGATGAAGTTCTTCTTTCGCAGATCCGCCGGATCCATCTTCAACTCGTGGGCGAAGATGTCGACCATCCGCTCGATGGCGTGCACGGCCTCGGTGACACGGAACGAGCAGCGATAAGCGATCCCGCCCGGCGGCTTGTTCGTGTACGCGGCGTCGACTTCGATGAAGGCACTCTTGAAGTCGTACGAGCCCGTTGCAATGTGGAAGAGGCCGGCCGGGAACTTCGACGGATTCGCGGCCGCGTCGGTGTAGCCGTGATCGGCCACCGTCTTGAAGCGCAGCGCCTGCAGCGTGCCGTCCTTCTTCCCGGCCAGCTCCGCGGTGATGTGGTAATCGCGTGCGAACGACGCGGCGGACAAATTCTCCATCCGGTCTTCGATCCATTTCACCGGCGCTCCGGTCAGAACCGAGGCAGCGACAGCGATGACGTATCCCGGGTACACCGGCACCTTGCCGCCGAACCCGCCGCCGATGTCGGGCGAGATGATGCGGATCTTCTCCTCGGACAGTCCGACGTGTCCGGCCACGAGAGCGAACACCGTGCGGATCGCGTGCGGGGCCTGCGTGGTCATCCAGACCGTGAGCTTGCCGTCGGTCTTGTCGAAATGCGCGACGCAACCGCACGTCTCGATCGAGGCCACGTTGATGCGCGGCAGGTAGATGTCCTGCTTGACCGTAACCTCCGCCTCTTTGAAACACTTCTCGGTCCCGGCCTTATCGCCCGCCTCCCAATGCCAGATGTGATTGTCCGTGCGGCCCGGTTTGTCGTCGCGCAGAACCGGGGCACCCGGCTCGAGCGCCTTGAACGGATCGACCACGACCGGGAGCGGCTCGTACTCGACATCGACGGCCTGCACGCCGTCGGCGGCCACGTAACGGCTGGTGGCCAGAACGGCAGCGACCTCCTGCCCCTGGTGCATCACTTTCTCCACCGGCAGGACCATCTGTGTGTCCGACATCAGCGTCGGCATCCAGTGCAGGTTGTACTGCTTGAGCAGCTCGCCGGTGACCACGGCCAGCACGCCGGGGATGGCCATCGCCTTCGATGTATCGATGCTCTTGATCTTCGCGTGCGCGTAGGGGCTGCGCACGATGTCGAGGTAGAGCATGCCGGGCAGTTTGACGTCGTCGACGTACTTGCCCTGCCCGCGTATGAAACGGGCGTCTTCCTTCCGCTTCATCGAGTGGCCCATGCCGCCGACTTCAGGAGAGGTGCGTGGTAACATGGTCATGCTCCTGTTCGTGCCGCGCTACTGCGCCGGCTTCTGCGAGGCGTGTTGAATCGACTTCACGATGTTCACGTAGCCGGTGCAGCGACAGAGGTTGCCGGAGATCGCCCAACGGATGTCGGCTTCGCTCGGAGAGGGGTTGTTCTTCAGGAGCGAGTATCCGGTCATCATCATGCCGGGTGTGCAGAAGCCGCACTGGAGGCCGTGCTCCTCATGGAAGCCGTCCTGGATGCGATCGAGCTTTCCGTCCTTCTCCAGGCCTTCGACCGTCATCACGTCGCGTCCATTGGCCATGACGGCGAACACGGTGCACGACTTGACCGGCCTGCCGTCCAGCAGCACCGTGCAGGCGCCGCAACTGGTCGTGTCGCAGCCGATGTGAGTGCCGGTCATGTTCAGCACTTCGCGGATGAAGTGCACGAGGAGCAGGCGCGGCTCGACGTCGGCCTCGCGCGGGGTACCGTTGACGTTCACGCTGATCTTCATCAGTGACCTCCCCTGGCACGGCTGATTGCCTGCCGCAGCGCGCGCGTGGTGAGCACGCGGACGAGCGAGCGCTTGTAGTCGGCCGAGCCGCGGAGATCGTCCGAGGGCTCGGAATCCTCGGCGGCAAGACGTGCCGCTTCCTTGATGTTGGCGTCATTCGCCGGCTTGCCCACGAGCGCCTGCTCAGCGCGCGTGGCCTTGATCGGCATCGGACCGACGTTCGTCAGGCCGATGCCCGCGCCGCGGACGGTGTCGCCATCGAGCGTCACCTGCGCGGCCACACCGGCGGTGGCAAAGTCTCCGACTTTGCGCTCCACCTTCAGGTAGGCGCCGCCGCTTCCCGCGGCCGGCGTGGGAATGCGGATCTCGGTCAGAATCTCATCCGCATTCAGCGCGGTCGTGAAGAGGCCGGTGAAGAAGTCGGTGAGCGCGATCGTGCGCTGGCCGCCCGGACCCGTGGCCACGACCTCGGCGCCGAGGGCCAGCATCGTGGCGGGATGATCATTTGCGGGATCGGCGTGCGCCAGATTGCCGCCGACCGTGGCCATGTTGCGCACGATCGGATCGGCGATCACGCCCGCCGTGTCGGAGAGAATCGGGTACTTATCGCGGATCAACTGCGAGCCATCGACGTCCGACTCGCGCGTGAGCGCGCCGATCGTCAGATAGCCGCCGGACTCGCGGATGTACGACAGATCGCCGATGCCATTGATGTCGATGAGGTGCTTCGGCGCTGCCATCCGCAGCTTCATCAGCGGGATGAGGCTCTGCCCTCCCGCCAGGATCTTCGCATCTTCTCCATGCTGCTGAAGAAGCGCGATTGCCTCGGCGAGAGTCGACGGTGAGGAATACTCGAACGACGCCGGAATCATGACCTGTCCCTCCATGCCGCGAGCGTGTTGGAAAAGGGGAAGGCGAAAAGAACGAGGGTGAAACGTGCGCGTTATGACCCCACGCTCGCCGAATGTCAAGATGGACGGGGTCAACGTTCCGTCGCGCTTCGCGGTTACCTACGGTTGGCCTTCGTTTTGTCTTCGGTTAGCCTGCCTTTCTCACAACGTGATTGAGCCTCCCGGCCCGCCGCCGCAAGCCAGGGACCGATGTGGCACAGACGGCACAACACTCTTGTCTGTGCTCCGGCCGAAGCCGCGTGCCGTGAGCGCTTGCAGTCTCTCAAGTCGGGCGAGACCCCGCACAGACAAGAGTGTCTGTGCCACATCGGTCCTGCTCACCGGCACCACTCCGCACTTTCGGCAGACAGGATGCGGGCAATTGCACTCGTCGGTTGTTAGAGTCGGGGGTCGGAGCCGGCAGATTGGTTGAGGGGTCTCCGACTCCCGACCCCCGACTCCCGACTCCCGACTCCCGCTTACCTCGGTACATACGTCGCCGACCGAGAGGTGACGATGCTCTTCCCGAGCGCGGTGGCCTGATCGTCCTGGTCGTTGCGCGACGCGTACAGACGATCGCCCAGGACGGCGAACTTCCACTGCTCCTTCCGGACATTGCCCGCCTTGAGGAAGAGAATCGAGGCGGAGTAGTTCGAATCGCGCTCCGCCGCGACCGGGAGGCCGTTGGCGTCGATCCAGACGCGAAGCTCGACCGTCGGCTCGTTCACGAACCTGCCGCGTGCCGTGGCAAGCGTCGGCTTGACCTTGATCCGCAGCAGCGTGGCCGTCTTGCCATCACGGACGGCGGGCTTCTGTTCGAGCAGCGTCGCGCCGTTGAGATCGTCGAGAAGCATCGCAGCGGAATCCAGCGCGTCGATCACGTCGAAGACCGTCAGGGCCACCATCGCGCTGCGCGTGGGCGTGAGGCTGTCCGGGTCCCGTTTCTTCTTGTCAGCCTCCGCTTCCGCTGCTGCGAGCGAGTTGGCTGATACGTGAATCGTCAATCCGCCGGGCCCGTCTTCGACATCGAACGAGGTCGAGCCATTCCGCGCACCCGACACGCCCTGCGTATCGCCGATGACCTGCACCGTCGCCGAAAACGAAGACTTCGCTGGATATCGCCGCAGAACCTCGCGAAGATCGGAGAGCGGGTCGCCGAACGCGGAGGACGCGGCGAGGGAGACCGCGAGCGATAGCAGGAACATCCGCGGTGCGGTGATGGCGCTGGTCATGTGAGCCAATAGTAAAGGCAAGAACCTGTCATCCTGAGGCGGCGGCGCCCCGGAGGGGCAAAGCGCGCCGAAGGCCCCCCCCGGGGGGGTCCTTCGGCGTCCTCCGCCGCGACGTCTGATTTGAGCGAAAATCCAACATTTGAGGCGCGGCTGCGGCGGCCTATAAGGATGACAGTAATAACAGGCCGCCCGTCTCTTTCCGAAGAGTAACGATTCTGCCCTGACTTCGAATCATCACGCGGTGTAGGCTGCTCAACTCCATGAAATCAGCCATCCTCCTCCTCTGCGCCGCCCTCTCAGCGCATGCGCAGTTCACCACGCCGCTGGCGACCGGCGTGCGCCTCGATCCTGCCGGCGCGTCCGTCGACCTCGGAAGCATGCCGTTGGGGATGGCGCTCGCGCCGGGTGGCGCGAGGCTGGCCGTCGTGTTGAGCGGATGGCGCGAACAGGGTCTGCAGATCGTCGACCTCAAGACGCGCTCCGTCACGCAGACGATCACGCAGGACGCCGCGTTCTACGGTGTGGCGTTCGCGCCTGACGGCGCGCACCTCTACGTCTCGGGCGGCAACGATGACTCGATCTACTGCTACACGTGGAAAGACGGCGCGGCCGCGCTGGAGCGAAAGATCGTCCTCGGCAAGCAGAAAGAGGACAAGACCGGCTCGCGCTATCCCGCCGGGCTGGCCGTGTCGAAGAACGGCCGCTACCTCTACGTCGCCGAGAATGTCGGCGACGCGCTCGCCGTCGTCGATCTGTCCACGTCGGACATCGAGAGGCTTCCCACCGATCATTACCCCTACGCGGTCGAGGTGGCCGCGGACGGCAATGTCTACGTTTCGGCATGGGGCGGCGACACGATCTCGATCTTTTACGCGCGCGCCAACGGCACGCTCTTCGCGAAGTCGCGCCTGCAGGTCGGGCGTCATCCCTCGGCGCTGCTGACGAACAAGTCGGGCTCGCGGCTTTTCGTCGCGCTGGCCGGGAGCGATCGCGTGGCAATGATCGACACCCGCTCCCGCCGGATCGTCCGGATGCTGTCCGACGCCGCGCCGGGCGGACCGGCCGCGGGAAGCACGCCGAACGCGCTTGCGCTCGATGAAACGAGACTCTACGTCGCCGAAGGCGACAACAACGCCGTGGCCGTCTTCGACCTGGCCACGGGCAAACTGTCAGGGCGCATCCCCACCGACTGGTACCCGACGGCCGTCATCGGCGCCGGACATGAGCTGCTCGTGTTGAATGGCAAAGGGCACGGCAGTCACGCCAACGTCAACCCCGCCGGCCCGACGCCTGGCCTGGGGATCCAGCGCCCGCTCGGCTACGACCTCGGACAGCTCAACGGGACGCTGCGCATCATCGCGAACGCGTCGGGCAACGCCTCGCTCGCGGACTACTCGCGCCGCGTCAACGCCGCGAACAACTGGAACGTGGCCCGCTCCACGCGCCGCTATCCGCCGTTCAAGCACGTCATTTACATCATCAAGGAGAACCGGACCTACGATCAGCTCTTTGGCGACCTGCCGGAAGGCGACGGCGATCCGAGCCTCGTCTTCTTCGACAGGACTTCGACGCCGAACCACCGCGCGCTGGCCCGTCGCTTCGGCCTCTTCGATCGCTTCTTCACCAACGCCGAGGTCAGCTCTCAGGGTCACATCTGGTCGACCGCCGCGTATGTCACCGACTATGGAGAGAAGACGGTTCCGTCGATGTACGCGAACCGACGCGCCGCCGTCGACGGCGAGGAGATCGACGAGCCCGAGCGCGGCTTCCTCTGGACGCTGGCGAAGAAGGCCGGCCGTTCGTTCCGCGACTACGGCGAGATGGTGAGCGGGCCCGAAGGCTGGCCGAAGACGCAGGCAGACCTCGGCAGCGATATCAGCCCGACGTACTCTCCGTTCAATGTACAGATCCCCGACCAGAAGCGCGCCGACGCCTGGATCGAAGAGCATCGCCACTTCGTCGAAGACGGCAACATGCCCGCGCTCGAAGTGATGCACCTCCCCTCCGACCACACTGCCGGCGGCAATCCGAAGTTCCACTCGCCGCGCGCCTACATGGCCGACAACGACCTGGCCCTCGGCCGCATCGTCGAGGCCCTGACGAAGTCGCCCTACTGGCGCGACACCGTCGTGTTCGTCCTCGAGGACGATTCCCAGGCCGGTCCCGATCACGTCGACTCGCATCGCGGACCGCTCCTCGTCATCTCCGCCTACAACCGCCCCGGAACGATCCACCGCTTCGCCAACACCACCGACGTCGTGGCGGCGATCGAAGATATCCTCGGCCTCGACCGTCTCTCGAAATACGACTACTTCAGCCGCTCGCTCGCGGACATCTTCGCCGCAACGCCCGACCTCACGCCGTACGCGGCGCTCACGCCCGAACAGAGCCTCGAGGAGATGAACCCCGCCAAGACCGCGGCCTCGAGATTGTCCGAGGGCCTAGACTTCAGCGCGCCCGACCGCGTCGACGACGCGCTCTTCAACCAGATCCTCTGGCTGATGATGAAAGGCGACCGGCCCATGCCGGCCGCCCAATCAAGAGCGTCGCTGCACCTGATGCAGATCAGCCGCTGAACGTTGCTTTGACTCAGGCTCCGATCAATGGTCCGGCGCGCCGAAGGGCGCTCGCGGAAAGTCCCTGCGAAGCGTTTCCATGACCGCCTTGACGGTCGCGTTCGACCCCGTGGCCCGGCTCACGTCCGCGAATGAGTAGCGCGGTCCCTTCACGATCTGGAAGTTGATCTGGTAGCAGACGTCCCCTGACGTCTGCGCCTGGCAGGTGAACCAGACCTTCTCGAGACCACCGATCTGGAAGTCGACGTTCTCCTTCGGATCCGCTCCATCGATCCAGGAGAAGGTGTCACCCTTCAGCATCAGACGGCCGGGCCGTTCCCGCCGCATCGGACCCCAGCCGTGAACCATGAGCAGTTCGTTGAAGGCGGTCTCCGCGGGTGCGGCTGCCCTCTTCGCTTCGAGATCCTTCGTGGCCAGGAGGGCGGAGATGACCGAGTCCTGCACGCCATTCTGCTTGAGGTAGAGGAGATCGTTCATCGAGAGCTTGTATGTGTTGCCGGACTGCTTGATCTGTTCCGCGATGAGCGATTCGGAGATCCCCGACTTGACGATCCTGACGATATCCGCGAGGCGCGTGTCATCCGGTGCAACCGGGGCAGGAGGGGCAGCCGTGGGGGCGGCCGCCTGGGAGGCGATCCTCTGCTGGATCGCGGCGATCACCGTTTCCGGCACTCCGCCGCTCCTCAGCGCGGCGATGTCCTCGGCTTTGACCGCCAGCGTATTCGCCGGATCGTTGACAGCCGCGAGCAGCGCATCGGCCGAGGCCCCGGCTGTCTGTTTCGCGAGAATCGCGTTGCTGTCCAACTGCTCCGCGACGGCGGAAACACCGAGCAGAAGCAGCGCGGCGGTGATTAGAAGGCGATGAATCGTGCGGATCATTGAGTCTCCTCCCCTATCCATTCTTCGGGTTCGACCCCGGCCTCGGCGAAGGGTGTTCTCCTCCCTCGACCGCGGCCGGCTGACTGACCAGTTCGGTCAAATATATATTGGATACGAAACGGGCAGCGAGTCCTTACTCGCTCAATCCAGCGGCCGCACGTCGATGATCACCTTCAGGACGTTGCCAAGGATCCGCATGCCGCCGGTCACCCTGATCCCATATCGATAACGGCTGCAGTAGCCGTCCTCGTATCCGCGGCGGAAACCCTGCCGGAAGTAGTAGTTGTAGTCGTCCCGGCCGACGTAACGGCCGTTGTACCCGTAGTCGGCGTCCTGGTAGACGTACGAGCTCTCATAGTCGAACCGCCAATGATCCGCGCGGTCCGCCTGTCCGGCATCGAAGCCCTCGTCATAGCCATAGTTCACCGCGTCCTGGAGGAGCTCCGCGGCGTATCGATTGACCTCGTAGTAGTGTCCCGCGCGCGCATAGCGATAGCTCGGAGCGGTGTAGTAGTACGGATCCTGGTTGTAGTCGTACGTCTGCTGAAGGGCGAGCTGCTGCTGGCGGAGGTGCTGCTGGTACTGGAGCTGAAAGCGGTATTGCGCCGTACGCTTCTGCTTCTGCAGGCTCGTTGCGCGCTGCTGCAGAACGCTCTGCTGTTGCTGAAGGTGCTGGCTGTACTGCGCCGCCTGCTGTCGTTGCTGCGTGATGAGCTCTTGCTGACGATTCGGCGCGAGACGTTGCGGCCGTGTGGCCGGTAACGGGACCACTCTCCCCGGTTGCTGCGGAGGCAGTTGCACGATGGGCTGCGGTTGGGGCTGCGGCTGGGGCTGAAGCTTCTCTCGAAACTTCGGTTGCGGTTGTGGTTGGGTTTGCGGCTGGGGTTGCGGCTGAAGCTTCTCTCGAAACTTCGGTTGCGGCTGTGGTTGGGGTTGGGGCTGCGGTTGCGGCTGCGGCTGCGGCTGCGGCTGCGGTTTAGACTTCGGTT
>Ga0210394_10000550_pt1 | contig 76576 bp, 65 predicted proteins | sample IncBWC12MmetaG_FD_160121 | JGI IMG/M metagenome (GOLD analysis project Ga0210394, IMG submission 160121) | Forest soil microbial communities from Barre Woods Harvard Forest LTER site, Petersham, Massachusetts, United States - Inc-BW-C-12-M | ecosystem: Environmental > Terrestrial > Soil >... | reverse complement strand
GAGGTACAGCTGCGCCCAGCTCGCCACCGCCCAGCCGCCATAGAAGCCGATGGTGTTGGTGGGTTGCGTATCCCCCTGTGCCAGCAGGCTCAGCCGCCCCGCGTACGGTGAGTTGAGCGCGGTTTGGTGCTGCAGCACGTAGGTGTACTGAGCACCCAGCAGTGCCGGCCAGTACGAGTCCGGGCCCGGCGCAGTCGCGGAAGTTGCACTCCCCGGGCTTGGTTGCTCGGCCGCGAGCAGCGTTGTCGGTACTGCGCCGGCGGCCAGCAGCCCAACCCAGCACCCCGAGCGTGCCCGCCGTGCGGCGCTGCGGATTGCACGCGCCGGCCCTTTGGCTGTCGCAGGGTAAAGAGCAAGTCCGGGCAAGAGTCAGCTGCGGTGGGTGCCGCGCAGGTGGGCCGCCCTCTTCTTGCTCTCACCCCCCGGGTGGCTCAACCCATCCAGGATCCCGCATTCGCGCTCGGCGCGCGCCGGCTGGCATTGCCGCCGCAGCGCCTTCAACTGCTGCTGCAGCTGCTGCAGCTCCGCGATGCGCGCGGCGACGTGGGCGACATGCTCGTCCAACAGCGCATGCGCGGCGGCACAGTTGTCCTGCGGAAGGTCACGGAACCGCAGCAATTGTCTGATCTCATCGAGGGTCATGTCCAAGGCACGACAATTACGGATAAAGGCGAGCCGCTCCGCGTGCGCACGCCCGTACAAGCGGTAATTGCCGGCGCTGCGCGTGGGCGCCGGCAGCAGACCCTCGCGCTCGTAGAAGCGGATGGTCTCGGTCTGGCACTGGGCCTGGCGGGCCAGCGCGCCGATCCTGAACCACGACTCCATGGGACTTGACCTTAAAGTGACTGCAGGGTTTTAACTATACGGCAACCGCCACCCGCGCGCAGCTCTGCCGCGCGCCGAGTGGCTATTTTCCGTGCGGCGGCCGCCGGGACAGATCAGGAATCACGCGCATGACGGGTCACGATCATGAGGACGCCGGCCCGCACGGGGCTCACGCCGCGCAGCACGATCATGCGCCCGCGCTCGCGCTCGGCGCTGCGCACGCCCACGGTGCGCACGCACACGCCGGTGACGGCGGCGCGCGCCGACTCATCGTTGCGCTCGCGATTCTCGGGACCTTCACCATCGTCGAGGCGGTCGGCGGCTACTTCGCGAACTCCATCGCGCTGCTGGCCGAGGCCGCCCACATGCTGGCCGACTGCGCCTCGCTGCTGCTCGCGATCATCGCCGTGCGGGTGAGCCAGCGCCCGGCCAACCCGCGCCGCACTTACGGACATCGGCGCTACCAGCCGCTCGCGGCGTTCGTGAACGGTCAGGTGCTGCTGCTGCTGACCGCCTGGGTGGTGTACGAGGCGATCACGCGCCTCATGCAGCTGCCGGCGGTGAACGGACGGCTCATGCTGCAGATCGCGCTCCTCGGTGGACTTGCGAATCTCGTCGCGTTCCTCGCCCTCTCCGGCGCCCGCTCGCTCAACGAACGCAGCGCCCGCGCCCACGTGCTCAGTGACCTGCTGGGTTCGGCGGCGGCGAGCATCGCCGCACTGCTCATTCTCTATCGGGGCTGGACCGTAGCCGACCCGGTGCTGTCGCTACTGGTCTCGGTGCTCATCCTGCGCTCGGCCTGGGGGATGATCCGCGAGTCGGCGGATGTGTTGCTGGAGAGCGCGCCAGCACGCTTTGACGTGGCACGCATTCAGTCGGTGCTGATCGGTCACGTGCCGGGGCTGATCGATGTGCATCACGTGCACGTGTGGTCCATGACCGGTGAGCTGCCAACCGTCACCCTGCACGCGAATTGCGCGCGCGGTGCCGGCCATCGCGAGACGCTGACGGCCATCCACACACGCCTGAAGCAGCAGCTGCACATCGAGCACGTCACCGTGCAGATCGAAGAAGAAGGCGCGTGTGAGACGCCCGACTGCGTGCGTTACGACTGACGTGCGCAGGCCCGCGGCTCATTAGAGGAACTCTCAGATTCTCGGAAATAGCGATGGAAAACTTCGAACACACCCCCAGCGCACGGGGACAGGTATTCCTGTGGGGCGGCATTGCCGCGGGGCTCGTGTTGCTGCTCGCGCTCTACACGCGCGGCTTCGGTCTGCTCGCCCGTCACGCCGGGGAGCCGGAGACTCCGCTCCTGGAGCATCGCGGCGCCCAGATCTTCATTCCGGAGAGTTCCTCCCTGCGGCAGCGGCTAACGGTCGTGCCCGCGGCCGAAGAGAGCGTAAGCGGCAACGTACTGGCACCGGGGCAGGTCGAGTCTGACCCGGCGCGCACCGCGCTGCTGCTCTCCCCCGTCGCCGGTCGCGTGAAGGAAGTGAAGGTGTCGCCCGGCAGTCGCGTCAGTGCCGGGCAGGCGCTGGCCGTCATCGACTCGCCCGATCTTGCGCAGGCCTACGACGACGATGTAAAGGCAGCCGAGACGCTGCGCCTCAACGCGAAGAACCTCGAGCGGCAGGAGGGCCAGTACCGGATCGGTGCGGTCGCGGAACGCGACCTGGATCAGGCGCGCAGCGACCATGCGCAGGCCACCTCCGAATACGCGCGCACGCAGGCACACTTGCGCGCCATCGGGGTTCCCGCCAACGCAAAGCAGCGCTCCAGCCTGTTCACCGTGCGCGCGCCGTTTGACGGCAGCGTGACCGCGGTCTCGATCGCCACCGGCAACATGCTGAACGATCCGACGCAGCCCATCCTGACTGTCGCGGATCTGGGCACCGTGTGGGTGACCGCGCTCGTCGCGGAGAAGGACCTGCCCGGCGTCGCTAAGGGCCAGGAGGCGCAGGTCACCCTCGAGGCCTATCCGAGCGAGACGCTCAAAGGCACCGTGCTGTCGGTGAGTGACGTGGTGGAAGCGGATTCACACCGCAACAAGGTGCGTATCGCCTTCCCCAATGCGCACTACCTGCTGAAGCCCAACATGTTCACGACCGTCACGCTCTTTGGGCCCCCGCACGCGCGCGTGGTGCTGCCCACCTCGGCGCTGCTGATGAACAACGACCGCACCAGCGTCTTCGTGGCGACCGCGCCCTGGACGTTCGAGCGGCGCGTGGTCGAGCCGCTGTTGCAGGAAGGCACGCGGGTGCCGATCCGTGCGGGAATTTCCCCCGGCGATCAGGTCGTGATCAAGGGCGGAATCCTGCTCAATGATTGACCAATTTGTCGGCTTCTGCCTGCAGCGGCGCGTCGCGGTCATCGTCCTGGCCGTGCTGCTGGCCGGCTTTGGTGTGTACGCCTGGGAGACGCTCTCGGTGGAGGCGTATCCGGAGCTCGGCGACGTCGCCGCGCAGGTGACCACCCAGGTCCCAGGCCTTGCCGCCGAAGAAGTCGAGCAACTTATCACGGTGCCGCTCGAGCGCGAGATCAACGGCACGCCCGGACTCCTGCTCATGCGCTCCTCGAGCACCTTCGGCCTATCACTCATCACGGTCCTGTTCCGCGATGGTTATGACGACTACTGGGTGCGGCAGCGACTGCTCGAGCGCATCGGCCAGGCAACGCTGCCGAGCAACGCAGCCCCCTCACTCGACCCGGTCGCCGGTCCGGGTGGCGAGATTTACCGTTACACGCTCGAGTCGACGACCAAGAATCTGCAGGAACTATCCGAGATTCAGCGCTGGACGGTGATCCCGGCGCTGAAATCGGTGCCCGGCGTGGTCGATGACACTAACTTCGGCGGTTTCACCACGGAGTATCAGCTCGATCTGGATCCAAAGCAGCTTGAGCACTATGGACTTGGCATCACCGACGTCATGAACGCGATCAATAACAACAATGCCAACGCCGGCGGCGGGCGTGTCTCGCGGGGCGATCAGAGCTACGTGATTCGTGGCGTCGGGTTAATGCGCAGCCTTCAGGACATTGGGTCGACCGTGGTCACGCAGGTGAACGGTGTCCCGGTGCTGGTGCGCGATCTGGGGCGCACGACGCTCAGCCACCAGGAGCGCGAGGGCATCCTCGGCAAGGACACGAATCCCGACACCATCGAAGGCATCGTGTTGATGCTCAAGTACCAGAACCCGTCCGAGACGCTGCACGGTATCCATGCAAAGGTCGTCGAGCTCAACCGCAAGCTCGCCAAGGACGACGTGCGCATCGTGCCCTACATCGACCGCGATGATCTTGTGTCCGCAACCGTACACAAGGTCGGGCGTACCATCGCCGAGGGCATTGGGCTCGTGTTTCTGGTGCTCATCATTTTTCTCGGCAGCCCGCGTAGCGCTTTTGTGGTGGCGGTATCGATCCCCATGGCGCTGGTTTCGGTGTTCTCCTTCCTTAACCTCACCAAGGTTTCGGCCAATCTGCTGTCCCTCGGTGCAATAGATTTCGGCATTCTGGTCGACGGCGCCATCGTGGTCACCGAAGCGATCCTGCGGCGGCGCGAGGCAACGCCCGAAGATGAGTTGAGCGAGAGCGAAGTCAAGGCGGCGGCGTTGCAGGTCACGCGGCCGATCTTCTTCGCGAGCCTGATTATCATCACCACTTACCTGCCGCTGTTCTCCTTCCAGCGCGCGGAAGCGCGGCTCTTCACACCCATGGCGTACACCATGGGCTACGCGCTCTTCGGCGCCCTGCTCACGAGCCTCGCCCTCGTGCCGGGACTTGCGTACTACGCCTACCGTAAACCCGGCACTGTCTATCACAACCGCTGGCTCGAGCGGCTCACGCTCCGCTACGACCGTCTGCTGGATGCTTGTCTGCGTGAGCCGCGCATCATCTATGGCGTCGTCGGCTTTGCGCTGCTCGCCGTCATCGGCCTCGGCGCGACCATCGGCCGCGATTTCCTGCCCGATCTGGACGAAGGGGCGCTGTGGCTGCAGGTACAGATGCCCACCGGAGTCGCTCTGGATAAGGCGAGCGATATGGCGAGCGACTTGAGGCGTGCGGTGCTCAAATACCCGGAAGTCTCCTATGTCGTCACGCAGACTGGTCGTAACGACGACGGCACCGATCCCTGGACCATGTCGCACATCGAGGCGCCGGTGGGACTTAAGGCCTACGACACCTGGCCGCACGGGGAGACGAAAAAGCAGTTTGTCGATCGCCTGGAGAGCAATCTCGCCCGGGATCTGCCCGGCTACTCCATTGGCATCAGCCAGCCGATCATCGACGGCGTCAACGACATGATCGGGGGCGCCCACAGTCCGCTCGTGATCAAGATCTACGGCGATGACCTGAACGAACTGCGGGCCATCGGCCAGCAAATCGTCAGCGAGCTTTATACGATTTCCGGAACCGCCAGTGCCTCCATTTTTCAGGAGCCCCCGATACCGCAGATCGAGATCAAGCTCGATCGCCAGAAAGCCGCGCGCTACGGGATCAACATGACGGACGTGCAAAACGTCATTCAGACCGGTGTCGGGCAGGCGCCGGTCTCGACCGTCTACGTAGGAGAGCGCACCTATCCTTTGACGGTGCGCTTCACCGAGGACGCGCGCAACCACCCGGATACGCTCGCCAACCTCTCCGTGCATAGCGCCAACGGGATGCAAGTGCCACTCGCGCAGGTGGCCAGCGTGGTGGCGCGCACCGGGGAGAGCACCGTCACGCGCGAGAACGGGCAGCGCAATCTCACTATCCGCATCGACAACCGCGATCGCGATCTCACCTCCTATCTTAAGGAGGCGCAGTCTAAGATCGCAGCGCACGTGCGGTTCGATCCGAACCGGATCCGCCTGGAATGGGGTGGCCAGTTCGAGAACCAACGGCGCGCCGAAGCGCGCCTCGGCATCATTCTCGCCATGGTCATGGGCGCGATGCTCATCCTGCTCACCGTGGGCATCGGCTCCCTGCGGCAGGCCGCACTGGTATTAGGCGTGGTGCCGCTCGCGATGCTCGGCGGGCTGATCTCGCTGCACCTGACCGGGCAGACGCTCAACGTCGCCAGCGGGGTAGGTTTCATCGCACTCTTCGGCGTGGCCGTGCAGAACGGCATCATCATGGTGGCGAATCTGAACCGCATGCGAAAATCAGGCTTCGAGCTGCACGAGGCGATCATGAAGGGTGCGACCGAGCGTCTGCGGCCCGTGCTCATGACGGCAACGGTGGCGACCTTGGGTATGCTGCCGGCTGCGATCCACACCGGGGTGGGCAGCGACGTACAGCGCGGCATCGCAACCGTCGTCGTCGGTGGCCTTGCGATCGCAACACTGCTGACGCTCTTTGTATTGCCCTCGATGTACCACGTGATCGAGCACTGGGCTGAGGATCGCGGCCGCGGAGTGGTAGAGGGAAGTATCTGATGTCAGCTCGGCGACTTGCACTGCTGCTTGGCGTCACGCTTAGCGCCTGCGCCGTCGGGCCGAATTTCAAGCGCCCGGTAGCGCCGACCGATGCCGGCTACGGCGCCGCACCTACGCAGGGGGCAACGACGGCGGCTCCGGGTGTGGGCGGCAACGCACAGCGCCTGGTCGAGGGGATGGATATCCCGGCCGATTGGTGGAGGCTCTTTGGATCCGCCTCGCTCAATCAGCTGATCGAGCAGGCCCTGAAGGAGAATCCGGACGTCAGTGCCGCGCAGGCCGCGCTGCGTCAGGCAAATGAGCTGTACGCCGCGCAGCGGGCGACGCTTTTCCCGAGTCTACAAGGCGGCTTCAGCGCGCAACGCGCCAAGAACGCGCTCGGCACGATTGCCAACCCCACGAGCCTTCCGCAAGCCAATCCCTACTACAACCTCTACACTGCCCAGCTCAGCGTGAGCTACCTGCCCGATGTCTTCGGCGGCCAGAGCCGTGCACTGGAAGCCACCAAGGCGCAGGCCGAAGCCACCCGCTTTCAGCTGGAGGCGACTTATCTCACCCTCAGCAGTAATGTGGTCGTCACCGCTGTTCAGGAAGCCTCGCTGCGCGCGCAGATCACCGCCACCGAACGCCTGCTGCAGCTGCAGCAGCAGCTGAGTGCCACGGTGACCGGTCAGAAGGGCCTGGGAACCGCCAGTCAGCTGGATCTTCTGTCCCAGCAGGCCGCCGAGGCGCAGACCGCCGCAACCTTACCGCCGCTGCGCAAACAGCTCGCGCAGACGCGCGACGCCCTCACCGCTCTCATCGGCCGTCTGCCGGCCGAGGAACCCACGCAGACCTTCCGTCTCGAGGAGCTCACCCTGCCCGCCGACGTGCCGGTGAGCATTCCGAGCAAACTCATCGAGCAGCGGCCGGATGTGCGCCAGGCGGAAGCGAATATGCACGCCGCCTCCGCCGCCGTGGGCGTTGCGATCGCGGACATGCTGCCGCAGTTCGCCATCAGCGCGCAGACCGGTTCTGCGGCGCTGCAGATCAGTCAGCTATTCACCTCCTACACCGGCTTTTGGAGCGCAGGGGCGTCCCTCACCCAGACGCTGTTCGACGCCGGCGCGCTGCTGCATCGCAAGCGCGCCGCGGATGCAGCGCTCGATCAGGCGGGCGCCCAGTACCGCGCGGCCGTGATCCTCGCCTGTCAGAACGTTGCCGACACGCTGCACGCGCTCAAAGCCGACGCGGATACGCTCGTGGCGACGGTCGCGGCCGAGCGGGCCGCGCGCAGTGCCTTCGACATTGCGCGTCAGCAGCGTACCCTTGGCAGCATCAGCACGGTGGCGCTGCTCAACGCCGAACAGACCTACCGGCAGGCAGAACTTGCCGTGGTGCAGGCGCGCGCCAACCGCTACGCGGATACCGCGGCGCTCTTTCAGGCGCTGGGCGGCGGCTGGTGGAACCGACCGACGGGAGGCTCACAGTGACCGAGCTCGTGTTACGCGAAAATCGCAAGGGCGCCGCGATCCTCACCCTCAATCGTCCGGAAAAGATGAACGCGCTTACCAAGGATGTATTCGAGGCGCTCGAGACGCACGTCGATGCCCTGCGACGCCAGACACGTACGATCGGAGTTGTGATCCTGCGCGGCGCCGGCGGCAATTTCTCTGCCGGCTATGACATGCAGGAAGTGCTGGCCTACGTGCGCGCCCACGCCAAGCCACACTTCAACTCCGAGGTAATCGAGAAGCTCGCGAACCTGCCCCAACCGGTCATCTCGGCCGTCGAAGGCCATTGCTCAACCGGCGCCATGGAGCTTGCGCTGGCAGCGGATATCATCGTCGCCTCCGAGTCGACGCGCTTCTCGGATGCGTACGGGCGTTGGGGGCTGACCCCGATCTGGGGCCTGAGCCTGCGCCTGCCGCACCGCGTCGGCACCGCCAAGGCCGCCGAGATGATGTTCACCTGCAGCAGTTACTCAGGAACCGACGCCCACGAAATGCACCTGGCGAACTTTGTCTATCCGGATCAGGAGTTCGAGGGGCGCCTGAACGCGCTGGCGGAAAACATTCTCGCCAACTCCTGGTATGCCAATCAGGTGAGCAAGCGGGCGCTGATTGAAAGCGACGGCCTGAGCCTGCGCGATTCGCACGCGCTGGAGATCTTCAAGAACGAGGGGCTGGCGCCGGATGCGGTGCAACGCGTGGAGAAGTTCCTGGCACGCCGCAAACCGCCCGCCTGAACGTTCGCGGGAACCTCTCGCGCCGCCGGCCCGTCACATCCTGCGCACGGCCGGAGTATAGTTTGCAGCGACTGCGCTGCGCCCCCGAAAAACGATGCGTCGCAAGACCCACATTCTCGTCATCGACGGCGAGGGCCTGGCCCGTGACGGCTTGTGCGCCCTGCTTGAGGGCGAGGCGCATCTGCACCTGGTGGGCGTATTCGCCAGCGCGCGCGAGGCGCTGCGCGCGCGCGCTGAAATTAGGCCCGATGTCGCGATCGTTGACCTGTGTCTGGCGATGCGCAGTGGCCCGCAGACCCTCGTGCACCTGAAGCGGCGCTGGGCTTCGGCCGCCTTGCTCGTGCTTTCCGCCAGTCGTGCCGGCGAGACGATCGAAGCTGCGCGCCGCGCGGGCGCTGACGGGTACGTGCTGCGCAATGACCGGCGCTCCGAGCTCTTCAACGCCATCAATACGCTGGCGCAGAGGAAGCACTACATCAGCACTTCGGTGCTCGAGACGGCCGCGCCGCGCCGCAGCGCCCCGCACGCGCGCGGTACTGACGGGGTTGGCATGCTTACCAGCCGCGAGCAGGAAGTCGTCGCGCTGATTGCCGAGGGCTATCGCACGCGCGAGATGGCGCAGCTTTTGTCCGTGAGTCACAAGACCGTCGAGCGCCACCGCACCAATCTCATGCGCAAACTCGGCGTGCGCTCGGCGACCGGCGTCGTCGCCTACGCGATCACCCACGGCTACGTCGGGTTCTAACACCGCTGATGCGCACCCGCAGGTGAGCGGCTGGCACGTGCGGGACGAGCGGGAAGTTCTGCAAGACGCACTGCCCGCCCGCCCGCGTAGTCCTCGTACGCTCGAACGAACCGTCTAATTACCCGCTTGCAGCGGCGTGGCCACAAACGCCTGCCCGGTGCTCGTCGTGCCGGTGATCTCACCGCGGTCATTGATATCGAAGGCCAGCAGGATCGGTCCGCTGAGCGCTGAGCCGGGCTCAATGAGCTCGTTGAGGTTGGTGGTGACACCGTGCTGCCAGATCCAGGGATGGAAGTTGCCGTTCGCATCGTTCGAGTAGCCAACGACCTGCCGGCGCTCGTTGATGCTGGTGGCGACGCCTGCGATGTCGCCCTGCAGGAGCGGGATGAATTTAAAGCCCCCCTGCTGGGTCCACATGAAGGGCGGCGTGAAGTTCCCGGCCGGATCATTCGGAAAACCCGCGAAGCCCACGACGTCACCGCCTGCATTGATCATCATCGGTGTGTTCCAGTACGGCGCGCTCGCCCCGTACGGACTCACAATCTGGATCAACCGGCCGTTGTCCCACAGCACGGCGTGCTTGCCCGTCGGTCCCCCGACTGCGAAGCCACAGCTGCCGGAAATCCCGACAATCTGCCCGCGGTCATTGAGGGCGGTGGCCGCTCCTGCGGTATCGCCCTCGACCAGCGGCAGCGCGCGGATCTGCTCGCGACCCGGCCCCCAGACGACCGGCTTGAACTGCAGCACCTGCGGCAGGATGCAACTTGGGTCGTGCACGGTATTCTCAGCCCAACCGACCGTTTCCCCCAGGTTGTTGCTGCCGGTCGCAAAGCCATTGGTTCCGCCGAGCGTGGGCAGCGGCCGCATCTTGTGCGTGAGCGGATCCCAGAGAAATCCCAGGCACACATTGAAGTTCGGATTGGGCAGAAAGAATCCGCAACTCCAGCCCTCCTGATTCGGATCCAGGCTGTCCGTGAGGGCAATGCCTGAGATCAGGCCGAGCACGTTCTTCACCGGCCATTGCACCTTGCTGCTGAGCGTGGCACCACTGCCAAGGGTGCCGAGGTCGACCTGCTGGCCGAAGGCCCACACGGCGGCGTGGACGGCGTTATTCGGCAGCGTGTAGCTGCCGCCGACCAATCCGAGCTCGTTCACACTATTGCCCGCGGCACCGGCGCTGCTCAGGACACTTACGCGGTACAGCGGCTGCGGCGCTGAAGCAGCCGCTGCGGCGATTTGGGTCGCCGCCCAGCAGGCGGCGGCCACGATGAGATATGAGTTGGCACGCATCTTATTTCTCCCTCCGGGCTCGCAAGCGTAGTGCCCGAGCCGCCGGTACTGGTGTGGGTTCATGGGCGTCGGTCCAAGGTGCGCGCGGGTGCTCTAAGCTCTGGCCGCGCGCCGCTGCACGGCGATTCGAAACCTCCTTTTCGTGAACCGGGCCTCCGGACGGCTCTCGGCCGCACTGCAGTAGCGAATCTAGGGCTGCTGCGGGAGAAAACCCGGTCGTTTTCGGACACGGAAACGCCAAATCGACGTCCGAAAACGGCTGATCCCGCCGCGCCAGGCGGCCGCGGGCGTTCCCCGCGCTCGTGGTGTCGCGCGCGCCGGGCGCTTCGACGCGTCGCGCCATTCAAACCCAGAACCCGGCCGTACCATCCAAGGTCGCATGGAACGGTTCCACGCTACCCGGGCCTGAGGCATGGAAACCCTGAAGTGGTCGAAGCGCAGTCCGATTGGCGTGATCGTCATTGCGATCTTCGTGCTGCTCTTGGGGTTTCTGAGTCTTGCGCACCTGCCGCTGCAGCTCTTTCCGGACATCAAGCGCCCGGAGCTGCAGATTCAGACCGGCTGGCGCAGCGCCTCCCCCGAGGAAGTCGAATCCGAGCTTCTCGAGCCCCTCGAGAACGTCATGCAGGGTCTGCCTGGGGTTGAGGAGATCGAGGGCAGTGCGATCGTCGGCAGCGCCAACCTGAATCTGCGCTTCGCGATCGGCACCGACATGAAGAACGCGCTGGTGGAGGCCATCGGGCGCCTCAACCGCCTGCCGCCGCTGCCGCGCGATGCCGACCGCCCGCAGGTCTCCCTCGGGGGCAACGGGGACACGAACGAGACCCTCTCCTGGTTCTTCGTGCAGCTGCTGCCGGGCACCCCGGGCCCCATCGAGAAGCAGCGCCGCTTCATCGAAGACACCGTGCGCGCACGGCTGGAGGCGATCCCGGGCGTGGCGGCGGTGAGCGTCAACGCCGGTCCCTCGGATGAGGTGCACATCACCGTTGATCTGGCGCGCGCCGCCGCGCTCGGCATCAACATCCCGGATATCGCCAACCGCGCCGCGGCGGCAACCAATGTGTCCGGGGGACAGCTCGCGGTCGGGCGCCGCCAGTACACGCTGCGTTTCACCGGGCGCTTTACGCCCGAGGAGCTCGGAGCCCTGGTGCTCACGTGGCGTGACGGGCGGCCGGTACATCTGGCCGATGTCGCCACCATTGACGTCGCGCCCCCGCCGCGCACCTTCTTTGCCTACCAGAACGGCAATCCCGCGATCGGAGTGCAGGTCTTCCGCGCCAACGGTGCTAACGTGCTCGCGACACTCGATGCGGTCAAGGCCGCGGTTGCGGAGCTGCGCGACGGACCGCTGAAGGCGCACGGACTGGGGATCGAGCAATCCTTTGATGCCGCCCTGTTCATCCGGCGCGCCGTGCACCTGCTCAGCGAGAACCTGTTCGTCGGCGCACTGCTCGCGCTCATCGTCGTGTGGTGGTTCATGCGCGAGTGGCGCGTGACGCTGCTCATCGCGGCCACGATCCCGGTATGTCTGTGCGCCACGTTCGTCGCGCTTGATCTGATGGGCCGCAGTCTCAACGTGATCTCCCTCGCCGGGCTCGCCTTCGCGGTCGGCATGGTGGTTGAGGGCGCTATCGTGGTCTCGGGCAACGTCGTGCGCCTGCGAGAAAATGGCCTGCCTCTGGATCAAGCGACGAGCCAGGGCGCACGCCAGGTGGCCGGCGCACTGATCGCCTCCACGGCGACCACCGTGGCGGTCTTTGTGCCGGTCCTTTTTCTTAAGGACGTCGAGGGGCAGCTGTTCGGCGATCTGGCGCTCACCATCTCGATCGCGGTGGCGATTTCGATCGTGGCGGCTCTGACGCTGTTGCCACAGGCGCTCGGCTTCGCGCTCAACCGCCCGCTGCCTCCGAGCGGTTACGGTGCCGGCTGGCCGCGCCTCACCGAGTGGATCCTCAAGGTCACCGACACCCGCCCGAAGCAGCTCGGCTGGATCGCCGGCCTCCTCATCGGGCCGCTGCTGCTGACCTGGTGGATGCTGCCGCCCCTGGACTACCTGCCGCCGGTGAAGCGGGCGGCCATCGACTCGTTTTTCGAGTTTCCCCCGGGCATGAGCCCCGAGGCGGTCAATCGGGAGCTGCTGCCGACGATGCTCGAGCGCATGGCGCCCTACATGCGCGGTGAGAAGGAGCCGCGCCTGAAGAACTGGTACATCCAGGCGTGGCCGGGCGGGGGCACGATCGGCGCCCGCGTGGTGGACGAGCGGCGCATCGGCGAGCTCGAGCAGCTGATCCGTGACAAGATCACCGTCGGCCTGCCCGATACGCGCGTGTTCACAACCGAAGGGGAGCTCTTCGGGGGCATCGGCGGCTCGGCGCGCTCGGTCGGCATCCACCTGCAGAGCGAGGACACCGCCGCGCTCAATCGGGTGGCGGTCGCGGGGCGCGCGCTGCTCGAGAAAGTCTTCCCCGGCGCAACGGTGCTGAGCTTCCCCAATCCGGAGGACGCGGGGCTCGAGCTGCACGCGATGCCCGATGACCGGCGCATCGCAGAAGTCGGCTGGGACCGTGCCGCGGTCGGTACCATCGTGCGCACCGTCGGCGAGGGTGCCTGGCTCGGGGAATACTTCGACGGCAAGTCGCGCCTGCCGATCATCCTCAGAGCCAACCAGGGCACGACCCCGGAGGATCTGGCCAGCGCGCCGCTCGTCACCCCGACCGGCCTTACCGTGCAGCTCGGGGACATCGTGCAGCTGTCCACCACGCTCGGCCCCCCCGGCATTCGCCGCCTGAATCACCGCCGCACGGTAACCCTTACCGTCGATCCGCCCGCAGCACTCTCGCTGGAGAAGGTCCTGAGCACCATCGACCACCAGGTGCTGCCCGCGCTGCGCGCGCAGATGCCGCCGGACGGCTCGCTGCGTCTCGCCGGCAGCGCCGACAGTCTGAGCCAGACGCTTGCGGCCATGAGCCGTGTGTTTGCCATGGCGCTGGTGGTGCTGCTGCTGCTCATGACCGTGCTGTTCCGCTCGCTGCGCGACAGTCTCATCGTGCTGCTCACCGTGCCGCTCGCCCTGGTCGGCGGCGTGGTGGGACTGCGTCTGCTTGATCTGGTCAAATTCCAGGCGCTCGATCTGCTGTCGATGATCGGCTTCGTCATGATGATCGGAGTCATCATCAATCACGCGATTCTGCTGGTGGCGGCGGTCCGCAGCGTCCAGGGCGAAGGCGCGACCCTGGATGAGGGCATCCGCACCGGCCTGCAGCAACGGCTGCGCGCCATCCTCGCCAGCACCCTCACCGGTGCACTCGGCGCGCTGCCCATGGCGGTAAATCCCGGCCCCGGCAGCGTCATCTACCGCGGACTGGCGGCCGTCAACATCGGAGGCGTCGTCATCAGTCTCGTGTTCAGCCTGATCCTGATTCCAGCCCTCATGCGACTGCTGCAGCCCAGCGCGACGCGCCTTGGCACAGCGATCGCAGCGGCACCGGTCGCACAGTCGTGAAGCGGCGTATTCAAGAGGGAGGGCAACGATGACGGGCGCCCGCACTGCGCACCGCACCGCCCGGCTCGCGGCTACCGCGGGCGCCTGTGTGCTCGCCTTTACGGCGGCGGCCGATCCGCCGGCCCCCGAGCGCGTGGTGGTAGAGGTCGCCACCGTACGCGTGCGAGCGCTGACCGTCGCCAGCTGGATTCCGGGCTCGATCGTGAGCCGCTCGGACGCGCGCATCGCGAGCGTCATCGCCGGGCGCGTCACCTGGATCGCGGATGTAGGCACGCGCGTGCGCCAGGGCGATCCGATCGCGCGCCTGGAGGACACCATGGCGCGGCTGCGGCTCGCTGACCTGCGTGCGCAGGTGGCGCGCGCACGCGCGCAGCACGAGGTGGCCAGTTCACAGCTGGAGCGCTTCAACCGCCTGGCCGCTACGCAGGCCCTGAGCGCGAGCCAACTGGATGACGCGAAGGCGCAGCGCGAGGTCTCCAGCGATGACGTCGCGCGCGCGGACGCGCAGCTGCGGCAGGCGCAGTACGAGATCGATCAGTCGGTCATCCGCGCACCCTTCCCCGGCATTGTCAGCGAGCGCTTCATCCAGCGCGGCGAGTTCGTGCAGATCGGTGCGGCCACGGTGCGCCTGGTGAATACCGCCGACGTCGAGGCGCGCGCCACCGCCGCCCTCGAGCTCGCCGCCAACGTGCATCCCGGGCAGGCCGTCACCGTGCGCGATCACGGCCTCGAGAAGAGCGGCACGGTACGCACCGTCGTGCCCGTCGGCGATGACCGCTCGCGCCAGTTCGAGGTGCGCGTGGCGCTCGCGAGCCCGGAGTGGCTCGTGGGCACGCCGGTCGAGGTCAGCCTGCCGGCAACGGCGGCGCGCACCGCAGTCACCGTGCCCCGCGATGCGCTCGTCATCCGCCAGAACCACTCCTACGTGCTGCGCGTGACGCGTGCGAACACCGTCGAGCAGCTCGACGTCACTCCCGGGGTCGGTATGGCCGATGCGGTGGAGGTCAGCGGGCCGCTCGCCGCGGGCGATCGCCTGGTGGTGCGCGGCGCCGAGCGCCTCGCCGCCGGACAGGCCGTTAAAGTCATCGCGACGCAAAGCACGGTGCGAACGCTGCCGCCGGGCTAAAGCTTCACGCCCCAGGCGACAGCAGCGGAAAGAGCGGATGCTCCATGGGCGCGCCGGGGGGAAGCGCGTCCGCCAGACCCGGAAAATCGGGCGAGGTCTGCCAGCGGCGCGGGGCGTGGCGCACGTCGTCCCCGAGCAGCCGCACGGAGAACACGCGCCGCCGCTGCCCGGGGGGCACGCCGCCGGAGGCGTGCAGCGTCAGCATGTGGAAACACACCGCATCCCCGGGGACGAGCTCCCAGCCGAGGATGCGGTAGTCGGCGCGGCGCGCTTCGATATCGGGCAGGTCCGCAAGGGTGCCGGGCGGAAACCACTTCGCCTGCGCATCCATGAAGGAACGCGGCATCAGCCAGGGCCCTCGCTGCGAGCCGGCGACGAACTCGAGCGTCGCCTCGCGCGCAACCGGGTCGACCGGAATCCAGAAGCTGCAGTTCTGCATGCCGCTGATGTTGTAGTACGGCTGGTCCTGGTGCCAGGGCGTGCGCGCGCGCGTGCCCGGCTCCTTGGTCAGCATGTGATCGTGATACAGCCGCGCACTGCGGCTGCGCATGAGAGCCGCGCCCACACTTCCCAGTGCCGACTCAAAGATGAAGCGCCGGTAGGACTCGTTTTCCTGCCAGCAGCAGAAATCCTCGACGAACCAGCCCGGGTCCTCGCGCGTACTCGCCACTTTCGCACGCGGGCTGGGCGCGGCGAGGTTCGCATCGATGCCGCTGCGGAGCAGTTCAACCTCGGCGCTCGTCAGCAGTCCGCGCAATACGACGGCCCCGTCGTTCCGAAAGGCCTCGACTTGTGCGGGAGAAACGCGAAATCCGCCGCGCGTCGCGGGCATGGGTGCTCCGACGGTACTCGAGGCCACGAATCTTACTGAAAATCCGCACCCTCCGCGGGGCGCGCCGCCCTCAAATGCCGCCCGCGCCTCCGGGGCGGACTGCGGCGGGTGTCTTCACGGTGCGTTCAGTGTCAGCGATTCGACATCCGGGCACCGGCTCCGTAGCATCGGACGCACTTTTCTCACTCGCCCCCGGCAGCCGCCAGAACCTGCATGACAGACGTCCCGCCCGCCTCTCGCCGTCGCGACCGCGGCCGCGCTCCGCGCTCGACCGGCCCCTCGCTCGCCCCCCTGCCGCGCCTGAGCAACCCCTGGGCACCGCTGGAGGTGCTGACGGGCGAACAGGTTGAGCGGATTCTGGCGGCGGCCTTTCGGATTCTGGAGGAAGCCGGACTTGAAATCCGCAGCACGGCGGCGCGCGAGCTGTACCGGCGCGCCGGTGCGCTCGTGGATGATGAGACCCAGATGGTACGGCTCGGTCGCGACCTCGTGCTGGCGCAGCTGGCGCACGCGCCGGAGCGCTTCGTGCTGCACGCGCGCAACAGCGAGCGCCACCTGCACGTCGGGGGCAACGTGGTCAACTTCGGTCCCGTCAACGGCGCGCCGAACATCTCCGACATGGAACGCGGCAGGCGCTACGGGGATCTTGAGGCCTTCCGCAACATTCTCAAACTCACCCACACGCTCGGCGTGCTGCACTGGCAGGGAGGGATCGTGGTCGAACCGGTCGACGTGCCGGTGGCCACCCGCCATCTGGCGACCTACCAAGCCCACATCGAGTGTGCGGACATCGTCTGGGCGGCACGCGGAATCGGTGGCATCCAGGCCGAGGACGCCATCGCCATGTCCGCCATCGAGCATCGCTGCAGCGTGGAGGATCTCAGCACCCGGCCGACGCTCATGACGGTGACCAACGTGAACTCACCGCGCCGCGTGGACGAGGAAATCCTCGATAACATCCTGGTGATGGCACGGCACGGCCAGTGCGTGGTCATCACCCCCTTCACCCTCATGGGCGCCATGGCGCCGGTAACGCTCGCCGGCGCCCTGGTGCAACAGACCGCCGAGGCGCTCGCGGTGGTGGCGCTGTGCCAGCTGGCGCGCCCGGGTGCGCCGTGCGTCATGGGCGGCTTTACATCCAACGTCGACATGCGCACCGGCTCGCCCGCCTTTGGCACGCCCGAGTACGTGCACGCGGTCATCGCCGGTGCGCAGATCGGCCGGCGCCTGAAGCTGCCGGTGCGCACGAGTGCGGTCAACGCCTCGCCCACCGTCGACGCGCAATCCACCTACGAGACCGGCTTCTCGCTGCAGGCGGCGATCCTCAGCAACAGCCATCTGATCAATCACGCCGCCGGCTGGCTCGAGGGCGGGCTGTCCGCCTCGCTCGAGAAGATCATCGTCGATGCGGAGCTGTTGCGTAACTGGGCCGAGATTCTCAAGTCCGTCAACTTCAGCGACGATGACCTCGCGGTGGAAGCCATCAAGGGCATCGCCGCCGGCGGGCATTTCTTCGGCTCAGCCCACACCCTCGCCCGCTACGAATCCGCCTTCTATCGGCCGCTGCTGTCGGACTGGTCGAATTTCGAAAACTGGCGCGACGCCGGCTCGCGTAACGCGACCGATCGGGCCACCGGCATCTGGAAGAAACTGCTCGCGGCGTACGTGCCGCCGCCCCTGGATCCGGACATCCGCGAAGCGATCAGCGATTACGTCACGCGCCGCAGCGCGGAGCTGAGCAGCGCCGCGTAAACGCGGACGGCCGCTTGCCCAGCGCCCATGACCGAGTGGATCGCCAACGCGCGCATGTATGCGGTCACGCCTGCCGTGGAGCTGGCGTGGCGCGAGCTGCTCGGCCACATCGCGCACGAGTCCGGCGTCGCGCTGCAGTACCTGCGCTATCCGGCGCCGCAGCCCCTCGAGCTGCTGTGGGGGCGCGCGGATCTGGGGGCGGTGTTTATGTGCGGGTACCCGGTGGCGCTGAAACTTGCGCCCGTCACGGCGCTCGCCGCCCCGATTCCGCGCGCGCCCTGGGCGCAGGGCCGCGCGCTCTATCGCACCGATCTCATCGTGCGCGAGGACGCACCCTATCAGCGCCTGGAGGACACCTTCGGCGGCCGGGCGGGCTGGACGGTGAGTCATTCGCAGTCGGGCTTCAATGCCTTCCGGCACGAGCTGCTCAGCTACCGCAGCGCCGCGCGCCCGACGCTCTATGCGCGCATGCTCGGCGACCTGGTGACCGCGCGCCGCGTGCTCGATGCCGTGCGCGACGGGAGCATCGACATCGGGCCCCTGGACGCGTACTGGCATTTGCTGCTTGCGCGGCATGCCCCGGAGCTCACCACGGGCATCCGCGTGCTCGCCTCCACGCCGCTCACCCCGATGCCTGCGTTCGTCGCCGCGGCGCACGCGCCAGCGCAGCACATGGCGCGCCTGCGCGCCGCGTTCCTGGACGCGCAGCGCCGCCCCTGGTTCGGTGCGCTGTCGGATGTGCTGCTACTGGAGGGCTTCGCGCCGGCGAACAACGCCGCGTATGAGGAGCTCTTGGAATGGGATCGGCAGGCGCAGGCGGCCGGCTACCCACTGCCCGCCTGACTTAGGACGCTTACGCGGGCAGAAGCGGTACGCGCCCGCTCGGGTGCTCGAGCACGTCGTGCGACCGAAACATGTAGCGGCGCGCCACATCGAAATAGGTCTGGTACAGCAGCCCGCCGTTGGCGGCGATCAGTCGCTCGCGGATCACGCGGTAGCGCGCCGGATACTCGTACCACGGCACCAGCGGCGATTCGTGGTGCAGCGAGTGCAGGTTATTGAAAAGGAACAGTGGTCCGAGGATCCAGGAGCCTTCGACGATCGCGATGCGCTGCGGCGCCTCAGGCTTGGCGCGATGCTCTGCAAATGAACGGATCAGCTGGATACCGTTGGCGGGAACCACCACGCCGATGAAATAAAGCCACAGCGGCATGCCACACACGTACTTCAGCCACGCGATGACCGGCACGCACCACAGCAGGTGCTCAAGCCACAGCGTGCGCAGGTTGCCACTCTGCCCGCGCGCGAGCGCGCGCACGTCGCCGTACACGAACGCCCCGATACGCCAGAATGAGCCAATGAGGATACGTCCGGCGAGTGTCTGCTGCAGCCGCAAGAGCGCACGCGAGAGCGCACTCAGCCGCGCCCAGTCCTCGGGGCGCCAGTAAAAGGACTCCGGATCATCGAGCGGGTCGGTGAGACGCGCGTCGATGTGGTGAATGCGATGCAACTGCCGGTAGCGCTCAAACGGCAGCCACAGCGACAAGGGCACGATACCGAGCAAGCGATTCGCGGTGTGCCAGCGCGTGGGATGTCCGTGCACGATTTCGTGCTGCAGCGAGCTGTGCAGCGTCACGAGCACAATCGCCGCGCACACGACCAGCGCGAGCGGCCAGCGGCTGTAGGAGAAGGTGACGGTGAGCCATCCGGCGTAGACGCCGCCGATAAGCAGCAGCGTCGGCACTTCCAAAGTGCGCCGGCGGCCGCGAACTGCGAGTGCGGCTGAGGCGTCCCGATTGGACGCGGTGGCGATCAATTTATAGGCACTCATCCGACAACACCCCCGCCCGACCACGGGAATCGGGGACTGAACTAACCCTCCATTGCCGGGAACGGAATCCAGAAAGATTCTAGCGGAAGCGCGGTCACGCCGCCCGTATAGCCCACGCTTTCCGCGAGGCCGGTCTCACTCGGATTGGACCGTCCGGCACACCCGTCGTTCGAAGGCCACCATCCCCTCGTACAGCAGCACCGCCATGAGCGCCGTGACCAGCCCGCCCTGCAGGACGAAGGCGGTATTGTTGGAGAGCAGGCCCGCGATGATCACCTCACCCATCCCCTTGGCGGCGACGGTGGAACCGATGGTGGCGGTGCCGACATTGATCACCAGGGACAAACGAATTCCCTCAAGAATCAATGGCATAGCCAGAGGCAGTTCGACTGACAGGAGCCGCTGCCGGGCGCTCATGCCCATACCGCTGGCGGCCTCGAGCACCGCCGGGGGGGTCGTCTGCAGCCCCACGATCGTGTTCTCAAAGATCGGCAGCAGCCCGTAGGCAAAAAGCGCGATCAGGGTGGGCTTTTCGCCAAAGCCGATCAGGGGGACGGTCACGGCGAGCACCGCCACCGGCGGAAAGGTCTGGCCGATATTGACGAGCGTGCGCGAGAGCGGCAGGAACTCGCGGCCGGCCGGACGCGTCACCAGAACCCCAAGGCCCACGGCCACCACGGTACTCGCTGCCGCCGCCACACACACGGTGCCAAGATGTGCGAGCGCGAGGCTCAGAAGATTGCCCTGGTCGTAAATGGCGGGGGCGCCAAACTGGGTCAGCGGGGCGAATACGGGTGCAAACTTCTGCGGCACGAGCAGAAAGGCCACAAGCAGCGCGAGCGCGATGAATCGCAGCGCGGAGGCGATACGCATCAGGCGGGCCTGCCGTGCGCGAGGATCGCCGCGAGCGTCAGGTGCCCGCGGGGCGTGCCGTCTGCATCCACCACGAGCGCCGAATCAGCGCCCGACCAGAGAATCTCCGACAGCGCATCACGCAGTGAGGCGGCGGCGGGTACCTGCGGTCCGCTCGAGCCCCCGGGCGCGGCCACCTCGCCTGCCGTGGTCAGCGACAAAAGCCGCATGGCACGATCGGCGAGCCCGGTCATGCGCGAGACAAACGGGTCAGTCGGGCGCGTCAAGAGCGCCGTCGGCCGGTCGTACTGCAGCACGCGCCCCTGGCTCATCACGGCCACGCGATCCCCGAGCAGGAACGCCTCGTCCATATCGTGCGTCACGAGCACGATGGTCGTGCCGAAGCGGCGCTGGATGTCGAGCAGGTCCTCCTGCGCCTTGGCGCGGATGATCGGATCGAGCGCACCGAAGGGCTCATCCATGAGCAGCACCGCAGGCTCCGCCGCGAGTGCGCGCGCGACGCCGACGCGCTGCTGCTGTCCGCCGGAGAGCTGGTGCGGGAAAGCCTGCGCATAGGCGCCCGGGTCGAGCTGAAAGACGCGCAGCAGCTCATCCACCCGCGCCGCCACGCGCGCGCTGCTCCAGCGAAGCAGCCGCGGCACGGTCGCGATGTTCTCCGCCACCGTGCGATGCGGGAAGAGCCCGTTGCCCTGGATCACGTAGCCGATGCGACGCCGCAGCAGATGCGCCGGCTCCGCGCGCGTGTCCTTGCCCTCGATGAGAACCTGGCCGGCGCTCGGTTCGATCAGGCGGTTGATCATGCGCAGCAGCGTCGATTTGCCGGAACCGGAGGTGCCCACGATCACCGTGATCGAATTGCTCTCGATCAGCATCGACACGTCGTTGACCACGGTCGCCGCGCCGTATCGCTTGGTGAGATTCTCAACGGCAATCATCGCTTCGCCCGATCCATGACTTCCACCAGTGCATCGAGAATCACCGCCGCGGAGAAGGCCAGCACCACGATCGGAATGGCGCCCAGCAGCACCAGGTCGATCGCGGTTTGTCCGATACCCTGGAACACGAAGGTGCCCAGACCGCCCCCACCGATGAGCGCCGCAACGGTCACCATGCCGATGTTCTGCACCAGCACGACGCGGATGCCGGTCAGTATCACCGGCAGCGCGAGCGGTAGCTCGATGCGCACCAGCACCTGAGTGTTGGTCATGCCCATGCCGCGCGCGGCCTCCACCGCGGCGCGCGAGACGCGCCTGAGCCCGAGCACCGTGTTGGCGACGATCGGCAGCAACGAGTAGAGAAACAGTGCCAGCGCTGCGGGCGCCGCGCCGATGCCACGGATGCCGAAGCGCTCGGCGAGCGGCACCGCGGCGGCGAGCGCGCCCAGCGGTGCCATGAGAATGCCAAAGAGCGCAATCGCGGGGATGGTCTGAATCACATTGAGGGTGCCGAGGATACCCTCGCGCAGCCGCGGCGCGCGGTAGCAGAAAACACCAAGCGGCAGCCCCACCACCGCCGCCGCGCCGAGCGAGCCGAGCGCCAGGAGGATGTGCTGGCGCAGCTCGTGCGCGAAGCGCGCGGCGTTGACCGCGTACTCGCGCATCACCGAGAGATGGTCGAACAGCCCGGAGGCGAGCGCCAGCACACTCACGCCCAGAAAGATCAGCAGGAACAGGATGCGCCTGAGCGGCCCCGGGCGCAGACGCGTGATCGCATCCGTCGCCATGAGTCCCAGGCACACCAGCAGCACCCAAAACGCCGCACCCGCGGCAATGCGTACCACTTTGTTGCCCACCGGCGTGAGCGCGGTGCCGGCGGCCGCCACCGCCAGCGCCAGCGCGCTGATGCCGATCACCGCCGCCGCGAGACGCACGCGGGCGCTCGGCACGCCCACGGCGACCACGGCCGCGAGCAGCAGTGCCGCCGCGCAGCCGAGGGCCGCCGCCCCCGGGAGCACCTCGAACAGTGCCCGCGGCTCCCCCGGCACGATACGATTGGCCTTGACCACGACGAACGGCAGCCACAGGAGCGCGGCCGCCCCTGCGGCACTCAGCAGCGCTCCCAGCCGGTCAATGCGCGCAAACACCGGGGTGCTTTCTCCTCGGCACTCGCGCAGCAACTGTGACGCCGGATCGTTCACGGGGAGATGCGCGCTAGCGCAGAAAGCCCTGCGCCTTGAGGTAATCGGCGGCGACTTCCTCATCGGCCTCCCCGTCGATCTGTACCCGGGCATTGAGCCGCTGCAGCGAATCCTGGGTGAAGCTCTGCATCAGGGGCTTCACGATCTGCGCAATCTGCGGATACGCCTTGAGCACGGACTCGCGCACGAGCGGCACCGGCGCGTAGATCGGCTGTTCATGCCGATCATCCCCGAGCACCACGAGATTGGCCGCGACGATGCCGCCGTCGGTGCTGTAGACCATGGCGGTGTTGGTGCCGTTGGTGCGCGCCGCCGCCGCGCCGATGGTGGCCGAGGTCTCCCCGCCCGCCAGCACGATCAGCTCATCCGAGCGCAACGTGAAGCCGTAGGTTCTCTCCAGCGCGCGCAGCGTGCCGGCGTTCGCGAACTCGGCCGAGCAGGCGAGCACCACCTTGCCGCCGCCTGCGACCCAGCGGCCAAAGTCGCTCATGGTTCTCAGATGCTCTCGCTCGGCGAGGTCGCGCCGGATCGCGAGTGCCCAGGAATTGCTTACCCGCGCCGGAGTCAGCCACACGATGTGGTTGGCCTCGTAGTCGAGCCTGGCGCCGAGCTCGTAGCCTTGCTGCAGGTCCTTCCAGGCCGGATTCGCGGCCTCATTGAAGAAGACGCCCGCGTTGCCGGTGTACTCAACGTACAGATCGATCTCGCCGGTGAGCAGCGCCTTGCGCACGACGGGGGTCGCGCCGATACGCGTGCGATCGATCGTCGGTACGCCGTTCGCGTTCAGCAACAGGCGGATCATCTGCCCGAGCATGGCGGATTCGCTGGAGAGCTTGGAAGAGACGACAACGGCTGCGTGCGCGGACAGCGCGAACACCAGGATGAGGCTCACGCACAGCGCCTTCAGCACTCTCGACAACGCGACATCTCCTTGGCACCGAGCCGGACATACAACGCTGAGGTCGGAGACGTTCAAGCTGCCGCAGCCGCCGCGGCCGCGCGCCTCACTCTCCGGCCCGCAAGTACACGTTGTCGGTTGTCGCCCGGCCCGTCAAGCACCGGCGCGCCCTCTCCCCCGGGCGTGTGTGGCGTCGCGTCCCGTCTTATGATGCAGGCCTACATGAGTTCCCCGCCGCCGTCTGCCTCCGCCAACCCAGGATCCCCCCGCACTTCCAGTGGCCGCTATTCGGCGTGGCGACTGCTGCGTGAGGGTCTGCGCGGGCAGCGCGGCTGGCGGCGCGCCTGGGCGCGCGCGACGCCCAAGCCTGCCTACCGCGTCGTAATCGTGGGCGCCGGGGGTCACGGCCTGGCGACCGCTTTTTACCTTGCGAGCGAGCACGGCATCACCGATGTCGCCGTGGTGGAAAAAGGCCCGCTCGGACTCGGCAACGTCGGGCGCAATACCACGATCGTGCGCTCCAACTACTTCCATCCTGCCAACATCCGCTTCTACGAGTTGTCGCTCAAGCTGTGGGAGCGCTTCGAGCAGACCGTGAACTTCAACGCCATGGTGAGTCAGCGCGGGACGCTCAATCTGTTTCACACCGAGGCGCAGCGCGATCTGTTCACGCGGCGCGCGAACCAGATGCGCCTGCTGGGCGTGGACGCGGAGGCCCTGAGCCGCGCGGACGTGAAGGCCCTCGTGCCGCTCGTGGACCTGGATAACGGGCGCTTTCCGGTGCTCGGCGGCTTCCTGCAGCGCCGCGGCGGCACCGTGCGCCACGATGCGGTCGCCTGGGGCTACGCGCGCGCAGCCTCCGAGCGCGGCGTCGACATCATCGAGCACTGCGCGGTCACCGGTATCCGCCGCGACGGCACGCGCGTCACCGGGGTGGAGACGGAGCGCGGCTTCATCCGTGCGGATGTGGTGTGCCTCGCCGTCGCCGGGTACTCCTCGCACCTCGCGGCCATGGCGGGACTAAAGCTCCCGCTCGAGAGCCACGTGCTGCAGGCATTCGTGAGCGAGGCCTTAAAGCCGGTGCTGGATGTCGTGCTCACCTACGGCGCGGGCCACTTCTACGTGAGCCAGTCCGACAAGGGCGGCCTGGTCTTCGGCGGCGCGATCGATGGCTACAACACCTACGGCCAGCGCGGCAGCCTGCCGATGGCCGAAGAGGTCGCCGCTTCCGCCGTTACACTGCTGCCGGCGCTGGCGCGTGTGAAGGTGCTGCGCCAGTGGGGCGGCGTCATGGACATGACCATGGACGGCTCGCCGCTGATCTCCAAGACGCCCCTCGCGGGGCTCATTCTGAATGGCGGCTGGTGCTACGGGGGCTTCAAAGCCATCCCCGCCGGGGGCCTGACGACCGCGCACCTGATCGCCCACGGCACCCCGCACCCGCTCGCCGCGCACCTGGACCTGGAGCGCTTTGCCGAGGGGCGCACCGTCGACGAGCGCGGCGTGGGCCCGTTTCCGTACGCGCACTAAAGAGCACCTGCAAGGCCATGCTGCGAATACCCTGCCCCTGGTGCGGTGAGCGCGATGAAATCGAATTTCGCTATCGTGGCGACGCCCGTCGCACCCGGCCGCGGGCGGATGCCGGACTCGACGCGTTCGTTGCCTATGTCTACGAGCGCGACAATCCGCTCGGCTGGCACCTCGAGTGGTGGCTGCACAGCGGCGGCTGCCGCAGGCTTCTGAAGGTCGTACGCCACACCCTCACCCACGAGATTGCCGCGGTGGTCGGCGCCGAAGAGCGGCCGGACCTGCCGCCCGAGGCGTCGCGCTGATGCCGCGACCGCTGCGCATCGGAGGCGGTGTACTGACGGATGCGACGCGTCCGATTCGTTTTCGCTTTGACGGGCGCCCGCTCGAGGGCGTGGCGGGTGACACACTCGCCTCGGCGCTCCTCGCCAACGCTGAGCGCCTCACCGGGCGCAGCTTCAAGTACCATCGGCCGCGCGGCATCGTCAGCTGCGGCCCGGAGGAGCCGTGCGCGCTGGTGGACGTGCTCGGCGCTGCCGGACGCGAGCCGAACCAGCTCGCTACGCTGCTGCCCCTGCACGAAGGCCTCAACGCGTACAGTCAGAACCGCTGGCCGTCGTTGCGCTTTGACCTGCTGTCGCTCAATGATCGGTTGAGCCGCTTCCTGCCGGCGGGTTTTTACTACAAGACCTTCATGTACCCGCGCTGGGCCTGGGAGCAGCTGTACGAGCCTCTCATCCGGCGCGCGGCCGGACTCGGGCGCCTCGAGGGGATCGTGGCCCCGCACGCGGCGCCGGCAGAAACCGTGCACGCGCATACCGATGTGCTCGTGATCGGCGCCGGCGCGGCCGGGCTGGCAGCCGCACACCGGCTCACCGGATGCGGCCTGCGCGTGCTGCTCGCGGAGCAGGACGTGGTGCTTGGCGGTGCGACGCTGCTCGATCCACGCTGGTCCGCGTGGCGCTCGGCAATGTGCGCAACGCTCGCCTCCGGCGGCACCCTGCGTTGGCTCACGGCGACCGCCGTGCTGGGCGCCTACGGTCACGGGGTCTTCGGCGCGCTGGAAACCCTCGCCCCCGAGGAGGCGCGTCGCTGCGGCGGCTTACGCGAGCGGCTGCACGTCATCCGGGCGCGACGGGTGCTGATCGCCACGGGTGCGCTTGAGCGGCTCGTCGCCTTCCCCGGTAACGACGTCCCCGGCGTCATGCTGGCAGGCGCCGCGCTCGCGTATCTGCGTCGCTACGGGGTCGCGGTCGGCCGCCAGCCGGTGCTCTTTACGAATAACGATGAAGCCTACGAAGCCGCCTTCGCCTTGCACACCGCCGGCATCCGTTGCGCGGGCATCATCGACGTGCGCGCCCGCTCCCCGGCTGCCGAACGCGCACGGGCGCTCGGCATCGAGGTACTGCAGGGGGCCCAGGTGCAGCAGGTCCTCGGCCGCCACGGTGTGCGCGCCGTGGTGGTGGCGGCGCTCGACGGAGGCGGGCGCCGCACGCTCAGCGCCGACACCCTGCTCATGTCCGGAGGGTATTCGCCCCTCACTTCGCTCGCGACCCAGCTGGGGGGAACTGCCGCCTGGCGTGAAGATCTCGCGGCCTTCAGCGCGGAACTTGCCCCGACCATCGGCGCTCTCGCCGGCGCCGCACGCGGCGTGCAGGGAATTGCCGCCGCCGCACAAGATGGCGAGCGCGCCGCCGCGAGCATCGCCTCATCCCTCGCTCGGACGCTGCCGCTCGCCGCCGCGGTGCCGGTACCGCCAGATCCGCAACAGGCGCCGCTGAGTGCGCTCTGGGAGGTACGCCGCCCCGGCAAGGCCTTCGTTGATCTGCAGAACGATGTCACCGCCGAGGACGTGCGGCTCGCGCAGCGCGAGGGCTACGAGCACGTCGAGCACATGAAGCGCTTCACGACGCACGGGATGGGGAGTGATCAGGGTCGCATCGGCGGGCTCGTGGGCAGCGCCATCCTGGCGCAGGCGCGCGGCCTCACGCTCGCCGAAGTTGGCGTGCCCAAGGCGCGCCCCTATGTGCAGCCGGTCGCGTTCGTTGCGCTCGCCGGCGGGGAGGTGCGCGAGCACTACAAGCCCAAACGACGCCTACCGTTGCATGACCGGCATGAGGCCTCCGGGGCGGTGTTCGTGCCGACCGGTCTGTGGCTGCGACCGCTGGTCTATGCGCGCACCGGCGGCTGGGATGCGGTGCTTGCGGAGGCGCGCGCGGTGCGCACTTGTGTCGGCATCACCGAAGTCTCGAGCCTCGGCAAGATCGACGTCCAGGGCGCCGACGCCGCGCGTTTCCTGGACTTCATCTACGCCAACACCTTCTCAACCCTTCCGGTCGGGCGCGCCCGTTACGGCATCATGCTGCGCGAGGACGGCATGATGTTCGATGATGGCACCACCGCGCGGCTTGCCCCGGAGCACTTCCTCGTCACGACCACGACAGCCAACGCCACCGCCGTGCTCGAGCACCTGGAGTTTCAGCTGCAGGCGAACTGTGCACACCTGCAGGTGAGCATCACGGACGTCGCCGACCAGTGGGCACAGTTCGCCATCGCCGGTCCGCACGCGCGCGCAGTGCTCGCCGCCGCCCTGCCCGCTGTCGACCTGTCCAACGAAGCCGTGCCGTTCATGGCGGCGATGCCGGTCGTCATCGGCGGCGTTGCCGGACGACTCTTTCGCATCTCCTTCTCCGGGGAGCTCGCCTACGAGCTCGCCGTGCCGGCGCGAGACGCACTCGGTGCCTGGAGCACGCTGTTGCAGGCGGGCGAGCACTTCGGCATCCGACCGTACGGACTCGACGCGCTCAACACGCTGCGCATCGAGAAGGGACACGTCACGGGCGCGGAGCTTAACGGCAATACCAGCGCCGCGGACCTGGGCTTTGAACGGCTGCTGAAAAAACAAGGCGACTTCGTCGGCCGCACCCTGTCCGAGCGCCCGGGGATGCGCGCGGGGGATCGGCTGCAGCTGGTCGGTGTACGTCCCGTCGATCGCACCCGGCGGCTGCGCAACGGCACCCAGCTGCTCGGCGACGAGGCGCGCGGCGTGAGCCTTGGCTACATCACCTCCTCGACCCCTTCGGTTGAACTTGAGGGGTGGGTGGGACTCGCGCTGCTCGCCGGCGGACGACACCGTATCGGCCAGCGCCTCACCGGCGCATCGCCGGTGACTGCCGAGAGCACCGAGATCGAAATCGTCAGCCCCCACATGCTGGACCCGGACAACACCCGTGTCCGCGCCTGAGCTGAGCTCGGATGCGGGCCGCTCAGCCGGGGTAAGGCTGTATGGCTGCCGGCTCGATGTCATCGAGCTCAGCGCTTACGAGGGCCGCAGCGCGGAACTCGGGCGCATCGCAGCCGCCCACGGCGCGCCGCTGCCGCCCTTCGGGCGCAGCACAGCCGCTCGAGCGCGGCTCAGCCTGTCCGTGCGTCCCGAGCGCTGGCTGCTCCTGTCGGCGCCGGGCGCGCCCGCTGCAGCCGCTCACACGTGGCCAAGCCTCTGCAGCGGGCAAGCCGCCGTCGTCGAGCTCTCGAGCGCGCTCAGCGCGTTTCTTCTGGCCGGCGTGGCCGCACGCACCGTGCTGACGCGCGGCTGCCGGCTGGATCTTGATCCTGAGGTCTTTCGCCGCGGCCACGCGGCGGCCACTATCATGGCGCAGGTGTCGGTCATTCTGGCTGCGCTGCCGGCGGGGGTGCTGCTGCTCACCCCGGCGAGCACGGCACGGCATTTTCGCGAATGGCTGGCCGCGGCGGCGGCGCCGTTCGCCCCGGCGCCCTATACCGAGATGTCCTTTGCCGAACTCTGCGGAGATGAATCGCTATGAAGGCTTCCGCGCGCGCCGTCGTCATCGGTGGAGGTGTCGTCGGCGCCAGTGTCCTCTACCATCTTGCCAAGATCGGCTGGACCGACGTGCTGCTCCTCGAGAAGAGCGAACTCACCTCCGGCTCGACCTGGCATGCCGCCGGCGGCATGCATACCTTCAACGGCGAGGCGAACATCTCGCGGCTGCAGAAGTACACGATTGATCTGTATCGCGAGATCGAGGCGCTCTCCGGACAGTCCTGCGGCCTGCATCCGAATGGCGGGCTCATGCTGGCCGCCACCCCGGGGGAACTCGACAGCCTGAAACTCATCTGCTCGCGCGCGCGCTACCTCGGCATGGAAACCGAGATGATCTCGCTCGAGGCAGCACTGGAATACAACCCGCTCATCGACCCTGCGTATTTCATCGGTGCCCTGTGGCGCGCCGACGGCGGCCATTGCGACCCCTCCGGCACCACGCAGGCGTACGTCAAGGCAGCGCGCAAGCTCGGCGCCGCCGTCGAGCGCTTCACGCGCGTGCTCGCGCTCACGCAGCGGCGTGACGGCTCCTGGGACGTGCTCACTGACAAGGGCACGGTACACGCCGAACACGTGGTCAATTGCGCGGGCTTGTGGGCACGCGAGGTCGGACACCTGGTCGGCATCGAACTACCGGTGCTCGCGATGGAGCATCACTACCTCATCACCGAGGATCTGCCGGAACTTAAGGGCCGGGCGCAGGAGATCGTCAACACCACCGATTATCTGGGCGAGATCTACATGCGCCAGGAGCGCGGCGGCGCGCTCATCGGCACCTACGAGCCGCATGGCGTCGTCTGGTCACCCCTGAAGACCCCGGACGACTTCGCCATGCAGCTGCTGGCGGAGGACTTTGAGCGACTCGCGCCCTACTTCGAGGTCGGCTTCAAGCACTTCCCGGCGCTCGGGCGCGTCGGCATCCGCAAGGCCGTGAACGGTCCCTTCACGTTCGCACCCGATGGCAATCCCCTGGTGGGACCGGTGCGGGGCGTGCGCAACTACTGGGTCGCCTGCGCGGTGATGGCCGGCTTCAGCCAGGGGGGCGGCATCGGACTTGTGCTCTCGCGCTGGATGGCCGAGAACGATCCGGGCCAGGACATCCTCTCGATGGACGTCGCGCGTTTTGGCGCCTTCGCCACGCCGAAATACACCGCCGTCAAGGTGCCGGAGAACTACGCACGCCGCTTCCGCCTCGCGTACCCGAACGAGGAGCTGGCGGCCGCGCGGCCGCTGCGCCGCTCACCGATCTATGCGCGCCTCAAGGCAGCGGGCGCCGTGATGGGCGCAAACTTCGGACTCGAGCACGCGCTCTGGTTCGCTCCATCCGGGGTCGCCGCGACTGAAACGCCCACCTACCGTCGCTCGGAGGCTTTTCCGGTCGTGCGTGCCGAGTGCCAGGCGGTGCGCAGCAGCGTGGGGCTCTACGAAACCACCAACTACGGCAAGTACGAGGTGACCGGCGCCGGCGCACGCGCCTGGCTCGATCGGGTGTTCGCGTGCCGCATCCCCAAGCCCGGCCGACTCGGGCTCGCACCGATGCTGAACCCCGCCGGACGCATCGTCGGTGACCTGTCGATCGCCTGCGTAAGCGCCGAGCGCTTTCTCATCGTCGGTTCCGGCTTTGCCGAAGAGTTTCACATGCGCTGGTTTTGGGCAGCCGAGCCGCCGGCCAACGTGCAGGTGCGTTCGGCGGCCTCAACGCTCGCGGGCTTCTCGGTGGCCGGCCCGCGATCGCGCGAACTCCTGCAGAAACTGGTGCGTATCGACCTGTCAGCGGACGCGTTCAAGCTCTTTCGGGTTCAGGAGACGGCGGTCGGTTTTGCACCCGCCATCCTCACGCGCGCCGGCTTTACCGGCGAGCTCGGCTACGAGATCTGGACCACGCCGGACTACTTTGAAACCCTGTACGAGGATCTATGGGACGCAGGAAGCGCTCTGGGACTCGTGCACTTTGGCGGCCGTGCGCTCTCCGCGTTGCGTCTAGAGAAGGCTTACGGCTCGTTCAATAAGGACTTCCGGCCCGATTACACGCCCGCTGAGACCGGACTTGACCGCTTCGTCGATTTCGAAAAGACGGATTTCATCGGCCGCGAAGCCGCACTCGCCGAGCGAGCTGCCGGTCCAAGGCGCCGTTTCGTGGTTATGGCGGTGGCGGATGCGGATGCCGAAGTCGTCGGTTACGAATCGATCGTGAAAGACGGGGCCGCAGTCGGCTACGTGACCTCCGGGGCCTACGGGCACTGCATCGGCCGCAGCCTCGCCGCCGGTTACGTGCCCACGGCACTGGCGCACGAGGGAGCACGCTTTGAGATCGATATCCTGGGCGAGATGCGCAGCGCCACGGTTCATCTCGAAGCGCTCTACGATCCGCGCGGGTTGCGGCTGCGCGGCTAGTGGGGCCCGGCGTGCGCCACCTGCCTGAGAAGCTTGAGCGTTGAACACCCCGCTGCAGTCACCCTGCGATGCGGCCACCGCGCAACGCGCGCAAGTCAGGGCCGCGCCCGCGCACCCGTCGCTGGTGCTCGCCGCCACGATCCTCGCCTCGAGTCTGGCGTTCGTGGACGGCTCGGTCGTCAACGTGGGGCTGCCCGCGATCGGCCGCAATCTTGGCGCCGATGCGGCCGGGCTGCAGTGGGTCATCAATGCCTACCTCTTGCCGCTGAGCGCGCTGCTGCTGCTGGGTGGGGGGGCGGGCGATCGATTTGGGCGCAGGCGCTTTCTCATCGTCGGTACCGTGCTGTTCGGCGTGACTTCCGTCGCCTGTGCGCTCGCCACGAATGTTACCTCGTTGCTACTGGCCCGCTTTCTTCAGGGCGTTAGCAGCGCGCTGTTGATGCCCAACAGCCTGGCGATTCTCGGCGCAACCTTCCAGGGCGAGGCTAAGGGCCGCGCCGTCGGCATTTGGGCGGCGACGGGCGCGGCGGTTGGTGCGGCAGGCCCGGTGCTCGGTGGCTGGCTCATCGACCTCGGCAGCTGGCGCGGCATCTTTCTCATCAACGTGCCGCTCGCAGCCGCAGCGATCGTGCTCGCCTGGCGCAACATCCCCGCGGATCGCTGCCTGCGTGTACAACCGCTCGACCTCGCCGGCGGGCTGTGGGCGACCTTCGGTCTCGGCGCGCTCACCTGGGCACTCACGGTCGGCTCGGGCCGCAGCGGCTGGAGCACAGCGTCCCTCACCGCCGCCGCCGCCGCGCTGATCGCCCTGGGTGTGTTCTTGCTGGTGGAGCAGCGCCGCGGTGAGCGCGCCATGATGCCCCTGGCACTTTTTGCCTCGAGCAGTTTCATCGGCCTCACGCTCCTCACCTTGTTTCTTTACGGCGCCCTCGGCGCGGTGTTCGTGCTGATCCCGTATGTCCTGATCGAGACCGCCCACTATTCCGCGACGGCCGCCGGTGCGGCGCTTCTGCCGCTGCCCGTGGTGCTCGCCGTCACCTCTCCCTTCTTGGGCGGCCTTGCGGGCCGGATCGGCCCGCGCTGGCCGCTGGCGATCGGACCGCTGATCGTCGCAGCCGGCTTTGGGCTCGCCCTGAGGATCGGTGCGCACGCGGACTACTGGACCGAGGTGCTGCCCGCGCTGCTGGTCATGGCGTTCGGATTGAGTGGCGCGGTGGCACCACTGACCACCGCGATATTGAGCTCGGTGGACGCCGCCCATACCGGCTCGGCGTCCGGCTTTAACAGCGCCGTGGCGCGTAGCGGGGGGCTCATCGCGACCGCGCTGCTCGGCTCGGTGCTGGCCGCGCAGGGCCTCTCGCTGGTCGCGACGTTCCATATCGCCATGCTCGCGTGCGCCCTCGCCTGCGTCGCCGCGAGCGCGAGCGCGTACTTCCTGTTGCAAGATCCGCGGCCGGCGGCGGCGCCTCGCTGATTGCCAGAACCCGCCGCTCACCGGTGCCCGCACCGGCAGGCCGAGGCCAACGGGGCGACACCCCACATCGCGCGCCTCCCGGGAGGCAGCGTCAGCGCTGCCAACCGGGCTTGCAACCCCCGCGTTTGCCATCAATATCCAAGATGAAGCAGGATAAATGCCGAGGAGGCGCACATGGCAACCGGATGGGCGGGCGATAACGCCGTTAATGAGCAGATCGATGCCACTGTCAAGGATGGCATCCGTCGCGCGCAGAGCCGCCTTGCCCAAGGCCCTTCGCTGACGCTTTGTGCAAGTTGTGGAGCGGCCATCCCGGAAGCGCGGCGCGCGGCCGTGCCCGGAGTTCGGTTGTGCCTGCAATGCCAGGAGGCCGAGGACCGTGAGGCCGCACAGTTCAGCGGCTACAACCGTCGCGGCAGCAAGGACAGCCAGCTTCGCTGAGCCGGCGGCGCATGAGGCCGACGGCAGGTTCACCGGCACAACGGTGTGCCTTCCGCGCTCTACCTTCGTGCGCCCGTCGCCCGTGGCGCAGCCTGCGCGCTTGGGGCACCCTAGCCAGAACCTCGAGTGACTCGGCCGCGCGCAACGATGTCTGAGAATCCACACCCGCACCCAGCCGTGCCGTGATCGGCACATCCGGGAGCCTCGCCAGAATCGGCTGGGAAGTCGCTCAGGCGCTGGGTGTGCTCGCCGTGGCGGGCTGTCTTTTTTTGTGCGTGCGGCCGGTGCGACCGCGCCTGCACGCTTCGGGCCCCCTCGCCTTGCGCACCCATGAGCTCGTGGGCTGGCTGGTCCTGCTCGCCGTGGTTATGCACGTGTTACTGCTGCTGCTTGTCGACCGCACCGTAATCGAACATGTGAAGTTGACGGCGCCGCTGTACGAGTGGGCCGGTGCTCTCGGGCTGCTGCAGTTACTGCTGCTGACGGTGCCCTCCACCGCGGTGATCCGGCGGCGACTGTGGTCACGACACCGCAACTTCCAGGCACTGCATGTCGGCATGAGCTGCCTGCTCGTTGCGCTCGTGTCCGTGCACGTCGTCACCACCAACCGCTACGTGCACGGTCATCTGCGTACCGCCATCTGCGTCGTTCTTTCTACCGTGGCGCTGCTGGCGCTGCTGCGCGCGCGTGTACCTGCCGATCCCACGCAACGGCCGTTGCGCTTCATCAATCGCCTCGCCTTCGGACGTCACTCGCTCGTCGTGCTGGCAATCGTACTCGTGGCAGTTGTCACGCTGCTCGCGGCCGCCACCGGCGGCGCAGCGCTCGCATTACGCGAGCCGCTGCTCAGCCGCAGCCAGCCATTGAGACTGGACTTTCCCCATGACAAGCACCGTGCGGTCAACTGTATCCAATGCCATCACAACTTCGCGGATCGCAGCGGCGCGGCCGCGTGCATCAGTTGCCATCGCAGCAACCGCACCGACCTTCGTGTCGGCGCGGAAGCGCGCTTTCACGACTTCTGCCTCAACTGTCACCGCGATCCCCCGCCCGGCTTGCTGCGGCACGGCCCGGTCACCGGCTGTGACGCGTGCCATGCGCCGACCGCGGAAAAACGCCTGGGCGGGGCACTGTGACGCGCTCTCGTGCCGGGCACTCAAGACGGCTCGAACATTCGCAAGACCCGCGCACTGTCCTCGCGCCTGTGGCTACCCGCGCCGGACCGGCGTGATATTCTGCGCCGCCATCGGCCGCTCCTCGCCCTGAATGTTTGGAAGTGTAAGCATGTCAGCTGATTTCAGAATCGCCCTGTTGGTGCTCGGGGCGGTGTTGCTTATTGCCGCTGTGTTCGCTGGCCAGATCTTCCGTCGCGCCCTGGGCCCGAATGCGCTCACTGCGGCGCGCGCCGCGCTCGGCGTCGCGGGCGCCGCCGTGATTGGCTGGACGATCTGGAGCTCACCATGGGCCACGCCCCCAAAGCCTGTGGCGGTGGATACCTCCGCACTGGCGAGTTCGGATGAGCGCCGCGTTGACCTGATCGGACCGGCGAGCTCGGCGCTGGCCGACTGTCCCGTCGCAACCGCACCGCCGCTGCCCGATGGCGCCACTGCGACGCTGAAGCAGATGACGGAGGCGCAGGCCGCATTCAAGGCGTACGACGCCGCCACCAACAACTATACCCAGTGCGTGGATGAAATGGTCGTCCGGGTGGCCGAGCGCGCTCCAGAGTCCACCTCGAAGGCGGATCGGCAGGCCCTCTCGAGCTTCGCGACCAGCGCGCACAACACCGCGGTGGATCAGGAGCAAGCGTTCGCTGATCAGTTCAACGCCCAGGTGCGTGCCTACAAGGCGAAACACCCGAAGCCTTAGGAGGCCGCAGGTTCGCCCGCCTCGCAGTTCCGGTACAGCTGCGCGGCGCCACAAAGTTAAGCCCCGGCCACCGATCCGCCGCTCACCGGGCTCACGGCAGCGCCGCGCCAGAGCTATGTACGGGTCTGCGCCTACACCGGCACACGTTCCGCAGCGACTACACTCCCCGATCAGCCGATCACAGATTCCGATTGGTCCGAATGGCTGAGTGGCTGCCAGAAAAAGCGGGGCGCAAGACACCCATGTCGCTGATGCCCAGGAGTGCGCGGGACGAGCCGACTGCGTGTGCGCGCTCGCGTGCCGGGATCTGATGGATTTCTTTCCCGCAGTTCGGCCGTCATCCAGTTGGCTGTACGGCATGCTGCTGGCGCTGGGGATTCTGGCGCTGTCTGCAGCGGCCATCGCCATCGGCGCAAATCACCTGCGCGGCCCCCTGCTGCGGGCACTCGCCGCGCGCACGGGCCACCCGATCCGAGTTGACGGCGAGTTTGCCGTGCAGCTTCTCGCGCGCCATCCGAGCGTAACGGCCACGCAGGTCTCCATCGGTAATCCAGCCTGGATGCCCCCGGGGGACATGGCGCAAATCGGCAGAGTCTCGCTTACCCTGGCATGGGAATGGGCCGCGATGCCTCTGGCCATCCACCGAGTGGAGCTCGAGCAGGCAACTCTGCATCTGGTGCGCGACGCTTCCGGCCACACCAACTGGACCCGGCAGGAATCCGGAGCTGGCAGCGGTCCGCCCCTCATCAGAGGCCTGTCGATGCGCGACGTGCATGTCGAGCTGCACGACGAGCTGCGACATCTGCGGTTCAGCGGCACCGTCTCGGTGGCCGAGACGGCCGCCGGCGCGGCGCCGCCGTCGCTGCGGATTGAGGGCAGCGGGCCACTCAACGGACGACCGGTGGCGCTCGTGATCATTGGCGATCCGTTGCCGTCGGTGCGGCGCGGTCGCCCGTATCACTTCACCCTCGAGGAGCGCTCGGGCAGCGCTCACTTAAGCGGGCAGGGCTTTATCGAGCGTCCGTTCGATTTGCGCGCACTGCAGGGGACGTTTGCGGCCACCGGAGCGGACCTGAAGGATCTTTATTTCCTCATCGGACTCGGCCTTCCCGAGACGGGACCGTTTCGCCTGTCGGGCAAGCTTGAGCGGCAGGGCAATCGCTTCATCTACAGCGATCTGGCCGCGCACTTCGGCCAGAGCGATGTGGGCGGCACGCTCACGGAAGACAGCTCGGGCGGTCGCTCGAGCGTCGCGGGGGAACTGAGTTCCACGCAGCTCACGCTTGCCGATATCGGCGCTCGCGCCGCAGGCCATGCGCCTGAGCCCTCGCAGCCCGCCGCTCTGCGCCTGCCGGACAGTGCGCTTCGCGTGAGCGGCCTGCGGCGCACCGATTGGCGCCTCAAGCTTCGCGCACAGGCGCTGACACTCGGACCTGCGACACTGCGCTCGGTGACGGCATTGCTCGCGGTCGATCACGGCGTTCTCTCCGTGGAGCGCTTCGGGGCCGCGCTCGCGGACGGAACCGTCTCGGGCAGCGCTCGTCTCGATGCGGCCCGTGACATACCCCGCGGCACACTGAACCTGAGTGTCTCCGACCTGCCACTTGAACAGTTGCACGGCAAGAGCTCTGAGCAGGCAGCCTTGACCGGACTGCTGAGCGGGCGCCTCGAACTCAGCGGTGAGGGCAAGTCCCTGCACGAGCTCGCCGCCACGGCCAACGGCACTGCGACCGCGGTCATACCGCGCGGCACGATGCCATCGATTGCAGCGGTCATCGGGCTGAGTCTTAGCGGCGCGCTCGGGGCCAAGACCCACCCCGATACGGGGATCCGCTGTGCGGTGGCGAGCTTCGATGCCCACGACGGCGTTGTCACCGCCCGTACCTTCGTGCTCGACACCGACCAGATGCTGATCAGCGGCACGGGCGAGGCGCACTTGGATTCAGAGACCTTGGATTTCGTGCTCCGCGGTCGACCGCACCATGTCTCTCTCGGACTTCATTCGGCGGTTGCGGTGCGGGGAACACTGGCGCACCCGGAGATCCGACTTGCCGGCCGCGAGGTCGTGCAGACAGGCGCCGCCGTAGCCCTCGGCATTCTGCTGACACCCGTGGCGGCAGCGCTGGCCTTCGTCAATCCGGGCCTGGCGCACAACCCCGATTGTGCTGCCCTGCTCGTCCAGGCCACAGCCTCAACCGGCGCTTCCCAGCCGCAACCTGCGCTTCCGCCGCCTGACAAATGAGGAAGGTCACGCTGCGTCTTTCACGCTGACCCAGGTAGGCGCGTGATCGCTCGCCTTCTCCCAACCCCGCACGTCCCGATCCACGCCCGCATCGACCAACCGCCCTCTCAGCGCCGGGTTCAGCAGCAGATGATCGATCCGCAATCCCGCGTCGCGACCATAGGCATTGCGGAAATAGTCCCAGAACGTATAGATCTGCGCGCTGGGATGCTGCGCCCGTATCGCATCCGTCCAGCCCTGCTTGACCAGCCGTGCGAACGCTTCGCGCACTTCCACCCGAAAGAGTGCGTCATCCACCCAACGCTCGGGCTTATAGACGTCACGCTCGGTCGGTATGACGTTGTAGTCACCGGCAAGGATCACAGGAGTGGCATTGGCAACGAGCTCGCCGGCGTGAAGGATGAAACGCTCCAGCCAACGAAGCTTGTAGTCGAACTTTGGACCGGGAGCCGGATTGCCGTTGGGCAGGTACAAACAGCCGACCACCAGTCCGCGTACGCTCGCCTCGATGTAGCGACTGTGTACGTCCTCCGGGTCACCCGGGAGCGCGCGGCGGATCTCGACGGGTTCGGTACCGCGGGCGAGGATGGCAACCCCGTTCCAGCTCTTCTGCCCATGCCAAATCACCCCGTAGCCCGCCTCGCGAATGGCAGGCTCCGGAAACCTCTCCTGGGGCGCCTTCAGTTCCTGCAGGCACACGATGTCGGGCGTCGTGGCAGCCAGCCAGCGCAGCAAGTTCGGCAGGCGGGCCGTGATGCCATTGACGTTGTAAGTGACGATTCTCATTGCAACCCTCGCGGCGGATAAGACGATCATACCCGCAGGTCCGTGCCCGCCGACGACGACTTGACCGGCCCTGGAGGCGAGGCGAGTGGGTGTTGCGCTCAGGCGATACCGCTTCGGATGGGGCTGGCAGTACACTGCATCGCGCCGCCCCTTACCGCGGTGAGCGAGCAGCGAGGCCCGCGAGACGCAAGTTCGGTCCATGAAGCTGCGCTATAAGATCCTGATCGTCGTGCTGGTTCTCGTGACCGGAATGCTGTCGTGGCTGGCGGTCAGTCTGAGTCACGACTCCCCCTGTGGCCCGGCCCCTGCGCTGCCCGAGCAGACGACACTGATGAAGGCCGTCGTTCACCGCTGCTACGGAGCGGCTGACGTTCTCAGGCTCGAGGATGTTGCCAAGCCAAACGCGGCGGACAACGAGGTCCTCGTTCAGGTGCACGCCGCCTCCGTGAACCCGCTCGACTCGCACTACCTGAGCGGCAAGCCGTATATCGTGCGTCTGGATTCGGGATTTGGGAAACCCGAGAACCCGCGCCTGGGCGTTGACTTTGCCGGCACAGTCGAAGCGGTTGGAAAGAGCGTGACGCGCTTTAAACCCGGTGATGAGGTATTTGGCGGAAAATTCGGGGCCTTTGCCGAATACGTCAGTGTGCGCGAGGATCGGGCGCTCGTACTGAAACCGGCCAACATGACGTTTGAGCAGGCCGCTGCCGTCCCCATTGCGGCAATTACCGCGCTACAGGCTTTGCGCGACAAGGGACAGATCAAGCCGGGACAGAAGGTTCTGATCAACGGTGCATCCGGGGGCGTAGGTACGTTCGCCGTGCAGCTCGCCAAGTCCTTCGGCGCGGAGGTGACCGGCGTGTGCAGTACCAGGAACGTGGCGATGGTGCGCTCCATCGGCGCCGACCACGTGATTGACTACACCCAGGAAGATTTCACCAAGACTGGCGAGCACTACGACCTGATCCTCGACACGGTGGGCAATCACCCCCTGCTGCAAAACAGACGTGCCTTAACTCCTCACGGCATATTCGTCCTCGTTGGCGGACCCACTAACGGGGGACAGTGGATCGAGCCGCTGATGGGTCCCATCGAGGCACTGATGTTGTCGCCGTTCGTGAGCCAGAAGTTCAGGCCGATTCTGGCGGAATTGAACCCCGGGGACCTGAGCATACTGGGCGAGCTCATGCAGGCCGGAAAGGTAACCCCGGTCATCGACCGGCAGTACGCACTGAGTGAGGTGGCCGCCGCGATGCGCTACCTCGAAGCAGGACACGCTCGCGGCAAGGTCGTCATCAACGTGAAATAGTCCTGCTCCCTCACACCGGCCTGACCTTCCCGGGAGCGCCCAAGGCACATTCCAAGGCTGAGCGATCCCAATTGCCACGCTCCGCCGCCGCCACGTAGGTCGTTGCGAGAAACTCAAGCAGCGTCGCTTGCGGATCTGCGGACGCACGCACCCGCTCGTAAGGCAGGACGAATTCCTGCAGCGTCAGATCGTAGTGAGCACCCGAGCCCACCGGCCCGTTCCGGAATTCGGGCGGTTCGGGATAGGCATAGGAATAGAAAGCCGCCTGCGGGAAGCTCTTGTTGCCCGGCCAGAAGCCGGCGCTGCTGACCTCATGTGAGTAGGCTTCGCGCGCCACGGCATCCGGCAGCCCCGGCACGCCCCCCGGGTGCGGCGGGGCTCGGCGTCCGGAAAAACGCGTGACCGCAAGATCGAAGCTCCCCCAAAAAAAATGCACCGGGCTCACCTTACCGATAAAGCCACTGCGAAAGAGCTTCAGAACCCGATCGACCTGCACGAGCGCCCGCCAGAAGCGATGGGTAGCATCCGCGTCGTAGGCCGCGTGCACGCGATCGTCCGAAAAGCGGATCGCATCCGGCAGCTCGCACGGAAAGTCGTTGATCGAGACCGAGACCCCCAGCTCACGTAACAGCCCCGTGACACGTGAGTAGAAATCGGCAACCGCCTGCGGCTCGAGTGCCAGCGCGCGCTCTTCGCCCCGGCTGGTGCGCGCAAGCAGGCGATGACGGATGAAGTCGAACTCGATCTCCAGAATTTCGCCGCCAAATGGCATGGGCGATGTGCCCAGGCCGCGCGCGGTGACGTAAAGCGGCACCTGCCAGCTGTGGTTTACCCAGGGCGCTAAAGCCAGGCGAACCTTGCCCACGATCTGCGTCCAAAGCTGGACCGTGGCCACCGTCTCCTGCCAGCTCGGATAGTTCAGCTCAGGCCAAGCGGCCGCCTCAGATCCCATGCTTTTGCTCCGTGCCCAAGGCTCGATCAAGAGCGGTTGCTCGCGCTCATGAGTCAGGACATCGCCCCTGCGCTCTGGTGCAGATCGGGCGGCAGTGGAATGAATTCGGCGTTGTCTGCGTCCGGCAATTTCATGCGTCCGGCCCGCCAATCCGCCTTGGCCTGCTCGATACGCTCTTTCGAAGAGGAAACGAAATTCCATTCGATGAAGCGCGGTCCGACCGGCTCACCGCCCAGGAGCATCAGGACGCTCGGTGCGGTCGCCCGCAGCACCGTGTCTGCGCCCGCATCGAAGACCATCATCTGGGCGGCCGCAAGATCGTGCGCATTCGCGTGCAACGCTCCGGACACGAGGTAAACGGCGCGCTCGGAGTACTCGCGCGGCAATGCCAGCCGCGCACCGGGCTCCAATGCGACATGGGCATAAAACAGCGGTGAATGTGTTTTGACCGCCGCACGCACACCGAACGCCTCGCCGGCCAGGAGCCGCAGCCACACACCCTCATCGTGGTGCAGGGGCAGATCACGGCCGGCGTGGTGCGCAAAAACCGGTGCGCTCTCCTCCGCTTCGTTCGGCAGCGCGACCCACGACTGGATTGCGTGCATGGGGCCTCCCTCGCGCCGCGCCTGCTCGAAGCGCTCCGAATGGGTGATCCCGCGCCCTGCGGTCATCCAGTTCACCTCCCCGGGCCGGATCGCCTGCTCCACCCCCGTGGAATCGCGATGCATGATCTCCCCGGCAAACAGGTACGTGACCGTCGATAAGCCGATATGCGGGTGCGGTCGCACATCGGCCTCTTGCCCCAGACCCTTACGCAGGTGCACGGGGCCCAGATGGTCGAAGAATATGAACGGGCCGACCATGTGACGATGAGCGTGGGGCAGGACACGGCCCACCTCAAAGCTGCCGAGGCTCCGTCGCCGTGGCTCTATCACGATCGCACTCATGCGCCACCTCCGGCCGCGACTGTCATTTTCTGAGAGTTCCGGGTTTCAGACCCGATCAACCTGACCCTCCGGCGCTCCGCGTTCCAAGACGTCCGGAAGAGCCTCGCCCTGCACAGTGAAGGACAGCGACACCGAGTTCAGGCAGTGACGTTCGCCAGTCGGTGGAGGTCCATCCGGAAACACGTGACCGAGGTGGCTGCCACAGCGCGCGCACACCTCCTCGACCCGGATCATTCCATAGGACGTGTCGCGCACGCGCCGGATATGCGATTCGTCATAGGGTTTGAAGAAACTCGGCCAACCCGTTCCCGAATCGAACTTGGCGCTCGATCTGAAAAGCGGCAAGCCACAAAAGCGACAGGTGTAGATACCGTCCTGGTGATTGTCGAGAAACACGCCACAGAAAGCCGCCTCCGTGCCGTGCTCGAGCAGCACGCGACGCTCGTCCGGCGTGAGACCGGCGGTGATCCGCGCACGCTGCGCCTCGCTCGGAGGCCGCAAGTCAAACTCACTCATCGCGAGTCCTCTGGTGCTCGGTGATACCCGTGAACGAGCCAGCGGCGCTCGGATCCCCGCTCGGTAGCCATCCGCTGAGTGGCGACCCCCGCAGCTGCGTGCGGAAGTAGTCCTCGAGCTCGCGGGTGAATTGGTGCACATCAGTCGGTGGCGCAAAGCGGCGGCCGAAGCGCACCTGGTAGGTAATCGGCAGTGCCGGGACTCGAAACAGGGGCCACCCCTTACCCAAGTAAGCGGAATCTGTTTGGATCAGTACCGTCAGCACCGGCGCCCGTGCATGTTTGGCGATGGCGCCGACGGTCAGCTGAAAGGAATTTACCGGATCGTGTCGGCTCCGAGTGCCCTCTGGGAACAGCAGCAGCGCGGCACCGCTGCGCACGGCGCTGACCGCGTCACCGATCATGCGTCGTGGCGGCGTATTGCCGACAAACCGCGCCAGTCGCGCCCCCGCGCCCAGAAAGATGTTGCGCTTCAACGAGGTCTTCATGATGCACACCATGTTCGGGTGGTGCGCGAGCAAAATCAGCGCATCGATCAGACTGGGATGGTTGGGCGCGATGACAACGCCCGTTTCGCGGTGCAGGGCGTCAAGCGCGCGCGTGTCGAATCGGTAAGCACCCACAAGACGCAACAGCTTCACATACAGCCTGAATCCGCCACTGATGCCGCGTCGGCCAAGGGCCGTGCCGAACCGTTTGGGCAGCAGCACCCCGGCCGGCAGCGCGACCAGCGACCAGATGAGACAGATAACGCCCAGTAGCGGCACGCCCAGGTAAATGGTGAGGTAGGCGCCAAGACCCGCTCGAGGGGTCCGCGCATGCGCGATCTTCCCGCGCTCCAGATCCCTTGTGATGGGTGCACCGGCCAAGGGAGTGCTCAGCCGCCCTTCGGCGCCCGCGGCGTGATGAAAATCGACGCTATGCGCCAACCCGACTTTGTCTTCACGAACACTCCGCCCCACCTTATGGAGACCGTGGCGGGCTCCTTACCTGGCTCACCCGACGTGAACAGCAGCGGCGTGATCAGTACCGCCGCGTCGGGCGCAACACTTGCGATGCGCAGTGCCTTCAGTTGCGGATCCAACCTCCAGGTGCCCTTCCAGGCCTCCGCGAATGCCTCCATGGCCTCTTTGTATCCCCAAATCGAACCGCCCCCGTATTGTGCCCATACGAAATCTTTTGAATCCAGCAGAACCTCGGAAACGAGCGCGCGATCGTGGGCGTTCTGACCTGCGATGAAGCGCGCGAATACGGCCGTGAGCTCTGACTGAAGCGGCTCCTCGGCGGACCCCGCGACGGCAGGTGCCACGGGTGCAGGGGCAGCAGCAGCGGGTGCCACGGCAGCTGCGGCAATGGGCGCGGACGGCGCAGCGGGTGCCACGGCAGCTGCGGTAATGGGCACGGACGGCGCAGCGGCAACGGGAGCTGAGGCAGCGGCGGCGGCCGGAGCGGCCACGACCGCGGGCTTCTGGACGGGCGCGGGCGGGACAATTTTGCTGCTGATCTCTGCGCTCAAAACGTATCCCGTGGTCACCAGAATTCCTTTCTGCTCCGCTTCCGCACAGCTGAAGAAAGTGACCGCCGCTCCCTTGATGCCGGTCATCTTGTCGTGTCGCATGACCAACTGGCCTGCCACACCATTGGGTTCGCTTTTGCCGGTCTTCGGGTTGACGAGGCAATAGTACCGATGGGTGTCCGGCGCTGACCCCACGTCGAAATGCCCGCGCACTACCTCCTTATCGAGGTCTTCGGAAAAGGCTTGCTTCAGAGACGACATGAAGCTGCCCTTGGCCTCGAGGCTCTGGGCATCGCTCGCGGAGCCGCTCGGGGCGCTGCCGGTTGCCGTGGCGGGCGGGTCGGCCACGGCCTCAGCGTGCTCCCCGAGGAGCAGCAGCAACCCCACTGCAAGCCCTCGCGACCAGTGCGGAATGTGCAACGAAGTGCTCATGCGTTCCCCACTCCCGTGTTCTTTCTTATCCGAAAAGATTCTAGCCGGCCGCAGCAGTTCGCAGCTCGTGACCCCGCGGGGGGGATCTTCGCACCCGGCGCGGACCCTCCAGGGCGCGCAACCCAACATACTTGACCGTACTCTAGGGCATCCGCGCGATCCGCGCTCCTTCCGTTCGGGGTCAGAGCCACGAGAAGCTCTCTGGTCGTGCCCTACGGGCGATTCGGTCCTGCCGCCGGGGCGAGCTGCTACTCTGCCCGCTAAGATGGGAGCGCGATGATGGAGTTGCTCAAGCGGCAGGTCTTGGCCAATGGATTGTCGTTCGAGACGTTCGAGTGCGGCGTCGGCGATCGGCTTGCCCTGTGCCTGCACGGGTTCCCGTCGCACGCGACCTGCTGGGACGCTCAACTGCCCATGCTGGCCGCGCTGGGCTACCGCGCTTGGGCACCGAACCAGCGCGGCTACGGGGGCTCCAGTCGTCCCCGAGGCGCCGCCGCGTACGCAATCGACCCACTCCTCGAGGACATCGCGGCGATCATCGATGCGTCGGCGGCAAAATCAACGGTGTTGATCGGCCACGACTGGGGCGGCCTGCTCGCCTGGTTTTTCGCGGCCCGCCGGCTGCGTCCGTTGGACGCGCTCATCATCCTGAATGCGCCGCATCCGGCCTGCGCGGCGGTTGCCTTCCGCCGCTGGCGGCAGCTACGCAAGGGCTGGTACCTCGCGGCATTCCAGATCCCGTTTCTTCCGGATGCCTGCCTGCGATTCAATCGAGCGTGGCTCCTTGGTCGGGTGATGGCCGCCGTCGCCGGCTCGCGAGCGGTGTTCTCTGCCGAGCGGCTGGAATTCTATCGTGCTGAAGCCACCCGGCCGGGCGCCGTCACGGCCATGCTCAACTGGTATCGCGGCTTGGTTCGCGGCGGCGTCCCGCGCGAAATGAAAGCCGTCTTCCCGAGCATAGAGGTCCCGACGCTTGTCATCTGGGGCGACGGCGACGCGGTTCTCGATTCATCGTGCCTGGAGGGCCTCGACCGCTACGTGGCGAAACTGACCGAATCTCGCCTGCCGGGTGTGTCGCATTGGGTCCAGGAAGAAGCGCCCGAGGCAGTCAACGCAATCGTGACGGCGTTTCTGCGGAAAGCCTTGCCTACGGCGCGATCGCCGCAAGCGCTTTGAGGCCGCCCTGCCGCTGCCCGGTCGGCAGGAAACTCAGCGACCTCGTTGCGGTGCCGCAAGGCGCCGCTGCCGGGTGCGACCAACTTCCCGCAGGCTGCGCTTTGTCCGGCGTTGCGCATCGGCTGTCAAGCGCGTCAGAATTTGGCCCAGATTTTTCCGTTGGCCCCTGCGTACTGCAACGACTGCGCCTGCGGTTGCGTCCAGGTGTTGATTCCGCCGTGTCGATGCAGTTCGGGGCCCTTGACCCTCGTTGTACCTTGCTGCTGACTGAGGAGAGACCCAATGAGAATATTTCGCGCAATTCGGCGACCAGGTGAGATCGCTCTTACGGCTGTGCTGCTTGTGAGTGCGATCGGTTCGGCGTTTTCTGCGGATGTTTCGCTCAAGCTGAGCGGTGCCCAAGAAGTGCCCGCAGTGACGACATCGGCGAGCGGCACCGGGACCATCGTCATCAAATCAGACAAGTCCGTGACCGGCTCGGTCAAGACCCTCGGGATGGACGGCACCATGGCACACATTCACCTGGCTGCCGCTGGCAAGAATGGTCCGCCGATCATCAGTCTCGTTAAGACAGCCGATAACGTCTGGTCTGTCCCGGAAGGCTCAACGCTCACGGATGAGCAATTCAAAAGCTTCCAGGACGGCAACCTCTACGTAAATGTTCACAGCGCCGCGCACCCCGGCGGCGAAATACGCGCACAGCTGAAACCTTAAACACGTCCCGACGCAGCGCCTGTCACCTGAAGAACACAGACCACAAAGGACACTCCGCATGAAGAAGTCTGACGCAACGCGCAAGCAAGCCCTGCAAGACAGACGACAGGCCCCGCTGGTTACGCCCACCGATCTGGAATCGCCCGCCACCAAGGAGATCTCGGCGGCAATGAACGCCATCCTGGCGGACGTATTTGCGCTTTACCTGAAAACCAAGAACTTTCACTGGCACATGAGCGGTCCGCACTTTCGCGACTACCACCTGCTGCTCGACGAACAGGCCGATCAGCTGTATGCCATGACCGATCCAATCGCCGAGCGAGTCCGCAAGCTCGGTGGCACGACGCTCAGGTCCATCGGTCACATATCGCGCACGCAGCGCATTCTTGACAATGACGCGGCATACGTGCAACCGCTGGACATGCTGGCAGAGTTGCGTGATGACAACCGCGGCCTCGCGAGCAGTCTGCGTGAGGTGCACAACATCTGCGACGAGCACCGGGACATCGCCACGGCCAGTCTGATCGAGGTGTGGATCGACGAAACGGAGCGACGAACGTGGTTTCTGTTCGAAGCGAGCCGCAGCGGCGACGCTACCGGACACTGAACGTTCACCTGCTCTCCACCGATCAGCCCGCACTGGAGGGGTAGAAGATGTCCGCTCAACCCTGTGCTCATCTGGCCGCGATCACCACGGTGAAACATGCCAAGCGCCGCGTGTGCGAGGAGTGCATCAAGACCGGCGACCGGTGGGTGCATCTGCGCACCTGTCAGGAATGCGGCGTCACGCTGTGCTGCGACAGCTCGCCCAACCGCCACGCGAGCAAGCACGCGCACGCTACCAAGCACCCCGTCATCGCTTCGGCAGAGCTCGGTGAGCGCTGGCTTTACTGCTACCCAGACCAGCAGGTGTCGGAGTATTGAGGCCGCTCGCAGGCGCTCTACAGATAAGGCGACAGCAGCCAGAAAAGGCTGTTGCGCGCACGCACGAGCCACGACTGTGCGAGCGCCTGCGGCAATGTGAACTCGGCGGACCTCGCCCGAGCCGCCAGAATGTACGCGACCAGTTGCCGGCAAGTGTCGGCGCAGTAAATTTCGACTGCGATCTCGAAGTTCAGGCGCAGACTGCGTAGATCCATGTTCGCCGATCCGATCTGCGCATAGAGCCCGTCCACGATCAGTAGCTTCGTGTGCGAAAACGGCGCGGGTTGCAGATATATCCTCACCCCTCTTGCGAGCAGTGGTGGCCACCAGCGCCTCGAGGCCCAATCCACGTAGCGCAAATTGCTGCGCTCTGGCAGCACGAGGCATACCTCAACGCCGCGCAGCGCCGCGGCCTGCAGCGCCGCGGTCAGCTCAGGCTGCGGGATAAAATAGGGCGTCATCACCAGGATCTGGTGCCGTGCGACGGAGAGCGCTCCGAGAATCACGTAGAGCAGTTTGTCGTTGTCTTCGTCTGGCCCGTCGGTGATGGCTCTGCAAACCGCAGGGCCCGTCGCTTCGGGCGCGGCCGCGATCTGGAGCTCCTCCGCCGCGGCGAATTGCCAATCGATCGCGAAGGCGCGCGCAAGCTGCGCGACGATTGGACCGCGCGCTTGAAAGTGCAGATCCGCCATGCGGCGGTGCGCAGCTTTACCAACCTCACGACCCCCTATATTCATGCCGCCGAGAAACCCGATCTGACCGTCGACGATCAGGAGCTTGCGGTGGTTGCGCAAGTTGATCGCCAATCTTGGCAAGGGCAGCAGCCGCGGAGCGAGGAAGCGCGCCGCGCGCACGCCGGCATGGCGCAGCAACGGCACCGCATGCGGCCAGCTATACCATTCACCCACACCATCAATCAGCGCACGCACCTCGACGCCACGAGCCGCTGCGCCCGCAAGCGCGGCGATGAAACCCCGACCCACCGGATCAGTCTCGAAGATGTAGGTCGCGAGCCATACCGACTGCCGTGCAGCGGCGATGGCTTTGAGCATCGCCGGGAAGGCGTTTTCCCCATTCTCGAGTGGCTCGATGGCATTGCCAGGGACACGGGACCACTGGGTTAGCGCATCACCGACCCGGGTCAGTTGCGCCACCGGCTCATCAGAGGGCGCAGGTGCACACGCGTCGCGCATCGTCGGGAGCCCAGAACGCAATTGCCGCGCGCGTGCGCGCACACGGTTGATGCCAAAGAGCGCGTACAGCATCGAGCCCACCAGGGGAAACAGCCAGCAGACCACGATCCAGCCAAACGCGCTGCGTGGGTCCGACTTGGTCAGCAGCGCATGAATTGCGGCGACTGAAGCGCATCCCACGTGAAGCAGAAGGAGAAGCAGCGCGCCGGTAAGGACGTGGGACGCGGCTATCACAGGCGTTTAATCGGCATGAACTCAGTCCCTGCAGGCGCTCACCGGTGAACTTTGGCGCCCTTGATCATTGCGATAGGTCTTGAGGCAGCGCGCGAGCGAGTCACCGTAACCCATCACTCGATTCTCGTTCAAGAATCAGCGGTGGCGGAGACGGCGATTACACCGCTGCCCGCAAACGGGGCAATCGCTATCACACCTTTCGGCGACTCAGGTGGGCGCGTTGGGGCCAAGAAACTCTGAGCGCAGCTCGCGCGCGATTCTCACCTTTCAAGGGCGATTCGACTGGTACTCCCTCATGGGAATGGTGCCCGTACGACGCACTGCATCGCGTTAGCCCAGCCAGTGGCCAAAGAAGTTGAAGGTCCGATCCCACGCCTGTTGCGACCAGACGGGGTCGTATTGGGTGGCGGGGATCCGTCCCGGTCCGACGGCCGTCTCGTTGGCGAAGGCATGGTGTGCGAGGTAGCGATGGAAATCAAAGTCCACTGCCGCCTCACGCAGCTTCTTCTCCAGCAGATCGATGGTGGCGATCGGGAAGAACTGATCCTGCGTGGCCCAATGCGCCTGCAGCGGCGCTTTGATCTTGGTGGCGTCGAGGTATTCCAGCGGCGGGCAGCCGTACCAGACCACGGCGGCATCGATCTCCGGGGCCATGCAAAGAGCCAGGAGCGTCAACGCGCCTCCCATGCAAAAGCCCGTGACGCCCACCGTGCCGCTGCGCTTCTTGAGGAACTGCACGGCGCCACGTACATCCTGTGACGCGGCATCGCCAAAGTTAAGAGCCGTCATCAGGTGGTGCGCCTCCTCGGCCTCGGCCGTGGACTTGCCGCGGAATAGGTCCGGTACGAGAGCGATGTAACCTGCGCTGGCCAGTCGCTCGGCAACGCCGCGGATTTGTCCGTTGACCCCCCACCACTCCTGGATGACGACGATGGCCGCGGCACCTTCTGTGCGCTGCGGCTCGGCCAAATAGCCGTGAACGGTTTTCCCGTCTGGACGGCTGTACGGAACAGTTGTTCCCATGCGAAAACTCCTCGACCTGGATGCAAATCGATACCTGCCCTCGAAGACCCACCAGCTTGAGTCTCTTCGGACCTTCGGTCGATCCTCTCGACCTGCGGGTCAAATATGCTACCGCGCGCGGCATTCGGTACAGACGCATCGCCCCTTTACTCCAGGTCAGTCCCGAGCCGGACCGCAGCCGCAAATGTTTCTTCTGAGATCCTGTGCCTAACCTTATGAAAGGCTTGGCGTGGCCGCCAAAGCGCCACAAGAGGTGGTGCGCAAGTGCCGCCCCGTAACACAAGATCTTGTGTTCCAGCCGCGTGATTCGTCGTATTCTCTTCCACTCTGATCCGATCAGCCGCGGAGTAGTCCATGTCACACGAACAGCTGCAGGCTCTCCTGCACAGAGCCCGGGCCGTGCTTGATCGTTACCTGGTCGACGAAAGCGAAAGGACGCGCGACGACGTCGCCGAGATCTGCATGGCAATCGACGATGCCTTACCCAGTGAGGGCCGCGTGGAGCTGAAGAAGGCCGAACTTGAGCCTGCGGCGCGGCGTTCCGCCGCGTAGCGAGACCGGATGTGCGGGCGTTACATCATCCGGCAGCAAGCGAAGGCGATCCACGAGTGGGAGAAATACGGCGCGCCGCCGTTTCTTGATTCGTACAACGTGGCGCCGACCCAGCAGGTGCCCATCCTGAGAATGCGGGACGGACACCCGCGGTTCACCCAGGTTCGCTGGGGTCTCGTGCCCTTCTTCACTCACGGCGCACCGCCCAAGTACTCAACCATCAACGCGCGCATCGAGAGCTTCGAGACTGCCGCCTCGTACCGCGGACCCTGGCGCCGCGGCCAGCGCTGCCTGCAGCTCGCGAGCGGTTTCTACGAGTGGCACCTCGATCGATATGGGCGAAAGGCGCCGTACCTCATCAGTCTCGCCGACCAGGAGCTCTTTGCGTTCGCGGGACTTTGGGACCGCAGCATCAAGGATGACGGCAGCGTCGTTGAATCCTGTGTTCACATGACGATGCCCGCCAACGCCCTGATGGCCGACATACACAACACGGGCAACAACCCGCATCGCATGCCGGCGATCTTGCGACCCGAAGATCGGGCTGCCTGGTTGGAGGGGTCCCTCGAGGAGGCGCGCGCCGCCCTGGCGCCCTACCCCGCCGATCTCATGGTCGCCTACGAAGTGAGCTCGCGCGTCAATTCGGTCAAGAACAACTCACCGGACCTCATCGAACCCGTGCAACGCGAGGCGCTCATCGCGTAGTGCCGCGCTACCGGCTACACCGTCGTGCGACTGGAATGCGCGGCGGTCTTCATCTCATACATTGACCGCACCAACATTTGTGTTGGCAACGCAAGGGCGCTGCAAGCGCAACTCAGTTGGATCGTGACTCCCGAGGGTTTCGTGCTCTCCGATGCAGCGTGGTTCGGCCGCCGTGGCGCTCTTCGGTGCACTCAACCTTGGCCGCTTCGTGTCGGCGATCGCAAAGACTGTCTGAGCGCCCGCCTACAACTGACCCCCCGATGGACGGACGCTTTGTCCGGCTGGCAAATGTCTGCACGTGGCGACAAAACGACGCGCTTTTTGCAAATTGTCCGGGCAGCCGTCAACGGCCGCCGAGATACGAGCGTTGTACGGCGTGAGATGCGCTTCAGGGGGCTCGAACGATGTACCACCCGTGCTCTTCCGCGATTCGGAACCGGAGACGTGTTCGTGCCTGGGCCGTCTGCGGCATGTTGTGCGCTCTGCTCGCGGCATGCGGCGGCGGCAGCGGCGGGGGCACCGCCGCGACTTCACCGCCACCGGCCGTTACGCCACCACCCCCGCCACCGCTCGCCAGCGCTGACGCGGCCCGACTCCTCGAACAGGCAACCTTCGGCGTCACGGCCAGCGATCTGACTCATGTGCAGAGCGTCGGCATCGATGCATACATCAATGAACAATTGGCATATGCGCCGACGCAGTACACCGGCTTCGCCTATACACCGCATACCGCGCCTGCGGGGTGCAAGAATGACGGCTCGAATCCCCCGGACGCAGCCAGTCTGTGCGCGCGCGATCAGTACACGCCGTTTCAAGTACAGCGCGCATTTTTCACCCATGCGCTCAACAACCCCGATCAGTTGCGCCAGCGCGTCGCCTTCGCCCTTTCGCAGATCATGGCGGTTTCGAGCGTCGAGATCTACGAAGCGTATGGGCTCGCCGATTTTCAGAACGTGCTGCTTCGGGATGCGCTCGGCAACTATAGGACGCTGCTCGAGGATGTGACCCTGAGTCCGACCATGGGTCATTACCTCGACATGGCGAACAGTGACGAGACCAATCCCCAAACCGGCACCGTCCCGAATCAGAATTATGCGCGCGAGGTGCTACAACTTTTCTCGATCGGGCTGGTCGCGCTGAATGCGGATGGCACACAACAGCTCGATGCCAGCGGCGCACCGATTCCTACCTTCGATGGAGACACCATCGACGGCTTCGCGTCGGTGTTCACCGGCTGGACCTATCCGCCGCTGTCCGGCGCGAACTCGCAGTGGACCAACCCAATCAATCTCGCGGGCACGATGGTGGCATTCCCGGCACACCATCAGGCGGGCACAAAGGCGCTGCTGAATGGCTATACGGTAGCCGCGAATCAGACGCCCGCCCAGGATCTCGCCAATGCGCTCGACAACATCTTCAATCATCCGAACGTCGGCCCCTTCATTAGTCAGAGGCTGATACAGCATCTGGTCACGAGCAACCCGAGCCCGGCTTATGTTGCGCGCGTTGCCGCGATATTCGCTAACAATGGGCAGGGCGTGCGCGGCGATCTCAGCGCCGTCGTGCGCGCGATCCTGACCGACACAGAAGCGCGCGGCGTGACGCCAGCTACCAACGTCTTCGGCCATCTGCGCGAGCCGGCGCTATTCATCACGAGCGCCCTGCGCAGTCTGGGTGGTCAATCGGACGGTGTGCTGCTGCGCAGCGCGAGTTCCGCGATGGGCCAGCCGATCTTCTCGCCGGACACGGTATTTAGCTTCTATCCGCCGAGCTACCAGATCCCAGGCACCCAAACACTGGCGCCCGAATTCGGCATCCAGAACGCCGCGACCGCGCTGGCACGGGCCAATTTCATCAACACCGTCATCGTACAAGGCGGCGCGACTCCCGATCCCACGGTCACCGGCAGCACCGGTACGACCGTCAACCTGGCACCCCTCGCAAGTGCCGGCGGCAATGCGGCCCTGATCGCGCAGCTGAACCAGACGCTGATGCACGGCAGCCTACCGAACGATGCGAGCAACATCATCCTAACTGCAGCGGACAGCGCCGCAGCGAATTCGACCGACCCGCTCGCCGCGGCGCGCGCGGCCAGTTACCTGCTTTTGACGTCCGCGCAGTATCAAGTGGAGCGCTGAAATGAAACGTCGCGCCTTCCTGCAGCACGCCGGTGCGCTCGCCGGTACCGCAGCCCTGGGACAACTCGGTGTCCTCGCCGCACACGCCGCCTCGTCGAGCGACTATAAGGCGCTGGTGTGCATCTTCCTGTACGGCGGCAACGATGCCAACAACACCATCGTGCCACTGGACACGGCGGGCTACGCGAATTACGCGCAGACGCGAAGTTATCTCGCGCTGCCGCAAGCGCAGCTTCTGCCGTTGGCGGTCGCCAGCGGTGCGTCCCAGTACGGGCTGCATCCGGCACTGCCGGGCCTGCAGTCACTGTGGGCGTCCGGCAATCTCGCCATCGTGGCAAACGTCGGCACACTCGTGCAGCCGCTGACCAAGGCTCAGTATCTATCGACGACCACGGTGAAGCCGGAAAGCCTCTTTTCGCATATCGATCAGCAACACGAGTGGCAAGCGTCGATTGCCAGTACCTCGTCCTCAAACAGCGGATGGGGCGGCCGGCTGTTGGACGCGCTGGCTGCGCTAAACGCCAACTCCAGGATACCGCCGATGATCTCGACCGGTGGCAACAATCTGTTTGTCACCGGTGCGGCGTCGCAAGCGCTCGTGATCCCGACCAGCGGTTCGTTCGGCCTCAACGGGTTTTCGAACGACAGCGCCGACACTGCGCGACGCTCCGCGCTGGAGCAGTTGTTGAGCGTCGACCAGAGCATTAATCTCACACAAGCCGCGCAGGCCGTCATGAGCGGCGCGCTCAGCAGTAGCGCCATTCTCAACCCGATTCTGACGACGACCGATGCGACGCTGGCCGCGCGCTTCGCCGGCCTTACCACTAACTTTTCCCAGCAGCTGCTGGCGATCGCCAAAGTGATCGAGGCCCGCAGCACCCTCGGGGCGACTCGCCAGGTGTTTCTCGCGACGCTCGGTTCCTTCGACACTCACACGGACCAGCTCAACACGCAGCAAACCTTGCTCAGCGAACTGGACGCGGGTCTCACGGCGTTTCACGGCGCGATGGCCGACATCGGCGCAGGCAAGAGCGTCACCGCATTCACGTTGTCGGATTTTTCTCGCAATTTTCTACCAAACACCGGCGGCGGAACCGACCACGCTTGGGGCAGCCACCCTTTGGTAATCGGTGACGCCGTCAATGGCGGGAGCATCTACGGAACGATGCCCACGTTGGAGCTGTCCGGTCCGGACGACGCGAGCAACTTGGGTCGTTGGATCCCGACGATAGCGGTCGATCAGTTTGCCGCTACCTTGGCGACGTGGTTCGGCGCGGATGCGACCGCGCTCGCCGCGGTTTTGCCCAACTTGTCGGCATTCAGTCCGAGTACGCTTGGATTCATCTAAACGTGTCCGGGCGCGTCGGGAGCTCAACGGCGAGGTGAAGACCGGCTCTCTTGAGCATGACGCTCGCTTGAAAAAGCCAGGTCGGCATCGCATATCGCGGCTGCGCATCTCAATCGGACCCGCCGAACTGCGGCATACCCCCAGACGCACCCCGCCTGAAAGTGTCGAATCGCCTTATTCATCGGAGCGGCGCCCTGCGCCTCATATCGACGGTCAGGGCTCGTCGGACCCAGTTATGGCGACAAAGCGAGGAGTTCCGTCGCGCACGACGCGCAACAGTAACGGCAACTGGGGGCTCGGCTTGCTCACATTCGCCAGATCCGCGACGTCGGTCAATCGCTTCGTCCCGGCATGGGTGATGAGGTCACCGACCTTGAGTCCCGCCAGCCCTCCCGGCCCCGCCCGTCTCAGCTGCGTCACGATCAGCCCGCCCGCCTCGCCGTCCGCCTTAAGCGTCTTGCGGATCTCGGTTGTCGTGTTGGCCAGTCCGAGTGCGAGATTGGGCACCCAAGTATCCTGGCCACCCGTTAGACCCGGATCCGTTGGCGGATCGGGCAGCCGTCCGATCGTCAATGACGTCTCTTGCTGCACGCCGCCCCGCATGATGGTCGCGGTCACCCTGCTTCCGGGCGTCAGCCGCGCCGCGATCTTGGGCAGGGCGATGAAGGTTACAGGCGTGGAACCGATGCTGAGCAGCACGTCGCCGACCCAGAGGATCCCGTCCGCAGGACCTTTTGGCTCAAGCGCGGTAATCAGTGCACCGCTCGTGGTCTTCAGACCCAGCGCTCTGGCGATCGCAGGCGTCACCGCCTGCGCGGAGGCCCCGAGATAACCCCGATCCACCCGCCCGTGTGCCTCGAGCTCGCGGATGACGGCCGCGACGGTTTCTGCCGGGATCGCGAAGCCGAGCCCCACAGAGCCGCCATTTGGCGAGAAAATAACTGAAGTAACCCCAAGGACGGTCCCGTCCACGGACAGTAGCGGGCCGCCGGAGTTGCCACGATTGATCGCGGCATCAGTTTGCAGGAAATCGATATACGGGTCCTCCTCCAGGGTGCGGCCTCGCGCCGAAACGATGCCGGAAGTGACAGATTGGCCAAGTCCGAACGGATTGCCGATGGCTATGACGGCATCACCGACGGAGGTCTTCTCAGAAGAGCCCAAACGAAGCACGGGCAGCCGACCTGCCTTTACTCTGAGCAGCGCGATATCGGTCGCAGCGTCAACGCCAACGACTTGTGCAGGGAACTCCCGAGAGTCCGACAGCCGCACTCGTATCGTGCGAGCGCCCAGGATGACGTGACGATTGGTGACAATGAGGCCATCTGCAGCAACGATGAACCCCGACCCGAGCGCCGCGCCGCCTTCGCCAGAGTCCGTACTACTTCCGGGCCCGGAGAGCAGGCGGCGCAAGACCTCGCGCATCGCTGCATTAGCATCGTAATCGGCGTTGGCGACCGCTCGATCGGCGGCGCGCTGACCGGCGCCTTCGCCCTGCTCTTCCACCAGAACAGTCACGACGCTGGGCGCCACCCGTCGGACGAGCGCTGCGTAGCCAGACTGTGCAGTACTGGTTGCCGTGTGAACCGACACAGCAACGAGTAAGGCGACGACCACTACAGCGAGTAGCCCGCGCATGGTCTTAATGCCAAAAGGTCTCAGTTGTTTTCCTCGCTGACGCTCGAGAACGGTAGCCCGAGAGCCCCCTCCAAGGCGATCGCAGCTCTTCGGACTCGGCCGCGCGTGCGGCCCATGGACATGATATCCCCGCAAATGGTGCGCCTGGATGTCGAAAGGTGCGCCGCGAGCTCGCAGGAGAGCCTGTTCGGCAACACCGTCTAGGAATGTTCCGCTCAAGGCAAAGCCGCATCGTAAGGGAGCGTAATGAATGTACGGGCTCTAACGGGTGTGGCGTCTCCGTGAGCTGGGCCGGTAAATACCCTACGCCGCCGTGCGGCGCGGCTGAGCGATCAATCGAAGCGTCATCGCGCACAGGAAAGGCGCGCACGAGCCGGCGCTAGGCTGGAGAGGGACATCGGACTCCAGGCAGCCCAACTGAGCAACGATAGGGTCGGTGGAAGGTCTATCTACGCCGGCATGATCAACCGCCTTCGAGACCTCCGGGCTGAGCTCCGCCAAAGACGAGATCGGGGTCCGTGGCATCCTGTTGCCCGTAAGTGCGGAATTTCTCGACCACGCGGCACATCTCTGCATCATCGAGAATGCTGACTTTTCCCAGTGACAGCGCTACACAGTATTGTTGCGCGAGGTTTTCCACCTCGCCGGCAAGCGAGACGGCGGTGGCAAGGTCTGCGCCAGTGGCAATGACGCCGTGATTGGCAAGCAGACACGCCTTGCGATCTTTCAAAGCGGCCAGCGCCGCTTCTGAAAGCTCCTGAGTACCGAACGCGTAATATGGAGCGCAGCGGATGTCGCGGCCACCCGCTACCGCCACCATGTAATGGAATGCCGGAATGCCCCTGCCGGTGCAGGCGAGCGCCGTCGCTTGGAGGGAGTGCGTGTGAACGATCGCGCCAACATCGTGCCGCGACTTGTAGATGTCGCGGTGGAAACGCCATTCGCTCGAGGGGCGGCGCTGGCCGAACCAACGCCCGTCAAGGTCCATGAGTGGAACATCATCGGCTTGCAGGACCCCATAATCCATTCCACTCGGGCTCACGAAGAACCGCCGCGCATCGCAGCGCACGCTGACGTTGCCCGATGTGCCATACGTCAGACCTCGACGCGTCAGCTCACGACAGGCCTCAACCAGCATCGTGCGCAGATCCGTGCCGCTCGCGCCGGCATTGAGGTCCGTCATTCGGCAGCCCGCGCGTCAGGATACAGTCGTTGCAAGCCTGCGCGACTCGCCGAGCACACGCCGCGCTCCGTGATCAGTCCGGTCACCAGCCGCGCGGGTGTTACATCGAAAGCGAGGTTCAGCGCGGGGCTCCGCTCCGGCACCAGCCTGACGGTTTCAATGCGGCCCGACGAGCTCCGTCCGGAAATATGCGTGACTTCCTCCGCCGATCGCTCCTCGATTGGAACTGCGGACCCCGCGTGAATGGACCAGTCGATGGTGCTGACCGGCAGTGCCGCATAAAAAGGCACCGCGTTATCCTTGGCAGCAAGCGCTTTGAGGTAGGTGCCCACCTTGTTGCACACGTCTCCCCCCGCTGTGGTGCGGTCGCTGCCGACAATCACCATATCCACCCGGGCCCGTTGCATCAAATGCCCCCCGAGATTATCCGCAATGACCGTGTGAGGTACGCCGTGCGCCCCGAGCTCGAAGGCCGTTAGCGCTGCGCCCTGGTTGCGCGGGCGGGTTTCGTCAACCCACACGTGCACGGGTATCCCAGCGTCGTGCGCCATGTAGAGGGGCGCAAGCGCAGTGCCCCAATCAACGCAGGCAAGCCAACCGGCGTTACAATGCGTGAGAATGTTGAGCGTTCGGCCGGCGGATTCGGCAAGTCCGCGGACGATCTCCAGGCCGTGAACGCCAATCGAGCGGCACTGCTCGACGTCGGCATCACAGATTGCGGCGGCTTCCCGAAATGCCACATCGGCTCGCTCGCGCGGCAGAACCTCCGCTAGCACTTTGCGCATTCGCGTCAAAGCCCAGACCAGATTGATCGCCGTTGGGCGCGTCGCTTGTAGGTCTCGAGTCGCTTCGGCGAGGTGCGAGTCCGAGGGGTCCGCGCGCGCGGCGAGCGCCACGCCGTATGCGGCGGTTGCTCCGATGAGCGGCGCGCCACGCACCACCATCGTTTTGATCGCGCGTGCCGCGTCGGCGAAAGTCTCGAGGTCACTGGTGGCGAACTCGAAAGGCAGACGAGACTGGTCGATCACCCGGACGGTTCCGGATTCGGTCACCCAGATCGTGCGGTAGTGCGTGCCAGCTATTTTCATGGTTCGGCCCTGATCCGTCTCGTCATTTGAAAGCTTGGCTCGCTCGAGGCTACAGCGGGGTCGCATTGTGCCACCTGGGTCGAGGAGTTCGTCTGTCCTGCCACCGATGATCGCCTTGGTGATGTAGAGCGACGCTCCGCCATCTCGATCGTAACCGCGGGAGCGCGGCGAGCTCCATTTCGCGACCGCACGACCAGAAGCGGCTCGTGAGCGAGCGCTGCCGCGATTGAACACCACCACCACCGGCAGCTTAAGCTTGAGGCTGAGGAAGTCGCGGTTGCCAGCGGTTACGCCCGGCATGGGGCTTCTCTGGTGCTGTTTACTCCGATCTAACGGCGTACGGCAATCAGTATCTATTCATACGACAATCGGCTCCGCGCTTTGGCAGAAGAGGATCTTGGGGTCGATGTCCTCATAGACATCTTGGAAGGACCGAACTGGCGCAGTGCCAGATCAGGCAATACGGTTGACTGCTCCCGGTGCTGTCAATGCTCCCCGAGTCCGTGGGTGGTGCAGCCCCTCCGGTTCCGTTTCGACTATTGCCACGGCGCGCACGGTGTGCTGGCATTCAGACAGTCTGGCCGTGGTGCAAGCGAAGCTTCAGCGCAGCCTGCCTCGTTGGCTGTCCACGATGCAACGCCGTACAAGCCAAACGAACAAGACGAAAGCGACAGTGCGCCCGTGACGCGCTGCGTCGAGAAAGGAAGGTGAGAGTGCCACCTGGCTTGTCGCCTTACGCAGGCAGGTACGCGTTCGCGGTGATGGTGAAAGCGCCCCGCAGCGGCGAGGTGAAGACTCGTCTCGTCCCGCCATTATGCGCGGAAGAGGCATCGCTTCTCAGCGCGTGCTTCGTTAAGGACATCGTGGCGAATCTCCTTGTGCTCTCTGAGAGCGTACCGGTCGACTGCTATGCGGCGTATTCGCCCGCTGGAAGCGAGGCGCTATTCCGCGACTTCCTCCCGCAGCAGATCCGCATGCTGCCGCCGCGCAGCGTCGGGCTGGCGCAGAGCCTGCCCGATGCCATAGAGGACCTGATTGCCGCCGGCTACGACGGCGCTTGCCTCGTGAATGCTGACAGCCCGACTCTTCCGGCCTCGCTGCTGGCCGAAGCCATCACGAGGCTGCGCGCACCGGGCGATCGCGTCGTTCTCGGCCCCGCAACCGATGGAGGCTATTACTTGATCGGCCTCAAGCATCCGCACAGGCAGCTCTTCCATGACATTGCCTGGAGCACAGACCAGGTATATCAGCAGACGGCCGCACGGGCGACCAGCATCGGACTCGAGTTAGTGACGTTGTCCGCCTGGTACGATGTCGACGATGCGGCTTCCCTGAACTGGCTGTGCCAAGAGCTCCTCGACGGTCGACGGCCACCGCAATGCATTCGCGATGGCTACGCTGCCTCGCACACGCGTGACTACCTGCGCGGGTTGATAGCGGTCGGCGGCGAGCGCCTGGGTATAAATCACGCGCTGGAGGTAGTCTCGCGATGAGTGCGGACCGCTGGCACGTGTGGGCGCTGACGGGCATCGGAGCGATGCTACTGATGCTGACCGGCGTTGGCCTGTGGCGCCAGCACGTGCACGACACCGACGGCTTTACCGTTCTCGCTCTGGTGCAGGGCGCGTTCTATCTCGCGGCGGTCGCACTGACATGGCGCGGTGGGCTTTCGCGGCGCGCGCTGATCGCGGTGCTCGCGCTGGCAGCGCTCATGCGCCTCGTGGTGCTGCTGGCCCCACCGTATCTTTCCGATGACATCAATCGCTACGTCTGGGACGGTCGGGTCGAGGCAGCCGGCATCAATCCTTACCGGTTTGTCCCATCGGACCCGCACCTCGCGTCCCTGCGCGACGGGACGATCTTTCCCAACATCAACCGTAGCGACTACGCACCAACGATTTATCCACCGATCGCCGAGTACATCTTCTTTCTCGGTACGCGTCTGAGCGAATCGTTGATCGCGATGAAAGCGACCTTGCTTGCTTTCGAGCTGGTCGCAGTGCTGCTGCTGCTTCGCCTGCTCGACGACTGGCGTCTGCCGCGCGAGAGAATCCTCATTTACGCCTGGCATCCGCTGACGCTCTGGGAGTTTGCAGGCAGCGGTCATGTCGATGCCGCGGTCGTCACCTTCCTCGTGCTCGCGCTGTGGGCGCGACGGCGTCAGGCGGCTTGGCTCACCGGCAGCGCGCTCGCGGCGGCCGCGCTCGTGAAATTCTTCCCGGCCGTGCTGTTCCCGGCGCTCTATCGCCGCTGGGGTTGGAAGATGCCCTTCGCCGCCGCCGCGACCGTCATCCTGGCCTACGCGCCCTTCATCGGCGCCGGCAGCCAGGTGCTCGGCTTCCTGCCAGGCTACCTGCACGAGGAGGGTCTGCAGAGTGGCAGCGGATTCTTCCTCTGGAATCTCCTCAGAGGCATGGCGCCGCTGGAGCACTTCGGGCCTGCGCTGTATCTGGCGCTGGTCGCGGCGACTCTCCTGGCGCTCGCGGTGCACAGCCTCTTCACAGCGGAGGGCCGCTATCTCGCCTCGGCGATGACGCTTTCGGTCGCGTCGATGGTTTTGTTCTCGCCCCACTACCCTTGGTATTTCGCCTGGCTCGTGCCGCTCATCTGTTTCACCCCTCGTCCATCGGTCCTGTATCTGACGCTCGCTTGCCCACTGCTTTATTTCGTGCCCGGCGGGCCGGACCCTGAAGGCGCGCGCATGCCGTTCGAATGGGCGATCTACGGACCTTTTGCCGTGCTCGTCGCCTTTGAGCTCTGGCGGCAGCGCGCGGCACGGACCGGCGTCAGCCTGATCAAGGGGGCGGAATGAGCGGCGAGCGTGTCGCTGGCGGCGGGCGGGCGCCGCGCCCGGCGCGCTACTTCGAGCACGTGGCGGAGCAGCGCGGCCCGCTGGCCGAGGCCGAGCCCGTATGCCTGTATCTGGAGACGACCAATCGCTGCAATCTGCTCTGCACCACCTGTCCGCGCACCTTCGAGCACCTCGAGCCGCCGGCCGACATGAGCTGGGAGCTCTTCACCTCGATCGTGGATCAATTCCCACGCATCGAGCGTGTGGTACTGCACGGGGTGGGCGAGCCGATGATGGTGCCTGCGCTGCCGCGCATGATTCGCTATCTCAAGGATCGTGGCGCCTACGTGCTGTTCAACACCAACGGCACACTGCTCACGCAGCGCGCCGGCCGCGAGCTCATTGATGCCGGATTGGACGAGCTGCGCATCTCGCTCGACGCTGCGACGCCACAGACCTTTGCCCTGGTACGCGGCCGTGATCTGTTCGCTCGTATCGTGCGCAACGTGCAGGCATTCACCGCCCTACAGAGCGACTTGCAATGCGTCGCGCCGCGCGTCTCGCTGTGGCTGACGGGCCTGAAGGAAACCATCGCCGAGCTACCGGCCTTCGTGCGGCTGGCACGCGAACTCGGAGTGTTCGAGGTCTATTTGCAGCGGCTGGTCTACTTCCCCGAGGGGCAGGGTCTCGCGCGCCGCGAATCGGCGCTGTTCGAGCAGGTTGACGCAAGCGAGGAAGCACGCATCCGCGAAGCTGAGGCGCTGGCGAAGCGTCTGGGCATCGCCTTTAACGCCTCCGGCGCGACCGAGCCCGGCTCGAGTCTCCGACAGCAGCGGGACCAGCAGCCCTGGTCGCTGTGCCGCCGACCGTGGACGCTCATGTATTTTACGGCGCACGGCAAAGCACTGCCCTGCTGCATTGCCCCGTTCTCGATGCACGGCTACGGCAGCTTCACGCTTGGCGACGCTACCCAACAGAGTCTGCGCGAAATCTGGAACGGCGCACGCTATCAGGAATTCCGCCGCGCACTCCTGAGCGAACAGCCGCCGGCTGCGTGCGCGCGCTGCGGCCTGCGCTGGAGTCTGTGATGGCAGCACCGCAACAAGCGCACGCCGATCCGCTCGCGCCGGCCGGCCGCCCGTGGGTTGCAGTGGTGATCCCGACGCTCAACGAGGAAGAGCCGATCGGTGCGGTGATCCGCGCCATCCCGCGCGATGCGGTCGATGAGGTCATCGTCGTCGACAGTGCCAGTGAAGATCGGACCGTCGAACGCGCCCGCGATGCGGGCGCGCGTGTCATCGTGGAGCCGCGGCGCGGCTATGGCCGCGCTTGCGCAGCCGGCGCCCGGGCGACGCGTGACTGTAGCGTCATCGTATTTCTCGACGGCGACGGCAGCGATCGACCCGAGTTCGTGCCGACGCTGCTCGCGCCCATCCTATCTGGCACGCACGACTTCGTGATCGGCACGCGCACCCGTGGCGAGCGCGAGCCCGGCAGCATGAACGCGCTGCAGCTCGCGGCTGGATACGGTGCCGGCGCGTTGACGCGTCTGCTCTACGGCGTTGCCTATACCGACATGTGCGCCTTCCGCGCCATCCGCCGCGAAGCCCTCGATCAGCTCGGCATGCGCGAGATGACTTACGGCTGGAACCTCGAGATGCAGATGCGCGCGGCTCGTGCCGGGCTGCGCATCCTCGAGGTGCCGGTCGCGCATCGACGCCGTCTGGGAGGCGCTTCCAAGGTATCGGGCACCGTCATGGGCACGCTCAAAGCCGCGCTACGCATCGGCCTCACCTTTGCGCGCGTGGCATTCGAACGGCAGCATGGCGGCCATTCGAGCAAGTTGCACGATCGAGCCGCGCGGGAAAAATCATGAAACCCAATCCATTCTCCGATGTGCTGCACTTCCTGGTTCAACCCGGCTGGACAACGGCCCTCTACTGGCTGCTGCTCCTTGGCAGCATTGTCATTGCTGCCTATGCCTGGAGGAACATTCCGAGCCAGCGCTCGTGGCGCAACGTGGGCGACTGGCTGTGCCGTCTCCTTATCGGCTCGATGTGGTGGCAGCAGACTCTCTGGAAGCTGCCGCCTTTGTACACCGACAATCCGAGTGACCCGACGAACAGCGGTCTGCATTACTGGATGATGCGGATGGGCGAATCGGCCTCGATCCCGCTGCAGGCGGACTTCGTCAATCACATCGTGCTGCCGCATTTCTATCTCTTCGCCCCGCTCGTCTACACCCTCGAGGTGCTGACCGCGGTGTCGCTCATGCTCGGCGTCTTCGTGCGATTATGGGGTCTGATCGGGGCGCTGCAGGTTCTTAATCTGTGGCTCGGCCTGTACAACGCCCAGGGCGAGTGGCCGTGGACCTACTTCTTCCTGCTCGTGCTGCAGGTGATCTTCACCCTGCATCGCTACGGGAGGAGTCTGGGACTTGATGCGCTCATCGTTGAACACACGGCGCGCCGGCGCGTGAGCGGCGGTGGCAGGTCCAGTCGGTGGCTCAACGTGCTCACGTGAGGACTCGTCTAACCCGGTCTGTTCTCGAAAATTCGGGGAAATGCCATGAATCATGACACTGCGGTGTCGAATGCAAAGCAAGTGGCCGAGCGCGTGCTCTCGCCCGCGGCCCGGCAGAACGACAAGGAAGGCCGATTTTCGGTCGAGGCGGTCGCGGCCTTCGGTCCCGCGGGCCTCCTCGGATTGACGCTGCCCGCTGAGGTGGGCGGGGCTGCGCTCGGGCCCCGTACTGTCGCAGCCGTTGTCGAGACGCTCGCCGAGGCGGACGCCTCGGTAGCCATGGTCTATCTGATGCACGTCTGTGCCACCGCGACCATCGCTGCGGCGCGCGCCGGCGCCACCGTCACGCCGACTCTGACGGAGATAGCGGCCGGCCGGCATCTGTCCACACTGGCATTCAGCGAGGCCGGCTCGCGCAGCCACTTCTGGGCGCCGCTCTCTCGCGCGCGCCGCAATGGCGCTGGTGTGTACCTGACTGCCAGGAAATCGTGGGTCACGAGCGCGGGACACGCGCAAAGCTACGTAGTCTCATCGCTCGCGCCCGACGGGAAAGGGCCGACCGACTCAACACTCTATCTCGTTTCATCCGGTGCACCGGGCCTATCGATCGCGGGCCCCTGGGACGGACTCGGACTGAGAGCGAACGCTTCGGCGCCCATGGGCCTCGAGGACTGCGCCGTGCCGTTCGCACAACAACTCACTGAGGACGGCGCCGGCTTCCAGGCCATGCTGCAGGTGGTATTGCCACTGTTCAACCTCGGCTCAGCGGCGGTATCACTGGGTCTGTGCCGGGCAGCGGTCGCGGCGACCGCCACACATCTGAAGACGGCGCGCTTCGAGCACCTCGGCCAGAGCCTCGGCGAGAGCCTGCCAACCCTGCGGGCACAACTCGCTACGATGCAGATCGAGACCGATGGCCTGGCAGCGCGTCTCGAGGATTTGGTCGATCACCTCGAACGCCCGCGCGACACCACCATGCTGCGCGTGCTCGAGTGCAAGGCGGCAGCCGGCGACGCTGCGATCGCCGTTACCTCGGCGGCGATGCGCGTATGCGGAGGGGCCGCATTTTCCAAGCATATGAGCGTCGAACGGCTGTTCCGCGATGCTCACGCCGGTGCGGTGATGGCGCCGACGGGTGATGTACTGCGCGAGTTCATCGCCAAGGCCGTTCTGGGCATGCCGCTGTTTTGATCAAGCGCACCGCAACCGAGAGAAGGTGGTAGCTATGAATCGAACGATCTGGGTGGGGGCCGTCGCGTACGACCCGAAGGTGGTCTCGATCTGGGAAGGAATGCGGCACTATTTCCACGAGGAGGCCCATTTGCCTGTCGAGGTCGTCCTGTTTCAGAGCTATGAGACCCAGGTGAGTGCTCTGCTCGCCGAACCGGGTGCGCCGCGCATTGACATCGCCTGGAACACGAACCTGGCGTATCTGCAGGCCGACACTTGGAGCGCGCACCGCTGCCGACCGATCGCGATGCGCGACACGGATGTGGGCTGGACCACCAAGATCGTCGCGGTCAGCAGTGGCCCGGTAGCCGCGCTTGATGATGTGAGAAATAGCACCCTGGCGCTCGGGAGTCGCGACAGCGGGCATGCCGCAATCCTTCCCGTGCACTTTCTCGAGAAAGAAAAACTGGCCGAAGGGCGCGACTACCGCACGCTGCGTTTCAACAACGATGTCGGCAAGCACGGTGACACTGGCACGAGCGAAGTCGAGGTCGTGCGCGCGGTCCTCGACGGACGGGCCGAGGCCGGTGCCATCGGCAGCCCGTTCTGGAACACAGTGCGTACCCAGCGCTTGGTGCCGGAAGGCGCATTGACCGAGATCTGGACGTCGCCGCCCTACAATCACTGCATGTTCACGGCGCGGCCCGATCTCGACGTGGCGCTGGAGCGGCGATTCGCCGAAGCCCTGTTCGGCATGAGCTATGAGAACCCGAGCCATCGCGCCGTGCTGGAGGCCGAGGGCCTGCGCCGTTGGGTCGCCCCGCAGCTTGACGGATACCAGGCCTTGCGGGACGCCTCGGCGCGCCAGGGTTTCCTCGAACGCCCCACGGCTTAGGTGCAATCACGCGCAATTGAAAATTGTTGCCAACCGACGTTGGTGCTCGGTCTCGCGATCGAGGGCACAACGAAGTGCGGCAAAGGCCTCGGCGAGCGGGAAGATCTCGGCAGTCAAAAACAGGTCCGCATCGTCTGCGCCGACCGGATGCCAATAAACACCGTCCACCGTGATGGTGATCTCCGGAACCAGGTCCGCGCGCGCGAGGGCGAGACCCTGCGCTGCAGAGCCGCGCAGAACGATGCGGCGAATCACCCGGTCCTCGGGCCGGATTTTCTGAGCATCGAGGAAGCGCCCGAACTCCTCTGCCTCGACGTCGTCGGAAACGGTCGCCGCCAGCCGTACCCGGAAACCCTCGGCCCGAGCGCGCTCGATACCCTTCCATGCGCGCGCCCAGGTACCCCTTCCGCGGTGGCGGTCATGCCGCTCGGGAGTCGCGCTGTCCAGGCTGATCTGCAGCGTCACGCGTTCACGCGGTAACGTGCGCAGCTTCGCGAGGCGCCGCCCCGCGAACAGCATGCCGTTGGTGAGCACCGTCGTCGGCGCGGCAGCCGCACACGCCGTGAGGACCTCGCCGATGTCCGGAAGCAGGAAGGGCTCACCGCCGGTTACGAAGAACTCCCCGACACCCAGCTCGGCCGCCTCGCTTGCAATCCGCCGCACGCGTTCCAGACCCAGGGCGCGTCGAGGCGCAGTGGGCGAAGAGCGAACGCAGCAGTAGTCGCAGCGCAAGTTGCAATCGAAATTCGTGTACAGCCAGACCCGCGAGCCGACCGGCCGATCGTCTTGGGCACGCAGCGCCACCGTCCCACGACGGAAAACCCAGCGCGTCCTGCCTTCTTGGACGGTGCTCTCCAGCAGTGGATTGCCGGTGAATCGGCACCACGTTTCCAACTCAGGGCCAACGCTCGCTTCGTCGCCGACCACCGCGACCAGATCGCCCGACCGGCTGCGGCGCAGCACACCGATCAGCTCCGGCAACAGTCCGGAGGCGAAAGTCTTTCGCGTAATGTCCAGATCGATGTCAGCTTTCATCGGATCGGCTGCGTGGCACCCTCTTCGACCTTCATTGCGCGTTCATCCAGTCGTTTGATCCCGTCACCTTGACCGACACGTCCGCGAAGGTAAGGTGGAAGGGGTGCCCGTCGCCCGTTCCGGGGTGATCGGTTGAAATCAGTAGTGGCCCGGCCTTCTTATAGCCCGCCCAGGTTGCGTGCACTACGCTGGGAGACCCGGGTGCGGGTACGGCGCGGTGGTAGGTCATCTCCTCGACTCGCTTGTCCGCGCCAACGTAGAGCTCCCAGGTATCGCCTGGGGAGTAGCCAGCCGCGGCGTACTTCACCACGATGCGATGCGCCGACTTTTTCCCCAAGGGTGTCTCGTGCATGCCCTCGTCGATCACACTCGCGCCGTCCCACGCTACGTGCAAGGGCAAGAGCAACCAATACTGATCGTTGACAAATGCCGGATCGATTTGGTTTTTCACGGCATCGCTTTGGCTGCCGACCTCGGAGCGCCGATACGTAACCTTGACCGGCTTGCCTTCCTTATCCTTGCCCTCGTAGGAGACCGTATCGGTCTTTGGATGCCATTCCCACGTTCTAGAAAAAGCGCCCTCAATAGTGAAGGTGTAGCGGATGGCCTCGATTTCCCCAAACGAATCGAGGCCGAAGGTCTTAGCCATCTGCTGGGCAACCGGCGGTAGTGGTTGCGCCCCAGACGCGGCAGGGAGGATCAACAGCATGCTGAAGGCTACAAGTCGGATTACATCCGGTCGGCTCAGAGTTCTCATGAACTTCCCTCCTCGTTGCATTCTGCGGATGTTGGTATTGGATAAGACTCGCCCGCTTCGGATAGCGAAGTCGCCTACCGGCGGTTCGCGAGGATGCGCACGGAGCGTAGCGAAAGCTACCCGAAAATTAAGACGGCGACCTGCGTTGCTTGTAAGATCTTGATTGTACTGACATCTTGGGGCAACAATTCGCATCGTGGACTAAGGCTTGCCAATTGCAACACACACCCGGTATGTGCCGCTCGTTTTAAATTACCCTTCCTCCGATTAGAAGCGACGTCAGCAGCACTAACAACCAGGTGTGCGTTGTCTTGGTGCTCTGCAGGCGTCTGACGATGACGTCGCCACGAGCCCACGCGCATCCTTCACGCGACCGCCAGGAGCGCAAGCGCAAGAGCGCAGAGCTCTCCTCGTGGTCGCATCCTCGAGTGGTTACACGCCCGCCCTGGAGATCGACGTACAGCTCGCGCGCTGGTTCAGCCTTAGATCATGCAACGCCAATGAAGAGCTGCGTGACCGCGAGGAGGCGGTTGCGCTTCCCGCGCTCAACAAGCGTTATGACAGTGTGTTGCCTCGTGATAAGGGTGCGCCATTGCGCAATTCTGCAACCTGGAGCACCTCGCGAAACCTGCGTCGCAGCATGCCCGGACGTCCCATGGTCAGCTCGTTACCGAAGCAAGCCGAACATAGCCGGAGGACTTATGCCTGTGTTCGTATGGATCCTCATGACGGTCTTTCCCTCGGCCGACCATGGCGTTGCGACGCCGTCGATGGCTTACCGGGACGAGAGCGACTGCAAAATCGCCGCGCGCTTCATGCGGGAAGACTGGGCAGGCGCGCAACACATCGAACTCAGGTGCGTAAAGGTTCAGTGGGGTACACAGCCGACGCACAGCTCTTAGGCCGATCGCGTCACGCTGAGCCCCGTTCGGGCCGCTCCGCGCAACGCCCACCCACGCGTCCATCTGCCCTGGCGGTCACGCTCTGGCGCATCCTCCCCGCGCCACTGTGAGGAGACCTTGAACACTGAAACGTCGCGCGATACGCATCGAGCGACGCCAAAGTTCCGAGGCACGTAGTACGGATTTTGATGCCAAAGACCCAACAAAATGGGCCCGCACGCCCAAGCGTGCGGGCCCATCGCGCAAGTTACCAAATCCAGTGGTACCACGGCTTGTGCGTGTTCTGCTCGGTTTGGGTCTTCTTGTTGTTTTCGGCCGCGTTGTTTGCCAGCGTGTTCGCCGAAAGCGCGGTCTTTGCACCCTGAGGCTGAGTCGCGCTCCCGCTGTGCGCGGTTGTCTGCGTTACGCTTGCATTGGCGCCGTGCAGGTCCGCAGCGCCCGTGCGCAGGTCGTGTCGGTCCGAACGCAGATCCTGCCGATCCGTACGGATGTTGTTTAAGTCAGTACGCATCGCGGCTTGATTCTGCGCGATGTTGCGGTCGTCGGTGCGGATGTTGCCGCGGTCCGTTCGGATATCGCTCCTATCGGTGTGGATGGCGGAACGGTCCTGCGCCATCTGTGTCCGGTCGGTAGCGATATTCTGCTGATCCGCGCGGATGCTGGCGGCGTCTGAGCGCATCGCGGTTCGCTCCTGGCCAATCTGCGTGCGATCGCTGCTGATGGCGTCGCGCGCCTGGTCGATGGCCGCGTGCTCGTTGGTACCTGCACGCTGTTCAGCGTAGTCATGATGCAAATCGCGCTCCTCGGTGCGCATGTTTGCCCGGTCCTTGGCGATGGTGCTGCGGTCGGCGCTCATGGCGTCGCGATTCTGCTCGATGTTGGCCTTGTTGGCCTGCAGATTGGCGCGGTCCTGTGAGAGGTTCGAACGGTCACTGCGGATGTCCGCGCGGTTCTGTTGGATACTTTGCCCGTTCGCGGCAATGTTGCGCTGGTCGGAGCTTATGTTGGCGCGTCCCTGCTTGAGGTCCGCGCGGTTCTCCTGGATGTTGCGCTGATCAGCACGCATATCCTGGCGGATCGCGTCCTCGTTGCGGATGACGCCCTGGCGGTCAGCATTGGCGGCAGCGCGGTCACGCTCGATATCATCCCGCGTGGCCTTAATGTCGCCCCGATCGTCCCGAATGGCCCCGTGCTCGTCAGCGCCGCTGCGCTGCTGCCGATAGTCATTGCGCATGGCGTGCTCATCGCCTCGCAGGTCCTTCTTGTCCTCTCGCAGGTCCTTCTTGTCCTGATGAATGTCACGACGATTGTCGCGCAGGCCCTGCGCGTCGCGTTGCGCGGCCTGCTGATCGCGGGCCGAATCGTCCTGTGGCGTGGCGGAACTCGTCACGCCCGCTGTAGGAGCGGGCCCGGTGGTGCCGACCGCGGGCGGCGCCAGAGGCGGCACTGGCCCGGACTCAGGGCTCGTCGCTTGTGGTTGCGCAGGCTGCGTTTGTGGTTGCGCAGACTGCGTATTCTGCGTCTGTGCGAAGCCTGTATGCGCAGCCATGATGGAAGCGACGGCTAAGGAAATAAGGGTTGTACGATTCATGGAACCTCCTTGGGTCACCCTGACACTCCGTGAAGGAAAGATGTGAGGCCCCGGCACGGGACCGCACGGCATCAGTCGTGCTCACCCGACTGCGAAGGGCTCGCCCCCTGGGGCAGCGTGCTCGCCGGGCGCTGCTCGCCACGGTCGCGCTGCGCCCCGGACGCCGTGGCCGTCGGCCGCGCGCCGGCCGAAACGGCTTCCAGATTGATGTAGTTCTGAACCAACGTGAAAAATTGGTCGTAGAACGTCGGATCCTTGACAGTCTCGCGGCGTACCGTACCGAGGACCTCGGCCGAGCCGGAAGGCATCGTAAGCGTTGCCGGCCCCACGCCGACGCTGGTCGACTGCTTCATCTTCTGCAGCTCACTTTCCTCGCGCGTGGCCGTGACAAACACGATGCTCGTGCCATTACGGTTGTCCGCGCAGCTGGTCTGCAGCTTGGTCGTCACATTGAGCATCGGCTGCGGCTGGTCGTCACGCGACCCAGTCAGCACACCGCCCTCGTTGCCCCGATCGAGCATATAGCCCTGGCTAAGTAGCGCCCGCTTCACGCTCCAGCACACGTTGTCGCCGGTCCCCGCGAAGGTGCGGCTAAACGGCGCGTTAGCGCTGAACTGCGGTGGCGGCCGGTGACGCGAGGCGCAACCGCCGACACACAACAGGGCTGCAGCCACGGATATGACTGATACGACCTCCTGCTTGTGACGCTTCTGAAGCATGGCTGACCTCGCCTCGTTGCCTTTGAAACTTACGGCGAAGTATGGCCGCGCGGCGCACGCGCCTGGGTGCGCCCTGGCGCCCATTGACCGGTAAGAGCATCACTCGCCTCCCTGTGAGCGCACGGCGCACGTCGCGATCTGGTAACGGTGCTCTTTAAATGAGTCCTGAACGAGCGCTGTGCTTTAGCTGGATTTCGAGCGCGGGACCGCTTCTTGGGCACCAGCATGAGTTCGAGTCGCGTGACCGCCACCATGCCGAGAGTTCATTCTGGCTTGCGTTTCCGGCGCACCTATTGACGTCAAACCGACCAGTCGGTACGTTATCCAGGTGCGAGAGAAGAATGAGCTGAAGCGCACCGGACCGCGTGCTCGCGAGAAACTGTTGGACGCATCGTTGGTGCTCATCCGCGAACAGGGCTACTCGGCGACCTCGGTCGACGAGCTCTGCGCGAAGGCTGGAGTGACTAAGGGCGCGTTCTTCCATCATTTCCAGAGCAAAGACGCGCTCGCCGTGGCCGCGGCGAATCGCTGGTCGGAGATCTCCGGGGCCTTCTTGCAGACAGCGCCGTACCATAAGTACCGCGACCCCTTAGATCGGGTCCTCGGCTTTCTCGACTTCCGCAAGGCACACCTCAAAGGGGAAGTCGCAGAGTTCACCTGTCTCGCCGGCACCATGGTGCAAGAGGTCTATCGCACCCATGCCGAGATACGAGAGGCGTGCGAAGCTTCCATCAGCGGCCAAGCGGCATTGGTGGAAGCCGACATCGCCGAGGCGATGAAGCTTTACCGCGTTCGTGCAAAATGGTCGGCGCAGAGCTTAGCGCTCCACATGCAGGCGGTTCTACAGGGTGCTTTCATCCTCGCGAAAGCCAAAAGCGGCCCCGAGGTCGCTGCGGCCAGCATCGATCATCTGCGCCGCTATATCGAGTTGTTGTTCAAGGCCGCTACACTGGAGAGACTCGGGAGGACTGCGACGATCACGCACTCTCGGTCGGTCGGGACATTGACACCATCAACCCGCAGCCCGGGCTTGAAAAGGAGAAGTGAGTCATGAGAAAGCCAGCAATGTCGCGCCGGACACTGCTCGAAGCCGGTGCCTGCGCACTGGCTGCAGCAGTGACCATTCCGCAGATTGCCAGTGCGCACGCAGAGACGGGCTCAGGACTGAGTCCGAAAAACGAAGAGACCATCCGGAAGTACTATAAGGCGTGGGAGATAAAGGAATGGCGCCCGGTGGACGTCCTGCTGACGGACGACTTCACATTTTCAAGCCCAGTCGACGATCACATCAGTAAGAGCGCTTTCAAGAAAGGATGCTGGGACACACAGATTGCTTTTATCGAGCGGCATGACCTTAAGCGGGTGATTGGAACGGGCAACGAGGCGTTTGTGATGTACGTCTGTCACACCACGAACGGCAAGACGTTTCGGAACGTGGAGTATTTGCGGCTCAGAAACGAGCAGGTGGAGGCCGTCGAGTGTTACTTCGGTGCGCAAAACAACTTTCCATCTGCTGTGAGCGGGCGGAAGTAGCCATGGTCAGCCCATGACTTTTTAAACGTCGAGGCGGTGAGTAGCGCGGCGCTGAGCGCACTGCATCTTTGCAAATCCGAATCTTCTGGGTACTCATTTGTATTTTGCCCCTACTTGAAAGTCACACACTGCGCATGACTGTCTCGGAGTGAGGCGCAGTGAGTAGTTCTAGAAACGCACGCGGAAGCGAATCCCGCCGATCGTCGCATGGTCGACGTTCACGAGACCAAACCCGCTCGGGTTCAGTTGCTTGTTGAGTGCCTGGTTGACGACCTGGATGTCCGCCGTCGCCGTCAGCCAGCCGGTGATGGCCAGATTGTAGTACGCCTCAAATGCGTCCTCGTGGTCGAGCCCGAGGTTGAGGCGCTCGCGCAGGAAGGGAAGGAAGGCGCCGCTGAACTGGGTGCGGGCCACACCCACACCGTAACTGTCATCGGGGCGACCCGGGACACCCTTGCCGCCCACTCCGGCGAGAAACGCCCGCTTGATGGGATTCGGATTCCCGTCGGACGCGCCCGCAGAAACAAATACGCCAATGCCGTGTTTCTCATCGTGCGGCGGCTGCCACAGGTACTGGTCGACGGAGTAGCTCACCGCCCAACTGCTGTTCTGACGGTTGGCGGGCACGGTCGGAACGAGCAGACCTGGAAAAAACCGCGCGAGTATCTGCTCTAAAACCGGGCCTGGATCCCCGAGGCGGGGAAAGCGCGTTTGCAAAAGCAGCAGGGCGAGATTAGAGGGGTCCTGTTCGAGCGAATAGCGTTCCTTGTTGTTCCACGAAAACCCCACGTCCTGATGGCCGACGAGTCCGAAGGGCTTGTAGGTTAGCGCCCCGCTGCCGACGATCATCGCGCCGTTATTGAAGACATTGTTGAGGCTATTGTTCGTGGGCGTTCCATTCGGGTCTAACGCCAACAGTGACAACACGATGTCATGCGTCGGCAGAGCGATGACCCCACCGCCGTAAGCCGAAAGCGGAACCTGCTCGAGTGTCATGGGAAAGACGAACGCGGCGTTTAGGAACTGCGCGCTGTAGTCGCCATAGAACTCCTGCTTGCCCGCCGTCAGCGTGTTGAATTTTCCAATGACCACACCGAACTGCTCGCTCAGGAACTGCATGAAGGTGGCATTCGTGAGCGCCGTGGTGTGATCGTCGGGCGCAGGCAATAAGGCGGCGGTGTTGACCGGCACCAGGGCGCCGGACTTGGCGAAGATGTTGGTGCCGAAGCCAGTGTCGGCCTGCACCACGAGAAAACCGCCTGGCCACAGGCCCAGCTTCTCCGTGTCGACGTTGAGTGTGTAATCGATATTGCCCCAGGTTTCACCGCCGGTGCTGTGCCCGCCGCTCAGAACATCCATGGGTGTGACGAGCACGTCTACGTCGAGGACGATGCCTTTCTTGCCGAGCTCGTCGCGCACTCCGGCCCAATCGCCGGTAAGACGGGGGCGCGAGGATAAGTCCCCGCCCCAGGTGGATGGCACCTCGACCGGCTGTGCGCGCACCGCAGCTGCGCCAGACAGGAAAGCAAGAGCTGTGAGAGCCGTCCACGCCGCCCTGTAGAGGGCCCGATTCTTGTGGGTGTTCATCGGTAAGGACTGGTGTCGCGTTAAGGCGGGATTCCCCTCGAACCCGAGCCCCTAAACAGAACGATAAGAGATCGCCCCGCCACTGTCGATCCAAACTAACGTTGTAAGCGGATCGGCGCGTCTGCGTCGCGAATGACCCTCGCGCGCCACGAGATGAGCGACGCTTCGGGGCAACCCTTTCGGCACAGTCATCGGCTCGCAATACCGCGCAGCTCCCCGCGCTCACGCTCGTGATGCGCGAAGCGATGGATTTTCAGGTCTCGGTCAGAACTAATGCGACCGAGGGTGCCGCTCCAAATAGCGCTGGAGTGCGCTTGGGTTTCAGATCGTTTACTGCCAGGGGCGAACACGCAGACGACCGCGCTGCCCGGCGCGATCATGCCGATCACCGGCGAGAGGCTGATCAGGACCGGCGAGTTCCGGGTTGCCAGATACTGCGGCAATTGGCGGCGCTCACAAAGTACTGCAAACACGAGGCAATTCGCGAGATTCTTCAAGAATATGCGCAGGCCAACCGATACCGTATGATTTGCCGTGACGGTCGCGCTGGGCCTCTAAATTCCAAGGCGTGAATATCAGTCTAGCGGACTTATAGGAAACCTCAGAATGCCGCAAGCTACATCCGAGAATGTCGATGCCATCATCATCGGCGCTGGGCATAATGGGCTCGCCGCCGCCGCATTCCTCGCTCGCAATCGAGTGCGCGTGCTGGTCCTGGAAAAGAACGACTATGTCGGCGGCATGGCAGGGTCGCGGGAGATCCTGACCGGCTGCCACAATGATGTTGGCGCCACGTGCCTCTTCCCCTTGGCGAAGGAGGTCATCGACTTCTACGACTTCGAGGGCATGGGAGTTGAATACATCTCGCTGCCCGTGTTCGCCACCAATCTAACCGGCATGAACGCAAAGCCACTCATGTTCCAGACGAACACCAGAAAGCAGCTCTGGTCGATCCTGCGCGATTTTGGACCGGGCGCGCTCCTGGGCTTCATGCGCATGATGAAGTTTTTCCAGTATCCAGCGAGGGTGATGAACCGCTTCACCGCGCGCCAGGCGCCCCATAGCCTTGAGGACCTCTTGGCCAACGCGCCCGATGAAGCGCGCCGCGATCAGCTGCGCTTGGCCTTCACCGGTTCCGCCATGGACGTGATGGACCGCTTCTTCCCGGACAAGCAGAAGCACATGGAACTGCGCGCCAATCTTGCCTTTGCCGCGATCCAGTCGACCTACAAGGGCCCTTACACGCCCGGCTCGGCGATGTGTCTCGTATTCACCATGGCGCAAGAGGGCTCCGAGGGGCTCATGAAGCGCGTCAAAGGTGGGATTGGAAAGATGTCCGAGGCGCTTGCCCGTCAGGTTGAGCAGAACGGTGGCGAAGTCCGCTTGAAACAATCGGTCGCGCGCATTCTCGTCGAGAATGGCACTGCGGTCGGCGTCGAGCTCAAGAATGGCTCGGTGATCGGCGCCCGGATGATCGTGTCAAACCTCGACAAGGTTGCCACTTTCGACCGGCTACTCGCCGGGTATACCCTGCCGGCAGAGACGCGGGAGAAAATCGATGCGATCGTGCACAAAGGTGCCTTTGTCCATATCTGCTTCAAACTGAACGCCTTGCCGCCGTTTGCGCCCCGCTTCGCACAGTTAAACCGCATTCCTTATGCCCATTTCGGCGGTGCCATGGTGTTCGAACCGGAAGAGATGCAGAAGTGTTTCGACTTGTGCAAGGCGGGCAGCATGCCGCCGCGCATTCCGATCGCCTATCAGTTCCCGACGATCATGGACGATACGCTAGCGCCCAAGGGCTTCCACATCGCCACTGCCTATGGCTTCTTTTACCCGTGCGACGCACCCAAGGAACAACGGGGGGAAATCCGCGACCAGATCGCCGAGATGGTGATCGGGCAAATGGACGAGTATTTCCCGGGCTTCCGCGCCGCAATCGTTGCAAAGGCGGTGTTTGCATCGGACCATTTCGCCGCCATGCATTGGGCAACCAACGGCGACTTCACCCACGGCGTCATCCATCCCGAGCAAATGCTGGGCAACCGCACGCTTGTCCAAGGCACTGGGCATGCAACGCCGGTCAATCGCCTTTTCTTGTGCGGAGCCTCCTGCCATCCGGGGCCCGGCGTCACCTTCCTGCCGGGGTACAACTGCGGCAACGAGGTCCTGGCAGCATGGAACACGCTGATGAGTGGCTCGACGCCCACGTCCCAGGTGCACGCGGATCGTGCTGAACGCCAGTATTGGACAGCGGCGGCTTCCTAAGGGTCAGTGCCCGCGACGGCCCTGCTTGCTTGCCTTCGTCAGACAGGTTCCCACTCTCTAATGAGCGTCGCCAGATCATGGAGAACTGAGCGTATCTGGTCCGACATGCCATCCGGGCCGAGCGTCAACCGTACGTAAGATCGGTGCTCTGTCCGACCTCGATAATATATCCGTCAGGATCGCGGATGTAGCAGCGAATCTCGCCGTACTTAGGGATCGGCTCTGTGATGAACTCCGCACCTCGACTCTTCCATAGTTCATAGCACGCTTGAATATCCGCAACGCGCATATTCATAAAGCTGTTGATGTGATTCGGGTCGGGAATGCTGAGCGTTACCGTCGGCTTATCCGGGGTCGGCCCGCCCCCAACGTTCAGAATCATCCAGATGTTCGCAAGCTGAAGGTACCCAGGCGCGTTGCCGTCACCCAGGCTCAGAACGCGAGCGCCGAAGACCTTTTCGTAGTAGCGAGCCGATCGCTCGATGTCGGCGACGGTGAGAAACTGCGCGATGCTGATCCCCTCTCGCGGGGGCATCTCATAGTTCTTCTGCTCGACTTGTACGCTGTTCATGAAAGACTCCAATTCCAATACCATACTCATTACGCGCTAAGACAGGTTCAATCCGGCGACCGCAGCCCGCGCCACCTCGATGTCCTGTTCGACGCTCTTCCTCCACTGGCCCCAGCGGCTCCAATCATCTTGCCGTCAACCGTAACAGGCACTCCACCGCCAAAAATCACCACCCTGCAGCGGTTGGCGGTGTTGATACGGAAGCCCTGCTGTCCCCCTTGGGCGATTCCGTGCTCGCGCTGGTGGACGAGGTCATGGCAGTGTTGGGAAGCCCTCATAATGGGCTCACCGCATCTGGTAGGGGTGAAAGACGTAATCCTTTGCCTTCACCTTCACGTGGCACACCTGCCCGCAACTGGGGGTGCCGGCTTTGTCGGGCGAGTAAATGGCCGATGCCGGGTCATAGTCAAACTGGGCGTATCCCCATCCGCCGGTGTCCGGGAATCTCTTGCTGTCTTTCTCCATGAAGAAAAGGTCTGCCAAAGTGTCCGGCACGTCTACGACAAACGGGGCTTCCGTGCTCTTCTTTGGTTTCCACTGGACCTTTGCGATCTTGGAGCCTTCGGGGAACGGTTTGCCGTTGCCCGGAATACCGGACTTGAAAGCGGCAATTAT